>ERZ827363.4114-NODE-4114-length-10454-cov-2.460910_pt1 | contig 10454 bp, 7 predicted proteins | sample MGYA00519776_ERZ827363 | MGnify/ENA primary metagenome ERZ827363 (study PRJEB31778, sample SAMEA3449288) | human gut metagenome | biome: human gut; feature: human-associated habitat; material: faeces | place: United Kingdom | collected 2010/2012 ...
CCAGATCCCGCAATATTTTCTCGTGTAACACAGAATCGGCCGTCATTAACGGCAGGGCCGCCACTTTCGACGATTCGTTGTAGGGAATGGATGCCGCCTCCGGGTGGAGCTTGTAAACCGAACCGAACAAACGCAACATATCAAAGTGCAGGAAAGCTCGAACGGCCAGCATCTCGCCTTTCAGCACGCGATACTCCTGCCCCTGCAACACGCCTTCGCTCTCTTCAAGATTCTCCAGCAACACGTTGCAATTCAACACCGTGTTGTAAGCCGTCGTCCACGTGTTCTCCAACTCTTTCTCGACCTCTTCACCCGTGTAAGCAAAGGTACTTAACGCGGTCAAGTACGTGTTCACAGAGAGAGGCAGGTAGCGTTTCGAAATCACGTCCACCAACTCGTAGGAAAGATTTTTCCCGTAAAGAGCCGTGGAGGCCACCTTGTTATATATCCCGTTTACCGCCGTGTAGAATCCGCCTCTCGTAGCGAATAATTGTTTCTCCGACTGCTTGTCCTTGGGTTGCACGTCCAGAAAGCTCGAACACCCGGCACCACACACGAGCATGACCCCGATCCAAATGATATTCCATAATTTCATAACCATTCATCTTTAAAAATTAAACGAAAGCCCTGCCTCCATACTCCGGGCAAAAGGATAAGATATTCCTCTTTCAGACCGGATTGTCGATGCCCGGAACACGTCACGCATGGAGAATTGTAGTTTCAAGCTACTCAAGCCAAGTTTCTCGATCCACCCGTTGTAAAACTCGTACCCCAGATAGAGAGACTCCAAGGTCAACACGTTCTCTTCCTGCACGAAACGGGAAGACATCGGGGTCGTCTCCGCGCTGGCAATATCCTTGAAATGCACGATGTCCCCCACTTCTTGCCAACGCTCGTACAACGCCCGCTTGTCCTGGTTCTTGTTCAAGTCACTCCTTGAAATATTTTCCACCTTGTTGTAAAGCGCCTCGTTGAACACGTCAGCCCCCATCTGGTAACGGAAATTCAAGCTCACGGAAAATCCTTTCCAGTTCAACGATGAACCGATTACACCCTCCACGTCCGGACGAGTATTCCCGCAAATCACCTCGTCATCATAGGTAAAATCATACGTGTAACCGCCATCCTTGGCATAAAACAACTCCTTCCCGTTCGAGGGATCAATCCCCGCGGACCTTACCGCCCAAATGTCATCCGGGTCTGCCCCGTCATAATACCTCACCGTGTTTTCTCCCTTTCCACTGGCGTTCAACGTGGAGAGCTTGTTCCCAATCTTGTCAATCCGAGTTTTCTGAGTTCGCACGTTCGCCCGTACCATCCACGAGAAACGCTTCTCGAAATTCTGGAAAATATAATAGGATACCGACGCCGTCAATCCCTGTGACACCTGTTCTCCCGCGTTAGTCATGTAAGTAGATGTTCCGGAAGAAAGCGGTGTACTTACCTTGATCAACAACGGGTCGGTCACCTTGTAATAGTAATCCGCCGTCAACGAGAAGCGTTTATTAAACAGCGTCACGTCCAAACCGATATTCTTATCCACCGTGATCTGCCATTCCAAATCGGGGTTTCCGATCTGCGACAATTCCGCCCCGATTCCGAAGTAGTTCATGGAGCCAAACTGGAACGAGTAAGTCAACAAGGATTGCGCGGAGTCAAAACTCTGGTTCCCCGGATTTCCGATAGAGGCCCGCAATTTCAATATATTAATCCATGCCACGTGATCCATGATAAACTTCTCCTTGTGCAAGTTCCAGCCCAACCCGACCGACCACGTCGTATTGTATCTCCGGGAAGTACCGAAAACCGATGAACCACTCGTTCGCAAACTGAAATCCATCAAGTAACGATCGTCAAAAGAATACCCCGCGTTGAAATAACCGTTCACGGAACGGGAAACCGACTCATAGTATGCAGGAGTCCCGTATTCCGGGTAACCGTTCGAAAAAGAGGGGTAAGAAAAATCTCCGTCCGGGAATCCTACCGCAGAATACCCCTGTGTAAGTGATTTATTGCTGGAAATATTTCCCCCGGCAACCAAGTTAATCCGGTGTTTTCCCAGTACTTTTGCGTACGTGACACTTAACTCCGCCTCAACCTGATTTGTTCGGACGTTATTTGAATGAAACTCTCCCTTTTTAGTAGTTTCCACGTTCTCATATCGGGTGTCATTCCGGGAATAGAACTTCTCCGTGTCATCATTCCCGTAAGTCAATCCCAACCGGGCACGTACCCGCCATTCCGTTGTCGGAAAATACTCTGCCATGAAATAATTACTCAGAGCAAGATTCTTTCCCTCGTCCCGGCTATTTTGTTTCGCGTTCCACAGCGGGTTCGAGGCCTTGAAATAGTCATTATTTTCCAACCACTTGTCCACCGTACCGTCATCATTATACTTCTTGTAGTACGGGTTTGCCTCTGCGTACTCGTAGAAAGCCACGATCGGGTTCTTGTAATCCGTCGAAGTCAACGAGAATTTATTTGAAAACTGGAATTTCGACATCCGGTAAATCAAATCTATATTACCACTAAGCACGCTCCTGTCAGACTTCTCCATCACCCCGGAAATCCCGTTATACCCCGCACCTAAACCAAACAGAAAATTTCCTTCACCTCCCTGCACGTAGAGCGAGTGTTTCTGGTTTACACCTACCCGTAAAGGTTCTGCCAACCAGTACGTGTTCACACCGCTCTCGATCACCTTCAATTTCTCGTTATACAGCTCGTTCAATTTCACCTCGCTAGCCGTTGACCAAGAAGCCGGATCATATCTACCCGCTAATAATTCGAATTCCAACTTTTCCCTTGAATTCATCAAGTTATAACTCGACAAATCGGGTATCGAGATATTCATGTTCCCGTTGTAGCTCACCTGCAACTTCCCCGCTTCCGGTTTCACCGTTTCCACCACGATCACCCCGTTAGCCGCTTTTTCACCGTAAATAGCCTTTGCCGACGCATCCTTCAAAACATCAATATGTTCTATATCCTGCATGTTCAAGTCATACAAATCCTCCAATGAAATTTCTACCCCATCAAGTATAATCAAAGGCGTGTTCAACCCATACTCTCCGTTCACGGGTAATGCAGTCGTTCCCCGTAGAATAATTTCCGGTATCGCATTCGGATTAGACCCCTGTTCATTATTTTCGACGATATGCATTCCGGGAACCAAAAAAGCCAACGCTTTCAATACATTCGTGGAAGAAACCTCCAAAAGTTCTTCCCCTTTAACAGAAGTTACGGCTCCCGTGTAAGAATTCTTTCTTTGCGTGAACAAACCATTCACGACCACTTCATCCATACTTTCCACTTCCGCTTCCATAGTCACGCTTAACGGTTTGGCATCCTTCACCGGCATTTCAATCTTCTTCATCCCGATAAATGTAAATTCCAGCACACTTTTTCCTCCTTCCGGCACAGTGATAGTAAATTTACCATTCATATCCGAGGCACATCCCACCGATGTCCCTTTCAGTAACACCGTTACCCCCGGTAATGACTCTCCATTTTCATCCTTAACGATCCCGGTTACAGTCATCACTTTTCCCGATTCCTCTTTTTTCAAAACCGGTGAAACAATGATATGTTTCTCCTCAATCTTGTACCCTAACCCGGTTCCTTTCAATATTTGCTTTACCACATTTTCAAGCAATTCATTCTTCACGTCCACGGAAACTTTACCCACTTTCGCCAATAGATTACTGCTATACACGAAATCATACCCGGTCTTTTTCGTGATCGCATCAAAAATTTCTCGCAAAGCCGCATTTTCCATTTTCAATGTTAAACGCACTTCTTTATTCTGGCAATTTCCTGATAGGGGTATTACCGCCAACCCTAACAATAAAAAGCTCATCAGAATACATTTTCTTACATAGGAATTCAATCCTATGTCAAAATCATGATTTTTTTTCATAAATTTGAACTGTTTTAATTGATAATTATTCCCTTGCGGGAAATGTTATTATTAAATATCGGGGAAGTAACGCAACTACTTCCCTGATTTATTTTCATGCTTACTGATCACAATCGTTCTATTATTCACTTTACAAGATACCCCCGTTGCCAGCTCCACAATATTCAACACCTTGTCCATGTTAGCATAACGAGGGAAAATACCCGTAAATTTCATTTCCCGAATCTCCTCGTTCGCGATAAACACGTGAACATCATACCATCTCTCCAGTTCCTGGAAAACATTGAGCAAAGACTCATCATCAAAGGCAAAGCTCCCGTTTTTCCAACTGGCAGCCATCCTCACGTTAACCGGGGCAACACGCCCCACACCCTCATCCAGAATCCATTGTTCATGAGGCTGCAATTTCACGACATCCTTTTTATACAGCACCTCAACACACCCCTCAAGCAATGTCGTCCGGTAAATCTCATCCGAATAAGCACGCACGTTAAAGGAAGTTCCCAAAACCCTCACTTTCGCCTGCTTTGTTGTTACCACGAAAGGATGTGAAACATCCTTGGCCACCTCGAAATAAACCTCTCCCTCCACATATACACACCTCTCTTGCCCGACAAACTTCGAGGGAAATTCAAACCGGGAATCGGCATTCAACCAGACCTTCGTGCCATCTGACAAAACCAGCTTGTACTCGCCTCCCCGTGAAGTCACCACTTTATTGATCGAAGGCTGCAAATCTGAACTATCCGCATATTCGGCATCCTCCGAATAATACACCTCATCCCCCTTCACCTTGATCATAGCCATCTGCTCCTTGATCTCCAGATGCATGGAATCATTCAGATGTACCTCTTTTCCCCCGGCCAAAATTAAGGTTGCCCTGCTGCTACCAGGAGAAAGAACTTCCACCAGCTGAGCCATATTCTCAGGCCCGGTCTCTTTTCTTATCCAACTATAAACAGCCACTCCCAACACCACAAGAAGAACAGCAGCCACCCCGGCCACCCGATAAACCAACAAACGACGCTCTTTTTCCCGTTTGCTTTTCCTGAATCTTTTAAAAGCAACATCAACATCAAAAATATCGTGTTCCGCCAGTTGTTCCTGCAAAAAAACATCAGAACAAAACTTTTCCATCAACATACCATGCTCCTCGCTCTCTGCCATCCATCTCTCGACCTCATTCCTCTCCTCCCCGGTGGCATTCCCCGAGACATAACGTTGTATTAATGCTGCAATCTTGTACTCCTGTTCCATAATTATTCATTAATCTATATATAAATCAGAATGGAGTCGTAAAAGTGTCAGAAATTATATTATTTTTTTCAAAAGTTAAAAATTATCCTATTTTGCACACACTAGAATATTATTCTAACTTTGTCGGCAAGAAAGGTGTCTATACATGAAAGGGAATATACAATCAGATGCGTGGATTGAACAACTTTGTAAAGGTGACGAACTGGCTTACAAAGTGTTATTTGACGAATATTATCAAATACTCGCTCACTTCGCCATGAAATTTCTTCATGACAAAGAAGCCTGCGAAGACATTGTCCATGATGCAATTTTAGATTTATACAGCAGCAAACGTGTTTTTACCAACATCAACAGCTTAAAATCCTTCCTATACCTATCTATTAAAAATCGTAGCATCAACTACCTGCAACACAAAAAGGCCGAGGATAATTACCTGCACGACGTTTCAGTCATACATGGGGAAGAATTTTTTCTGGATGCCATCATCGAAGAAGAAGTCTATTTCCTCATGCATAAAGCTATAAACGAACTACCCGAACAGATACAAACTATATATGAACTTAGCCTGAAAGGAAAATCCAACGAGGAAATCGCTCAAATTCTCAATTTATCACTCGATTCTGTGAAAAGCTACAAGAAACGGGGGAAGCAAATACTAAAAGAAAAATTAAAAGGACTAATCTGCTTCCTCTCCGTCACGCTATAATTGTTTCGTTTACACGATCCCGATCACTTGTTGATCAATCTACAACTGGGAATTCAATCGTCTCGCTCTCCTCATTCCAACTCTCTATCGTAAAATTTCCGGGATCACCACCAGGTAATATTTTACCGATAACAATATTCAACGTGAGCCGCGTATTGGGAGATAAAGTGGAAGTCAACGATTTAGAAAGTGTATGCACGGAACCATCCGCCAACGTGATAAACAACTCCAACAAAGGATTCGGTGCGGAAGGAAACAACATCACGGTAGGATTACTCATGATAGTGGCATCCTCCGAACGGGACAACTCGAATTTCACGGTTTTGGTCATGTTCTCGGCCTCGGCCGTATAGAAATTCATCTTCTCGGCAATATTACCAATATGAACATTTATACTTGTTATACTGGAACTGAACTCACTATTATCCTCTTGTTTCAGTATCACCTTCAAGCCGGCAGTCACCCGTGTAAGAGAAGCCGTCAAATCTTCCGTCCCGATATGTGCCGGTTTTATCGCATGAACCAAATCATACACGGGCATATAAGTCCCGTCAGTATTGGGCCACAAACCAAAATAGAGCTTGGACAAATCAACTCCATTCGTTAACCCCGGATGCTTGATTGCCGGAGAATTATAAATTGGCTCATCGTATTTGGGTGTCCCCCAATACACCATGTTATACTCGCCGATAGGCAGGTGAAGTTCTCGGTTATTGTCCCCATACACGTCCCCCTCTGATATGACGTAATAACCATTAAATACCGTGAGCTTTCCATTTATGTAGTTACCATAGTAAATAGAGGTTTCATCCTTACACGGATACACTTCAAGAATCCCCGTGAAAGGATTCTGATTAAGCGGATCGGTTACCCGAGCTCTTATTTTAGGAGTAATTAATCCAGACGTTACCCCATAAGATCCCTCATCATCATTGTCTGAACATGCTGCAACTAAAGTCAAAAGACCAAGCATTACAATCATTAATTTCTTCATAGTACCTTATTTAAATTCGATTATCAACCAAAATACGGTCTATATACGAAATAAAACAGGTAAAAGTTTATGAAATCAACAAATCTCACTTAGTCTAAAATACCTCACCATCACTTACTCTTTTATCAACTTCAAATTCTTTGTTATCTGCTTTGCGCACATACTTATTATTTTTAAACTCATAATCCTTTGAAAGACCATATTGTCCAAGTGTTGCATCTGCTTGGTAATCACCGAAAATCTTTGCCATATCCTGTTTTGAAAGTTTAGCAGTAATATTCTGATTATTGCTATCCAAAACAGATGTCAGTTCAACGGTATATTTTCCATCTGTTCCAGTAGACTTGATTGCAAACTTCGCAGTATACTGATAGCCAAGGTTATCGTAGAAGTTTAAGTTCATTACCCTGCCGGCATCATTTTTAACATCTGTATCATTCTCATCCAGAACACCGGCGATAGTTGCCTGTGTGGTTGCCTCCGGTGCAGAAGTCAGGTTCTTCTCCTGCATGATACGGAGTGCCGAAACAGTGTCCTTGCGGATCTCACCTGTTGTCTCGTCAACCTGCCATCCCATAACCGTATAGCCTGTTGAGGACATACACAAGTTACCGGAACCGTCTACGTAGAAAGAACCGGAACGGGTAAATACGTTCTCAGAACCATTGTTTACAATAAAGAAGTTCGTTGAGTTTTTATCAGTCAGACGGATATCAAATGGATTTCCGGTTGTCTCAGATGCACCTGCAGAAGTGATGCTGACTTTGGTTGCTGCCGCAGTTGTACCAAGACCGATCTGCTTTGCATTGACACCGCCGGTACCGGTTGTTGCATTTGCTCCGGACGCATTCGAAGTGGTCTGATATAAGATATCACTGAATGTTACGGAAGAAGATTTAAAAGCTACTGTGTTGACGTTGGCGATATTATTACCGATCACGTCCATTCTGATGTGTCTTTAAACCTGACACAGCAGAATACATTGATCTCATCATAATGAAATGACCTCCTAAAGTTCTTTTGGCGCAGGGTGTCTGGTTTCTTCTGTCAGTCAGAAACCGATTGCTCCCCTAAGGTCCAGCTATATGATCACTGCGCCATCAATATTGGTATAAATGTTGTCATCGGATTCCGTGCGGTCCATTGCTGTCACAACTGTTTTGTTTGGGACATTTACAATGAATGCCAGAGAATCAACGATTACGAGTGACTCCCGAATTCCCTTTTCACTTGCTTTTTGAACTCCACTCTCCAGCCGTTCGCTCTGTTCTTTTGACAGATTGATTTTTCTGTTCTCCAGTCTCATGGAGGCATGTTTGGAAAATTTCAGTTCCAAGCTCTCAGAAACATCCTGTTTCTGTTTTAAAATTTCCTCAAAGGACAATCCCGATGCATTGACTGTGGAATTTCCTTTTCCGGTACCAAGATAACGGTCCGTGATCTGTTCAATCGAAGTGAATTGGTTATTAATTTTATTCATAACCCCATCTCCTGTTACTCTGTCCTGTCTGAACTGTTATCGGTTGTATCTCCTGATCCTGCACTTCCTGTTTCTTCTGTTTTGTCTGTACTATCAGATTTGTCTGTGCTATCCGTCTTGCCTGTGCTGTCAGCTTTGTCTGTACTGTCCGTCTTGCCTGTGCTGTCAGTCTTGTCTGTTCCCTCCGCTTTGTCAGATTTGTCTGTTTTGTCAGATCCATCTGCAGATCCGTTTGCCTTGATCAGTTCTTTTAATCTTGCCTCAAGTTCTTCAAACTTCTTCCAGGAATCTTTGGAAACGAATTTCTTCTGGTAATCGTTCAGTCCATCATACATCTTACGGATGCTCTCAATATCATCTTTGTTTGCAAGCGAGATTGAATTTTTGGATGGCAGTAATGAAATTGCGGATTTAATTGTCTCTGCAAGTGTCACTGCTTCCATATAAGTTGCGTCTGCAACAGTATCCAGATCCTTCAGGTTGTAAAGTCCATCATTGACAGAAAGAAATGTTTCTCCGTTTTTGTGAAGTACATAATCACAGGTTCCTGCGATATAGCTTGTCTCTCCTGTTGTAGATGAAGTCACTTTCATGATGACATACTTGCCAACCAGATCATTTGCCGAAGAAGCCTCGATCGTACTCTGAACACTAAGCTGTGACTCCAGCTGTGAGAAGGTCGCAAGCTGTGCAATATACTCGGTATTACTTGTCGGTTCCAACGGATCCTGATACTGCATCTCTGCGCATAAAATCTGTAAGAACTGGTCATAACCAAGCTCGTTGGTCTTTTTATCTTTGTCGGACGATTTTGTTGATGTACTGCCTGTACCGGTAGTCTCATCTACAAATTTTCCATCTTTTACCTGCTGAATTAACGCCATTGTCTCTCTCCTTTCTCAAAACTTATGCAGTGTAATCTACACTGTTTCCCTGTTCTGCCATCATTTTGGCTGCCAGAGTTTCTTCTTCCGACATCACGCCGGATAATTCACTTAAATCATTCAGATTTAATCTGCGGGTTCTGCCTTTTTCTTTTTCCTGCTGCTCGCCCTGCTGTTTTTCACCTTCTGCATTCTGCTCAAGGTTTTTCTCAAACTCATGGCTTGCAACGGTCACTTCAACAGCATCCACTTTCACACCAGCCTGCTCTAAATTCTGTCTGAGTTCTACGGTCTGGGCTTCTAATGCCTCTTTTACCACTGCATTCTGTGTCATGATCTTTGCTGTTACTGCGCCTTCCTGCTCGGTAACCTTAAGAATGATCTTTCCGAGGTTCTGCGGGTTCAGCTGTAACTCCATGCTCGTCTTATCTTCTGTCAGGATCACTCTTGCGGACTCTACGATCTGATCAATCACATCCTGTGTATTTACACTCTGCTGTAACGGTTCTACTGTCTCAACATTAGCAAATTCCTGTACCACCTGACTCTGTGGTGTGATAACCGCCCCGTCTGCAGTATGGGCTGTCTCATTTGTAAAACGGAACCTGCCGGGTGTATCAGAAGAATTGTTCTGATCTGTGGAATCCTCTGCCGCATTTTCGGATGTCATCCTATTCTGTACAGTTTCCTGTTCCGGAATATCTTCCGTTACCTCAGAAGACTGTGTATCCTGCGCAGCCACCTTCTGTTCTTTCACAGGTGCATTTTCTGCTGCTTTTGTCTGTCTTCCATCCTCTACCGCAAATTTCTGTGTTGATGCACTGGTATCCTCTGTGACTGTCTGATCTGTAACAACTGCCTCATCCACAGATGCTTCTGTTTCCTGTCCGGTAACAGCATCTGACGATCCGGCATTATCGTCCATCACTTTGGCAACTGCGCTCTGAAACTCTTCCAGACTCATGTCAAGTGCATTTAAAATATCTTTTCCAATGTCATTGACACTCTGCAGTACATTTACAAACTGTTCACTGCACAAAAGCTGTGGTACGCTGTCTGCTCCGGTAAGTTCTGCCACAAGATTTGCAAGATTATTCTGATTCAGCAGATCCTGGAACTGCAAGCCAAGTGTCTGCATTGCTGCTTCAATCGCTTCATCGGACACGCCAAGCTCCTCTTTCAGAACTTCTTTTACATCTTCTGTAAACTGTTCG
>ERZ827363.4116-NODE-4116-length-10451-cov-10.449115_pt1 | contig 10451 bp, 8 predicted proteins | sample MGYA00519776_ERZ827363 | MGnify/ENA primary metagenome ERZ827363 (study PRJEB31778, sample SAMEA3449288) | human gut metagenome | biome: human gut; feature: human-associated habitat; material: faeces | place: United Kingdom | collected 2010/2012 ...
TCTGCCGCACCTCGCTCGCCGTATCGGCACTTAGAATTATGCGGTATTGCCTTATGATTAAGGGGGCTTACCCATGAAATACGGATTTTTGCACACAGCAGCCGTCAGCCCTGCGCTGCATGTTGCTGACTGTGCCTACAATACGCAGCAGATCATTGCCGCCATGCGCGCACAGGCTGTTGCCGGAACCAAACTGCTCTGCCTGCCGGAGTTTACCCTGACCGGCTATACCTGCAGCGATCTGTTTTTGCAGGAAACACTGTGCCGCGGCGCCGAGGATGGGCTGATTCAGATTCTCGATGCCAGCAAAGAGCTGGACGTGGTGGCGTTGGTTGGTCTGCCGGTGCGCCATAACGGCAAGCTGTACAACTGTGCAGCGGTTGTTTGCAAGGGGCAACTGTTGGGCCTTGTACCCAAAACCTACCTGCCCAATTACGGCGAGTTTTACGAGCGCCGCCATTTTGTGCCGGGCCCAAAAGATGCGTTTGAAATCACCTTTGCCGGGCAGCGCACTCTGTTTGGCACCAACCTGCTGTTTGCCTGCCGCGAGATGCCGGAGTTTGTGCTTGGGGTGGAAATCTGTGAGGACCTTTGGGCCCCTGTGCCCCCCAGCTGTAGCCATGCGCTGGCCGGGGCAACGGTGGTTGCAAACCTTTCTGCCAGCGATGAAACGGTAGGCAAAGCTGCCTACCGCCGGGAGCTGGTGGCTGGGCAGAGTGCCCGCCTGCTGTGCGGTTATGTGTATGCTGACGCCGGGCACGGTGAAAGCACCACCGATATGACATTTGCCGCCCACAATCTAATTGCGGAAAACGGTACACTGCTGTGCGAGGCCGAGCCTTTCGCCAACGGTACCGCCGCAACCGAGCTGGACCTTGGCCGCATGGTGCAGGAGCGTATCCGCAACACGACCTTTGTGCCGGATGCCGCCGGATACACGACCATCAGCTTTGATTTGGAAGTGGCAGAAGCACCGCTGACGCGGTTTGTTTCCCCCACGCCATTTGTGCCGCAGAATGATGCTGCTCGCGCCGAGCGCTGCGAGCTGATTTTGCGCATCCAGGCTGAGGGCCTTGCCAAGCGTATGGAGCACACCCACGCCAAGTGCGCTGTTGTGGGTATTTCCGGCGGGTTGGATTCCTGCCTGGCTTTGCTGGTTGCTGTGCGTGCCTGCAAGGTACGGGGCCGTGACCCCAAGGACATTATTGCCATTACCATGCCCTGCTTTGGAACTACCAAGCGCACCCGCTCCAACGCGGAGATTCTGTGCGAAGCACTGGGCGTCAGCTTTACCGAAATCAACATTACCAACACGGTGGAAAGCCACTTTGCTGATATCGGCCAAGACCCGCACACCTATGATGTGACCTTTGAAAACTGCCAAGCCCGTGTGCGCACGCTGGAATTGATGGATTACGCCAACAAGAACGGCGGCTTTGTGATCGGCACCGGAGATTTGAGCGAGCTGGCCCTCGGCTGGGCCACCTACAACGGCGACCACATGAGCATGTACGGTGTGAACGCCGGGGTGCCCAAAACGCTGGTGCGCCACATTGTGCAGTATGTGGCCGATACCTGCGGCCAGCCGGTGCTGCGTGATGTGCTGGTGGATATTCTGGATACCCCAGTCAGCCCGGAGCTGCTGCCCTCCGCCGCGGATGGCACCATTGCCCAGCAGACCGAAAAGCTGGTTGGGCCGTATGAACTGCATGATTTTTACCTGTATTATGTGCTGCGCTTTGGGTTTGGACCCGCCAAGATTTATCACCTGGCGTTGGCCGCATTTGCCGGGCGGTATGAGCCGGAAGTGCTGCTGGCCTGGCTGCGCAACTTCTACCGCCGGTTCTTTGCCCAGCAGTTCAAGCGCAGCTGCCTGCCGGATGGACCGAAGGTCGGTTCCGTCACCCTCAGCCCCCGCGCCGACTGGCGTATGCCGAGCGATGCCTGCAACGCTTTGTGGCTGAAAGAATTGGATGAGATCGAGGCAAAATAAACTTGCTGTTCTATCTCTGATTTCCATTATTTTCAATTCTTATCGCTTCACGGAGTTGTAAAATAGCAAAAGCTCCCTGCCTGGTTACCGTACAGCCGGTAAAACAGGCAGGGAGCATTTTATTTGTTATTTTATGCCGCTTGGAATGACCACCGAGCGGCGGTCATCCGGGGCATCAGGTGCCGTAATGGGAAAGGAACTGTTTGGTGCGTTCCTCGTGCGGGTGTTCGATCACCTGGTGGGCAGGGCCTTCCTCGACCACCACGCCGCCATCCATAAACAGGATGCGGTCTGCCACATCGCGCGCAAAAGACATTTCGTGCGTGACAATGATCATGGTAGTTTTCTGGTCGGCCAGATCGCGCAGAACGCGCAGAACTTCGCCGGTCAGCTCCGGGTCAAGGGCGCTGGTTGGTTCATCAAAGCAAAGGATATCCGGTTCCAGCGCCAGGGCGCGGGCAATAGCCACACGCTGTTGCTGGCCGCCGGAAAGCTGGTGCGGGTAATGGTTTTCCCGCTCCGAAAGGCCCATCTGTGCCAAAAGGGCGCGGGCTTTTTCTTCCAGTTCCGCATGAATCGCTTTGCGGTTGGCTTTATACTCCGGTTTTTCTTTTGCCAGCAGCTCCCCGGCCAGAGTAATGTTCTGCAAAGCCGTATACTGCGGGAAAAGGTTGAAGTTCTGGAACACAAGGCCGAAATGCAGGCGCTTTTTGCGCACTTCACTTTCACGGTGGGTGGCCGGGTCAGCGGCATCCCACAGGGTTTTGCCGTCCACACGGATCACACCGGTATCCGGCGTTTCCAAAAAGTTCAGGCAGCGCAGCAACGTTGTTTTGCCGGAGCCGGAAGAACCGATGATGGCCAGTGCTTCACCTTTTTCCAGGTTGAGAGAGATGTTTTGCAGCACATGGGTACTGCCAAAGTTTTTGCTGATGCCGGTAACTTCCAAAAGTGCCATATGTACGTCCCCCTTACCGGAAATAGCTGAGCTTTTTTTCCAGCCAGTTGAACAGCAGGGTCATTGCCCCGACAAACACCAGGAAGAAAAGCGCGGTGGAGAACAGCGGCCAGATCAAGCCCTTGGCGCTGTATTCCTTTGCCATCATGATGATTTCCTTGTTGGCGATCACATTGGCAAGGGAGGTATCTTTGATCAAGGTCATGACCTCATTGCCCATGGGGGCCAGGATGCGCTTGATGACCTGCAGCAGCGTAACGCGGAAAAAAATCTGGCTCTTGGTCATGCCAAGCACCTGCCCGGCTTCCGTCTGGCCAACGGGAACAGACTCAATACCGCCGCGGTAAATTTCGGAAAAATAGCAGGCGTAATTGATGACAAACGCCACCACCGCCGCCAGCAGGCGGCCATTGGTGCTGGAACCCCAGGGACTGGCAAAGCCCATCAGACCGGGGCCAAGGTAGATAACGATGATTTGCAGCATCAACGGCGTGCCACGGATGATCCACACAAAGGTTTTGACCACGCCCCGCAGCGGTGTGAACCGGCTCATGGAGCCAAGTGACACCAAAAGGCCAAGCGGCAGGGCAAACAACAGCGTCAGCCCAAAAAGCTGACAGTTCATTAGGAAGGCGCTGGTCAGGCGGCTCCAAATCACACCCGCTTCCCCCATGATCAGTCTGCCAGGGTCAGGCCGTATTTGTCGGCCAGGGTCTGCATGGTACCGTCCGCTTTCAGTTCATCGAAAGCGGTATCCACAGCGGCGGCGACATCGCTGCCCTTGCGGAAAGCAGCACCGTATTCTTCCACATTCAGCTCGTCCTTGATGACAAGGTTTGCATAGTCGGTGCCTTCGCCGATCATAGCGCTAGCCAGGGTCAGGTCCAGAACAGCGGCGTCAGCGGTGCCGGCAGCAACTTCCATCAGGCAGTCGGTCTGCACGCTCTTGGAAATGTAGTCAGCCTTTGCAAGGTTCTCATCGCCCTGAATGGCGGCTTCGCCGGCAGAACCAGCCTCGGCCACCACGGTCTTACCGGCAAGGTCGGCGGTGGAGGTATAGGCTGTGCCCTCCTTTACCACCACGACCTGTGCGTTCTTGGCGTAAGCCTTGGTGGTGGCGGTGTTGGCCATGATATCCTCGGTCAGGGTCATGCCGTTCCAGATGCAGTCGATGCTCTTGGCGTCCAGCTCCACCACCTTGGTGTCCCAGTTGATCTCTACGAACTCCGGCTCTACGCCCAGCTTTGCACACACCGCAGTGGCAAGTTCGGTATCAAAGCCGGTAAAGTTGCCGTCGACGTCGGTGTAGTTCATGGGCTCGTACACGGTGTAGCCGATGACCATTTTGCCCTTGCCCTTGATGTAATCCAGATCGCTGCCCGCTGCAGCAGAAGCCGAACCGGCTGCGCTGCCGGAAGCAGATGCCGCAGCAGAGGTGGATGCACTGCCGCCACAGGCTGCAAGGCTCAATGCCAGAGCACCGGCCAGAAATGCACTTGCAATACGCTTGAGTTTCATATCTTTTTCCTCCCATGGGGGACGTTCTGCGTCCCGCTTCCCTCTTGATTTACCAGTTTACCATGCTAAAGTGGTAAACTGTAGCTATAGAATAGCGCGTTTGCCGCCGTTTTGCAAGAGGAAACCTTTATTTTTTGCACAATGCACTGCTTTGCCCCGCCTGTAAGCCCGCTTTTTGTGGGAAAGTGTACATACCCCTTCTGGCTTTGCGCCTGAGGGGGTATCCATAAAAAATCCCCCTGCACTTTTTGTGCAGAGGGACATCCTGTTTCTATGATTACTGCTCCGCCATGGCCTTCAGCGCTGCCTTTTGCAGGTCGGTGACCGAGATGGTGCACAGCGCCTTCAGGTCGGCGTCCGTACCGTCTGCGGAGAGCTTGCCGATCTCCACGGCGTTTTTGCCCTTCAGATAGCCGCACCAGCCTGCGCTGTGCTCGTACCATTCCTTGCCTAACGCGCTTGCGCTGCGCATTCCGTAACGGTCGCCCAGCTCGTTTTTGGTGTACACCGGCTCCCGCGGGGCAGACACAGTACCATCCGCGCTGACGGTCAGCTCCGGCTCGGTCATATCGCCGATAGCGCTGGTCACCCGGGCGTTCTCGTCCATGGTCACCACCGCCAGCGTGATCTTAGCCTGCACCTGTGCGTCCTTGTCGTCTGTGCCCGTAAGCCCCTGCGGCATTTCTGCCACTTCTACGCCCAGTTTGACCGTATCGCCCCGGGCAGCACCCAACACCTGTGCATTCTCGCAGGCGCGGACGACAGCATCCCGGTAACGGTCCACCGCGATGGTGCAGCCGGAGAGAAGGTCTGCATCGGTTGGCTTGCCGTCCGCATCCGTTTTCAGCTTCTTCACTTCCTCCGGAGTCTTGCCCTCAAGCCAGCTGCCAAAGGCATCCGCCTGCTCTGCCCAGCCCTTTTTCAGGCCGGACACCTCTGCCAGCGGGTAGTCCTTCCCCTTCTGGCGCTTGGTGCGGGTGTCGGTAGGGGTGGTCACCTTGCCGGTGCCGTCCGCACTGACCGAAAGCTCCAACTCGTCCAGTGTTACCCCGGCCAGCTTGCCGTCTGCATCCAACAGCACGGCAGCCGCTACGGTGTGGATGTTGCCCGCACGGTCTGTGCCGGTCGTCTCGGTCAGGACCCCCAGCCCGGTGCGCCACGCCGCGCTTTGCGCTGCACTGCTGCCCGCAGAGGTGCTGCCGCTCACAGAACCGGAGCTGCTGCCGGAGTTTCCCCCGCCACAGCCGGTCAATGTCAGTGCTGCCGCCAGCGTGCAGCACAAAAACCAACGCGATGCCTGTTTCATATCGTCACATACGCTCCCTTTCCGTGCCTGCATTGCAGACGCAGGCTTTGGAGCTAGTGTGCCCCGCCGCGCGGGTTTTATGAGCAGATGTTTACATCAGCGGGCTTAACAGCCGCAGCACGCTGTCCAGCACCGTACCCACCAGACCGGTACGGCAGTCCGCGCACTGCACCTCCCGGCACTGGTACAGGGTGCGGCGCACATCGTCCCGCAGGGTCAGCACCTGGCTGTTTTGCAGCAGCAGCACCCCGCACTCGAAGTGCAGAAACATACTGCGGTAGTCCATATTGATGCTGCCCACCACCGCCGCGCGGTCATCGCTGACGCAGCACTTGGCGTGGAGAAAGCCCGGGGTATACTCGTAGATGCGCACCCCCGCCCGCAGCAGGGGCAGATAGTACGAGCGGCTCAGCCGGAACACCAGCTTTTTGTCCGGGATGCCCGGCAGCACCAGCCGCACATCCACCCCGCGCTTGGCGGCGTTTTTCAGCGCATCCAGCATCTCTTCGCCCACAGCCAGATAGGGCGTGTAGATATACACATACTGCTCGGCCCGGGCCAGCAGGTTCAGGTACACCGTCTCCGCCACCGGCTCTTCGTCCAGCGGGCTGTCGGCGTAGGGCTGCACGATGCCGTCCTGCACCGGGTGTGCACTGTGCTGGGGGCGGAAGGCGCTGTAGTCCGTCTCACTGGGGCGGAAAGCGTTCCAGAAGTTGAGGAACATCACGGTGAAACTCCACGCAGCATCGCCCTCAATGCGCAGGGCGGCGTCCTTCCAGTAGCCGAAGCGCTGCTCCGCGTTGATATACTCGTCGGCCAGGTTCACGCCGCCGGTGTAGGCGATGCGCCCGTCGATGACCACGATCTTGCGGTGGTCGCGGTGGTTCATCACCAGCGAGAGCACCGGCACCACCGGGTTGAAGGGGATGCACCGGATGTGCGCCCGCTCCATGCGCACCACAAAGTCGGTGGGCAGGCCCAGCAGGCTGCCAAAGTCGTCGTAGATCAGGCGCACGTCCACCCCCTGCGCGGCCTTGCGCCGGAGGATGGCTTCCACGCCGTCCCACATTTTACCGGTGTGCACGATGAAATATTCCACAAAGATCGTGTGCTCGGCCCGCTCCAGATCCTGCAGCAGCTGGGGGTACATGGCTTCGCCGCAGGCAAAATACTGCGCGGCGGTGTTCTTCCAGGCCGGGTAGCGGCCGTACCGCGCCAGATAGCGGCTCATGCCAAGGCCGGAAGCATCCAGCCCGTCGGTCTGGCCCGGCTGCTGGGCAAGGTCGGCCTTGTGGGCCTCGTCCACCGCCTGCAGCTTGCTGCGCAGCCGCTTGGCCGGGCGCTTGTTGCCAAAGGAGAGGTACAGTGCCCCGCCCAGCAGCGGCAGCACCCCCATGAGCGCGATCCAGCCGATCTTGTAGGCGCTGTTCTCGTCCTTGCGCACGAGGTACAGCATCATAAGCAGACTGAGCAGCTGCAAGCCGGCGTTGACCCACACGCGGCCGGTGGTGAGGGAGAAAAACGCCCACAGCAGCCATGCCACCTGCAGGGCCACCAGCACCACCGTGATGGTGATCCGATTGAGGATGCGGCTGAAAAATTTTACGATCGGCAGCCGGAACATCAGGCTCCCTCCTTTCGCTCTGCATTATAATATACGTCAGTATAGCGCGGTTTGTGCGGTTTTGCAAGTGATGCAAAAAAGCCAGCCGGCAAAGCCTTTGCAGGCGGTGCCGGTTGGCATGGTTTGCGGGGTGCGGCTGCTTATTCTGCCGTTTTGCGGCGCAGCAGGCTCATGGGCGGCAGCTCCGGGGTGGGCATGGTGTATTTTTCCATGGCGTGAGGGGTGCTTTCCACCCGCTCCCCTGCTTCGTTCTCGATCCATTCCGGGGTAAGCGGGATGCTGCGTCCGTCCGGGCACAGCGCCTCCAGCGTATCCCCAAGGCTCCATTTGCCGCGCTGCTGGCAGTGGGCGATGCCGTTTTCCCAGCTGTCCACCGTGCCCACGAACTCCCACTCGCGGATGTAGGTGGCGCTGTCGGTGGCCTGTTTGGCCTGTTCGCGGCCGAAATAGAAGCCAGGAGAGTAGTGCCGGTGGCTGGTGCGGGTAAGCTCTGCGTACACCTCCGGCGGCAGTTCAAAGTTATCGTTTGCCGGGTCGGCCAGATAGGCGTCCAGTGCCTTGCGGTAGGCAGCGGTAACACTGGCCACATAGTAGAAGGTCTTGGCACGGCCTTCGATCTTCAGGCTGTCCACGCCCGCCTTGCAGATCAGGTCGATGAAGGGCGCAGTACACATATCGTTGGCGTTAAGGATGTAGCTGCCGTTCTCGTTTTCGCCGATCTCGTACAGCTGGCCGGGGCGGGTCTCCTCGCTCAGGTAGTACTTCCAGCGACAGGGCTGGGCGCACTGGCCGCGGTTGGCATCACGTCCAGCCATGTAGTTGGACAACAGACACCGGCCGGACACGCTCATGCACATAGCACCGTGCACAAAGGCTTCGATCTCCAGCTCCGGCGGGGTCTTATCGCGCAGGATGGCAATATCCTGCAAGGTCATCTCCCGGGCCAGCACCACCCGCTTTGCGCCCATTTTGTAGGCGGCGCGGGCGGCTGCCCAGTTGGTGATGCCGGTCTGGGTGGAAAGATGCACGTCAATGTCCGGGGCAAAGGTCTTGCAGGCGTCCAGCACACCAAGGTCTGCCACGATAAAGGCATCCACACCGGCCTTGGCGGCTTCCTTGATAGCCTCCGGTAGGCGGTCGGCTTCCTCGTTGGTGGGCAGGGTGTTCATGGTCAGGTAGACCTTGCGGCCGCGAGCATGGGCGTAGATGACGCTTTCCGTCAGCTGCTCCGGGGTGAAATTGGCCGGAGCCGAGCGCATACCAAACTCCGGCAGGCCGCAGTAAACGGCATCGGCACCGTAGTTGATGGCATAACGCAAACGTTCCGCATCGCCCGCCGGGGCAAGCAGTTCCGGGATCTGTAACATTGTAGGTTCCTCTCTTATGTATCACAGTTTTCTGACCGGAAAGGGGCCGCCGCACCATGTTTTTGTGCAGCGGCCTTTCCTCAGTTTTTCAGGTTTTTGTTCACAGCTGCGGCAGTTTTGCAGTTGGCATTGTGCTCTGCCAGCGTGTGGGCATAGTAGTAATTGCCCTTGAGGTCGGTCACAAAGAAGTAAGCGTCCTTGGCTTCCTCATCAGGCTGCGGCTCCAGCGCTGCCTTGATGGCGGCAAGGCCGGGGTTCGAGATTGGGCCAGCGGGCAGGCCGGTGCAGCTGTAAGTGTCGTAGGCTGCAAGGATGTTTTCCGGGATATCGTCCCAACCGCCGTAGTAGGGTGCGACCCAGTTCCAGAGATAGTTGTTGTCGGCGTCGCTCTGGATATGGCTGGAGGTGTTGCTTTGCAGCCGGGGATAGGGCGAGCCCTCCGCCAGACGGTTGCGAAACACCTGCGCCACGTTGGAGTCCTGACTATTGCCCGCTTCCTCCTGCACAAAGGAGGCAAGGGTGACAAGCTCCGGCAGGGTCATGTCCTGCTTTTTGAGCGCTGCGTACATTTCGGCGGTGAACTGTGCATCGAACTGGGCGTAGAAGGTAGCCACATAATTGTGCACCGTATCATTCTTCAAAAACTCGTAGGTCTCCGGGAAGAGATAACCCTCACACTTCATAAAGCGGTTCGGGGCATCCTTATCCTCCGGGATATACTGCCAGAAGGTATATGTGCTGAAATCGCCCTCGTTGGCTTCCTTTAAAAACTCCTCGGCGGTGCACAGACCGGCGGCTTCCATCTTCTGGGCAATGGCAATGGCCGTGGTACCCTCCGGGATAGTTACCCGCACCGTTTCCGCTTTGGCATACTGGGAAAGCGTGCTGATGAGTGCATCGTAGGAGCTGCCGATGGTCAGTTCAAAATCGCCGTACTGCAGCTTTGCGGCAGCGCCCTTTTCCCCCACATACCAGCGGAACAGGTAGGCAGAGCGGATGACGCCTGCATCCTTGAGCTTGTTGGCGATCGCTGCCACGCCGCTGCCCTGCTGGATGCTTACGGTGACCGCAGTGCCGGACTTACTGCTGCCGTGGATCTCGCTACGGGCAAACAGCACCGCTGCGCCCGCTGCCAGAAAAAGCAGCAGAAGCACTACCAGCAGAATTTTGCCTGCGCCGCCCTTTTTGCGGGCTGCGTGTGTATCGTTGTGTGCCATACGCACCTTCCTTTTTTCAGTTTTCCAGCATCAGACGCAGATAGCTTTCGCTCACGTCAAAGGGCTCTGCGTCAAAGCGGATCATGCCGTATTCCTGCCGGGTGCCCTCGCCCAGAAACAGCGGCTGGGCAGCACCTACCGTGATGACTGCCTTTTCCACGATGACTTCCTTCTCGCGGGCGGCTTCCATCAGGATCTCGGCGGCGCGGTCGCTGTCGGCCATCATCTCCACAAAATACAGAGTATCCTCCTTGCGGAAGTAGATGCCGTAGCCATGTTCGTTGGACACGATGGTAGCGCCCCGGGCGTACAGCTCCTGCAGCACCACCGCCATGCGCTCCGGGCTCAGCTGCACGGTGTCCTTCCAGAACTGCTCCCGCAGCTCGCACAGCTTTTTGGCTGTCACCGTGTCAAATTCCGCCTGGCTCCACAGGTTGCGGTTCACCTCACGAGGCAGGCAACGCAGGG
>ERZ827363.4117-NODE-4117-length-10445-cov-10.756593_pt1 | contig 10445 bp, 8 predicted proteins | sample MGYA00519776_ERZ827363 | MGnify/ENA primary metagenome ERZ827363 (study PRJEB31778, sample SAMEA3449288) | human gut metagenome | biome: human gut; feature: human-associated habitat; material: faeces | place: United Kingdom | collected 2010/2012 ...
CGGCATCCCCCCGGCGGAGCTGCCCTATGTGAAGCAGAAATTCTACAAGGGCTCCTCCAAGGCCCGTGGCAGCGGCATCGGTCTGGCGGTGTGCGATGAGATCATCACCCGCCACGGCGGCACCTTCGAGATTGGCAACGCCGACGGCGGCGGCGCTCTGGTGACCATTACCCTGCCCATTCCGCCCCACACGGAGCATCGATAGAAATAGAACAGTTGTTGCATTTCATTCGAGCAAGTGCTATACTTACGGAAAGGAACTTACATCGTCTATGGAACACAAACCCGGTACATTCCGCACCTCCATCGGCGGACAGGCTCTCATTGAGGGCATCCTCATGCGTGGCCCGGAAAAGCAGGCCATTGTGGTGCGCTCCCCGGAGGGCCTTGTGACCAAGGTGGAGGAGCTGACGCTTATCAAGGACAAATACCCCATTCTGGGCCTTCCCATCCTGCGGGGGGCCGTGACCTTTCTGGACTCCATGATCCGGGGCGTCAAGGCCCTGATGTTCTCGGCGGACTACTTCCCCGACGACGAGGCCGCCCAGCCCTCCAAGCTGGACCTGTGGCTGGAAAAGCACGTTCCGGCGGAAAAGCTCCAAAACGTGCTGGTATGGGTGTCGGTGCTGCTGTCGCTGGGCAACGTCGATTTCTCGCACGGCGACACGACGCTGGGGATCGTTTCGGCGACCGTCTCGGTCGTTGCCTACGGCGGTTACATCGTGGGCGTGCGCCGGAGCCGCGCGGTGGAGATCGACTCCACGGTGCTGACCTGCTGCGTGATGGCCTTCGGTGCGCTGTTCTTCATCGCCGGGGGCCTGCTGACGGGCGGCGTGCGTCTTGAGGCCGACCCGCATACGTGGCTCTATATCCTCGGTGTGGCCATTCCGGCGACGGCCGTCTCGAACATGGCGCTGGTGCAGGCCATCAAGAGCATCGGGCCGACGCTGACCTCGATTTTCGGGGCCATGGAGCCGCTGACCGCCGTGGTGATCGGCGTCTGGGTTTTTGCCGAGCCTTTCACGGCGAAGGGCGCCGCGGGCATCCTGCTGATCGTGGCGGCGGTGTCGGTCGTGGTCCTGCGCAGCCGGAAAGGGTAGCCGGGGCGGCCGGCGTGCGGCGATACGAAAAATCCCGGAGTTTGCGCTCCGGGATTTTTCGTGTTCTTAAAGTGTGAAGACCATCGCGATGGGGTAGTGGTCCGAAATGTAGGGCGCTCCGTAGTTGCCGTCGAGCGTGGCGAATAGCTGGCATTTGAGCTTGCCGCGGTAGTAGAGGTGGTCGATGACGATGGTGTCGGGAGCCGAGCCGAACCCGTTGAAAGTCCCCTTGTGGTCGGTCGTCGCGGCCTTGGCGCGGGCCGAGACCATATATTTGGTCAGGGGTTTGAAGATCGGGCTGTCGACCGGGGTGTTGAAGTCGCCGCCGACGATGGCCGGGGCTTTCTTGCCGGCGATCTCGTGGATCTTTTCGATGAGCAGCTTCACGCCCTCTTCGCGCGCCGCCTTGCCCTTGTGGTCAAGGTGGGTGTTGAAATAGAAGAACTCCTTGCCCGACTTCCGGTCCTTGAGTTCGACCCACGTCACCGTGCGGTTGCAGGCCCCGTCCCAGCCGCGCGACACCTTGTCGGGTGTTTCGCTGAGCCAGAACGTGCCGCTGTCGAGCAGCTCGAAACGATCGCGCAGGTAGTAGACGGCCATGAACTCGCCCTTCTCGGCGTCGTCGTCGCGGCCCACGCCCACGCGGGCGTACTGCGGGCACTCGGTGTCGATGTAGTGCAGCTGGTCGATAAGTCCTTCCTGCACGCCGAACACGTCGGGAGCCTCCCGGCGGATCATCTCCGGAGTGGCGTGACGACGTTTCATCCAGACGTTGTCGCCGTCCTTGCCGTGGCTGGTGCGCAGGTTGTAGGAGATCAGTTTGATCGGTTCGGCGCCGTCGGCGGCGAATGCCGGCATTGAAAAAGAGGCTGCTAACAGCAGCAGAAGTGCGATTTTCTTCATTTGGGTTACAGGTGTGATTAACTTGTGCAAAGGTAGCAATATTTTTCGGAAAGCCAACCGTTTTTCAGGCCGTCAGAACCCTTTTCAGGCGGTTGAGACCCTCGGCCAGCAGTTTGCGCGGGCAGGCGATGTTCAGGCGGATGAAGCCTTCGCCCGCGGCGCCGTACATGGACCCGGAGTTGACGTGCAGGCGGCCTTCGTCCAGCAGCCGTCGGGTGAGCGCGTCGGACGACAGCCCCGCGGCCCGGCAGTCGGTCCAGACGAGGTAGGTCCCTTCCAGCGGAAGCACCGGGAACTGCGGAAGATGCCGCGCGAAGTAGTCCCGCAGGAAAAGGTAGTTTTCCCACAGGTAGCCGTTGAGCGCGTCGAGCCACTCCGCGCCGTCCGTGTAGGCCGCCGTCAGAGCCTCGATGGCGAAGGGGCTGATCATGCCCGTCTCGTTGATTTCGAGCGACCGGGCGATCCGTTCCCGGAGGCCGGCGTCGGCGGCGAAGATGTTGGCCACCTGCACTCCCGCGAGGTTGAATGCCTTGCTGGGCGAGGCGCAGGTGACCGAGCGGCGCGCGAACTCCTCCGAAAGCGAGGCGAAGGGGGTGTAGCGGAATCCCGGCATCACCAGCTCGCAGTGGATTTCGTCGGCCACGACCAGTATGTCGCGGCGCAGGCAGATGTCGCCGATGCGGCGCAGCTCTTCGGGCGTCCAGACCCGCCCCGCGGGGTTGTGCGGGTTGCAGAGCAGCATCAGTTTCACGGCAGGGTCGGCGGCCCGGCGTTCCAGCGCGTCGAAATCGACCGTATAGCGGTTGTCGCCGTAAGTCAGTTCGCACTCCGCGGCGGAGCACCCGCTGTTGTCGATGGCGATGAAGAAGTGGTTGTAGACGGGCGTCAGCACCAGCACCCGGTCTCCGGGACGGGTCAGCGCCCGGAGAATGGCCGAGAGCGCCGGGATCACGCCCGTCACGGGAAGTATCCAGTCCGCTCCGGGCACCCAGCCGTGCCGCCGGGCAAACCAGGAGGTGACCGCCCCGTAGTAGCTCTCCGGGACCGTGGCGTAGCCGTAGACGCCGTGCTCCACCCGGCGGCGGAGCGCCTCGACGACGCACGGGGCCGTGCGGAAATCCATGTCGGCGACCCACATCGGGAGGATGTCGGCCGCAGGTTCCTCGTCCCACTTCACCGAGTTGGTTCCCCGGCGCGGGATCAGTTGATCGAAATCGTATTTTGCCATATCGGAATGCACTTTATTTACAAAGATAGGAAAAAGTCGGATCGCTGCAATACCGGACTGCCGTGTGACTCGGTGGAACCTGCCGACCTTCGGAAAGTGTCGTTACGACACCAAAGATACGAAAAAGTCGGACCGCTGCAAAACCTCCGGCTATTTGCTCATCCGGTATGCCGACGGGGGCATGCCCGTGTGGTTGCGGAAATACTTGCCGAAGAAGGACTGGTTGGGGAAATTGAGGCAGTAGGCGATCTCCTGAATACTCATCGTCGAATATTTCAGCAGGTTTTTGGCTTCGAGCACCACGTAGTCGTCGATCCATTCGGCGGCGGTGCGGCCCGAGGTCTTGCGGATGATCGTCGTGAGGTATTTGGGCGTCAGGTGCAGCTGCCCGGCGTAGAAGCCCACCGAACGCTCCTGCATGTAATGTTTGGTCAGTTCGCTCATAAACTGGTTGAAATACTCGTCGTTGCGGCTGCGGGCCGAGGTCTCCGGGGCGGGCTGCGACTCGATGTGCCGCCCGATGATGCGGCAGACCTTGTAGGCCAGCGTGCGGATCATCGAGCGCAGGACCTCCGGCGAATAGACGTCGCCCGGGCGGGGCAGGCTCTCAGAGCGGATTTCGGCGAACGAGCCGGTGATGCCGGCCCATTCGGCTTCGCAGAGCCGCAGGCAGGGCTGTTTCTCGACGCTTAAAAAGAGCCTCGAAAGCAGTTTGATGTCGATGTTGATGCGCCGGATGAACTCCTCTTCGCAGATCACCGTGTAGACCGAGGACTCTGGCCGGATGGATTCCACTTGCAGAATCGAGCCGGGCAGGAGGATGAACAGCATCTTCGCGTCGAGCGTGTGGCGGCGCAGTCCCGAGGTGAACGAAATCGAACCTTCGGAACAAAAAAGGATCGCGAAGGCATCGAGACGCGTCGGGTAGCGGAACAGGTCGATGTTGACCGTGTCCATGATCTTGACGCGCGAAGCGATCAGACAGCCATCGAAATAGAGGTCTTCCGGGCGCGGTTCGTTGACGGTGAGCAATGTTTCGAGCGAGAAGCTCTGAATCTCCTTTTCGTTCATTTTATCGGTCGTATTTCGGGCAAATATAACGAATTTGCCGAATACGATTTGTCGAAAGGTTGGAAATCGAACCAATCGGCTAATTTAACCGACACGGCGGCCTTTTCCGGAGGGGGCTAAAAGGGGAACTTTGCATCGAAAAATTGAAGAACCGATGAAACGAACTGTTTTCTGTGCCGCGCTGCTGCTGGCCGCCGGCTGTTCATCTCCGAAAAAGAACCGCACGGTCGATCCGCTGCGTGTCGAAACCATCGTGGCCGCGCCCTCGGCCGACGTCGGGGCGGCCGTTTATGTAGGTGCGATCGAAGAGGAGTCTTCGGCCGCCTTGAGCTTCCCCGTCGCCGGGACCGTCGCCCGCACCTTTGCGGACGAGGGCCGGCGCGTCGGCAAAGGTCACCTGCTCGCCGAGCTCGATCCCACCTCGGCGCGCCGGACTTTCGAGGCCGCCGAAGCCGCGCTGAATCAGGCGAAGGACGCCTGTGCGCGTCTGAAACAGCTCTACGACGCCGAGAGCCTGCCCGAGATCAAGTGGGTCGAGGCGCAGACCCGGCTGCGGCAGGCCGAGGCGGCCTTCGGGATCGCGAAGAAGAATCTGGAGGACTGCTCGCTTTACGCGCCCTTTTCCGGGGTGGTCGGCCAGCGGCGGATTTCGGCCGGGGAGACGGCCCTGCCGGGCGTTCCCGTGCTGACGCTGCTCGAAGTCGGACGCGTCAAGGTGCGCTTCTCGGTCCCCGAGCAGGAGATCGCCCGGCTCGGCGCCGACAGCCGGATCGGGGTGGGCGTCGCCGCGCTCGGCGACCGGGTGTTCCCCGCCGGGAAGATCGAAAAGGGCGCCGTGGCCAATCCCGCGGCCCACACCTACGACGTGCGCGCCACGCTGGACAACGCCGCTGGCGAGTTGCTGCCGGGCATGGTGTGCCGCGTGACGGTTTCGCCCGCAGAGTCGGCCGAGGAGATTGCCGTTCCGCTGCGCGCCGTGCAGCAGGCGGGCGACGGGAGCCGTTTCGTGTGGACCGTGCGCGGCGATTCGGCCGTGCGTACGGCCGTCACGACGGGGCGGCTGGTGAACAACGGCATCGTGCTGACCGGGGGCGTCGCGGCGGGCGACCGCATCGTCGTGGACGGCATGCAGAAGATCGGCGAGGGCAGTAAAGTCGTATGGCGATGAGAAGTTCGAATAGCGTAATAGCCTGGTCGATGCGGAATTTTCGCATCACCTTCCTGATCGTGGGCTGCCTGTTCGTGTTCGGAATCTACGCCCTTGCGCGCATTCCCAAGCAGGAGTTCCCCGAGTACACGATCCGGCAGGGCGTCGTCGTGGGCGTCTATCCCGGGGCGACGGCCGAGGAGGTCGAAGAGCAGCTGGCGAAGCCGCTCGAACAGTTCCTGATGACCTACAAGGAGGTGAAGCGTGCGAAGACCACCTCCACGTCGCAGAACGGCATGTGTTACGTGATGGTCGAGCTGAACGACGATGTGAACGACAAGGACGAGGTATGGTCGAAAGTCAAGCACGGGCTGGCGGCGTTCAAGATGCAGCTGCCTGCGGGTGTCGCGGCCGTGGTGACCAACGACGATTTCGGCGACACCTCGGCGCTGCTGATCACCCTCGAATCGGACACGCGCTCCTACCGTGAACTGAAAGGGTATATGGACGATTTGAGCGACCGTCTGCGCCGCATCGAGTCGGTCTCCAACCTGCGCCCCTACGGCGTGCAGCAGGAGCAGATCTCGGTTTACGCCGATCCCGAGCGGCTCGCGGCCTACGGCATCGGCGAGAAGACGCTCTCCGCGGCGCTGGCCGCGCAGGGGCTGACCCCGCTGGGCGGCTCGGTGAGCAATGCCGAGACCGAGACCCCGATCCACATCGCGCCGTCGCTGGCCGGGGAGCGGGAGGTCGCCGAGCAGATCGTCTGGAGCGATCCCGAAGGGCACGTCCTGCGGGTGAAGGACGTGGCACGCGTCGTGCGCGAGTACGACGATCCGGACAGCTATATCCGCAACAACGGCCACCGTTGCGTGCTGCTGTCGCTGGAGATGCAGGCCGGGAACAACATCGTGGAGTACGGCCGCGAGGTCGACGAGGTGCTGCACGCCTTCATCGAAGAGGAGCTTCCCGCCGATGTCAGCGTGCAGCGCATCGCCGACCAGGCCAAGGTCGTCGGCGACTCGGTGCACTCGTTCCTGCGCGACCTGTTCGTGGCCATGGCCATCATCATCGTCGTGATGATGCTCCTCTTCCCGCTGCGGTCGGCCATCGTCGCCGCGCTGACGATCCCGATGTCGACCTTCATATCGGTGGGCATGATGTACCTCTGCGGCATTCCGCTGAACACCGTGACGCTCGCCGCGCTGGTCGTCGTGCTGGGCATGATCGTCGACAACTCGATCGTGGTGATCGACGGCTACCTCGATTACCTCGGGCGCGGCCATTCGCGGTGGTTCGCCGCCGTGGAGAGCGCCCGGGAGTTCTTCCCCTCGCTGCTGCTGGCCACGATCTGTATCTGCATGATCTTCTATCCGATCCTCTTCACGATGACGGGCATGATGGGCGACTTCTTGACCTGGTTCCCGTGGACGATCACCATTAACCTGATGGTGTCGCTGCTGCTGGCCGTGATGGTCATTCCGTTCCTCGAGATACTGATCATTCCGGCCGTTCACGTGCGCAGGGACGGCCGCAGGTCGTTCACCGACCGGGTGCACGACGTCTACCGCCGCGTGCTGGCGTGGACCTTCCGCCACGGGTGGCTGACGATCTCGCTCGGCGCCGCCTCGGTGGTCGTGTCGCTGCTGATCGCCACGCAGCTCAAGTTCCGCATGGTTCCCTTCGCCGACCGGGACCAGTTCGCCGTGGAGATCTACCTGCGCCCCGACACGCCGCTGGAACGCACCGGGGCCGTCGCCGATTCGGTTTACCGGGCGCTGCGGGCCGACGACCGGGTGAAGTCGGTCACCTCGTTCGTGGGGTGCTCGTCGCCGCGTTTCCAGATGAGCTACGCCCCGCAGATCGCGGGCAAGAACTACGCACAGTTCATCGTCAACACCACGTCGGTGGATGATACGGAGTCCATTCTCGACGAGTATGCCGACGCGTGGGCCGACCGTTTCCCCGAAGCCTACGTCAAGTTCAAGCAGCTCGACTACCAGAACGTGCCGTCGCTCGAATTCCGCTTCTACGGCAGCGACATCGACTCGCTGCGCGCCGCGGCCGACCGGCTGATGGCCCGCATGCGGCAGATGCCCGAACTGCAATGGGTGCATACCGATTACGAGGACCCGCGGACGATCGCCGAGGTGCGGCTCGATCCCGTCACGGCGTCGCAGCTGGGCATCACGCGCACGGTCGTGGCCGCCAATATGGCCCTGGCATCGGGCGACGTGGCCGTGGGTTCGGTCTGGGAGGGCGATTACAGGCTTCCGGTGGTGCTCAAGCGCGACGCCCGGCTGGGCGAACGCTCGCTGTCGGACATCGGGGACACCTATGTCTCCTCGCCCGTGCCGGGGGTGAGCGTGCCTCTGCGGCAGATCGCCGACGTGGAACCCGCGTGGAGCCAGTCGAAGATCGTCCACCGCAACGGCATGCGCTGCATCACCGTGACGGCCGACCTGAAACGCGGCGCCAACGCGATGCGGATGACCTCGCGCATCAGCCGGATGCTGAAAGACGAGATTCCGCTCTCGCCGGGCGTCGAGACCGAGCTGGGCGGCGCGCACGAGTTCGACGCCGAGACCCTGCCGCCCATCGCCGCGGGGTTGAGCATCTCGCTGGTGATCATCTTTTTCTTCATCCTCGTCAACTTCCGCAAATTCGGCATCACGCTGGTCGTCATGGCCTCGATGTCGCTGTGTCTGTTCGGCGCGATGGTCGGACTGTGGATCGCCGACTTCACCATCGGGCTGACCTCGGTGCTGGGTTTCATCACCCTGCTGGGCATGATCGTGCGGAACGTGATCCTGATGTACCAGCATGCCGAGGACAAACGCAAGGTCTGCCACTGGTCGGGCAAGCTGGCGGCCTACGACGCCGGAAAGCGCCGCATGGTCCCGATCTTCCTCACGACGGCCACCACGGCCGTGGGCGTCGTGCCGATGATGTTGGGAGGCAGTACGTTCTGGGCGCCCGTGGGTGTTACGATTTTCGCCGGAGGCATCGGCTCGCTGATCCTCGTGGTCACGATCCTTCCGGTTCTTTACTCCAAAATCTACAAGTGATGAAAAAGGCTCTCGTATATCTGATTCTCTGCTGCACGGCCCTTCCGGCCGGAGCGCAGACCCTGACGCTCGACGAATGCCGCGCAGCCGCCGCCGAACACAACCGCACGCTCCGCGACGGCCGGTTCGAGCTTGAAGCGGCCCTGCAAACGCGCCGCGAGGCGCTGACCGGCTACTTCCCGCAGGTCTCGGCCACGGGAGGCGTTTTCCAGGCCCAGCACGGACTGGTGCAGGCCGATTTCGGCATGACCATCCCGCAGCTGGGGACGATGAACCTGCCGCTGTCGATGGTCAAGCGGGGGATTGTGGGCGGCATCACGGCCGTGCAGCCCGTCTTCGCGGGGCTGAAGATCGTCAACGGCAACAAGCTCGCCCGGCTGGGCGAGGAGGTCGGGCGGTTGCAGTTGCAGAAGACCGAGTCCGAGGTGCGCGAGCAGACCGACGCCTATTACTGGCAGGTCGTGTCGCTGCGCGACAATCTTTCGACCATCGAAGCCGTGGAACGCCAGCTGGAGGAGATTCACCGCCAGGTGGAACTCTCGGTCAAGGCCGGGCTGGTGACGACGAACGACCTGCTGCGCGTGGAACTGCGGCAGCAGGAGATCGCGTCGAACCGCCTGAAGGTCGAAAACGGACTGAAAGTCTCGAAGATGCTGCTGGCACAGCATATCGGCGTCGACTGGCGCGCTTTCGACGTGGCGGCGGCGGAGTTCGGCCAGCCCGAGGCGCCCGCGGCGTTTTACGTGCCGGTCGAGGAGGCGTTGGACAACCGGGCCGAGTACCGGCTCGCCGAGAAGAATGTCGAGGCTCAGAAGTACCGGAAGCGCATGGAGCGCGGCAAACGCCTGCCGACGGTGGGCGTCGGGGCCGGCTACCTCTACTACAACGTGACGGACAAGGATGTGGACGACGGGCTGGTTTTCGCCCAGGTGTCGGTCCCCATCTCCGACTGGTGGGGCGGGGCGCACGCCCTGAAGAAGGCCCGCATCCGGGAGCAGCAGGCCGAGAACGATCGGTTGCAGGCCCGCGAGATGCTGGCCGTGGAGATCGAGCGGACGTGGAGCGAGGTGCAGGAATCCTATGCGCAGATTCTGCTGACGCGGCGTTCCGTGACGTCGGCCGCCGAGAACCTGCGGCAGAACCGCAATTTCTACCAGGCCGGAACGGCTCCGCTCACCGACCTGCTGGACGCCGAGACGCTCTACACCCGGAGCCGCAACGACTTCACCTCGGCATGCGCCGCTTACCGGACTTCGTTGGCGCGTTACATGCGTGTGACGGGGCGATAGCGGTCGTCAGCCGCAAAAACGGGCGTCCGGAACCGACCGGACGCCCGTTTTTTCACTCTTTCCGGGGCGGTTTCGGTTCGAACATGCTCAACAGCAGTCCGCCCATGACGGCTCCCCACAGCGTGCTGTTGAGCGGCGAGGAGGTGATCGGGCACGTGCCGTCGGCGCACCCCACGAAATACCAGTAGAGATAGCCTCCCAAGGCTCCCAGCGCCGCTCCCAGCAGCGTCGGCCAATGTCGTTTCAGCAGTTTCATCTTATAACGGGTTTACGTTTTCCATTGAAATAACGTTGCGAAAGTATTGATTATTTTCCGGTAAAACAAATTTCCTATGGAAAATAAATGGATCGGAGTCGGCGGATGTCGGAGCGGAGGAGGGATGGAAAGGTGAAAGGTGAAAAGTGGAAAGTGAAGGGGGGGGGCTGACAAGATGGGGTATAGATAGGATTTCACCCCTGCCGGAGAGATTTCTGACAGGGGTGATTTTCATTTTCGTGGGAACTTTTCCGAAAGTTCCTTTTGTTTCTGCGGTGCGTAGGGTACTGTAACCTAATAAATCTTGAAATATCATAAATACGCAAACATCTATTAATAAACAACATATTACAAGACATATGATATTTGAAATTCATAAAATA
>ERZ827363.4120-NODE-4120-length-10441-cov-7.729251_pt1 | contig 10441 bp, 5 predicted proteins | sample MGYA00519776_ERZ827363 | MGnify/ENA primary metagenome ERZ827363 (study PRJEB31778, sample SAMEA3449288) | human gut metagenome | biome: human gut; feature: human-associated habitat; material: faeces | place: United Kingdom | collected 2010/2012 ...
GATGAATCGGTTCTGTTTTCATAATCTTCTCCTTTTGTTTTTAAAGAGCCGTGTCTGTTTAGACTTTCGGACGCAACGCTCTATAGATTTTCGATTTGAACCGCTTCTCCTTTCACAGATCCCTTAGTCGACATCAGGGATTTTCTTGAAAATGATTGTTCAACAGTTCACAACTAATCATACTCCGATTTTCATAGAAGTCAAGAATTTTCTGAATTTTTTTTGAAAACGTTCGGGAATTAAAAAATAGAGCAAGCGCCCATGAGAATGATCGCAAGACAATTATAAGAGGCCACTATAAAAAAACAAACACCATTTCTGGTGTTTGTTTCATTTTATAAAGGAAGCACTAGCTTATTTTTTCTTTTTCTTCAAAATATAAGCTGCAATGCTTGCCAAGACAAAGGCTAAAACTAGGCTAATAATAGAGATGGTCGTACCTGTATTTGGTAAGAATCCTAAGATCTTGCCTGGTTTCTTCGGCTCTGGTTGGCTTGGTTTTTTAGGTTCAGGTTGACCCGGTTTCTTTGGTTCAGATGAACTTGGAGGAGTTGGTTGTTTTGGAGTTTCTTTTGGAACATGCTTGTTAGTAATCACAACATTTCCTTTACCATCCTCGTCGTTACGAGCTTCATAGCCCTTTGGAACACTGACTTCTCTCACTGTATAAGTGATGGTGTTTCCATTTGCTTTTTCATCTAAATCTGCAAAGGTATGGGTCCACTTGTTTTCAGCTGACAATTCTACTTCTTGACCGACTTTTTGATCATTGGCATAGAGTTGAACTCGAATACTCTTCGGACGAATTCCATCCTTGTCATTCTCATCATCCCACTTCTTAGTGACCGTGACGCTTGTCTTACCAGGTGCATGGGTATTGGTAATGGTATAAGCAGCCTGATCAATTGTAGTCGTATATTCAGCTACCTTCTCTTCTTGAAGAGTATAGACGATTTCTTTTCCATCCTTGAATTTTGGTAGACCTGTGAAGCTTTCTTTCCAATCTGTCGCATTGGTCAGTTCTTTTTGAGCAACTTTTTCACCATTGGCAAGAAGATTCACCACGATACTTGCTGGACGAAGACCATCTTGATTGTCTTGGTCATTCCAGATCTTAGTCACTGGAATATCGATCACCGCTGGCGTATGCGTATTGGTCAAGATCGTGTGAGTAGCATCAGAGGTATCAGCAGTGACTTGGTAGCCTTCAGGAACAGCGACTTCTTCCACACGGTAGCTGATCGCTTGGCCAGCTTTCTTTTCAGCTAATTTGCTAAAGGTATGAGTCCATTGATTGTCCGCTGACAATTCAACTGGGTCTCCTACTTTTTCATCCCCAGCATAGAGTTGAACCTTAATGGATTTTGGACGAAGACCATCTTGGTTGTTGGCATCTTCCCATTTCTTCGTGACTTTCATCTCTGTCAAAGCTGGTTCATGCGTATTGGTCAAGACAACATTGGCCTTGTCCTTATCATTTACCGTTACTTTGTAACCATCTGGGACAGTTACTTCTTTGACTGTATATGCAATTGCTTTTCCGGCTGCCTTGGTATCAAGGTTTTCAAATGCACCTTTCCAGTCATTCGCGGCTGAAAGTTCTAATACTTGGTCTGTTGGAAGGCCATCTTTGTACAATTGAACTTGAATGCTGGCTGGACGGAGACCATCTTGGTCGTCTCCATCTTCCCATTTCTTGCTCACTTCTACTTTGGTCTTTTCTGGTTCGTGCGTATTGGTCACGACTACTTGACCTGGGTTCGTAGCTTCGACGGCTTGTGTGTAGCCTTCTGGAACATCGATTTCTTTGACTGTATAGTTGATAACTTGGCCAGCTTTCTTCTCGTCTAAGTTTGAGAAGGTATGGGTCCATTTGTTATCTGCTGACAATTCAACAGCCTTACCAACCTTTTGATCACCAGCATACAATTGAACCTTGATTGTTTTTGGACGAAGGCCATCTTGGTTATTGGCATCCTTCCAGTTTTTCGTAACAGTAAGGCTTGTCTTACCTGGTTTGTAAGTATTGGTAATCGTAGTTCCATCAATCTTAGTAGTGTAATTGTCCACTTTGTCTTCCGTCACTGTGTAGACAACTTTTTGACCATCTTTATAGACTGGTAGGTCTGTGAAGGTATGAGTCCATTCATCTCCTTCACCAGTCAGATCAAGAGCTTGCACCTCTGTTCCATTTGCCAAGAGGTGAACTTTGATGGTAGATGGGCGAAGACCGTCTTGGTTTTGTGCATCATCCCAGACTTTCTTGACTGTTACCGTCGTGGTCTCAGGAGTGCGCTTGTTGGTGATGGTGGCTTTTCCATCTGTGAAGCTGGCTTCTTCTGTATCGACCGTATAATGAGTCGGAACTTTCACTTCTTTAACAGTGTAGGTATTGAGTTTGCCGTCACTGTCTTTATCTGGAAGATTCGTAAAGTGAGCTTTCCAGTCTGTTGCGGCTGAAACCGTGACTGGTTTCCCTTGAGCTTTGCCATTCTTGTAGAGTTGGAATTCCACACTTGCTGGGCGAAGCCCTTCTTGGTTGTCTTGGTCATCCCAAACTTTTGAAGCTTCAAGATCAATATACTTGATATCTGCTTCATTAGCGATCTCAACTGGGACTGCTTTGGATCCGACTGATTTTCCATCCACCGTGACGTGGTAGATTTGTTTGTCCGCATCATAGGTGACAACCACAGCATGTTCTGTTTCATCCAACTTGTAGTTTTCAGGTGCTTTGGTTTCTTTGAGCGTATAGGTTCCTTCTGTTAAGGTGTTAAAGGAAAGTTCCCCTTTTTTATCAGAAGTTGCCGTCGCAACAACAGCGCCATTTGCATCTGTTAAAGTAAATTCAGCGCCTTCAAGGACTTTCTTCGGATCATCCTTGTCCACCTTCTTGACTTGGAAAGCAGCCGAGAAGATTTGTGCAGTTACGGTATTAGACTCACGATTTCCTTCATGACCTTTCGCCTTGTAACCAAACTGGTTATGGGCTTGGACTACACCTGAACGACCGCCGTTATCTTCATTATCTTTCGTGCGTTCTTTCATCAAAGCCTTGACTTCATCTGTCAATTCACTTGGATTTACAACTGGGACACCAAAGCTGGCTTCACCACGCGCAGAAATAGATACACCCTGATTCGCGACTAATTTGATACCTGTCACCTGACTGTAATCAGCCACAGTTGTCGTCCAAATATCTTTGTCAGCAGCCTGTGCCATGGTATCTGTCGTAACGCTTGTATCAGTTGTATAGTAGACCGTCCATCCTTCTGGAGCTGTCACTGGTCCACGAAGGCTGACCGTGTATTCTGTCATCCGACCAGATCCGTCTAGTGTGTTAACATCTTTTACTTTTGGTAGGACATCATAGACGACTCCGTCTTCTACTGCCTTATCCGTATTATTTTTAATGGTGAGTTTGTAGTTAAAGGTCTCACCTGGTTTGAAGGTACGTGTCACAATCGAAGCGTCTGACAGGTCATCATTTTTAGCGATATATTTGCGTGCATAGATTCCTTCAGCAGCAACAATCGTATAGTTTGATTCCGCATATGGAATTTTATCCGTTGTTGAACCATTTCCGTTCAGATCATACACATCTTCCGTGACCCGATCAGGGTTGGCATTTTCAAGATCGTGGATCCCATTTCCAGCGACATAAACTTTATTGGTGAAGATCCCACCATCGTCTTTCCCTTTCAGATCAGCCACGATAAACGGTAGACGCACGCGATTAAGATCTTTAAGAGAAGCTTTAATAAACTCTTTTTGATCCAAATGCATGATGAGAGCTGTCCGTCCAGAATTGTGGTAGTTTTCAATGACATCGTAGCTCTTTAAGAATTTCATACCTTTTTCATTAGAGGCAAGGTTTCTCTCAAAATCTTTATAGTCGACTTTAAGGGTATTTGGATCATACAGATCAATGATTCGCAGGTCTCCATAATCCTTATCAGGATCCAAGACCACTTTCGTTGCCATCAAACCAAAACGAATATTTTGTCCATCAGTATAGCGAACATCATTGTAATCAGTCGTTTTTGCAATTTCAAAGCTTTCCTTCATAGGAATCAGCTTAAAGCTCCAATCTGCTGACTGATCTTTGGCAACGTTTGACTGTGTTTTATAAGTCACACGGCCTGTATTCTTGTAGACATTTTTGGTCACATCATTTTCATCGTAACGCGTCTTTTCAGGATCCTTGAAGCTTGTATAGCTATTGAGGTAAATTCCCTGACCAGATTGAAGGACAAAATCATCCTTCATTTCCATCCGCCAGCCCACAACGGTTCCATACTTGGTCAAATCAATTAGACCGTTTCCATCTTTATCTGCTTCTGACTGGATTTCTTTGGTGCTACCATCTTCCATGGTCAAGATAATTCGTTTGACAATGGTATGGATTTGCTTCCCAATCCCATAGTTTCCTTCCATCAGGCGACTATAACCGATCTTGGTAAACTTCAAGCGAGGGTCCACAGTCTCATCATAAAAGACGAAATTCTTCTGCGGTGAAGGGGTATTGTTGGCAAATTTTAAGAGCCATTTATAATTAGCAGCCTTGTATTCTGTTGAGTCATAAACATCCCCATCCGCCTGTTTAGCAAAGCTTCCAGCCCCTTCAAGGTCACGTGAAGTCAAACGGAAAATAAGAGAATCTTCCGCAGTAATATCTGGTTCTCCCTCTCCACGGTTGGCAGGAATTCCTACGATGCTACCAGTATTGGTCAAATCCTTACTAAGAACGTCCTTGAGGGTTTGGTCTTTTTCTAAGACCAAATCAGGGAATTTCAAGTAGAGGTAACTAGTATCCTTGATTTTGGTCATAAATTCTTGGTGATAAGCTGCTGGATTGTTGTTTGTATCCGCCTTGAAAGTCTTCGTAACGGTACCATCTCCATTGTCTACCCAGCCTTCAGACTTGGTTGTATCAAGAACAGCTGTGCGAGTCTTCCCACTCTTATCTGTATAGGTTGGTAACTTATCAGTGATCGTTGCTGATTCTAACTGACGGTATTGACCACCGTATTGACCACGCATTCCGTCCAATTGGAAGGCAAATGGGACAGAAGTTGGTGTTTCAATATAGTTCTTTCCATCTGCACCTTTGACAATACCTGGCATGGCTTCCGCATAGTCCTTAGACATGGCTTCGTTCAAGTTTTGGTTGATGTACTTGGTGAAACGATAATCGTTGTACTTAGGCTTCCAAATGATATCATTGAGCGCTGTTTCTTGCCCATTGATGTTCAATGTTCCTGTGATATCTAATGAATAATTTGTTGGTGCATAACCAACTTTAAATTTTCCAATAAATGGTAGAGTTAGAACCTCTGACTTTTGGTAATTGTTAAAGTGAAGTGTGACTTGGTAATCATCTCCAACTTTTGTAACCGTTGGTTTATCATGCTCTGAAGCACTGTTGAAGTCCGGAATACTAACTTCTCGTAGGTACTTCCCAGGGACCTTTAAGGTAACCGTTACCTCATTAATATCCGTTGTTAAATTCTTAGGGGTGATCTGGATGTAACCAGACATAGTGTCACCTGTATAATAGGACATTCCGTCTGGATGGTCTTGCTTATCCCCATATAAGAGAGTGACATCCAGAGCCCCATTATCTCCGACTGCTAGCTCATTGGCAAAAGCTGTCATAGCTCCTTGCCCAATTTGACCTAGCATCATGAGAATCGTTAAAATGGCAAATCCTTTTTTAAGGAAGATTTTCCATAATGAACTCATCTTCTTCATTTTGTGTCTCCTTTATTTATTGTCAGCCTAGACGAATAGGCTTTCACTCCTATTCTATCATATCGATTTTCTAAAAGCTCCTATTTATAAAATAAAATTGTAATATTTTTGTAATATAGACACAATTAAGTAAAATGTTTATATTACAAATCACTAAATGGTACTGATTTCCCCTTTCTTTTATCCAAGGGCAAGAAAATAAAACATCTATAAATGAGGTGGAGTAGGCCTGCCAATCCTTATTCCCCCTTAATTTGTCCATACAAAAAACCTCAAACACAACTGTTTGAGGTTTGTACCCCCTACTATCGTTTGGTTATTTCATCTAACTCCTCACCATTTGAGGGAATCTTTTGTTTTTCCTTCTATCTCGCACCCATAGCATGGCTAGTCCAAAGAGGTGGCTGCCAAACAAGGCAGTCACAAAAATCAGCTTGCCCCTATCTGGATAAGAGAGAGGGAGGCTGCTAAAGCCATAGCGAGCCCACTCGATAAAGATCGGATGCGAAAAGTAAAGAGCTATACTCAGCTGCTTTAAATACTGTAAATCATAGCTTTTCAAAAAGGACGATCGCAGGCAGGCATTGACAAAATAAACGGTCACAAAAGGAAGAAGAAAGAAAAAGTTCTTATCAATTCCTTGGTGTTGAAAAATGATGATGCCTTCGAGGCAGAGCAAACCAAAGGCAAGAGCTAGCTTTTGCCAACGGTGAATGCTAAAAACTTGTGCATGAAAATGATCATACAAATAGTAACCCATATAGATAAAAATGGGCGTGTAAAAGAGACCATTTCGCGCTGTAAAAAATAAATTGCTGTAGAGCTGGTAACCCTTAAGAAGACTTGTGGTGTCCAGATAAGCCGAATAGGTCTCGATCAAGCCCCAGCAGTAAAGAAGAAAAGTGATCACCCCCGTCCAAACCATACCTAGGCGTTTGACCAATTGATTGACCAAAAACAAGCCCAGTAAAAAAGCAGGAATATACCAGAGTTGGTAGCACATTCCCAAGTAGACCAGAGCAATCAAGATTCCTGCTGGAAAGAGATAAACAGGAAGATGGAGACTAGAGAAAAAGAGCCAGGCATAAGGAAGGTAAACAAAACTCCAAAACAAATAGGTTTTTACGATTTTGACCAGATAGGCCTTCATTTTCTGAGAATTCCCTAGGGATTGCTTGAGGAAAAAGCTGGCACAGACGATAAAAAATGGCACCGCTAGCCGGCCGAGCATACTCTTGAGACCAAAATGCAGTGGCTCATAGGAGGTCAAGCGACCACTATGCACCAATATTACTGCAATCGCAAAGAGGTATTGAAAAAAGCTGATACTAGAGGTGTTATAGAGGGGATTCTTTTGCATGGTCCTACTCCTTGCCCAAAGCAGTTTCTATGGTTATTTTAGCATGAAAGGGAAGGCCAAGCAAGGAATCTTACATCCTTATCTACCTTTTTTCCTCTATTTTTGATATACTCAAAGCATGCATAAACAAACGATTATTGATTTTAAAGAGCTTGGTTTGCGCTACCTTTTCACCAAGTCCATAAAGGAATTAAAAACTAGAAACCTCGACCAGGTAGAGGATCTTCTTAGAGAAGTCGAAGCCTACCAGGAGCAAGGCTTTTATGCGGTTGGCTATGTCAGCTATGAGGCTGCTCCTGCTTTTGAGAAGAAGTTTGCTGTCCATCCAGCACCTCTTATGGGAGAGTATCTCCTCTATTTTACTATCCACGAGGAGGTCGAAACCCTTCCTTTCCCAGAGCACTATGAAGCTGTGGATCTTCCAGCCAATTGGAAGGAAGAGGTAGAGGCACCTGCTTATCAAGAATCCATCGAGACCATCCATCACCATATCCGCCAGGGAGATACCTACCAGGTCAACTACACTGTCCAGCTTTCTCAAGAGCTAAAAGCAGATCCTTTGGCTATCTACAACCGCTTAGTGGTAGAGCAGAAAGCCCATTACAATGCCTTCATCCAGCACGATGATGTCTCCATCCTCTCCATCAGTCCTGAGCTCTTTTTTGAGCAAGACGACCGGCTACTGACCACGCGCCCCATGAAAGGAACGACGCACCGTGGTCTCACCAACCAAGAGGATCTTCAAGAGGCTGCTTGGCTAGAAGCCGACCCGAAAAATCGAGCAGAAAACATGATGATCGTCGACCTCCTCCGCAATGACATGAACCGGATTTCGGAGATTGGAAGCGAGCAGGTGACCCATCTCTGCCAAGTCGAGCAATACTCCACTGTTTGGCAGATGACCTCGACCATTGAAAGTCGCTTGCGAGCTGAGGTCGACCTGGTCCAAACCTTCCGAGCTCTCTTTCCTTGTGGCTCGATTACAGGAGCACCGAAGATCTCCACTATGGAAATCATCCAAAAGACGGAGAAGTCTCCTCGAGGTGTCTACTGTGGAACGATCGGCATCCTTCTTCCAAAAGGGAAACGGATTTTTAATGTAGCCATCCGGACCCTTCAAATGCAGGGGGATCAAGCCATCTATGGCGTGGGAGGAGGCATCACTTGGGACAGTAAATGGGAAGGTGAATACCAGGAAACCAAGCAAAAATCGGCGGTTCTTTACCGGCAAGAGCCTCGATTTGATCTCCTGACGACCGGACGTATCCACCAAGGAGAATTGACTTTCCTAGACCAACATGTAACACGCTTGAGGGAAGCTAGTCGCTACTTTGCCTATCCTTATGATGAGCCCAAACTCCTGAAAGAACTTCAAGAAGAGCTTGCTCATTTGGAGTCCAACCTTGACTATCGTTGTCGGATTGCCTTGCAAAAAAACGGGACCTTTCACCTAGTAATCACGGAGCTGACAGACTTGCCAGCTAGCTATCTACAGGCCCAACTGACCGAGCAGAAGCTTGATTTAGCGACGCCATTTACTTATTTCAAAACGAGTCAGAGAGACCATCTCAGCCAGTCAAATCACGAGCAAATTTTCCATCTGCCAGATGGAACCTTACTGGAGACGACGATTGGCAATCTGGTGCTGGAGATAGAGGGACAACTCTATACCCCACCAGCTCACCTCCCCTTACTCGATGGCATTTATCGGCGCCATCTTCTTGAGACCCAGCAAGTTGAAGAAAAATTCTTAACTCTGAACGATTTAACAGACGCTGATCGTATTTATGCCTGCAATGCTCTTCGTGGTCTCTACGAACTCGATTTTCAAAGAAAGGATTCCTGATGAAACTAATTTTTTTACACGGACTAGGGCAGGATGTCCTCTCTTGGCAAGGAGTCCAATTTGCACTTTCACCCTTGCACTCCAAAACTTTTGATATTTTCTCCCATCCAAAAGAAAGCTATCAGGAAGTCAAAGAAAGGTTGATGGAGCGCCTCCAGCAAGAAAGCGAACCCTTTATTCTGGTAGGACTCTCACTAGGTGGCGTGCTCGCTCTTGATCTCTCCAGACAAGACTTCCCGCAACTCAAGGGCTTGGTCCTTGCAGGAACTCAATACAAACTCAACACCAACCCCCTCTATCGGCTCCAGATCCTTCTCTTTCGTCTACTTCCCAAGCATGTCTTTGAAAAACAAGATGCCAATAAACAACAGATGCTTCAAATTTTGACCGAATTAAAAGAGCTCAATTTAACCGATACCGTTAAAGCTTGCTCTCTCCCTAGCTTGGTTGTTTGTGGTAGCAGAGATTGGGCCAATCAATCTTCTTCTAAAAAATTGGCCAAGCTCCTGCCAAAAGGCTGCTATCAAGAAATCGCAGACGGAGGTCATCTACTCAATACCGATAAACCCTATGAACTCGCGCAAGCCATCAAGGAGTTTGTTGCTGGGTTTTAAAATGAAGAGGCTGGGACAAAAGTCCTAGCCTCTCAATTATTTTTGGATTGTCGAGCAAGACGCAGTGGTTGAGTGGGCTCTACTACGCTGATTTCATCAGCTTTTACAGCCCTACTCAACTGTGCGGAGGTGGGACGACGAAATCGAATTCTAACGAATTACCGATTTCTGTCCCACTCTCTTTTTTTAGAAATATTTGAGAATTGCTTGATAGTTATTTGAAAAGCAAGCTGTATACTAAGAGTGTAAAGAAAACAACTAGTCATTTGGACGAAGGAGAAAACCATGGAAAAAGTATTAGAAATTTCCCATTTGAGTAAAAAATTCGGTCATCAATACGCCTTAAATGATGTGAATCTCACCATTCGCAAAGGCGACGTCTACGGCCTGATCGGCAAAAATGGTGCAGGGAAAACCACCCTCATCAAGGTCATCACCCAGCTGATTCAAGAAACTGATGGAAGCGTCTCTCTCTTTGCTTCTACAAATCGCTCCCAGTGGACCCAAGCGCTTAAACGGGTTGGATCCGTCATTGAGAGTCCCGTGGCCCATAAGCATATGACCGCTTATCAAAACCTGGTCTACTATTGCAAGGCTCGCCATATCCCCAATCCCGACCAGGTCATCAAAGAAACCCTGAACTATGTTGGCCTGAATAATACGGGTAAGAAGAAATTCCGTGACTTCTCACTAGGAATGAAACAACGGTTGGGAATTGCGATTGCTCTCATTGCTAAGCCAGATTTCCTTATTCTGGACGAACCCATCAATGGCCTCGATCCAGTCGGAATCAAGGAATTCCGTCAGATGATCAAGCGCCTCAATGATGAACTCGGCATGACCATCCTCATTTCCAGCCACATCCTC
>ERZ827363.4121-NODE-4121-length-10440-cov-3.052672_pt1 | contig 10440 bp, 9 predicted proteins | sample MGYA00519776_ERZ827363 | MGnify/ENA primary metagenome ERZ827363 (study PRJEB31778, sample SAMEA3449288) | human gut metagenome | biome: human gut; feature: human-associated habitat; material: faeces | place: United Kingdom | collected 2010/2012 ...
AGTGCGGCGACGGATTTTTTGCGACCGACGTCAAAATGCAGAACCATATGTGGGAAAGCCAGCAGCCCCCGCAGCGGCAGCATCGGCAGGCTGACCGGCTCCGTGTATTTCTTTTTCGGCTTAGCCAATGCTTATTTCCTCCTTTATCCGCCTTGTTTTCGTAAAATCTCAAGACGGCATGCAGTTATTATACATGAGGTTGTGTTTTTTTGCAACAGATCGAGAATGACCAAGTGTTTCCTAGCGAAAACTGTCATTTTAATCATTCTTGAAAAAATGCTTTATCTTGAGCCATTTCTGATTGCTGTGTGCCTGCCTCAGCCCATGTTATGGGCAAATACGGATAAACCGGCATTTATTCAATTCGAACATTTACATGGCAGAGCGTGAGATTACCTCCGCCCTCCACCTTATACCATTTGTTGCTTTCAAGTTTGATTTTTTCTGTTATGCCATGTGTAATGTACCCGATTGTATATTGTTTGCCTGTTTCGGCATCGGTAAAAACGACATCCGTATCACGATCACCACTTACTTTTACAATTTCCCAAAGTGGCTGTATTTGTTCTGTCTTTATTCTGTCTTCATCATTATTTAAAAGCGTGACTGTATGTTTTTTCTGAATACCGGAATAAATCAAAACCACGATCAGAAAAACTGCGATCACGCATAGACCGACTCGTTTCGTTTTCACGAAAGCACCTCCTGCAAATCCCGATTTGTTGAGCCCAGTATACCATATTCCCGATTCTATTCTCAAGCCCCATGACAACGTCCAGATTACGAAGTCCGATATCCGTATCGATCAATACGACTTTCTTTCCTTCCTTCGCTAATCCTGTTCCCACATTGGCAGTGGTTGTTGTCTTTCCAACGCCACCCTTTCCAGATGTGATTACGATAACTTCACTCATTTTTGTTTCCTCCATTCACTATACTATGATTTCATTTAAGAGCGCTTTAGATATGGGCTCGATATAAATATTTTCATCTTCTACAAATGCAATCTGTGCTTCCATCGGCTGATTGTCATTATTCTTTGATCTTCCGAAAAGCTTTTTCTTCTTCTCTGGTTCTCCATCGGCACTTCTTGCGATGTGTTTTCCGATACGGATCTGCATCGGCTGCATGTCAAGTGCTGCGACAAAAGCGTGATCATCTCCATCACATCCTGCACTCAAATATCCTTTGGCACATCCAAGAACAACTACATTACCTTTGGCACATACGGAAGCTCCAGGATTCACATCCCCGACCACTACAACACTTGCATCAGATTCCAGACTCTGTCCGGAGCGAAGTGTTCCACGGTAGAACTGTCCATCTCCCTTTCTTCTCTCATCAACCATGGACTGACTTCTTTTTTGTTCTCTTTCCTGAATCTTTTTCAATACATCCTTAAAAGAAGTTTCCATGATCTTATCATCTTCTATCACATATGCAATCGTCAAAGTTGTTTTTTCTGCAATGATCTGCAGTACATTCTGAAGTTCTTTGGCATCTAGTTTTCTGCCTTCGATCTTTAGTGCGATCTGTGTCTGTCCATTAAAGAAATCTTTTGCCTGCACAAATTTATCTTCGATCGCTTTGATCAGTTGATCAAACTTCATTCCTGGATCTAACACCATGGTAAGTCCCAGACTGTTTCCCTTGAGCAATACCGGCTGATTCATACAATTCCTCTCTTCTTTCTCTAATCTCCTGCAGTACCAACACTGGTTTCTGTGACTGATTTATTATTCTTCTCTAATGTCTTCTTTGTCTTATCATTTGCAAAATAATACTCATAAATATCCTTTGCAGTCGCTGCTGCATTAGATGAGGTATATCCAAACGGAATAACAACCGTTGTTGTGATCTCTGGCTTCTCATATGGTCCATAAGAGATAAACAACGCATGATTCGGACGTTTCTTATTCTCCTGTGCTGTACCTGTCTTACCTGCTAATTTTACTTTCATGCCTTGGAAGATACTGCTTACGGAGCTGTCCTTTCCGCTGACTACACCTCTCATACCAGTATGCACTGCATTCCAGTATGTTGTATCATAATGAAGTTGTCTTACTTTCTTAACTCCATATTTCTTGACTGTCTTTCCATTATCGTCAGTGATCTTGTCCATGATACTTAGATCATATACGGTTCCACTGTTGGATAATGTTGTCACATAATTCGCGATCTGGCTTGGCGTGAAACTATTACGTCCCTGTCCAATGGCAGAACGTACGGATGTTTCATCAGAAACCTGTGGAGATGACTCATCCAGTTCAATTCCTGACTGCTTATTAAGCCCTAGCTGTGTTGCGTATTTCTCCAAGTACTTAAGACCTTCTTTACTGCTGTAGGAACCTGATTTGTCTCCTAATCTATATCCTACTTCATAAAAGAAATAATTACAAGATGCTTCGATCGCTGTTGACACAGTTCTTGGTCCATGGCGATCTGGATATTTCCAACACTTCGCCGGTGGTGTGATCTTATCGTATAACCCTGTACAGTTGATGACTGTACTTGTCGTGATTGCTTTCTCATTAAGACCTGCCAAAGCAGACACTGGCTTAAATGTAGATCCCGGTGCTGTCTTATGTTTCAGTGCCTGATTATATAATGGTGTAGATGCTGAGTTTGCCAGCTGCCTGTAGTATCCGGAATCTGTTCCGTTTGATAAACGGTTGCTGTCATATCCAGGATAACTTACCAATGCTTTTACCTTTCCTGTCTTGGAATCTGTGATCACAACAGATCCGGAACATGGATCCATACCGATCTGTCCTGGTGTGATCTGTAAACTCTTTAACTTTCTTCGAATGAAATCATAGCTGTTTAGGGAACCAGATTTCAATGCCGTATAATCACTGTCACCTTTCTTCTTTAAAACTCCCTGTTCATAAAGAAGGAGACATACTTCTCTTCCGCTTAATTTTCCTTTCATGATGCTTTGTTCGCAGACTGTCATATCAAAATCATCTGCATCAACCAAAGCATCTTCTACATAAGCAGCCAGTGCTTTCATGATCTCTTCAGTGTCATTGTATTTGCTGCTGATATTCAGTGAGGAAATATCAATCCATTCCTTGTTCACGGCATACCTTAAGAATTCACTTAAACTGATCTTCTCATTCTTCCACTTCTGATATGTCTTATCCGTCGTATCGATAGAACTTGAGATCAATACTTTCTTGCTAGACAACAGACTGTATACATAAGATGCATAGGCTTGTTTTTCTTCACTCTGATCTTTGTACGCTTTGGTATCTTTCAAAACAAGATTCTTTGATACATTGATCGCCTGATCTTCTAAAGTCTGAATCTTTCGATACATCTTCTTCTCATAGGATGTCGCCTTATCTCCATTGAGATTCTCAAGGTCGATCACACTATTGCCAATAAATGAATAATATACTTTCTTGATCGGGATCATAATATTCTCACGGTCATTTCCTGCGCTGTCAGAACTTGTAAGCTTAGACAGAACAATTCCCGCGATCTTCTTCTCGAGCAGATTATATACATATTCCTGTAATTCGCTGTCAATCGATAATGTGATATTATTTCCTGTTCCCGATTTGACTGTCTTGGTCGTGTCGATGATCTTTCCAACATTGTTGACAACCAGAGTCTTGCTTCCGCTGTCTCCGTGAAGATAATTCTCAAACTGCTTCTCAACACCGGCCTTTCCAACCGTCTCATCACTGGAATAGTAATCTTTATCTTCTTCTTTCTTTCCTTTGTTATATGTTTCAAGTTCATCCGTATTGACCGTTCCTGTATATCCGATCACATGAGACATCGCCTCACTTTTATTATATACACGAATAGACTTTGTATCAATATCTATTCCCGGAAGTTCTGAACTTCTTTCTTTGATCTCGGCAATACTTCTGTTATTGATTTCATTTGCGATCGTCACCTTCATATACTGAGAATAACGGCTCAAAAATGCACTGTATCTGACAGACATGATCTTTAATGCATCTTTCTTGGAATAAGATTTATCAATATCAAACATCTTTCCTGTTCCTGCGGAGCCAAGAGTTCCATTTCTCAAATATTCAAAAACCTGTTCTGCAGTTGCATTCAGCTGTTTATCTCTTAATTCTTTCTCAGACTTTGAAAGGTCTGTGCTGTTTCCAATTCCAAAAACATCTCTCTTAAACTTCTTTAATTTTGACCCAGTCTCTGTAAAACGAAACTTTCCGCTTCCTGTATATTCAATCGGAATCTCATTGATAAAGGAGTCTCCATTTCGCTCCAGGATCTTGATCACTTTATAAATGACTTTATTCTTCTCATAACTTTCTGATGTACCATTCTTTGCTGCCAATGTCTGAAATGCATTGTCATTCTGGAAATTCACTGTATATACAAGTTTGTTGTATGCAAGCAGTTTTCCATTCACATCATAAATATTCCCTCTGGTACCAGATGTCTTGACTGTCTTTTGTACTTTATATGTAAAATCATTTTTATGTGACTGACCTTCTACGATCTGAAGGACAAACACACGCCCGATCAACACACAATAAAGCACAACGATCAGTATGATCAAGGCAAGCAGTCTGTTTGCCAGTAATTTTTCTGCTTTCTCGTAAATTTTTCGTAACACTAGAACATACTCCTTTTTTCACCATCTCTGATCCTGATATCAACCTCTAACAATATCTTATATATAAGCAATGCTACGATTCCCGTATATACTGCTTCCGGAATCATAACTTTAAACAGATAAGAAAAAAACTGCAATCTTCCTCTCATTGCAAAAAAGAAAAAGAAGATCACAAAACTATACGCAAGGGAATTCGCTGTTAGAAGTCCGATCGGCAGCAAGATATCATCCTCATAAAAATATGTATGGAACCATCCATTGACATATCCAAACATTAAATACACAAATGCGTTCTGGCCTAAAACATTTCCTGAGAATATATCGATCAGCAGCCCACAGACAAATCCGATCACGATTCCTGCTTTCCTGCCTCGGATAAATGCGATTGTGACCGTTAAGATCAGTAGAATATTCGGCATAACCCCTGCGAGTTTCAAAAAATTAAAGACGGATGTCTGTAAAAGGAAACAGACTAGTACCGATATCACATAAAATAAAATTCGTTTGATCTTCATATCCTCACCTGCTATTCCTTTGTTTCTTCATCAAGATTCTTTGTTTTCTTAAGATCTGTGATAACCAAAACTTCTTTTAAATGCTTGAAGTCAACGACTGGTGTCACTTTCGCTGTCTTGGTAAGCTTTGTAGAATCAAGCTTCAGATCAGATACTTTCCCGATCGTGATCCCTTCATTAAATTTGGAACTTACATAAGATGTTACAAGCTCATCTCCATTCTTGACTTTTGCATCTTTGCTGATATATACAACTTCCAGATATCCATCTTCCATCGTATCCAGACTTCCATTTACGATACACGCATCATTTGTCTTTAGGAACATAGCACTGACCATACTTGTATCATTAATGATCGTTCGTACTTTGGCTGTATGTGATGATACATCATAGACAATTCCTACGAGACCATTCCCCGCAATGACATTCATGTCTTTCTTAATGCCGTCTTTGCTTCCTCTATTGATCAGAAAGATGTCAAACCAGTTTCCTGATCCTTTACTGATGACTCTGGCTCCCACTGTATGATATTTTTTGTATTTTTGTTTTAATTTCAAAAGATCCTGCAGACGTTCTAATTCTACTTGATTCTGCTGTAGCACACGATTCTGCATCTTCAGAACATCGATCTTCTCCTGTAGACGCTCATTCTCTGCTCTCAGTGTCTTCTTGCTTTTCGCATTCTCATTCCATGAAAACACGGCATTTCCTACCGAATTAATGCCTTCCTGCATCGGAGATAAAACAGTGAAAAAGATATTCTTGACTGGAGTTAAGACTCCTCCGGCAAAAACACTGATTCCCGCCAGTAACCCACACACCACGATAAAAATCGCTAACAGGTGGTTTGAATTAAATTTTTTCTTTTGCAATTTCATACGTCTATCCTCTTTCATCATCTATCGTTTTAAATATGACTGCATTCCTAAGATCACATGATCTTCTGGCCGGTCAGCAATATGAACCGGTATCTTAAATTCTTCTTTGATCCACTCTGCCGTCTTTGGAAATGCTGCCCCGCCTCCAGATACATAGATTCCCTGATTCATAATATCTGATGCAAGTTCTGGCGTAATGCTTTCTAACACTGCTTTTACCTGCACACAAATGTCTCTGACCTGACTGTGGGCCTTTTCTTCAACGATCTGAATTGGTATCTTCTCTTGTTTTGGAAGTCCACTCACAAGATTTCTTCCCTTGATCATAGCTGCTTCTTTATCTTCTATCTTCGCATATGCAAGTTTTAAGTGTCTTGCACTTCGTGTTCCGATCGCTAATTTATAATTCTTCTTTACATAATCTCTGATCCACTCATCGATCTGGTCTCCTCCATATGGAAAAAGTCTGCTTGTTACGATCCCACCTAAAGATATCACAGAAATCTCTGTTGTTGAAGCTCCTATATCAATGATCATATTTCCACATGGCGCATTGACATCAATTCCACTTCCAATTGCCGCAAGGATTGGCTTGGGAACTAAAGTTACATCCTTAACCCTTGAAGCTGATTCCCATGCAAGATCTTCAAATGCTCGTTTCTCAACATTCGTAATATCCACGGGAACAGCGATCATAAGACCGGTTTTCCTGATCCGTTTGAAATAATGGTCCAATACCGTTCCTAACAGATATCTCATATTCGTATAATCTGAGATCACGCCGTGTTCCATTGGTTTCACTACATGAATACTGTATGGCTGTTTCTCATACATCGCAAATGCTTCGTTGCCGAATGCTTTTAGTTTTGCATCTTCATCAAATGCAATCATGTTCTTTATCTTTAAAAATTCTTCTTTATCTCTTGTACAGATTCTTAAATGTCTGGTTCCAAGTTCAATTCCTAGTTGTGCCGTTTTCATGTTCTGCTCCTTACATCATGTGTTCTTCTCGAAAACTTAAATATGTCTGGTCTCCGATGATAATGTGATCACATAGCGGAATCCCAAGAAATTCTCCTGCTTCTTTCATCCGCTTGGTCGTCAGAATATCCTGGCGGCTTGGCGTTGGATCTCCAGATGGATGATTATGGATCATAAGTACGGAAACCGCTTCGCATCGAAGTGCTTCCAGAAATAATTCTCTTGGTGATGCCACTGTCTGATTCACTGTACCAACAGAAACCGTAAGTTCCTTTATAACTTTATTCTTTCCATTAAAAAAAATTAAAATCATCTCTTCCCGGCTTAAATGCCGCATCCGTTCCATATAATAATCTGCAATGGATGCTGGTGAATGAAAGCTTATCTTATCTTCGACTTTCGCACTTGCTAATCGTTTAGACAATTCTGCAATACACAAGATCTGCATCGCCTTTACTTTCCCAATCCCAGGAATCTTTTGTAATTCTTCTCTTGAAGTGTGGCAAATTCCCAGTATTCCCTCATAAAACGGATCGATCGACAACACTTTCGTTGCAAGATCGATCGCCGTCTGATCCTTTGTCCCACTTCTTAAGATCACTGCCAGAAGTTCTGCATCTGACAGCATTGCTGTTCCATTCTTTTCACACTTTTCATAAGGTCTTTCTGACACTGGTAATTCCTTTAATGTCTGATGTTTTTCTTCCATATCTGATCCTTTCTGTCGAAAAATCTCCATGGTCAAAACATTTCTCACATTAAATCTTACCATAACTTTTCACTGATGTATAGAAATCAAACCGTTGTTTTCCTTAAATTTTTCTTATTTTATTTTATGAAATCTCTGGAATTTCTACCAAACCTTTTTCTGCCATTCGCTGCAGGGACATGATGATTCCATATTTGGCATGTGGATATGTAAGACCTCCCTGGAAATATACTGCATAAGGCTCTTTCATTGGTCCATCAGCACTTAATTCAATGGATGCGCCCGATACAAATGTTCCTGCTGCCATGATCACCTGACTATCATATCCTGGCATATCCCATGGGATTGGTGTTACATGACTGTCGATCGGTGATGCTTTTTGAATTCCCTCGCAAAATGCGATCAATTTTTCAGGATCATGAAATTCCACTGCCTGAATGATATCATGTCGGTCTTCTTTTCCATCTGGAATCACTTTAAATCCTAATTTTTCATATAAATTGGCTGCAAAGATCGCTCCTTTGACTGCTGCATTGACAACCGTTGGTGCCATAAAGAATCCCTGGATAAACTGACGATTAACTCCAAGACTGGCTCCTACTTCTTTTCCAAGCCCTGGTGTTGTAAGTCTGTATGCACACTGCTCGATCAGATCGCTTCTTCCACAGATGTATCCACCGATCGGTGCAAGTCCTCCACCCGGATTCTTGATCAGGGAACCTACGATCATATCAGCTCCAACTTCCGATGGTTCTTTTTCTTCGACAAATTCACCATAACAATTATCAACCATTACGATCAGGTCTTTATTGATCTCTTTTACAAATGCGATCGCTTCCCCGATCACATCAACAGATAAGGTTGGTCTTGTCGCATAGCCTTTTGATCTCTGGATATGGATCAGTTTTGTTTTGTCATTGATCGCATTTTTGATCCCCTCTAAGTCAAAGCTTCCATCTTCTAACAGATCAACCTGTGCATATGTGATCCCGTATTCTTTTAGGGAACCTTTGGATTCACGGATTCCAATGACTTCTTCTAAGGTATCATATGGTTTTCCTGAAATTGCAAGAATCTCATCTCCCGGACGTAAGTTTGCAGATAATGCAAGTCCTAATGCATGTGTTCCACATGTGATCTGCGGTCTTACAAGTGCATCTTCTGTTCCAAAAACATCCGCATACAATGCTTCCACAGCTTCTCTTCCAGAATCATTGTATCCATATCCTGTTGTGCCACCCAGATGCATTTCCGCAATCTGATGTTTCTGCATCGCATTTAATACCTTGATCTGGTTTAACTGTGCGATCGCATCTAACGTTTCAAAACGATCTTTTAATCCCTTTTCTACTTCCTGTGCATAGTCGAAGACTTTCTCATCGACGCCCATTTCTTTATAATAGTTCTTTAACTGATCCATCATAGATCCCCTTTTCTTTTAATATTGTAAGCATATATGTTAAAATCTCATCTTCTGACCCAAATTGTGATTTATCTACCATACAGACTTCCTTTTCTCTTCCAAACCAGGTCAGCTGACGCTTTGCAAAATGTCTGGTGTCTTTCTTGATCTGTTCGATCGTATCCTCCAAAGAAAGATTTCCTTCTAAATACTCAAACACCTGACGATACCCGATTCCCTGCATGGAAACCATTGTTTTTTCATATCCTTCTTCTTTTAATCGTTTTACTTCATCGATCAATCCTTGTTCCGCCATAATATCAACGCGGCGATTGATCCTGTCATATAAGATATCTCTTTTGTGGTTTAATACAAAATAAGCAAAATTATATGGTGAGGTCTTTGCTGCTTCCTTCTCATTATGCTCTGAGATCGGATATCCATTTAATTTATAAAATTCTAATGCACGGATCACCCGCTTTACATTATTTTTATGAATCTTTTCTATAGATTTTGGATCGACTTGTTTTAACATCTCGTATAAACTGTCGTTTCCTTCTCTTTTAGCTTTTTCTTCCAGTTGTTTTCTGTATTCCTGGTCTCCATCTTCTTTTGTGAAATCAATATCATATAAAAGACTTTGGATATAGAATCCTGTTCCACCAACGATTAGTGGAATCTTGCCTTTTGCATAGATTTCCTTTAGGGCATCTTTTGCCATCTGCTGAAATCTCGCTACATGAAATTCTTCTTTAGGATCAAGTTCATCCACCAGATAATGCTTGATCCCTTCCATCTCTTCCGGCATGATCTTGGCAGTTCCGATATCCATCTTCTTATAAACCTGCATAGAATCTGCACTAATTATCTCGCAGCCAAGCGATTTTGCCAGTCCAATTGAGGCGCTTGTTTTTCCCACAGCCGTTGGACCGGTCAATATAATAAGTGGTTTCTTATTTTCTGTCATATTTTATTCCTACCTATTGCTCGTTGCAGTTTATTGTTTGCTATTCAAAACTATACAATCACACAATTCTCTTAAACTTCTTTTCAAGCTCATATTTAGTCATCGTGATAATCGTTGGTCTTCCATGAGGACACGCATACGGATTTTCAAGTGTCAATAGCTGTGACACAAGCGCATCTGCCTCTTTAAACGAAATCTTCTGACCGCCCTTAATAGCTGCCTTACACGACATCGACGCAAGCTTTGATGCAATCAGTTCGGATGGCTGCATGCTTCCTCTATCCTCAAGATCAGACAGCATCTCCAAAAACAGATCCTTTTCATTGATTCCATAAAGATTTGCCGGAATCTCACTGATTGCATACTCACGCCCGCCGTATGG
>ERZ827363.4124-NODE-4124-length-10438-cov-2.565444_pt1 | contig 10438 bp, 9 predicted proteins | sample MGYA00519776_ERZ827363 | MGnify/ENA primary metagenome ERZ827363 (study PRJEB31778, sample SAMEA3449288) | human gut metagenome | biome: human gut; feature: human-associated habitat; material: faeces | place: United Kingdom | collected 2010/2012 ...
GGCCACCACGTATTGTTCTCGTTGAAATAAGTACCGAACTGTATCCAGCCGAAGAAATCCTTCTGGCGGGGGCTGTAATTGAAGCCGTGGAGCACCGAGTGGTTGACGCCCGAAAGGTTGCTGCGGTCGCCCGTCACCTTGACCTCCTCGAGCGTGGTCTGGAAGATATTGCCCACGTTGGTCTGCTCTTCGCAGCTCACGATGTTGCGGTTGGCCAGAAACGCTCCCGAAGAGACGAACTTGTTGACCATGCTGTAACCGCGTCCCGAAAGGTATTGGTTGGGCTCCATCACCCGGCCGATGCCGTCGTGTATCCACGATTCGCATTCGGGGATGTCGAGATACATCGACGTTTCGACGGGATGGAGCTGGTGGCCGTAAGCCTGCACACGCGATTTGAGCCCGTTGCGGTGGCACCAGTCGTTGTAGACGTCGATGAAGTTTTCCTTGAAGAGCTGCATCTGCACGTGCCAGAAATCGTGGCGGACACGCTCGATCACGTCGCGGGTCACCTCGGGCGAGAAACTGCTGCCGTAAGCCTCGCGGACGGGTTCGCCCATGGCTCCGGTACGCTGGAACACATAGGGCAGGAACGGATCGAGCGAGTAACCCATACGCTTCTCGAACTCGGCGAACATGCCGGGCGTCCAGTTGTTGCCTTCCAGCTCGAAACTGTCGCAGAACGCCGCGCGGATCTTCCCCTTGAGTTTGCCGCGGGTGAAATGCATCGCATCGGAAAATTTATCGAGGTAACGCTCCACGGCCTTGCCGTCGAGGTGGTTCACCACGGGCCCGCTGGCGCCCGGAGCCCCCAGGATAACACGCGAATAGCCGTTCAGCTTCACGAAAAAGTAGAGGACATGTTCGCCCTCGGGGACATCGACCGTGATGGTATCGTTGCCGGCCTGGTCGTCGTACGAAACGCCCTCGGTGAAATGGGCGACATGCTTGGGCATCAGGCGGATGAACAGAAGCTCCTTGGTCGGGTTGCTGCGGGGATTGGCCACTTGGGCGTTGGCCATGTCGAGCACCTCGTCGCGGCCGATGGTAAACCGGCCGCCCTTGACATCGACCGTAACGGGATAGAGCATCTGCACCTGCTCCTCGGGCGCAAGGTATTCGGCGCCGAAGGGCCAGCCCGAGCCGACGATGATGTCGCAGACCATGCCGCGCTCACGGCAGCCGTCGGCAGCCACGTTGACCATGCGGATCCACTCGTCGCTCAGCCATGTCAGCGCGGCACAGCCTACCGTATCGGCGGTCTGGTCGGGGAACTGGATGGTGTTGATCTCCACGCCGCCGATCCCGGCCTTGTGCATCACGTCCAGCTCGCGCAGGATCTCCTGCTCGTTCACACGGGCGCCGTTCCACCACCAGCGCACATAGGGACGATGGCGCGCGTCGGGATTAGCGAATGTTTTATACAACTCTTTTTCGGGGCGGAAAGCCTTTGCCACGGGCAACTTTTCCGCAAAGGCGATCCCCGCGGCGAATACCGCGGCCAATAGTATGAAGAAGATTTTTCGTTTCATCAGGTTGCAGGTTTTGTGCGGTTTATTTCAGTCCGACGCCGGACATGCGGCCGTACATCTCGGCCATGGCACCCTGCGTGAGCAACCACTTCTCAGCCTGTTTGTCCGCGCCCGTAAAATCGGTTTCGAACAGCCCGCGCCCGTCGCGCGCATGATCCCAGGCATAGTCCAGACTGCGCTGCACGGCATCGACATAGGCGGCATTGCCGTCGATGCCATAGAGTTCGACGAGCCCGCGCACCATCACGGCCGAGAACCACACGTTTCCCTTGCGGATGATGCGGAATGCCTCACCGTCCGCGGGCGTGAATTCCTCGAAGAAATAGTCGTAGCATGCGGCGGCCGTGCGCTGCGCATCTTTCAGGTAGCTTTCATCGCCCGTAGCCTTGTAAAGCAGCGCCCCCGCCTGTACCATCTGGCCGCTGTTGTAGGCAAACTTCGCACGGCCGATATTGCCGTCGAGCGACACGTTATCGAAATAGAGCCCGTCCCCGGTGTCGAGCAGGTGCTCCTTTGTCCAGGCATAGAGCCCTTTGCCCTGCTCGAGGTAGCGGCCGTCGCCCGTCGCGGCATAGAGTTTCAGCGCATAAACCGTTCCCGGAGCATTGGAGCAGGTATTCTTCGAATGTTTCTTCTGTTCGCACCAGTAGATACCACCGCCCAGCACGTCGTCCGTGCCGCTCTCGATGAATTTCCAGATCATCTCGGCCTGGGCGAGGTATTTCTTGTCGCCCGTAGCCTCGTAGATATCGCAGAAGTCGATGCCCAGCCACACGTTGTCGTCGTAGAAACGATCCGACGCCGGAGCCGTATTGATATAGGAGGCATAAGCCGCCGGCATCCGCGTCGTGTCGAGGTACTCGGCCAACCCCGGCAGCACACGGCCGTCGAGCACGCTGCGATAGGAGGCATCCTCCTCGAGGATCGTATTTACAGCCGAGAGCGTTCCCGAGAAGGGCCACAGGTAGGAATAGGGATTCGGACGCGCCTGGTCTTCGGAGGCGAGATAACCCGCTTTGTAATCGGCATTGAACGGATAGTTTTCGCGCAAGAGGCAGCGGTCGGCGACGCCATACGAGGCATAGACCGAATCGAGCGTAGCCTTGGCACGCTCGAGGTTGCGGGCCTGGCTCGGCGACGTCCGGTCACAGGCGGCAAAAGCACATGCGGCAACTGCCGCAGCGGTGAGGAGGAGTGTTTTCTTCATTATCTGTTATCGGTTATTCGTTGGGTGTCGGGGTGGTATACCGCGCCTGCTTCGTACGGAGGGCCTTGTTGATCCCCTCGACGACCATCGGCTCCATGAGCGTGTAGCCGTACAGGGTCGGATGGCAGCCGTCCCGGGAGATCCGGGCGTCCAGGCCGCCGGAGCCGTTGTCCAGCGCCGCATGGTAATCCACATAGGGGATCTTATGTTCGGCGGCGTACTGTCTGAGCATCGTATTGAGCTCCGCGACGGCTGCCGCAGGTTTGATCTCGGGACGCCACGAAAACCGGTCGCAGGGCAGCACCGAGCAGAGCACCACGCGGATTCCGTTGAATTTGGCCAGTTCGCACATCGAGACGATGTTGCCGAAGACGTTTTCGAGTTTGATGGCGCCGTTGTTCTGAGCGATGTCGTTGATACCGGCAAGGATCACCACGGCCTTCGGGTTCAGGTCGATGACGTCGCGGCGGAAACGCGCGAGCATCTCGGCGGTCGTCTGGCCGCTGATACCCCGGTCGACGAAGCCGTTGCGGAGCTTTCGAAGGAGAAGTTTCGCATCGACGCCCCCGACCTCCCGAACGGTGTCAAGTCGCGCCTGCACCTGGCCATCTCCGACGCCTCGGGCGACAGCGCCATCTTCGAGTATGTCGACGGCCGCCTGTCGGTGCACCACGGCCGTGAGTACCAGGTGATGACCAATTCGCCGTTCTACGACCGGCAGCTCGCAATCCTCGATTACTGGCAGCAGATCGGCGGGCTGACGATGCTTCCCGGCACCAACCGCGCCCCCGACCGCTTCGTGCGTGCGTCGTTCTATATCAACGCCGTCGTCAAAAGCGCCGATCCGAAAGTCGCCGTGCCGGCCGTGATGTCCGTAATGCGCAACGTCTCGGTGCCCTACGGCATCTCGACCCCCGATAAGCCCCATATCGCGTCGACGCGCTGGCGCACGGTCTGCGACCAGAAGAACCGGATCTACTATTTCGAGCCTACGCTGGCGATGGAAACTTTCTGGGTCGACCTTTCGAAGATCGACTTCGGCCAGGGAACGCCCGAACGTGTCCTGAAACTCGTCGGCGGCCGAACCTTCACAGGCGATGCCACGGCCGAATTCCGCAGGAGCGACAAGCCGTTCGTCTTCCTGTTCGGGGTGTAATTACCGGATTGGTGGAATTATATACGGCAAGCGCCGGGCTCGGATGAAGACCCGGCGCTTGCCCGTATTTCTCCTTTTCGCCGAGGCCGGGATCCGCGTCATGACATTAGGACGGGCGGCGTGAAATCCGTATGGAATTTTTCCTATCTTTGCGGCGATATAAATCTCCGCAATGGAAAATTACTCTCATTTTATCATTACCCGGTTCAACCTGAACCTTTATGCGCAGGACAAACACGACCTGCCCACCCGTACGGATCGGTGGCTCGAACACCGGTTCGAGGTCTTCGAGCGTTACTGCCTGCCGTCCGTGGCAGCGCAGACGAGCGGGAATTTCACCTGGCTCTGTCTTTTCGATGCCGCGACGCCCGAGTCCTGCCGCCGCCGTATCGAAGGCTATAAGGCTCGGTGCCCGCAGTTCGAAGCCGTCTATTATACGGCCGCACAGGCGGCCAACCTGACGGAAAATCTACGCACGACGATTGCAGCGTACGTGTCGTGCGACCGGAAGGGAAGAAAATCCCCCCCCCGAAGCTGCTGATCACCACTAACTTGGATAACGACGACGCCTTTTCGTCCGATGTCGTCGAACTGTTGCAACGCGAGCTGCGTCCCGCTCCCGGCAAACGGATTTACAGCCTGCTGTACGGTTACCAGTATTTCACCGACCGCCGCTTCGCGCTCAAGATGCGCTATACGAACAATCACTTCCTGACCCTCGCCGAGCCGTTCGATGCGCATACCGAAACCATCATTTCCTACCGCCATACCAAGGCCATCCGGCAATTGCCGACCACCTATCTCTCCACCGCCCGGGGCAAATGGCTCGAAATCGTGCACGAGGATAACGTCAGCAACGATTTCCGCATCAACATCAAAGTCTGGTATATTCCCCTGCTCTACGGACGGTCGTTCGCCGATTTCGGTTTGGGCGGATTCCGCCTCTCCTGCGCCCGGCAGTGGGCGGCCACGCTGCTCGTGGTTCCGGCACGCTTTTTTGCCACGGCGGTACGGCGTTTGCGCCGCAAGTGGTCGAAATAACCCTTTCCCGGCCTGAAAAAACGGCGATGCTTCCGCAAACCACCGGAGGCATCGCCCTGTATTCGACGCGCTATGGCGCCGCAGCCTTACCGCAGCCTCGGGTATTTGTTGTTGAAGCGGAACCCGACGCCCAGCATCAGGTAGTTCGGGGTTTGGAAATCCTTGAGGCAGTAGCCCACATGCACGAACGTATTGCGTGTGACACCGACCTTGAGCGTCAGCATCTGGTAAAACGACTTGAGGTCTCCGCCCTTGTGCAGTACGTTGAACCCCAGTCCGAAGCCGACCGTGAAATAGGGCATCACGAACTCCGCGCGTCCCGAAATTCCCAGTGCGATCTGCTTGTCGAACGAGGGGGTATGGAACTGGTACCCGGGGTCGCCCCCGTCGTAGCCTACGATATAGTCTTCGGTGTAGACGTTGGCGCTGCCGTCGTACACGCCGTCCACTGACAGGCCCGCGCGGAACTTGTACCCGAAATTATACATCGTCGCGAAGTTGAACCCCGCCACGCCGTAAGCATCGGGCGCGGCGTATTGCTTGTCGCCGACCGCCACTCCCTTGCGGCGCCACGAGCCGAACAGCACCAGATCGTAGCTCAGGTGGCGGGGAAAGGGTTCCGCGAGCAGCCGTGCCCGTGGCCGCGAGAGCGGGTTGTCGACCCTTCCGAAACTGTATACGAGCCCGAGTTTCATGCCGATCGAGTTGAGTCCCGCGTTGGGGAATTTGGTGTTGCCGTTCGAAAAGTGGGTCATCGAAAGGCCCGTGGTGAGTTCCAACCGCTGCGTGAGCAGCCAGTTGAGGTAGAAATCGACGTTGAGGTAGGCGTTGACCCTCGACCCCATCATGATGTTGGCGCGGTTGTAGTTCGTGTCGTAGGGTTTCCATCCGAACGACAGGCCGAAATTCCACTCGTAGTTGAACGATACCAGCGGGCTGATGCGTGCGATGCGCGCGCCCTGGAAGAGGTAGACGGCAACCGGGTTGCCCAGCTCCCCGCGGTTGCCGAAGCTGTAATAGGAGACCCCAATTCCCTGGTATACGCCGCCGTAGATACAGTCGGGGCGCGACCCGGGGCGGAAGCGGAACGAATAACGCAGGTGGGCGGCCAGCGAGCGCTGGATCGGCTCGCCTGCCATGTTGGCTCCGGCCAGAAAGATGTTCGTCGGGGGAATGTACTCCGGGCGGAACTCCGCGCCGATGCTGTGGACGAGCCTCCGCCTCCGGCCTGTCGTGTCCGCGGAGAAGGAGGACAATAGCGGGGTAGCGGCTGGGGCTTGTTTCTTCGTCTGATCCAGGGCGGCCCGGTATCCGGCGGCATAGCCGTTACGGTAGCCCGTATCGTAGCCCGTCCGGTAGGCGGATGCGCGGCGGCGTGCCGCTCCCCGGGACACGGTGCCGGCCTCAGCCCCGCCTGCCCTGCCTGTCGTATCCGGCGCCGCACCGCGGGACGTGCCTCCCCCGGCGTTCCCGGCGTCCTCTGTGCGCTTTGCGCGCCCGGCGTTTCCGACATCCCCGACGTTCACGGCATTCCGGTAGGCCGGTATGTTTTGCCCCGGGGCGCCGCCCGCCCGGGCGGGTACGGGCTCCGCGGCGGTCGCCTCCGCCGACAAGAAGAGCAGGCACCCCGCAAAGAGCCCTGCCGTCCTCCGTATGATATGTCGCATTCTCTCCAATCGCGGTATTTTGACCGCACAAGTTACGAATTTTTACGCGAGTGCAAAGCGTTGATCCGAAAAAATACCCCGCGGGTATTCTGTTTCGTCGGTTCCGGCTTCTCTGTCCCGTTGCGCCCTGCCGGTTTTGCCCTTCCGGGCTTTTTCCCCGCCTGCTTCGGTATCCTTGCCCGCGCCGTTGCAGGGTATCGGGGAACGCTGCCCGTCGTCACCCGCAACCGGCATTTTGCCCGCGAGGCCGGCATCACGCGGACAGAGGTTCTGCCGCCGCCGGAATAGGTGCCCTCCCGATCGGCCGGTTTGTCCCGGATTGCGGCCTGCACCGTGGAAAAAGCGGACGAAAAATTGCAAAATCCGGCCGGATTTCGTATACTTGTACATGTAAATCCCGGGAAGGCGGGTTGCCGGCCTGAACTCAAATTCGGGCAGTCTTTCCCGGGACTGCCGGACGAGAAATTTTTGACGAATGAAACAATTTTCCCTCATACTCTTTTCCCTGTTGGTTTGTTCTTCCTCTGTCCGCGGCGGTGACGCTATGCCGGGCGACCTGCTGCGGACGCTCAATGCGGCGATCGACAGCAGCGAAGTCTATACCGGCTATAAAAAGGCGCGCATCGAGGAGCTGCGGCTGCGCAAGACCGGTGCCCGGAGTACGGAGGACATCTACCAGATCAACTGTGAGATCATCGACAACTACGAATCCTTCCTGTGCGACTCGGCCGAATATTACGTCCTGCAGAATATCCGGATCGCCCGCAGCCTCGGCAACCCGGATCATCTCTCCGAGAGCAGGCTGCGGCTGGCGTTCCTCTACTCCCTTTCGGGGCTTTTCCTGCAGGCCAACGACATTTTCCGGTCTATCGACTACGGACGGCTGCCTGCCGACCAGAAATGCCGCTATTACTGGAACTCGATCCGCTATTACGAGAACCTGATAAAATACACCAACGACAGCCAGCTGTCGGACGAATATAAGGGGGAGATCGGCCGCTGCCGTGATTCGCTGTTGTCGCTGCTGCCCGTCGGTTCCACGGACTGGCAGACCGAGCGGGCTTTCCAGCTCATGGAGCAGGGACAGCCGGACGGGGCGCTCGAAATATTCGAAGGCATATTCCGTTCGCGCGATCCCCAGACCCATCCCTATGCCATGGGTGCGATGTGCCTGGCCAAAGCCTACGGGCAGGCGGGCGACAGCGCGATGGAGGAACGCTACCTGATCCTGGCCGCCACGATGGACATACGCCTTGCCGTGAAGGAGAACGAGGCGCTGCTCGCGCTGGCCACGCGCCTGTTCGAAAAGGGCGACATCGACCGGGCATACTCCTATATCTCCTATGCGCTGAACGATGCCAATTTCTACAATTCCCGTTTCAAGAACACCGTGATCGCGCGCCTCTATCCGATCATCGAGAGCAGCTACCTCTATAAACTCGACAAGCAGCGGCACAACCTGCGCTTCTATTCCACCATGTCGAGCCTGCTGGTGCTGGCCCTAGCCATCGCGCTGTTTTTCTATTTCCGCCAGACGAAGGTCATTTCGCGTGCCCGGCGGGAGCTGGCGGCGCTTACGCAGGAGCTCATCAGCCTGAACCGCAACCTCGACGAAGCGAACCTGGTCAAGGAGCGTTACCTGGGTTATTTCATGAACCAGTGCGCCATCTATATCAACAAACTGGACAAATACCGCCGCGATATAAACCTGAAGATCAGGAATAAACAATTCGACCGCCTGCATGACCTTTCGTTGCAGGCTCCCGGCAGGGAGGAAGAGGAGTTGTGCCGCAATTTCGACCGTGCCTTCCTGAACCTCTATCCCAATTTCGTGGAGAAATTCAACGCCCTGCTCAATCCCCAGAGCCGCTATACGCCCGAAGAAGGGCGCCTCAACACCGAACTGCGCATCTTCGCGCTGATCCGGCTCGGGGTTTCCGACGTGAACCAGATCGCCGATTTCCTGCGCTGTTCGCCGCAGACGATCTATAATTACAAGAGCAAAATCAAGAAAGCCGCGCTCAACGGCGGCGACAATTTCGAGGAAACGGTTCGCAAACTCGGTTCCTTGTCGCTCGACGCGTTTCCATCCTGTTTACCGGCCGACAATGCATAACCGCTTGCAAGTCGTCGTTTGTTAGTTGTTTGTTCGGAAGATTGTTCTTTTCCTGTTTATTTCCGATCCGGTGTGTGCCCTGCTTTCAGCCTTGTCGTGATTCGGGCGAAATTCTGGGGTGCTCCCCGTGTGACCCGGCATGCCAGCCTGGCCGGTGCGGCCTGCAATTTCCTCCTTTCTCCCGATGCTCCGGCGTCCGTCTGCCCCTTTCCGATACGCTGCACCCTTCGTGGATTTCCTCATAGCCTTGACTGACCGGGCAAAAAAGAGACCCCTGCCTCAATCGCATGAAGCAGGGGTGATATATTCCGTATGGAAGCTTAGTATCTCCTGTTGCCGTAGCCGCCGCCGTAACCGCCGCCACGGTTGCCACCGCCGTAACCGCCGGCAGGTCTGTCTGCCTTGGGCTTTGCGACATTGACCCCGATGGTCTTGCCTTCGAAGTCGGTGCCGTCGAGCGCGTCGATCGCAGCCTGTCCTTCGGTCTCGTTAGGCATCTCCACGAAGCCGAAGCCACGCGAGCGGCCCGTTTCGCGGTCGGTGATTACGTTAGCCGAGGATACCTCGCCGTACTGTGAAAAAAGGTTCTGCAGGCTGTCGCTTTTCGTACCCCAGCTCAGATGTGAAACATAAATGTTCATCGTTCTTGTTTTTAATTATTGTTTGTTTATGATTGATATACGTACTGCGGCCAATCCGCGCGTCCCGCGTTCAATTTCAAATGTTACTTTGTCTCCTTCGGCAATGGTGTCAGGTGCGGAAGAGATGTGGAAAAAGTATTTTTCGCCGCTGTCGGCATCCTTTATGAAGCCGTAGCCTTTCGAGGCGGTGAAGTACTCGACGCGCCCTGTGGAGGGCAGTATTTCCATTTCCTCCTGCTTGGGTGTCGAAATCTCGATCTGCGAGACGTCTATCTCCGTCTTGGGTTTGACATCCTGGGGCGTGGTGTGCAGTATGCCGTTCTCGTCCACATAGGCTATCATATCCTCGAAAGAACTCGTACCGCCGCTTTTGCGTTCGTCCTTGCGTTTTTGCTTTTCCTGTCGTTTTTGCTCCTTGAGCTTTTCCCGGTCTCTTTTACCTGTCGTTATTCGTTTTGCCATTCTATGTTGTTATGCGGCTATCGCCCCTGTCGCGGGACTGTATCCGTCGGTTTTGTCGTATTTCCGCTGCCCGATACCCGTGTTCAAAGCAGAAAAGGTGCCAGATTCGGCGGCCTTTCCGGTGTACGGAATTATGGGACATGGATTTCGTGCTTGTCTGTAAAAATATTCACCATCATTTTCTTTTGCATCACCTCCGATGCCTGTCGCCTGCAAGAGGCCGTTTATGAACAAAGAAGCTGATAATGAGATCTATTCTGAGATGGGACAGTCCGCCAAAGTACCGCGGAAACAAATACGCACGAAAGAAGAATTCAATATAAACCCTTGTTTATGCCGACAAAGGTAATCAAATTATTCGGTTATTCCTATTTTTTTGCGGATTAATGCGTCGATATTCCGCAGAAATGTATTTCCGCCCCGTTCCCGGGGCGGGAGCGACCGCCGGCAGGAAGCCCCGGGACTGCGGCCTTAGTAGCCGAGTATCCTCAGCATCGAGCGGTAGGACTGCTCCTTGGCGAAGAGCCTCGTGTAGTACTCGTTGTCGCTCTTGTCGCGGTCGATGATGATGTGCTTGGGCGCGGGAATCAGACAGTGCTGGATGCCGCCGAAGCCG
>ERZ827363.4136-NODE-4136-length-10413-cov-4.663255_pt1 | contig 10413 bp, 9 predicted proteins | sample MGYA00519776_ERZ827363 | MGnify/ENA primary metagenome ERZ827363 (study PRJEB31778, sample SAMEA3449288) | human gut metagenome | biome: human gut; feature: human-associated habitat; material: faeces | place: United Kingdom | collected 2010/2012 ...
TATTAATGTCTATAGCCTGAGCAGGCGTAATGATAGCTACGCTAATAGTCATAGCTAATACTATATGCTTTAACACAATGTATCCTCTCTCTAACATAATATATTCATATTATTTATAGCTAAATTGCGCATCCATAATCATTTCTCGCAGTTGCTCAATGCGAACACCGTTTGGCAATCTATCTCTATAGAACTGCAATTTATAATAGTATCTAGTTCCTTCATAATCAGTAACTAATACCATGTCCGTCCTATTTTTTAATGGCCAGCCATACATAAATTCAGCAAGTAAACTGCGCACACCATCATTATTAACCTCTATTACATCATCCTTAATAGGCAATACCATCTTAACAGTCGGTTCAGGAATCGTTCTATCTTTAACAAGATTCTTAATCTCATTATCCAAGGACATACTACTATCATCAATAGATTTAGCCTTAACATGCATAAATACCCCATCAGAGGTTCTAAACACCCTACCATCAATATCTTTTGTTTCGCCCTGCGTTTCAATAGCATCCTTTAATACGCGGAATTGATATGGTCCGAAGAATTTTGTTTCTGTGAAAGTATCTAACGATTCATCACTTTGACCATTATGCACATTCGTAACACGTATCATTGGTGTTGTATCAATTGCTTGTGAAAGCACTGGTGTCGCTAGCAATACCCCAAGGCTGATAGCATATATAATTCGTTTCATCTCTACGCCCTCCACGATTATCGATGATACGGATAATCCTGTTCAATATCCTCTCTATAATCATCTTTATACCGGATTTCATCAATCTCTGCTGGAGTCAACACATGCCCCTGTGCATCAACATATTCACGAAATTCATTAAAATATATTCCTTCTATATCTGAAGGTTCTAATTGTGGTTCATACGCTTCAATATTTCCGTATGTACGATTAACTTCGTCTAATATGCGATTCTGTTTCTCTATATCCGCATCACTATCTGTTAGATTATTCGATAATCTAGATTTTGCAATAAATGCAATGACGATGACGGCAATGACTAAATACAACATAGGTCTCTCCTACAACACGACTACTATATTATTAATTGTAACATATGGGTTATATAAATTAAAAAAGTCAAGCAAAAAAGGTTCCTATTGGTCACCTAGGTGACTATTAGGAACCTCTAATCTATTTACTTTTGTTATTAACAGGACTATATTGAACTTGAGGCCTCTAAATGGGTCCAGTCTTTGCTAATCTTCTAGAGATTGGCGGTGATCAATATGAGTACATTCAAAGTGCTATCATTAATGATTTCCTTTGGTATACTTGTGGCGACCATTATTATGGCAGCTAAATGAATTGACCTCTAGCTAAAGCTAGCTTTTCGCAGCATAGGCCATGAAAAAAGGCCCGACTGTGAAGTCAGACCGTTTCTTCAACATTAAATTCTAGAAGCGAAGTCTGGCGACCAAACCATTTATGCCTCACTTTGATATAAATTATATCATATCTAAGCACGGAAGGGAATTGAACAATTTCCTTCCGTGTTTTGTTTACAAACCTTCATGGTGCACACGAATAGCATAAAACTCTTGAAATACAGGTGGTTGATCCTCCATAAAATTTCTCATAGAAATGAGTCTACGTTTTCCCAAACGTCTATCTAAAACTGCAAAGATACGTACAATTAGATTATCACTAACCAAGCTCTTATCTATGTTTTGATTCTCAAATTCATCAAAAGCCTGATAAAAGCACCGCTGATCAAATACGCCTAATTCTAGTGCTGTATTGTCTATGAACGGAAAACCTTCATGCATTCTTCGTTCATAGGTATCATCTTTGGGAAACAGATGGGCCTTCACATATTGATTCCAATAATTGCCTTTTATAATTTCCTTACCATTATATCGTATAGCAGCCCGCCCCTCATGATCAGGAGATTTACTATAAGTGGTAACAAAATATTGAATATGGCCACGCAAACTAGGTGCTAAATATTCTGTTTCTAATTTGTGTCGTATTCCGGACCATGCAGGCATGTTTACTCCTTTAAATTACTGGTATGAAAAAAGGCCCGACAGTAGAGTCAGACCATTTCTTCAATTTTTCTTATTAGAAGCGAAGTCTGGCATCCGAACCATTTATGCCTCACTTTGATATCAATTATATCATAAAAAATCTACTTCGCCCTTATATGTATCACCCAAGTTTGAAATCTTCGCATCAGAGGCGATTCCTGCTAGTGCTGACAAACTCTTTCGATTCGCATCATATTTATAATGGATTGTATGTATATAAAGATTATGTGCATCTTGCGTGCTAAATCGCCATTCACTAGTACCATCTTCATATTCAAATGTTACCAGCACGCCAGGAACACCATCATTCCATATATACGTATGGCTACCACTACGCATATTCTTTCTAGTTTTTAACTGTGCTTCAGAGATTGTGACAATGTCAACAAGATTAGCCCAGATTTCCCCCTTATGCTCAACAGGATATACTTCTATCATCTGCGAAATACCTGTAGGATCCTTATATATTTTAATATGCTCATTACCGGATGCTTCCTCAACGGCATCATTTAACACACGATAATTATAGTTATTAAAGCTTTCAAAATGACTATCCTTATTTAACCGTTCTAATGAAGTAATATTAGGCACAATGTAATTAGCGATAATATCCTCGATGCCTCGTTTACCAATACCTCTCTCGCCATCTTCTCTAACCATCAAGGTAAGTACATATTGCGTATCAGGCTCATTATTTAAGGCAAAAGAAATATCATTTGCCACAAAGGTAGGATCGCCTTTAGTTTTCATGGTACTCCAACGGCCATTAATAACCCTTTCCCCTTTGAAAGTGCTACCATCAATACTGGATATATCAAACTGATCTTGATTCATATGTGACCATTTTTCCTGCAATGCAGAACGCACATAGCCTTGCTTTAATTCATTATAGGGTTTGCCCAAATACTGAGCACTTTGCTCATACGGATGATTATCCACAACTAAACTAGTATAAATAAAAGGATGGTTAAATGTATACACCAATGTATTAGTATCTTTCACATTTGGAATAGAGGCAGATTGTGTGCCACCTTTGAAAGCTGGAAACGGCAGTGTATAGGAAAGCCCGCCCTTATCAGTATGCATATGGACTTCGGTTACAGCATTATATTGGGCACGCCACATAGAATAGTTTAAATTTCTACGCTGCTCAGCATTCATCTCATCAACACGATATAGTAATCTAGCCGCATCACTAACCTCCGCAACACTAGTAGCATTATAGATTCGTTCATTAAGAATACTATCCATCAAATCATTCTTATAAAAATCAGCACTAGAATGCTTAGATTTTGCATTATACCCAGGCAACTCATTAGCATTGCTACAACCACTCAAACACAACACAGCAATCAGACTACCGAATAACAAAGATTTTCTAAACATAAGCTCTCCTCAATACACACTAACTATATTTTGTATATTGTAATGTACTTATGTAGTAATAAAATGATAACAAAAGAGGTTCCTAATAGTCACCTAGGTGACTATTAGGAACCTCTAATCTATTTACTTTTGTTATTAACAAGACTATATTGGGCTTGAGGCCTCTAAATGGGTCCAGTCTTTGTATTCGTGGCATGAAGGTAACATATAGCGTTAATCTAATTCAACTTCTTCATATCTGCAATTAATCAATTGGCCATCTTCATTAAAATCCTCTATGTAAAGTTCATTTTTATTGTGTGTTCTAAACATTAAACTATAACCTTCACCAACGGTTTCTCTCCATATATACATCTCTTGACCAAAGACATTTTCTGCTATATGAAAACCACGTGGTAAACTTAATAGATCATCTAACTCCAATGCATTATCTATTCTATTTTCTAATTCTTCTTGTTTCATATTTGCCCCTTTCAAATATGTAATTGAAATATATATTTTTATATCATCAGTTTTCTACATTATTAGATAGTCGTTTATGCAGTAATTATTACAAATATTGCCATCAATAAACAACATTATTACGTTCAATTATACTTAGATAATCACTTCTGTACTTTATAGAATATTTCATTGTAGGCCGTAAATTAAAGTTTGAATGTAGATAATACTCAATTAAACTCTTTTGCTTACGTCCATGTACCTCATCATATTTATCTCCAGGAAACTCATAATTAAACTGGAGATAATAGAATCCATCATTTTTACATATAATAGAAATATATGAGTTATCTTCCACCTCAAACAAACATGCATCTAATGGATATTTTTCTACTAATTTAATAGCATATTGTAATCTTAACTCTTTAGGTATTTTCTTTATATCTATAACTCTATATGCCTCCAATAACCGATTGTCTTCTGGCATATTTGATTCATAGATAACTTTATAATTAACTAATCCGGCTTTAGATAGATAGTTTTCTAGAGATAGATTTTTATCAAGAAGATCTAAACTAAGAAACTCTTTAAAAGACTCACCCTTATAATTTAATAGTTCATGATGATCTAACTTTATAAAGTTATCGGGAAGATATCTAGGATTAATATCATAATCTACCAATTGATACTTAATAATATGTATCTGTTCAAGATAACTATAATACCCCTTCATAGACCACTTACCAAGTTCTTTTACTTCACAAGGCTCTACAACACCACGATTTTTATATAATTCAACAATTCTTACGTTTTTTTCTAAATCAATAGTAATATAATGTTGTTGTTCAATCCTTGCAGAAAGAATGCGAATAACACAATTTAACTCTTCACTTTGCCACGATTCACAGAAAAATATAAACGTAGGTGATTTTTCATATTTTCGCTCTCCTAAAGGCACCTCTTGTGTACTTTGATAATTCGCATATGTTACAAAACAAGGAATATTACAAGACGTTAATACTTGAGCAACTCTATTTTCCCAATCATTAACATTCCTATGGTCCTCATGATCATGATATACAAGGGGTAAAATATAAATGTACTTCTTACCTACATACCGATTAATCATTTCTAAAATATTCGTTTGAATTCTATCAATATTTTTCATATGAATATTCCTCCTTCTCTATAATCAGTATACCTTTTAATATGTGTATTAAACGTCCCATAAAAAAATCCTCCTAATTGCTATTTCATAACTATTAGGAGGATTTATACGTATATACATTTTACGATTAAAATCAAGATATCGATTTTTTATAGCAGTCAATTACATCTTTAAGATTTATATATTCTTCACGAATATATAGACCATCAATATGCTGTCTATCAACATGCACAACGGTTTCCCTTTTACCAGATGTTGGTATCACTAAAGCACTTTTAATAATGGCATTTTTATATTTACCTCGTAAATAATAATAATAAAATGCTTGCTTATAATTAAAAGAATTCACATCATTAGTAAAGTATTTTGAATCAAACAATAATATTAATGGTTGCTTTTTACTTGTGCAGGTTTTAAAGAAATGATCAAATTGGATAGAGAATCGGCTTTTCTTACCCACTTCTCGTTGCTCTATATCCATACTATCTGGTTTTATTATATTTAGCTTACTGGATTGTGCTTCTTTTGTAATTTCATAATCATGATCCAAGATTCGTATATGATTAGATAAATACAAATGGATCATACGTTCCCAAACCAATTCAAAATACAAGGTTAAGAATTTAGATGACTTACTTCGATTACTTTTCCATTGAAAGTATCTGATCAACGATTTCAATAATAATCGTTCATAATCCTTAAAAAGCCGACCACATAATGTTTGCAATTTAGCAATACAAAAATCATACTCATCAAATATAGGATTATAAAATTGACGCTTATACGGATGAATATCATCTAATAAAGTTTGAAAGGTATTATAGAAATCAAATAATACGTAATCCATACATTCCGTAATAAAAATTGACTCATCATATTCACAATTAACTACAAACGGAGAGTATATAAAATTTCCATCACTTAATAAGGGACGAATCGAATTTATTGTTTGATGCCAATTAATATGACCTTTATAACCTTTAACTGTATCTCTTAGTTGACGATAATATAAACCAAACTCTAAATAATATGTAAGAATATACTGATAAGCATCTACTGGTATCGTATCAGTTAATTGTCCTGGTTCAACACCATATAGTTCTCTATCTCGCTTTATAATATGCAATATATCCTTCATATCTTGCAATACTTTTGATTTCTCATCTCTCAAAGTTACTTTATCAACATGATAGTGCTTAGGAAAGGAAAGTAGAATATTATCTTTTTTTACTACCATACCAACGAAAGAACATTTTAACTTCTCATTATATCGATCACAGTATGAGTATATATCCCACTTTCGGCAAAATGATTCTGTCAATTCGTTGCCATCATTAATAATTTCAAAATGATAATCTAATACATCATTATTCATTTTATAAGTTTCCATATGCTTGTTTTACAGCTTCACTTAAAATATTCTTTTTATGCTTAAATGTTGAGTATAACTGACTAAAGGATTTAATACTATCATCAAAAAGACTAGCACCAGTATAAGAAACACGTTCAACATCTTGCCATAAATAATGTAACAGCTTATCAGCAACTTGTTCGCGATTTGCATCATCATTGCCTTTATCCTTATTTGCATCATCATTGCCTTTATCCTTTAAGAAGAAAGGCCCTAATTGCTTATCTTCAGCTAATCCTAAATCATTTATAATGATGTGATTAATAGCTTGATATAGTTTTACCCATTCATATGTATCAGTATCTGTGAATTGAATATCAAAATTATTAACGTATTCATCATTTTTGTCATCGACATGAATAGGATCTACACCAATATATTTGAAATCAAATCTTCGTTTAAAAGCAGTATCAATAACATTAACATTTTGGTCACTTGTATTAACGGTCCCTATAATATGTAAATTCTTTGGAATAACAATCTTATATCCTGGCTTTAAAGCTCTATTTAAAATAAGATATTCATAAATGGATTTATTGTTAATACCATACATGCTTTTACCTGTATCATCTCTATCCAATAGCTGGAATATATCACCAAAAATACTAGCAATATCACCACGAGACATTTCCTCTAAAATAAGATATACATCTATACGACTATCTTGATTTCTTAACGCAGCAAATAGAGCAGTTGTAAAAATTCCTGGTACAAATTCATAAGATATTTTCCCATCTTTTGTTACAGGCATAATATTACCTACAAAATCAAAGTAAGAGTAATCACGATAAATAGTAGTACGGAAAACATAAGGGTTATCATCATATTCATTGTAGCTAGGATAACTTTGTCTTATTAAAGAGCTTATCCTATAACTTTTGCCAGTACCAGGTGCACCATACAACATTATCTGTAGTGGGTGTTCTCTTTGTAGTGGGTGTTCTCTTTGTAGTGGGTGTTCTCTTTGATCTATTGGTAAAAATATTTTACTACTTTTTATAAAGGGTGATAATTTAGGTATAATACTTTCAAATTTATTAATAATAATATCTGCTTGAGTATCTGAAATTGAGACAAGCCCACCTTGAAGATTTAATGAACTTCCATCATTAAACCAACTATTAATCTCAGAAAGACTTATTGGGTTATCAAATTTATGAACACAACGTAACACAGCTTTATTAGTTTGTGAATCAGGTAACATCAAATAATCAACAATTTGAAAAACACAAACTATGGAACCCGCAGGTTCATTAGATCCCTCTCCAGAATCTTTATTATATCCTAAGCCAAATCTTCCAATTTCTATGTTCTTTTCAGTTGCATAGTTGTATGTAACAATATCACCAACTTCAAGTTGATACCAAGAGAAACCAGATTCTTTAAAGTTTGCAGTTGCTCTCCATAACAATCTCTTTTCATTTTTTGCTACATTAGCTGCCTTTGTTTTTTTCTTAGTTATCTTTTTTCGTCTCGCTTTCCAATAAACTTGCGCTTTAGCCCTAATTTCTTTTTCCACATTTAATGTTGATATATCTAGCTCTTGACCTTTTGGTGTTAATAAAATACTACTATTTTGACCTTTACCCTCACGACTTAAAACACCTAAAACTTCTAGCTCTTTAATTGCAAGACTAAATCTTTTAGTAAAATCCTTATAAGGGATTCCTGTTTTCTCTGAAGTATATACAGCTTCAGCATATTCAGCAATATATGGATCCATCTTAATTATTTGAGAGCGTAATTCTGCTGTCGTTAATGAACTACTCGATTGACTAAGTACCTCTAAAATAGGTTTTATTAAATAAGAAACTCTTTCCTCTGTTGTTAAATTATCAATATAACCCATATTATCCCCCACATTTTTCCAATAAAAGAAGCATACCAAAGCTCATAATCTAGATATATTACTAATATTTTATCATAAATAATTTAAATTATGAATATTTAATGAAGTTATGTGAATATAGATATTAGTATTGGATATAAAAAGCTTCTAACAGACGACTTAATAACTATTAGGAACTTATATTTTATTTGACTTTAAGGTCAGCAATAATACGTGATTTACCTTACTTAATTTATTCAATGATTTTAAAAATAAGCTATTAAGACATACGAGAATATTTATCTATTCGTTTAGATAAATAATTCATTCTATCATAATATGAATACTATATTTAAATAATATCAGTAAATTAAGATACTTAAATTCATTTATAACAGTACAACATTGCATAAAGACAATGGTATATCCAATGTTTAAATTTATATCTCTATTCAATAAATAATCTTATTACAATAAATGCATCATTATATTTTCTTTTTTACAAAACTATATGCGCCGATTCCAATATTCCAATATACAGTTCTTAAAAGTTTCCCAATCTAATACATCCCTAAACATTTTACGATACAGATATAATTGTTCTACATTTTTATATCGACTAATATTGTATCTATCAAAACAAGGAATGCGCTAATAAAGAGTCTAATCTTATAAAGCTTAAGTCAATATATTTATTTAAGAAATCAGGAAATAAAAAAACTAATAATCCATCATTTTCTGTGTGAAATGTTTGTACAGATCTATTATTTTCATGTATTGCTCTTGACTTTATAGCATCTTTATAAAAAATATATTTATTCAAATCATCATGTATATTAAAAAGTAATTTATCCATTACTATATATTGATAAGAGTTAATAGCTTTTATAGTTTCATCAGAACTGATTTCAAAACCACTAGCTGTTAAATTAATAGCTTTACGATCATACAATAACAATAATTTTCTAGGGGATATTGGAATCCACAATACATTACCAATTGAATGAACTCCAAAATTATTAGGTGAAAATATATTTATAAAGATTACTGGATTATCTGAAACAATAAATTCTATATTACTTTTATTATCAAGGATAACATAATCCAAATCACTTAAATACTGCCTAAAATTCCGAAATTGAATTAATGATAAATTAATTGCTATTGATGAATTATTTTCAAGCTTATTCTGAAACAATACAGTATCTTTAGAATCTATATATTTAATCCATTCATCCGTCATTCTTTCAAGAAATGCTTCTCTTTTTTTTGTACGTAAATATTGAAAAGCTATAAAAGATGCAATATTAGATTTATCTTTAATCTTAATAATATGACGATTAGAAGTATTAATTTGGTTTAAAACTCTTGCCCATTCCGACTCCATCTTACTAAACATTTTTTCAACAACATCATCGTCTCCATATATATTTTCACAATAACATACACTCTTAATAGGTATTTTTTCTTTAATAATATTTTTTTCTAAAATATACATAGAGATAATACTCTTAGACTTTACATTAGATAAATCCGAAAAATATCTAAGTAAAAATTGTGGTACATAATGTTGTCGCTTTGTTTGGGTCATAGGTTCTCCTTTCCTATTTCTTGGGAACAGCGTAAGTTAAGTGAGATTGTTACAATAAACCCTAAAACCGAATTACCTGATGAATTTAAGTATGTTGATTTAGAATCTGTCGTGGGAACAAATTTATTAGGATTTCAAGTTATTAAAAAGGAAAATGCACCATCTCGTGCTCAGCGCTTAGCCTCCTATGGAGATGTTTTTTATCAAACAGTAAGACCTTATCAACGTAATAATTATCTATTCGAAAATGTTGATAAAGACATGGTTTTCTCTACTGGATATGCTCAGTTACGATCTAAATTAGACAGCTATTTTTTACTTACTTTAGTTCAAAATAATAATTTTGTTAAAGTAGTTTTAGATAATTGTACGGGGACAAGCTATCCTGCTATTAATAGAAGTGAGTTAGGGAAAATTATTGTTCAAATTCCTTCAAATGAAGTAGAAGCTAATCAGATTGGTAAAGTTTTTAGAGGAATTGACAAATCTATTACCCTTCATCAGCGTAAGTTAGATCACTTACAATTACAAAA
>ERZ827363.4138-NODE-4138-length-10411-cov-3.972673_pt1 | contig 10411 bp, 7 predicted proteins | sample MGYA00519776_ERZ827363 | MGnify/ENA primary metagenome ERZ827363 (study PRJEB31778, sample SAMEA3449288) | human gut metagenome | biome: human gut; feature: human-associated habitat; material: faeces | place: United Kingdom | collected 2010/2012 ...
GCCTGGCGGGTATGGGCGTCGCCATGGGCAACGCGCAGCCGCCGGTCAAGGCTGCGGCCAACTACCTGACCGCCGATAACGACCACGACGGCGTGGGCCTGGCGGTGGAAAAGTTTATTTTGAATGAGGAGACCTGACCTGTGAATCTGATCGTTTTCGATTTGGAATGGAACATCGGCTACCAGCCGAAAACCTTCCTCTATCACGGCACGGAGCTGACGCTGCGCGGTGAAATCATTCAGATCGGCGCGGCCCGCATCAATGACCGCGGCGACGTGCTGGATACGTTTGAGGTCAACCTCAAGCCGCACATTTTCCGCAAATTGCAGCATCATATCGCCAAGGTCACGGGTCTGTCCCAGGGCGACCTGGACGCGGGCCTGCCGATGAAGGAGGGCCTGCAGAAATTTCTTGACTGGGCGGGCGACGATGCCGAGCTGGCCGAGTGGGGCCTGGACGACGTGCCGGTTTTAAAGCAAAACCTGTTCCTCGTCGGGCTGGATGAAAACTGGCCGAACCGCTGGTACGACCTGCAGCGCATCTTCCTGCAGGCTTACCCCCGCAAGGAGGGAGAGGGCCTGACCCTGGAAAGCGTTGTGGACCGCCTGGGCATCCCCAAGGAAGAACCGTTCCACAACGCACTGGACGACGCGCTCTATACGGCCAGGGTCTGCCGCAAGCTGCCGCTGGCCGAGGGCCTCGCGACCTATCCGACGGAGGAGGAGCTGCTGACCGAGGCGCTGCTCGGTGCCGAGAACACGGGCCGCGACGTGCAGCTGTTCATGAACCGCATGGAACACGACGACTACCGCAGCGTGCCTGAGCTGTATCAGGCACGCTGCCCTGAGTGCGGCGCGCCGCTGCAAAACGACGAGGTCTGGCTCAAGCGCGGCAACACAGGCTACTTTACCAGAGCAGCCTGCCCCTACTGCGGGCACTGGTATCTGCGCTTTAAACTGAGCCGCCGCGACGGCCTGCATTGGAGCTTTGCCCGCTGCATCGACCCGGCTACCCCGGAGTACGATGCCAAATGGGACAAGCAGAAGGCAGCTCTACTTGAGCGCATGAAGCGCAAGCAGGAGCGGAATATAAAAGAGTGATGGACCCCAAGCTCCGTCTCTGCGGGGCACCTCCCTCGTAACCGGGGGAGACTTTTTTAATTTCCGTCCTCCGGCTCTTGACAAATCCAGCGTTCTGTCTTATGATTGATGAAAACGTAACACAATTTTTACAAAATTGCAAGTATAGCAACAAGAGGTACAAGATGGATACAGAACGCTGGCAGATCTTATTAAAGGCAATCGACCGCGGCAGCCTGCGTGCGGCGGCGGAGGAGATGGGTTTTACGGTCTCCGGCATCAGCCGCAGCGTGGCAACGCTGGAAAAGGAGCTGGGCTTTGCGCTGCTGCACCGCGCCAAAAGCGGCGTGCAGCCCACCGCGGAATGCCGCCAGCTGCTGCCGTCGGTGCGTGAGCTGCTGTTTGCGCAGGAGCGGCTGGAACAGACCGCAGCCAAGGTGCGCGGCGCAGACTGCGGCACCATTGTCATCGGTACGGCGTATAACTGCTACTATGAGTGGGTCACCCGGATGATGGCGGCGTTCCGCACACGGCACCCCGGCGTGGTCATCAAGATCGTCAACGGCACCAGCAGCGAGCTGGCCGAGATGCTGCTGGATCACCGCACGGATTTCTGCCTCATCAGCCACCGTGACTCGCTGCCGGTCTGGCTGCCCATCCGTCAGGACGAGCTGATGGTCCTGCTGCCCAAAAACCACCCGCTGGCGGACCGTGAGTCCTTCCCGGTGGAAAGCCTGAAGACCGAGCCGTTCATCGACAGCTACCCGGGCATGGAGACCGACATCACCCTGATTTTTGACAAGCTGAAGGCCCGCCCGGACGCGCGCTATTCCACGATGGACATTACGGCGACCTATGCCATGGTGTCGGCAGGCTTGGGTATCAGCGTAAACAACGCCATCAACCACCAGGACGGCTATCCCGGCGTCGTGGAGCGCCCGATGAATCCCCACCAGATGATGGAGATCGGTCTCGCCTGCGGCGAGAACCTCGCCCCCGCCGCCCAGGCGTTCCTGGATTTCGTGAAGGAGCGGCTGCCGGAATAAAGTGATAGGCAAATGAAATGAATACTATAATAAGTGAGCGCCTTTTTGAGGAACGTTTGTCTCAGCTTACGGCAATTGCAGTGGCAAATCAAAAGGGCACAGGAGACGACTCGACAGAGGTATCCTTCCACTCGGGCGACTGGTATCATGAAGAAGGCTACAAGAGACAGGTTTGGACGGAAGCGCATAAGAAATTGCAGTTGAATGGCTGGAATGATAAGACAGATTCTGAAATTGTAAAGTGCGTGCTGAATACCTTTTCAGTTGTTGTAGGGGAAGAACGCGAAAATCTTGTTTCGTTGCCCAGCTATATGTTGACATCAGAAGTCTTTACGAATGACTGCCAAAAGACGGCGTGGATTTTGAAACGACTGTTCCGGGGAAATGTTAGTGACGAGGAAGACTGCTTTCATGATCTGGTAATATTATTATCCACTAAACGAATTCATGACCCGCTCTCTGTGATTGCTTACCTGTTTTTTCTCAAGGACCGTGAACGCTATGTGACGGTCAAAAAGGATCATTACCGGAATATTAGTTTTCCGAAGCTGGAAATATCGAGCTCGTGCTTGAACGAATGTACATGGGAAAATTATCAGACGATAATAGACATTGCCAGACAGATTGAAGTGCTTTTGGAAAGATATTTCGAGGATGTGGAGCTGATTGACGCACAATCTTTCTTGTGGATGATGTGGAGAGTGGAAAAGGCATGGCCGTGGGTGGCAAAACGTGTCGAGCCAAACGTAGGTATTGAAGAAACTCGTGTGATGTATCCGGATGGAAAGAAGACGGAGTATTACGTCACCCGTTACGAGCACAGCCCACAGAACCGCGCAGCAGCGATTCGGATTCATGGCTGTAAATGCTGTGTCTGCGGTTTTGATTTTGAAAAGACCTACGGTGCACTGGGCAAAAACTTTATCGAGGTTCACCATTTAGTTCCGTTGTCTTCTCTGGACGAGGAAGTTAAGGTGAACCCGGAGACAGACCTGGTCTGCCTTTGTGCAAACTGCCACCGCATGATTCACCGCAAAGTGAACGCAATTCTGACACCAGAGCAACTCAAGCATATCATGGTGGAGGCTGCGGCAAATAGTGCTTTATGAAAATGACCGCCAGACGAGGAAAACGTCTGGCGGTCATTTTGATTTTGGTCTCAATACGTGATAATGATGCCCTGATCCTGCGCGTAGAAGCTGCACAGGCCGGAGCAGGGCACGATCTTCACCGGAGCGCCGGGCCACTTGGCCTCAATGCCGTGATGCAAAAGCTGGGCGGCGTTCTGATTGCCGCACTCGCTGATGAGCACCGGATGGACACCATCGTATTTGTCCTCGTCCATCTGCTCCAGAATCTTTGCCAGCACGCGGGTCTCGCCGCGGGTCTTGAAGTAAAAGTCGATCTTGCCGTCCGGCGTGCGGCGGCCCAGAACGCGCATGTTCAGGCGGCCTGCGATAAAACCGACTACCCTGTTGACACGGCCGTTCTTGGCCAGATTGTCAAAGCTCGCCAGTGCAAACAGGATGTGGGTGCTATCGGCAAACTTTTTCAACGCAAAGCAGATGTCGTCAAATGTCTGATCCTCGCCGATCAGCTTGTTGGCCAGCTCGGCGGCACCGGCCAGCGCACCGGAGCAGCTCAGCGTGTCCAGCACAAAAATTTTCTTTTCGGGGTGCTCCTCCAGCACCATCTCGCGCGCGGCCATGGCGGCATTGTAGCTGCCGGACAGGTTGCTGCTGATGGTGAAGGCAAACACGTTGTCCGCCTGCAAAAAATATTCGGCCCATTCCTCGGGGCTGGGGCAGGCGGTGGTGCTGGCACCGTTGTAGTCGGTCATGGCCTGCAGCATCTGCTGGGTGTTCAGCGTGGCAAGGTCAACATACTCGCGTTCACCAACGCGGATTTTAAACGGTACAAGGGCAAACTGCACGCCCGGTGCCGGGTTTTCCAGCTCGCGGATCTCGCAGGAGCTGTCGGATACGATCATCCATGCCATGGGGCAGGACCTCCGTTCTGTGATGATTGGTCACGTCTATTCTTACTCTTATTATAGGGGTACAGGAGAAAAGCGTCAAGCTAATTTTTGCAAACGTCCCTTTTTCGGTCTGTAAAATTTGCTGTGGCCACTTGTACCCGGTGCGGTTCCGGCGTATAATAGCTATACATGCTTGATTGCGTAAAGAATAGGAGCTTTTATGGCTGATTTTTATACCTACCGCAATGAGGTCGCAGGCAGGCGCCGCAAGCGCAGACTGTTCCTGATCCTCATCGTTGTTTTGGCGGCGCTCTGCATCGGCGTGGGCTACTTCTGGTTCACCCGGCAAAGTGCCCCGGCTCAGACTTCCCCGGCGGAATCCGCTACGCCGGAGCAGGCCGCATCCGCCGCTGTGCCCACCGAGGCCCCCTCGGCAGCCCCGGCAGACATTGCCGAGCCGCAGCGCATCCTGCCGGGCGTCGATACCGCCGCGTGGGACAAGTCCGAGGCCGTCGCGGCCACGATCGACACCGAGTACCGCAACACCGATCACCGCATGGTGGCCGTCCCGATGCTGGGCACCGTGACGAACGACTATTTCAACACCGTCACCTTCGCGGGCGACAGCATCGCGTCGGGCCTTGGCATCTACGATACGGGCTACCACAATGCCCACTACGCCACCTACGTCAGCGCGGGCGTGCAGACCTTTGTCAACAATGTCAGCGTCAAGAACGCCGTCACCGGTGCGAACGAGACCCCGATGGAAACCATTGCCGCCAGCCAGCCGGATTATCTCTATATCCTTGTCGGCACGAACAACCTTGTCGTGCAGGGCAGTGAGGACAGCTTTATCGCCTACTACGAGCGCCTCATTGATATGCTGCGTGAGCAGCTGAACCCCGGCGTGACGATTTATATCCAGTCCATCCCCGGCGTACAGGAGGATGTGGTCGCCTCCAAGCCCGGTCTGGACAACACCCGCATTGCCACGGTCAACGACCTGCTGGCCAACATGGCGCTGCGCAAGGGCTGCTACTATATCAACATCCGCGAGGCCCTGACCAACCCCGCCGACGGCAGCCAGATCGACGACTACGCCACGAAGGACGGCGTCCACTTCAATGCCGCGGGCTACCATGCCTGGGCCGAATATCTGGCCACCCACACGGTCTGGAACCGCCGCAGCGTCTACAGCGGCGAGAACCCGTACTACATCTACGGGACCTGAAAATAATTTCCGGATTGCACAAATCCCCTGCAAAGTGTAAAAAGAACCTTGCAGGGGACTTTTTTTGTACGTTTGTCCGAAAAAACGCCCGATTTATGTCGAACTTGTACAAAACGAATAGGCAACATACGAAAATTTTAGCAGAATATTACACAAAAGACCTTGCAATTCCTGTAAGAAACAGGTAATATAGAGACAGAGATTATATAGAGTCGATGTACTGTATCCACTACAGCACCGCTCAAAAGGGGAGATTACGTTGAAACAGCGCAAAGAAACGCCCAAAAGCTCCGATCTGCCCATTTATCTGTTCAAGCAGGGCAACAATCAGGAGGCCTATCGCTACTTCGGTGCGCATCTGTGCGAGGAAAACGGCGAGGCCGGCGCGGTGTTCCGTGTTTGGGCACCGCACGCCAAGGCCGTTTCCATTGTGGGTGACTTCAACAGCTGGACGCCCGGCGAGCACCCCATGGAAAAGGTGACGGACGGTATCTGGGAGCGCTTCGTTCCCGGCATCAAACAATTTGATGTCTACAAATACTGCATCACCACCCCGGCGGATGAGCTGGTCTATAAGGCTGACCCGTATGCCTTCCATACCGAGACCCGCCCGTCCAACGGCAGCAAGGTCTATGATATTGAGGGCTACACCTGGGGGGATGCCGCCTGGGTCAGTGACGAGGAAAAGCGGGATGTCATCAACAGCCCGATGTCCATTTACGAGCTGCAGGCCGGCAGCTGGAAGATGAAGGACCCCGAAAACGGTGTGCCCTACAACTATGCCGAGCTGGCCGACGAGCTGATCCCGTACATAAAGGAAATGGGCTACACCCACGTGGAGCTGCTGCCCATCACCGAGTATCCCTTCGACGGCAGCTGGGGCTATCAGGTCACGGGCTATTTTGCCCCGACAAGCCGCTACGGCACGCCGAAGGACTTCATGGCCTTCGTCGACAAACTGCATCAGGCGGGCATCGGCGTCATTCTGGACTGGGTCCCGGCCCACTTCCCGAAGGATGGCTACGGCCTGTATATGTTCGACGGCGCACCCTGCTATGAGGACCCCAATCCCCGCCGTGGTGAGCACAAAGAGTGGGGCACGATGGTCTTTAACTACGGCATGAAGGAAGTCGAGAGCTTCCTGATTTCCAGCGCCATGTTCTGGGTCGACCACTACCACATCGACGGTCTGCGTGTGGACGCCGTAGCCAGTATGCTCTATCTCGACTACAACCGCAAGGATGGCGAGTGGGAGCAGAACGTCAAGGGCGGCAAGGAAAACCTGGAGGCCATTGCCTTCCTGCAAAAGCTGAACACCGCCATTTTGGGTCGCTACCCCCACAAAATGATGATCGCCGAGGAATCCACTGCCTGGCCGCTGGTCACAAAGCCTGCGTCCGATGGCGGCCTGGGCTTCAACTTCAAGTGGAACATGGGCTGGATGAACGATATGCTCAGCTACATGAAGACTGACCCGCTCTTCCGTGCGGGCAACCACGGCAAGGTCACCTTCAGCTTCTTCTACGCGTTCAGCGAGAATTTTGTCCTGCCCATCAGCCACGACGAGGTCGTGCATGGAAAGTGCAGCCTGCTGAACAAGATGCCCGGCGACTACGAAGAAAAGTTTGCGAACCTGCGCACTTTCTTCGGCTACATGATGGCCCACCCCGGTAAGAAGCTGCTCTTTATGGGCCAGGACTTCGGCCAGTTCATCGAGTGGGACGAGAAAAAGCAGCTGGATTGGATGCTGCTGAGCTATGACAAGCACCGCGAGCTGCAAGGCTACGTGAAAGACTTGAACCACTTCTACCGTGATACGCCCGCATTGTGGCAGGTGGATTACAGCTGGGAGGGCTTCCAGTGGATCGTGCCCGATGACAGCAAGCAGAGTGTCATCGCCTTCCTGCGGCGCGACGCAGCAGGGAAGATGATCCTGGTCGTCTGCAACTTTAACCCCGTCCTGCGCAAGGATTACCAGATGGGGGTGCCGAACCCCGGCAGCTACAAGGAAATCCTCAACTCCGACGACAAGAAGTACGGCGGCACCGGTGTGACCAACGGCACGGTGAAAGCCAAGAAAGGCCCGATGCACGGCTTCGACCAGCACATTTCGCTGACGCTGCCGCCGCTGTCCACCATCTACCTGAGCGTGCCCGCTGCCCGCAAGCCGAAGGCTGAAAAGCCCACCACCGAAAAGGCCGCAGACAAGCCCGCTAAAACGGCGAAAAAGCCTGTTGCAAAAAAGGCTGCAAAACCCACCGCAGAGGCCGATGCCCCTGCCGCAGAGGCCAAGACCCAGGCAGCCCCCAAACGCCGGGGCCGCCCGCCCAAAGCCAAAACGACGGTGTGAACCGCCTTTGGATATACGTTAAAAACGGCATACTGCCGAAATTTTAAGGGGAGAAATGTTATGGCAAAAGAAATGATCGCAATGATCCTGGCAGGCGGCCAGGGCTCGCGTCTGTACGCGCTGACCCAAAAGCTCGCCAAGCCCGCAGTCCCGTTTGGCGGAAAGTATCGCATTATCGACTTCCCGCTGTCCAACTGTGTCAATTCTGATATTGACACGGTAGGCATCCTGACCCAGTATCAGCCCCTCGTATTGAACGAGTACATCGGCAACGGCCAGCCGTGGGATCTGGACCGCCTGCACGGCGGCGTCCATGTTCTGCCGCCGTATCAGCAGGCATCCGGCTCTGACTGGTACAAGGGCACGGCCAACGCCATCTACCAGAACCTGTCCTTCATCGACCGCTATGACCCCAAGTATGTCATCATCCTGTCCGGCGACCAGATCTGCAAGCAGGACTATTCTGACTTCCTGCGTTTCCACAAGGAGAAGAACGCAGAGTTCTCCGTCGCTGTCATGGAAGTGCCATGGAGCGAGGCTTCCCGCTTCGGCCTGATGGTCACCGACGAGGACGACCGCATCAACGCTTTCCAGGAGAAACCGAAGGAGCCGAAGTCCAACCTGGCTTCCATGGGTATCTACATCTTCAACTGGGATATCCTCAAGAAGTACCTGACCGAGGACGAGGCTGACCCCAACTCCGAGAACGATTTTGGCAAGAACGTCATCCCCAACCTGCTGAAGGACGGCCGCCGTATGTACGCCTACCACTTCAGCGGATACTGGAAGGACGTCGGCACCATTTCCAGCCTGTGGCAGGCCAACATGGAGGTCCTGGACCCGAAGCATTCCGGCATCAACCTGTTCGATGAGAACTGGAAGATCTACTCCCGCAACACGGGCCGTCCCTGCCAGCAGATCGGCAGCGACGCCACCATCGTCAACTCCATGGTTTCTGAAGGCTGCAAGGTCAACGGCACGGTCAATAATTCCATCCTGTTCCCCGGCGTTGTCGTCGAAAAGGGCGCAACGGTCGAAGCTGCAGTCGTCATGGGCGGTACTGTCATCAAGGCGGGCGCGTCCGTCAAGCACTGCATCGTGGCCGAGAACGTCACGATCGAGGAGGGCGCAACCGTCGGCGCTATGCCCGAGGGCGGCCTGAACATTGCCGAGCCCGGCGATGTCGCCACCGTCGGCTCCGGCGTCGTCATCGGCAAGGGCGCAGTGGTTGGCCCCAAGGCAATGGTCTCCAGCGATGTAAAGGATGGTGAGGAACAATGGTAAACAGCAATGTGAATGCTCTCGGCGTCATTTTCGCCAATACGTATGATAACCTCGTTCCCGAACTGGTGGCGGAGCGCTCCATGGCCTCCATCCCGTTCGGCGGACGTTACCGCCTGATCGACTTCACGCTGTCCAGCATGGCCAACGCCGGCATCGACAACGTGTCCGTCATCGTGCGTAAAAACTACCACTCTCTGATGGATCACCTGGGCGCAGGCCGTGAGTGGGACCTGACCCGTAAGCGCGGCGGCCTGAATATCGTCCCGCCCTTTGCCGAGCGCAGCGTCAAGCTGTACTCCGGTCGTGTGGACGCACTGGACAGCATCCTGAACTGGCTCGAGGCGCAGAAGGAGCGCTACGTCATCCTGTCTGACTCCTACATTGCCATGAACTTCGACTTCAATAAGCTGATCGATGCCCATGTCAAGTCCGGCGCTGACGTCACGATGGTTTACAACCGCGCCGCCATCCCCGAGGGTGCCCGCAGTGATAACTACACCATCCGTCTGGATGACAATGACCGCGTTGTTGAGATTCTGTCCAACGACTACCGCATCGGTGAGCAGAACCTCGCCATGAACATCTATGTCATTGAGCGCGAGAGCCTGATCCACCTGATCCACGATGCCTCCGTCCGCGGCCTCGTCTACTTCGAGCGCGACATCCTGGCCCGCAACCTCGGAAAACTCGGCCACGACACCAGCTGGCGTGACGAGCTCGGCGACCTCGAAAAAAATCCAGACTACCGAAAACGCATCGGCGACATGGCCTGCTATCTCGTATTGTTTGAAGGACTGAACGCCCGAACCGGGAATTGACCAATATCAGAGAGCCTGCATCTGCAGGCTCTCTTCGTACATTTCCTTTCACTTGTCTTTTCTTTCGTTACTCCACCTGCATAATCGAATAATATATCGCCGTCTCCCTGTCATTTATTCTTCGATCCTCATGATGGTGTCCGAAGAACCACTTCCGGTACGTCACCGTCTGTCTGAACTCTTCAAAATATTTATTTAATGGGTCTGCGGTGATTCCGCTTCCCAGCAGGACGAGATCCGAAATCGGTCCATCATGCGATACGATAAAATCCACCTGCATGTTATGCTTCTTGAGATTTTCAAGTCCGGCATCCATTTCGATCTGCGTCGGCATCTCCGCCCGCCACCAGTCCTGATTTTCGATTCTCGCGGATGTGTAGTAATTCCTAACTAATTTTAACTTTCCATAAAGATGCGGATCATCCTTCTGTAGAATTCCGGCAGTGTAATCCCTTGCTAACTCCTCGTCACTCGCGAGACCGGCGATATCATGTGATCGAGCACCACCAAACGCAAACACTGAGGTTCCATTAAGATCGAAAATCTCTCCCCGCATCAGATGGATAATGTGTTCTCTTACGAAGTGCACATTTCCCCCATGCCAGGAACGGACCGGCAGCGCATT
>ERZ827363.4154-NODE-4154-length-10372-cov-25.706116_pt1 | contig 10372 bp, 4 predicted proteins | sample MGYA00519776_ERZ827363 | MGnify/ENA primary metagenome ERZ827363 (study PRJEB31778, sample SAMEA3449288) | human gut metagenome | biome: human gut; feature: human-associated habitat; material: faeces | place: United Kingdom | collected 2010/2012 ...
CGGAAATGGAGGTCGGCACGATCGCCAGCGTGGACGTGGCGGCCGCGTTGCGTTGAGATAGCCCCAGCCAGACGAGCGCGGGCACGATCACCGTGCCGCCGCCGATGCCGAACATGCCTGACAGCACCCCCACCAACATGCCGACCACAATCAGCACGATGATGCTGCGCGCCGACCCATCAAGCGCCGTCTCCCCCGCTCGCGATTCCATCTTTTGCGATTCCGTTCGTACGGCATCCGCCTGATCCGCAGTTTCCCCTTCATCACACATGGCAGCTCCTTCCACGTCTTCCGCGCCCGATACTACCCACCTGCCGCGCGCAGTAATCAGCCGATTCCATAATTTTGCGATTTCGCCGCCGCAGCGCCCGGTTCACGCGCTTTCTCGCTTATAGATGGCGGATTCGCGGGATCGACGGATGGTATCTCGCTTATAGATGGCGGCCCCTTGCGGAAACAAGACATCTAGGGGGCATGCATGCTACCCCCTAACGACCTATTGCCCAAACCGACCCGCCACCTATAAGCGAGATACCACCGGACGCCCGGCCGAATCCGCCATCTATAAGCCAGATACCCAGCCAAAACCACGACCGCACGCCTACACCCACGCCTACACCGGCACACCCGCACGCCCACACCCACGCAAGCCCCATTGCCCGCACCCCCGTACGCACACGACCTCGCGCGGACCGACAAAATCGCAAGTCATGAACGAAAAGGGGCATCAAAAGCACCCAAAACAGCCCGAATCACACCCCCATCCGCTCACAGACAAGCAAAACCAGCCCAACTCACAAGTCGTGAGCAAAAGGGGAGGCCACCCAACATCAAAACAGCCCAAAACATCCAGAATCGTACCCCCATCCGCTCACAACCGCGCCAAAACCGTCAAAACCGCAAGTCATGAGCAAAAGGGGCATCAAAAGCGTCCGAAACAGGCCGAATAATACCCCCATCCGCTCACAACCCATGCTTCAGCACGATTCAGGCCATATGCGCACCGCAACAACACCCCTGCGCAACATCAGACATGCACACGCACGCAAACACAAGTACACACACTGAAACGCAACACGTACCACAAGCACACAAACACCACGCACCACATACCGAGCACGACCAGACGCACACCCCCGCACACCGGAGAAGCGATGTCACCGGCCTGCGGCGGCGCTAGGCTAGACACTACCCCCGAACACCAGACGAATGGCGCGCGCCGGCCCCGGCGCACAACCCGTGCCGCACAATCCAGGAGCGTCGCCATAGCCGCGCGAGCCCCACAAAAGCGCAGCCAGCCACAAACACGAGCAGTCCGATCACCGCAGCCGCCACGGCTGTCATTTCGCCCGGCTCGTCGTATTGCGTCTTGTCTGGCACTTTGGGGTTCGGAATCCGGTGCCCTCGCACGAGCAGCCTGTGTGAGTTGACACCGTACGGCGTGCACGTGATCAGCGTCGCGTAATCGGCCCCGGACTCAATATTCAGTTTGCTGATTTCGCTCGGCAGCACCACTGAGATCTGGTCCACTTTGTACGTGTACGTTTGGTCGAGCACGTGGAATGCGAACGTGTCGCCTTTTTTCAGTTCGTCGAGGCCGGTGAGCAGTCGCGCGGATGGCAGTCCGGTGTGTCCGGAGACCACCGCATGCGTGGTCGCTCCGCCTACTGGCAGCGAGGTTCCGGCCAGATGCCCGGCGGCTATCTGCAGTACGCCGTCGCTGGTGCCGTGGTATACGGGCAGTTTCACTTTGATGCGCGGTATGGTCACGTACCCCATGATGCCGGTGCCGGTCACGTCGAGCGTTTCATCATATTCGCGCTTCTGTGCGTCGGTCATGTGCCACCGGTCGCCGTTCGCGGCGAGCCGTTCGTTGTATTCGTGCGCCGCTTTCAGCATGGCTTTGCGTTCGGCGCCGGACATGTCTTTGGTTTGTTCCACGTAGCCTGCTACGGCGTATGACTGGTGCATGCGGTTCCACCAGTCGCTGAATGTCGGATACGCGATGAGGCCCAGCGCGCCGATCATGGCGATTGCGGAAATGGCAATCATCACATTGAGCAGCGCATTCGATTTCTTATGCTTGGCAGCCGGTTTAACCTGCGCACCCGGTTTAACCTGCGCATCCAATTCGACTTGCGCAGCTGGCTTGGCGTCCGATTCATCCGTCACGTTATTTATGCTACGCCCGCTTCCGCAAAGCCGTCTTGGCAACGATCAGCAGCACCAAACCAGCGCCCAAGATGGCCACGGCAATCCAAGCGGCCTGCTGCACGTCGGCGCCGGTGTGCGGCTGGTCCGGCGTGGTGGGTGGCGTGTGCGTGTTGGTGATTTCAGTGGAGTCGCCTTCCACATCGGAGATGGTGGTGTAGCCGTCGGGCACCGCCGCTTCGACCACGGTCCATTCGTGGTCCGCGTCGAGATCCGTCCACGAATGCGTCCACTTGTTGGACTCGTTCAGCTTCACGTTTTCCACGGGCTCGCCGTCGCGCAGGAGTTTCACGGTGATGGATTCGGGGCGCTTGCCGTCGGAATTGTTCCGGTCATTCCAGATTTTGCGCACGGTGCGTTCCACGGTTTTCGGCGGTTGCGCCACACATTCGGTTTTCGGTTCGATACTCAGCACACGCGACCCGCCGGAGACGCCGTCTTCGGGCACTGCGACGAGCATGCTGCCGGAAGAGCACGTCCATGTCTGGTTCTTTCCGGAGGCGTTGGCGACCTTCACGTCAACGCTGTCGGACACGGCCAAGTACAGGCCGTCGGACAGTCCGGTGAAGGTCAGATGCCCGGAGGTGTTGGCGACGCCGGTTGCCGTGGCGTCGGGTTGGTTCACCGCGATGAGTCCGGCGAGCGTGTTGGCCATGTCTCGCCACACCTGCGCGTCCTTGCCGGTCATCTTCGACCAGTCGACGGGGTAGGCGGTGGAGTCGGTGAACGGTGCGACGGGTTCGAAGGTGGCGCCGCCGCTTGCCGGGATCTGCCCGACTTTGTAGAGGTTGAAGCTGGCGTCCGAAATGGCGAAGTTGGTAGAATCGTCGCCAGTTTCGGAGTCCGAGCTTTTATGTTGGTACGAAATGGCGATGCTGCCGCTGGCAGAGTCTGTTGTTGGCGCCGCGACGGCATCGCGAGTAGTGAATGCACAGGCTGCCGCGGCGAATGTGGCGGCGATTGCGCAGCATGCGGCGATGACGCGGCTTGCGATCGTGCGTTCCTTCATTGCCGACCCCTCTTCTGTGGATTGGAAAGTAAGCATGTTTGATTCGCCCCCAACGGCAAACCGGAAAATATATGGAGCCAGGCTGGATACTCAAGAAAATTAGGCAGTGTACAAGGGATTGAGGTGGTCCAGCCCAGCATATGTGGGTTCAGTTATTATTTAATTTTTAGTTTTTAAATTATGTATTGCGATTCCCGTAAGCCGCTGCTGACTTGCGTCAACGCGGCTCACGGGTTTCGCATGGTTACTTCAGATTCTTATGGAATCCGGAGGATCAGGCATTGCGACGACGCAGAGCCATCACCAGGGTCGCGCCAGCAAGCACGAACACGGCGATGCCAGCCACGTACAGCAGCACAGTGCCCATGCCGCCGGTGGACGGGAGGGTAGAGCCCTTCTTATCCACGATCTTGTTATCAAGGGTGGAATCAGAAGACAGAGTCACCTGCGGATTACCGGACTCGTTAATAGAGTGCGTGGCATCAATCTTGATGGTCTTGACTGCGGCAGTGGTGTAGCCCTTCGGAGTGGTGGTTTCCTTCAGGTAGTAAGTACCGGCATCAAGGCCCTTGATCGGGAAAGTGCCGTCCGTAGCGGACTGCATCTCCACTGCGGTCTCATCAGCCTTTGCCGGACGGTAAGCACCCAGAGTGTCATCCTTCACGAGCTTATACTCCTGAGTGCAGCCTTCATCCGTATACAGCTTGAAGCCTGCTCCTGCAAGAGCATCACCGTCCACGCTGTCAATAACCTTCTTGTTGGTGATACCAAAGGTAAAGGCGTAAACAGTCTTGTCTTCGGTCTTGCCAGTGCCTTCAGCGTTCGGATTGTTGGAGTACTCAAGGTTGACGGAGTTCTTGTTGTCCGTAGTGCCGGAAGCGTTGTTGATAGTGGCCTTCTCATTAAGGTGCGCATTATAGATCACTTCAACGGTGAAGCCTTGGGCAATCTTGATGCCTTCGCACTTGGCGATGACATCATCGATGGTCAAAGACCAAGACTGTGTGCCATCTTCCGCAGCTGCGGGAATAGTTGCAGTGTAATCAGTATTAGCAAGGGTCCAAGTCTTAGCGGCAGTGCCATTGTTGCCGTTCACCTTGACGGATGCGATGGATTCGAAGGTGACGCCCTTGCTCATCGTATCGTTGAACTTAACCTTGTAGGTCTTGTAATCAGCGAGATTGGCTTCTGCCGGAATAGTGGCGTCGAGCTTGAACTGGAAGGACTCATTAATATCGTGGTCAGCAGTATTGCCCCAACCTTCAGTTGCACCAGCCTCAGCATCACCAGTCTCATCCTGGATCTTCTTGTCGACGGTCGGCTGGGTGCTCTTCGGCGCAACCGTTACATCCGCGCCAATAATCTTCAGAATGAAGGAAGTATAGGCATCGTTCTTCTCGTTCAGAGTTCCGGCCTTATCCTGAATAAGGTAGTAACCGTCACTCAGGCCAGAGATGGTGTAGGAACCAACACCAGTCGAGACAAAATCACTGGAATCAGTATGAGTGGTGGAGAGCACGCCACTGAACGCCGTGGCATATGCCTTAGCATCCGTGGAATCACTGCTCTTAGCAGCCAAATTCTGGGAAACAGTTGCAGCATCCTTGTCCTTAATCAGAGCATCAGTGCCTTCAGCAGCAAGCTTGCTCTGGTCAATGCCAGAACCCCATACAACATTGCCCAAGGAACCGTCTGCGCCAAGGTTGCCAGTGAAAATCTGGTATGCCTCGTACGTGTGTCCAGACTTGGCCGGGCTGATAGTGACAGTATGTGTACCCTCAGCCGCCATGGCGGTGGAGGCACCGGCGAAACCGGCGACGGCCATTGCCGCGGTGGCTGCCACGGCTACGAGGCCTTTGAGAACCTTGTTCATTGTTCTCCCTTTCTTTCTTGTTTGAAATCTTGAATCTTCAGTTATGTGTGTTCAGTTATTGCCTAGTGGGCATTGGGTCGCTACGCTACGGTCCAGCCCCCTTCCCCTAGACGAGTTCATCATTGCCGCCTCCTGACCTTGAGGGCCATTCCAGCCGCAACAACACCTATCAACGCAGCCACCAAAGCCGCCGCGTAAATCCAAGAGTTGCCAGTTCCACCAGTCGCCGGCAACACCACCCCCGGCTGATTCTTGATGTCGCCAACCGAGAAGTTGAACACTGAGGAGTCGTAATTCGCAGGGGAAGTCGTGAAATTGCCGGTAGCATCGCCAGCGGCCGACGCAACACCGTTCGAGTTCCACTGGCCAGTGCCATCAGAGCCACTGGCCGGACCGAACGTGAACTTGCGGACGGTGGAATCGACATCGTAACCGTCAGGCGCCTTGGACTCGACGAGCGTGTACGTACCCCACTCCAAGCCTTTTAGCTTGAACTGGCCTTCGACCGGATCCACATCGTAAATCGGCTGGACTTCAGAGGCGGAGCAAGCATTACCCGCTCCCGACTCGCAGTCCGTAATCGTGATCGGCGACTGCTGGTCATTGACAATGTCGGTATACACCGCCTTACCGTCAGTGTCCCAGCCGAAGTTTGCAGTCTTCGTCAGCTTCCACTCCGAGCCTCCAAGCTTCTTGGTATTCGTGGAATCCGAAGAAATCTTGTTCCAGGAAATCGTGCCGGTATTGCGGATGTTCGGAATCTTGTTATCGTTAATCAGACCGCTATTACCATTCGTAATCGAAACCGATGTAACGCCATTCGTGGTCGTAATCGTCACCGTATACGGACCGGCGATGCTGTAGCCGTTCGGCGCAACCATTTCGGTGAGCGTATACGTACCGTCTTCAAGGTCGACCACCTTGAAATAGCCAGCCCTAGTGTCCATATCGCACTTGCCCTTGGCGTCGCCGCAGGAGTAGACGATGGGAGCCGCACTCGTGCCGGAACCCTCGGCATCGTTGACGGCGATCACATCTGTCTTGCTGGACTTCAGCACCGCAGTGGACACGCGAGCCCTCACCTTGGCGGCAGAAGAGGCGAACTGACAACTCTTCGGCTTCGTTGGCTGCTTGTCGGAATTGGTGTTCACGTACATGTCGGTGTAGGTGCCACTCCAGAATTTGAACGGATCACCTTCCGCGTTTTGACCGTTGCTGTTGTACCAACCATCGCTGTTCGGACTATTACCATTGCGGAAGTAATAGCCGTGATTCGCTGCAACGTTCGCCTTCGGGATGCTCGCAACCACGTAGCCACTGCAATCGCCCGCATCCGTCATCTTGACCGCAGGCCAGTTCGTGCCGGTCTTTGGCTGATAATGCAGGTAGTACTCTTTCCAATTGACCGTGGACTTCTGGAAGTACACGTTGATGGTGGAGTCATCCCTCACTGTGATGGTGACGGAAGCCATGGCGTTAGAAGAGGTCACCACGGTAATGGTGGACCTGCCGGCCTTCCTGCCGACAACGGTAGCGTTTTTACCGTCACTCGTTACAGTAGCAACACTGGTGTCGCCACTGGACCACGATGTGATGGTATCGTTGGCCGGATCTGTAGTGGCCTTCAACTTGATGGACTTGTTGAGGCCAACCTCCGTAGAGCCAGAGATGGTGACGGTACCGGTGGTGGTGCTTCCGCCGCTACCGGAGCCGCCGCCGGTACTGCAGCCGGAAGGAGCAGTACTCACGGCTTTGTAATTTTCGACAGTCGCCACGGTCTGGTTGGCATCTGTAGCGAAGTTCCCATCAGGGCTATTGTCCTTGTGGTACCAATTGCTGCCCTGGTAAAACAGGTACGTCACTGCTTTAAGGTCAGGATTCTCAATTGTAACGGTCAAATAACCAGTGCAGCCTTCGGCAGAAGTCATCACGGCATCTTTCCAAGAGCTCGTGTCGTCCGGAGTAAACGAATAATGCAATTTCGTGTTGCCGAAAGTGTATCCATCTGCCTTGAAATAGAACGTGGTGCTGTTCTTTGGCGTCGGCTTGATAATCGTGCCAGTCGGAACAGTCACATTGACAGTCGCGCAAATATTCGTGGCGGCAAGAGAGCATGCGGTAACGGTACCATCGCCATCGTTGACGGCAGTAACCTTGCCATTGTCATCAACCACTACGGAACCGGTAGCAGTCCATGCGACGCCTTGCGGCACACCGTCGGTCTTATTATCAGTTCCGAAAACGGAAGCAGTGAGATCGAACGGAATACCGTCTTTCATCATAATAGATTCCGGCGAATCCGCACCGTTGTAATAAATCTTGACCGACTCGACGCTCTTGGTTGAATCCGTGATCTGGTAAGCGGTCTGACCGTCAGAAGTGGTCAACTGCCATTCCGAACCGGACAGCACCTTGCTGGGATCAGAGCCGTCGACTTTCGACCACTCCAGCGAGGCGCCCTTCTTCACATTAATAATCTGATTACCCTCGACGTCAGTCCATGTGGTACCATCAGCCGATTCCTGCACATTTTGAACAGTCGAACCACCTGCACCAGCAGTGATTCTATATACCTTGTCAGAAACCTGATAGCCATTGGCGGAGGTGATTTCCTTCACATAATATGTGGCTTCCGGATTCAAGCTACCGATTTGAATGGTGCCATTGTCAACGTTGTCAAGATCGAAGGCACCACCGTCCTTGACAACGCGCAAAGCGTTTGCCCCGGCCTTTGCATCCGCATAGTTCTTGAACACGCCCCACGTGGTGCCGGCGAGCTTGTTCTTGCTCGAATCCACCTTGTTGATCTGGATTACCGCACAGGAGGAGTTGAACGTGCCGTTCCAGGGGAGGTTATGACGCTCCTGGTCCATGTTGATTACAGAGGCAGTCTTGCCTTCCCAGCCGTTGCTGTTGACTCCAGCAACATCAGCAGCCACCGTCGGGTTGTACATGCTGAAGTCACCGCCGACGTACACGCGACCGTTGGTGGTGACATGGTCTTCGAAATTGCCGTTTGGAACCAAAATGCTGCCAAGCATGGCGGCGGCAGGATCATCATCCGTCTTCTTGTTATCGCTTGCGCCTTCATTGGCGACGCCACCACGAATGGTCACCTGGGTCGCATTCTTGAAGTTCCACATGATCTTCTGCGCGGCGGTGGAGTAGGCGGTCTTTTGATCTGTCGTGGCAGCCTTAGAGTAACCGTCACCAATCTCGAGGCCATTCCACCAGAAACGCCAGCCAGTATGGAAGTCAACGTTGCCACTGACATTGATTACGACCGAGGCATCATTCGGAATATTGGTGAACATGAAGTCAACGCCACGATAGCCGCTAGAGGAAAGCTGATCTGCGGTGACGTTGAAGACCTGCATGGCAGAGCCTTTGCCAGCGGAATCCGCATCACCAGTGAATGTAATGAGCTTTTCAGCATTTGAGCCGGAATCATCGAATTTGAAGCCGTACTGGATTTTGTTCTTCGTGCCGTCGTAATTGTAGTGGTGACGCATGTAATAGCCGTCCGAATAAGTCGCACTCGTAGTTGAAGTCTGGGATGCCTCGGCCGTACCGACCTTGGCATCGGCAACATACACGCCCTCGCTCTTTTGCAATCCGGCGAGCTGCTTGGACAGACCTAAGACGTTATCAGCGTAGAAAGTAGAGTAGTCCTTCGTGGCATCGTTAAGTTTGACACTATTCAAGCCAACAGAGTCAAATTTGACATTCGTATACTTATTTCCGTCAGCGTCAACGGTAGCTGTGGCGTCCCATACGGAACGGCCGGCGTTGGATCCGGAGCTATTCTTGTCGGCATTGAGATGCCAGCTGGTATTGCCGTTAATCCGGGCGGAATACCACGTTACATTATTACCAGTGCCCTCGTTCTGCACAAATGCGCGACCTGTGGAACCATTATCGAAGCCACCGAGAGCGGAAACGCTCTTGCTCGGATTGTCCGCATCCCACATATTGCCCGTGGAATTACTCGTATTGGATGTGCTGTTGCCAGCCACCACCAGCACATCACTGCCGGACTGCGGACGGAACTGAGCGCCGAAACCAACTACGCCGAATCGGAAGCCGTTGCTGCTCCAACTTGTTTTCGCGCCGTTAGTGGCAAGCTTACCGTTGACCAGCGTGAGGCCTTCGGCCTCCACCGCATAGGACTTGTCAATCTTTTGAACCGAACTGAGATTAGCGTAGGTACCACCATTGTTCTGGTTGTTGGCGCCCACGTACATATTGCCGCCCACATAAGTGGCCACACCAGAATCGACAGTGGAAGCACTGACATCGTCGCCCAAGCTGATCGACTTCGGCGTGCAAATGCCCGGTTCTGCGGAAGTGTCAGCTTTGGCATTGTAGGTGGGGAGGAGGGAAGTTACTGCTACGGTGGCCATCATGGCTACCGCTATGGCGGCGGCGGTCAGGGAGCGGGTACGCGAAAGCACGCGACCGGTTGCCGATCGCGTTCCTGCATAGTGTCGTGGTGCGTTGCCGACACCATTACGCCATTGCCTCATCTTGTCCCCTATCCGCAAAGTGTTCACCCTTCTGAGTCCCTCAACTCGAGGGTTGATATCCTTTGCATAATGCCGTTATCACTTCTGTTTTACGTATAGCTTCTGCGCTGTTCCCATCTCCGGCAACACAGCCGGAAACCTCTGTTTTCCCTTTTTCTCTGACCTACGGTTTACTATGATAACCTTTGCAGTTATGAAAACAAAATGAAACAGAAAGAACCCACACCCCCTCCCCCGATACGTTTTTTCGTCCCCTCTCACGGGGACAACGCTTTAAAGCCTGATATTCAACGGTTTGTCAACGATTGCAAAATCAAAAAACACATGCTGATCATTGAATGAAATTCATCATTCATCAGCCCCCGATTGGCGTGTCATGAAACACATCACTGCAAATTGTTTCATTTTTTTCCTGAAAACGTATGCCACACACCGTGACTACAGTGGGGGTATCCCTTATCAATCCACCCCAGGCCATCACAATCAGCCCGTCGGCATTGACGGGCTGCGGAAGGGTAATGAGACTCGGCTCTCAGCGGCCAGTGCCGTACACGGAATCGGTGCCGCGTAGTACGAGCTGGGCGCGCACAATCTCATGCGCGTTCTCAAGCGGCTTGCCTTCGATAAGCTTCATGGCCTTTTGTGCGGCCGCGCGACCCATCGCATACGGATCCTGGCGCATGGTGGTCAGGTTCACAGTGTCGGCGTACGGCGAATCGTCGAAGCCGATAATCGAATAGTCACTCGGCGTGT
>ERZ827363.4160-NODE-4160-length-10357-cov-3.652592_pt1 | contig 10357 bp, 9 predicted proteins | sample MGYA00519776_ERZ827363 | MGnify/ENA primary metagenome ERZ827363 (study PRJEB31778, sample SAMEA3449288) | human gut metagenome | biome: human gut; feature: human-associated habitat; material: faeces | place: United Kingdom | collected 2010/2012 ...
TCGGCTTTTAAATCAGCCTTTTCCTGTGCTGTTTTTGCCATGTCTTACGCCTCCTTATACAATACTCTCGCCACGAATCAGTTTCGAAATACCGTTTGCAGCAAACAGTAACGTTACACTGACAACGGATTTTACCATACCGATTACTGTTGATAATGGAATCTGTCCCTGTCCGATACCAAGTTTGTATACATACAGGTCAAGTACCATGATAGAACTTGTATTGGTAGAGTTTTCAAATACTAAATACTGATCCATACCATTGCTTAAGATATTTGCGATCGACATTAACAGTAATACACAGAATGTCGGGATCAGGCTCGGCACGGTAATATTCCACATTCTCTGGAAACGTCCTGCGCCGTCGACGGTTGCTGCTTCATAAAGCTGCTGATCAATACCGGAAATTGCTGCAATATAAATGATTGCACTCCAGCCGATACCTTTCCATAAGCCCCAGGCTAACATCTGCAGCCATACATGGCTGCCGCCCATCAGCATATTCACGCCCTCTTTCCAGATTCCGGCATTTACCATCAAACTGCTGACAAATCCGTCTGTAGAAAAGATACAAAATGCGATTGCATATACAAGAACCCAGCTGATGAAGTTCGGTACTGTTGTAAGTGTCTGTACGACGCGGCGGAACTTCATGTTTTTAATCTCGCAGAGGAAAATTGCAAATGCCATTGGAAGCCAGCTTGTCAAAATTCCAAGACCACTCATTGCAAGCGTGTTTTTCAGAACACGGATGATATCTCTTACCGTTGCAGGATTTTTAAACAACTGCGTGAACCATTTGAATCCAACAAAGTTATCCATGCTTAAGGTATCACCAACTTTGTAATCAAAGAATGCATATCTCCATCCCCATAATGGCAGATAACAAAATACACCAGCCAGTGCCAGGAATGGCATTAACATCAGGAACAGGCGGTACTTTGTTTCCATCTCATATTTAGCACCCGCCTCAACCTTAGGCTGTTTTGCCATCGCGATCAATGTTACGATCAGGATCAGTACTGCAACGATCAGGATCATATAAAAACCATTTGAAAAGATCGGCTCGATTTTCTTAGGTTTTTCTGTCTGGCTGATCTGACTGTATGCAAGTGCGATACCGCCAAGTCCTGACAGCATCACTGCACTTCCTGCTGCTGTGAAGATGTTACTTAATTTTTTCATTTTCAGATTACCGAGTGATAAACATCCACCGGCTGCAACTGCTGCTGTACCAACGCAGATAATCAGAGCTGATACAGAGTCAAGCCGTAATGTTGATTTCATAACCCATCCTTTTCGGAATGCACGTCCAAACTCTGATGCCAGTGATGAGTATGAAATACCGGAAGTAAACAGTGATAAGTTTCTTCCGATCATTCCGCTGATCCTCGCTGGATTGATTCCAGGTATGAACATGAATAAGACTGCGAACAGAACTGCGATCCGAAGTACAATGTATAACTTGCCTGTAACACCGGAACCATCTGTTTTGTTGTTTTTTGAAATGCCCGTTTCTTTCATTTCTCCCTTTCCCTTCTTTTTTGGTTTTCGCCAGCATCCGGAGCTTTTCGAAAACGTTTAAGTATTGTTTTAAAAAAAATATTTCCGAACTGCTTTTGTTGTATTTATTATATAAAAGGGAAGAAAATTAAAATACCGTAAATAATTGATAAAATATACCTTGATTTTTGGTCATTCAAAATGAGACATCAAAAAATTGGGGTATTTTTGTTGAATAAATACCCCAATTTTCTGACTCAACAGAATTGCATATGTTTTAAATATAATTCCTGAAACTCTGGTGTATCTGCAAGATTGATCTCATGGGATATGGCTGCAATCTCTTGCGGCTGCATATCACTGCTTTCTTTTGAGTGTGTCAGGCATCGTGCGGCTCCCTCTAAGGCACTGTTGCCGACCGGCGTGAGTTTTCCGCGAAGTCCGATTGGCAGAAGTCCGATTCCAAGTGCTTTTTCCATGTCAAGTCCCATGCCAAACCCGCCTGCAACATATACTTTTTTTATCTGTTCATGAGAAATATTTGATTTCTGCAGTAATACTTCTAAACCCGCACAGATAGCTGCTTTTGCCATCTGCACCTGTCTGATATCCTCCTGGGTAAAATAAATTTTTCCGGGTACGACCGGAAATCCTTTTTCAAACCACGGTTCTCCCAAAATCCCCTGAGTATCAACAATATGGTGCCGCACGAGTTCATACATTACATCAATGATTCCGGTTCCGCATAACCCAATGGCCGGTTTATTTCCAATCGTCTTTGTCACCATATTATTTTTACCAAATAAAACTGCACGGCAGACAGCTCCCGGCACACCGGGCATACCGCAGGATATGTTTCCACCTTCGAATGCCGGTCCCGCGGCAACGGATGAGACAAGGAAATGATCTCCCGCAGCAAGAACCATCTCACCGTTTGTTCCAATGTCGATCAGCATCTCGCATTTGTCCGGCCGCATACCACATCCCATCATGCCCGCCGTAATATCTCCTCCAACAAAAGCTGAGATTCCCGGCATGATCTGTACTTTTGTGGTCTGATTGATTCCGGTATGCCCGCATTCTCTGACATATCCGTGTTCTCTGGCATCACTACCGTCTCTGGCAACTCCACTTTCTTTGGCATCTCCACTTTCTTTGGCATCTCCACTTTCTCTGGTTTCCTCATACTCACCATTCAATTCTCCCCACGTCATATCCTCCGGCGCAAGGTTCACAGGAGTAAATGGTGCAGCGCCAAGCCCCACACAGGAATATCCCAGTAAAAGGTGAATCATTGTAGTATTTCCGGCGATCACGATTTTGCTGACATTCAGCACATTTTCGTCCTGCCCCGCAAGCAGTGTCTCTGCCAGATTCCTCACATCTTTTAAAATGCTCTCTCTCAACTTTTCTGCATCTCCGGACGCTGCTGCACGGATCCTTGAAATCACATCTGCGCCGTATGCCCGTTGATGATTAACAGAAGATGCAGTTTTTAAGCATATTCCATCGGTGAGGGAAATCAGTTCTGCAGCGAGTGTGGTTGTTCCGATATCGATTGCGATACCATAGACGGATTTTTCCGTATCCATATTTTCCGGTTTTATTTCCCCGTCAGACCCTATTTGTGCACGGTCCTCTATTTTGTTTTCACAGATAACTGTTGTCGCCTGTACATCGCTCTCCATTTTTGTGTTCCGGACAAATTCCATCTGCACCTGTATCTGATTTTCTCTGATTTCCGGAATGCATACATACAGATCATCCGTCGGAACCGTCATACAGGAAAGACGCCATCCCTCTTCCAGTTCCCGCTCCGTAAACACTTCCTTTTCCCGCTGTTTTGGCGGATCTGTTTTTCGTGTTTCTTCTATTATAAGACAACATTTTCCACAGGTACCTTTCCCGCTGCAGGGCGCATCTAAATATTCTCCCTGCTCCCTTAACAGCTCCAGTATCGTCTTATTCTGTTTTTTCTGTAAAAAAATGCGTTTCATCAATCCTTACCCGCTGCCTTTCTCTCACATTTCCGTTTTTCAACAGCACCTGTGGTGCCATAGATACACGCTCCATAAACTTACTTATTGACATAAATTATACCATATTATTGTTTAACTATATCAAAACTGTTTCGACCGTATTATTTTCTTTTCATGCAGAATCACACGTTTTCCTTGTTTCAATGAAATGATAATGTTATGATATCTTGCGGAAACAATCCAGTTTTATCTGACGGTAACAAAAAATTTTAACACCAACATATTAAGATGTTGAGACCAAATAGTGCATTCCCAACATCCTATTAAAAGAATGGAGAATACTATGAAACTGATTTCCTGGAATGTCAACGGACTGCGTGCCTGTATCCAAAAAGGCTTTCTTGATTTTTTTCATGAAACTGATGCAGATATTTTCTGTATTCAGGAATCAAAGCTGCAGGAGGGACAGATCGACCTTCCTCTGCCCGGTTATTTTTCCTACTGGAATTATGCCAAGAAAAAAGGTTACTCCGGCACAGCGATTTTCACAAAAAAAGAGCCTCTGAATGTGACTTACGGTATCGGCATCGAAGAACACGACAAAGAAGGACGTGTCATCACCTTAGAATACCCTGATTTTTACATGATTACCTGTTATACGCCAAATTCTCAAAACGAACTGGCCAGACTGCCTTACCGCATGCAGTGGGAAGATGATTTTCGTGCTTATTTAAAAAGACTCGATGGATCCAAGCCTGTCATTCTCTGTGGGGACTTAAATGTTGCACATGAGGAGATCGATTTAAAGAATCCAAAAACCAACCGGAAGAACGCCGGATTTTCGGATGAAGAACGTGAAAAAATGACAAAGCTTCTCGATGCCGGCTTCACAGACACCTTCCGCTATTTTTACCCGGATACAGAACAGATCTATTCCTGGTGGTCCTACCGTTTTAGGGCACGGGAAAAGAATGCCGGATGGCGTATTGACTATTTTATCACTTCCAAACGGATGAATGATAAGCTGACCGGCGCAAAGATCCACACGGATGTTTTCGGATCTGACCACTGCCCGGTGGAATTAGATATTGACCTGTCATAAAGCTTTTCACGGATATTTTTGATTCAGGCCACGGTACGATGTAACTCGATATCGACTTATCAACAGCTTTCTGCAGAGGATTTGCTATGACTGCAGTGGAGTTCCTCTTCAATAAGATATACTCCACCGCAGTGCCATCTTCGTGCCTTTTTGATCATTCTGAACAGATATCATACTGTTACAAAGTTTTTAATCTAACGCATCCACTGCTTTTTTCAGTTGCAAAAATGCCTGTTCTAACGTTTTTCTCGGACATGCAATGTTAATGCGCTCAAAACCAATACCCGTTTTCCCAAAAATTGCTCCCGCGTCTAACCAAAGTCCTGCCTGATCAATCAGTGCTTCCAACTCTTTTCTTCCCAGTCCAAGTTCTCCGAAATCCAGCCATATTAAATAGGTTCCTTCCGGCTCAATCAGTTTAATCTGTGGAAGATTTTCCCTCAGGTATTCGCGGACAAAGGAAAGATTCTGATACAGATATTCTTTTAACTGTAAAAGCCATTCCTCTCCCTCTTCATAAGCGGCCTGACATCCGACAAGTCCCATCAGATTTACCTGGCTGTATCCTGCCTGATCCACCGCACGGACAAATTTTTGACGCAGTTTTTCATCCGCAATAAAAATGTTTGACACCTGAAGACCGGCAAGATTAAAGGTTTTACTTGGTGCCGTGCAAATTACGGAAATCTGTTCAAACTCCGGTGAAACAGATGCAAAGACATGATGTTTATGCCCCGGATATACAAAATCGCTGTGAATCTCATCACTGACGACAGTCACCTGATATTTGAAACAGATCTCTCCGATTTTTCTTAATTCCCACTCTTTCCAGACACGTCCTACCGGATTATGTGGACTGCAGAGTAAAAATAAATGGATCTGATGTTCCTTTATTTTCGCCTCAAAATCTTCAAAGTCGATCTCATAATGGTCATCTTTTAATACCAGATCGCTGCTGACTAACTTTCTGTCATTTGACTCAATGACCTGACGAAACGGATAATATACCGGCTGTTGGATCAAAACTGTATCGCCTTTTTCCGTATATGCACGCACAGCGGCCGCAAGTGCAAAAACAACTCCCGGTGTTTTTACCAGCCACTCCGGTTTTACATCCCAGTCAAAATGATCATGATACCATCCCGATACTGCTGCAAAATAATCTTCTTTGCTGTCACTGTATCCATAAATTCCGTGTTCCACTACTTTCTGCAGTCTTTCGGTCACTGCAGGCGCAGTCTTAAAATCCATATCGGCAACCCATAACGGCAAGACATCTTCTTTTTTCCCACGTTCTTTCGCAAAATCGTATTTTAAACATCCGGTTCCTCTCCGCTCCACAGCTTCATCAAAATTGTACTTCATGACATACTCCATTCCGGAATACCGCTCCTTTAACCATCTTTTGTATTTCTGTTATTGGCTGCTGCATCCTGTTTTCTTTCTATTATCATCTAATTCATATCAAATTAGTATGATATTAGCATTTTCACTATTATATGTCAATAGTACTATAAAAAAGACTGTCCAAATGAAATATACTTTCTTCTTTGAACAGTCTTTTTATCTTTTATAAAATTTTATGAATTTCCATGTCTGATATCGCGGATCGGAATATTAACAAACAATGCCGGTACCGTTCCATTGTTCGACTCTGACTCTGTCTGCGTGATCTGAATGTCAAGGCCTTCCATATCAATATCCATGTGTTTTGAAATTACCTGGATGATCTCGTTTTTAATCTGCTCCATCATTTCCGGGGAACAGCTTGCGCGGTCAGTCACCAGCAAAAGTTTTAAACGGTCTTTTGCAACATCACCGGAACTTTTCTTCTTAAATAAGTCCATCAATCCCATGACTGTTCCTCCTAATTTTTCTTAAATAAATCTTTTAATTTTGAAAATACTCCCTGTTTTGCATCCAGATCAAGAAATGCAACTTCCTCACCGAGAATACGGTGGCAGATATTCTCATATGCCTGTCCAGCAAGGCAATTACTTCCAACCAGTGGTTCCCCCTGGTTCGTAGAGATTACGATATGTTCATCATCCGGTACTGCACCGATCAGATTGATTGCCAGAATGTCGCACACATCTTCGACATTCATCATATCACCGCGTCTAACCATGTCCATACGCAGACGGTTTACGATAAGATCAACTTTCTGGATCTGATTTGCCTGAAGCAGTCCAATGATACGGTCAGCATCACGCACTGCAGAAACCTCAGGAGTTGTAACGACAAGTGCCCTGTCTGCACCTGCAATTGCATTTTTAAATCCCTGCTCGATTCCTGCCGGGCAGTCTAATAAAATATAGTCAAAATCCTGTCTTAAATCTTCGATCAATGCCTGCATCTGCTCCGGAGATACCGCGGATTTATCTCTGGTCTGTGCTGACGGCAAAAGACATAAATTCGGATATTTTTTGTCTTTGATCAGTGCCTGTTCCACACGGCAGTTTCCTTCTACAACATCTACAAGATTGTATACAATACGGTTCTCAAGACCCATGACAACATCCAGGTTACGAAGTCCGATATCTGTATCGATCAGCACTACTTTTTTGTTTAACTGTGCCAGACCTGTTCCAACATTTGCGGTTGTGGTCGTCTTACCAACTCCGCCCTTCCCGGACGTAATTACAATAACTTCACTCATTTTAAAATATTCCTCCTGCTGTTAAATATCGCTTAATAGTTCTTTTGTCAGCGGTTCAATACAGATTGTCCCGTCCTTTAAGTACGCAATCTGCGGAGACGTGGTCGTTTCTTTGACCTTTTTTCGTATTCTTCGTCTGCTAAAAGGTTTGTCCGGACTTTTTGCTAAAATATTTCCAATCCGAATCTGGATTGGATCCATATCGAGTGCAACAATAAATGCACTGTCATCTCCCCCAAGTCCTGCATAGACGCTTCCCTTTACCGCTCCAAGTACAACGATACTGCCGTTTGCCATGACTGCTGCGCCCGGATTGACATCACCTACCACTACAATTCCTGTTTCACTCTCAAGTGTCTGGCCAGAGCGAAGCGTTCCGCGATAAAACTGAGTCCCACCATCCACATACGGCTGCTGTACAGATGCCTGATATTCTTCGATCTGCTGTTTGACGTATGCTTCACGGTCCGGATCATGATCTACAATGCACAATATCTCGATACTTGTATTCGATGTCACCGCATCAATGATAGCCATTTCCTCATCATGCGTCAGCTTTCTTCCCTCGAAAGAGATCGCCAGTTTTGCCCCTTTAAAGAACTTCTCTGACTCTTTGAATTTCTCGACGATGGCATCCAAAAGTGCTTTAAAAGATATCTCATTGCTCAATACAAGATGTATCCCGTATTTATTACTTTTTATAACAACTGCCTGTGACATATCGTCCCTCCACTTTACTATCCGATTTAGTATAGCAGATTCTTGAAACAGGTGCAATGCGACAGGAGAAATTTGATTGAAATTTTTATATTTTTTTATATGCAATCGGCAATACAGCTTTCATTGTCTGTCGTTTTTTGAAATAACTGCCCGTTTTTTATATTTATCATATTGCCATAAAAGCGGACATGATGCACGCACCTGCCGCACCACATTCACACACGCTGTCTATTTTTCCATCGTTCAGTCCAATTCCACCGATGGCATACACAGGAATATTTACGGTTTCACATACCTGCTTTAAAAATTCCATTCCGCGTGGCGGCAGTCCTCTCTTACAGTCCGTGGCAAATATATGCCCTGCGGTCAGGTAAGATGCCCCTAGTTTTTCTGCCTCAATAGCATCCTCAACAGAATGAACCGAACAGCCTAAGATCAGCTTATTTTTATTCTTCTGATCCATTGACAGGTTCCCAGACATAAATTTTATCTGTTTTTCTTCATTTTCTGTCTTTTGCATACAAGTTCTTAACAGTGGAAGCGGCAAATGAACATACTGCCTCTCTAACCGTTTTGCGGTTTCTATATAACTGTGTAAAATACAGATCACTCCATATTCTTCACAAATTGCCAAAACCTGTCTTGCCATCTCCTCATATTCCGTCTCCGGCAGATCTTTTTCCCTTAAGATCAGAGCTGCCGGCTTTGTTTCACAGACTCTTTTGATCTGTTCTAAAAACGGCCTCTCACAAAGGCTCCGGTTTGTGACAGCAATTATTTTCCCCGGAATCGGATTTTCTTTTTTACACATAAATATAATCACTCATAACAGGCTGCAATCCTTCCTCAAGCAGTGCATCATACACCTGTTTTACTGTCCTTCCGTCAGAAATTTCAAACTGCTCGTCGCCCTGATCCTCAAGTCCTTTCGCATGGCTTCCGATACCGGTGCTGACCCCCGCAGAAATCTTTGTCGCTGCGATCTCCATCAGACTGTCTCTCACCCTTGCACACTCTCTGGTAGAAACCGTAATACTTGCATATGGCATAAACAACCGGTATGCCGTCACAACCTGCAAAAGTTGTTTTTCATGCACATCCATCGGATTGATCTTATCATTGTTGATGATCGGGCGAAGCCTCGGACAGGAAAAAGCAATCTCTGCATGTGGATATTTTCTCTGTAACAGATAAGCATGCATTCCTGTTGCAAATGCATCTTTTCTGAAATCATCAAGTCCCAGTAAAGCAGCAAAACCAACGCCTCTCATACCGCCGCGGATCGCACGTTCCTGTGCCTCCATACGATAAGGAAAAATACGTTTATGTCCTGCCAGATGAAGTGTCTCATATTTGTCTGAATTGTATGTTTCCTGAAAAACTGTTACATAATCCGCGCCGCATTCATGCAAATACGCATATTCCTCCGAATTCATCGGATAAACTTCAAGACCAATTACTTTAAAATATTTCCGCGCGATCTTACACGCTTCTCCTATATATTCCACATCTGACATTTTCCGGCTTTCGCCTGTCAGGATCAAGATCTCCTGTAGACCGGATTTTGCGATCTCCGCCATTTCCGCTTCGATTTCCTCTGCATTTAATTTTGCCCTGCGGATACGGTTATGACAGTTAAACCCGCAGTAGATACAATAATTTTCACAATAATTGGCAATATAGAGCGGCGTAAAAAAACAGACCGAATTGCCAAAATGATTTTCTTTTTCCACTTTTGCACACTGTGCCATCTCTTCGATAAACGGTTCTGCCGCCGGCGACAGCAGCGCCGCAAAATCTTCCGGTGTGCGGTTTCTTTTTGCCAAGGCACATCTTACATCTTCCGCTGTATAGCTGTCGTAATCGTATGCCTCCATTGCTTCAACCACCTGTTTTGTGATATCCGATTTTAATGCCTCCATGCCTGGCAGATATACCATATGGTCGATCCTTGCCTCTTTCTGATGTTCCTTTATTTCTTCGCTTAATATACTTTCGTTGATGTGTTCCATGATTTTTTCCCCTGTGCTTATTCTGAACCCGAAATTTTTTATACTCAATTTCCATTCAAATCAGATCATAAAAATTTATTATATTTTCCGATTCCAAAATTTCCTAAAACTGATTTTTATTCTGCTCTCATATTTAACGCTCTGATCTTCTAAATTATTCAGAGAGGAATCCTGTCAGCGGCGAGGATGCGCTTGCCCCTCCCATTTTGACACGTCCACAGCCTGAGAGGTATGCCTTTCTTCCGGCTTCGATCGCTTCACGGAAAGCAGCTGCCATCGCCGGGATATCACCAGCCGTCGCGATTGCGGTATTTGCCATGACTGCAGCAGCTCCCATCTCCATGACTTCACATGCCTGTGACGGCTTTCCGATACCGGCATC
>ERZ827363.4161-NODE-4161-length-10355-cov-2.905728_pt1 | contig 10355 bp, 10 predicted proteins | sample MGYA00519776_ERZ827363 | MGnify/ENA primary metagenome ERZ827363 (study PRJEB31778, sample SAMEA3449288) | human gut metagenome | biome: human gut; feature: human-associated habitat; material: faeces | place: United Kingdom | collected 2010/2012 ...
GCATGTTGATTTCCTGAAAACAATATATACTAATTTTAAGTATTTCCCTATTTCTGATGCTTTAAAATTTCCTATTGTGATTGGCAAGAACACGGATATTAAACTGGGGTCAATAAAGTTTAACTGCCCTATAAAACCTTCTCTTGTCCGATTGGGAACACAGCCTATCCCTGTAATTGAGGATGGATTTTCAAGATTAGTTGTCAAAAATAGCGGAACAATCGAAATAGGTGGTCTTTTTATATGCCAAACGGGGGTAAAAATATTAATTAGAGAAGGTGCTGTTTTTTCGGTAGCTGATAAAGTGAAATTTGGCCATCTAAGTAAAGTCGTATGTCACAAGAAAATATCCATAGGAAATGATTTTAGAATGTCTTGGGAGTGCCAGATATTTGACACCGATTTTCATTTTGTCTATAATACAGAAAAAAACAAGTATTATCCCCGGTTAAAACCTGTTATTATCGGAAACGATGTATTTGTGGGTAATCGTTCTACAATCGGTAAAGGAACGATCTTACCAAATGGTTCGATTGTGTCATGTAACTCAAATGTTTCAGGTGACTTTTCTATAAATGGTGATAACATTCTCATTAAAGGGAATCCTGCTGTGTTCGTGAAAAACAATTTAATAATGGGTAGTAATAGCTTTTATCCGGAAAAGGAAGAAATAGTCGCTCAAATGTTAAACGAATAATGATTCAAATAATCCATTCACAATGAGCAGCATCAAGAAAGATCTAGCCAAAAATACTATTTGGAATAGTGTAGAGCGCTTCTCTAATATGGGTATTCAACTATTGTGTACCTTTATTTTGGCAAGATATCTCACACCTTCTGACTATGGTATAATTGGTATGCTTGCAGTATTTAATGCCGTTGCAAATAGCTTTATAGATTCAGGCTTTGGTCTTTCTCTAATCAGAGAAAAAATGGTATCTCGAGAGGATTATTCTACAATACTTTATTTTAATGTTGTATTGTCTATGTTTTTTTACATAGCACTATACTTATGTTCGGGGTTAATCGCGGATTTTTATAATCAACCAATCCTTGTTGATCTGAGTAAGGTAGTGTTCCTAATGTTACCGTTTCAGGCTGTAGGACTTGTTCAGAATACTATATTGCAAAAAGAGCTAAAATTCAAAAAACTATGTATTATCTCTATATCATCATCTATAATTTCTGCAATTGTTGCTATTATTTTTGCATATATTTATGAGAATGTGTGGGCTTTAGCAATCCAAATGGTATTGAGTCAGTTCCTGCGATCGTTGTTTCTGTGGATATCAACAGATTTTGTACCTATATTAAAATTCTCAAAGGTCAGTTTTGCTAAATATTTTGCTTTTTCTAAGGATATTCTTATCTCTGGACTTATAGGAAATATTATTGGTAATATACAGTCCATTTTAATAGGGAAATATTATTCTGCTTCAGATTTAGGGTTTTACTCTCAAGCTGACAGAATAAAAACCATAGCCTCTACATCAACTACAGGGGTTATACAAAATGTAACATATCCAACATTAGCAAAAGTCTACAATGATGGAGGAGATTTAAAAGGAGCATATAAAAAAGTAATAATGATAACAATCCTTTTTGTCGGTTCTGTAATGTCGCTATTAATGGGTATATCCTCAGATTTGTTTGGAATATTGATGGGTTCTCAATGGCGTGAGGCCGGCGTGTATTTTTTGTTGTTAGGTATAAGTGGATTGCTCTTTCCACTGCATAGTGTTAATCAAAATATTTTACTTGTAAAAGGAGAGTCAAAAAAAATACTTTATCTGGAAATCAGCAGGAGATGCATTATGTTGATTATCGTATTCATTACAATACATTTCAACGTCTATCTATTTGCCGCAGGTTTATCTATATATTCTTTTCTACTTCTTTTCCTCAACCTTTCGGTATGTGGAAAGCCCATCGGTTATGGTATATGGAGTCAGTTAAGGGATGTTTCTCCTACTTTATTGAAACAGATTTTTGTAACTCTGCTTTGCCTTGTCGTTTCAAATTTTATGGAGGATATAAATATCTATTTTAGAGTAGTCGTTACATTGCTTTTGGGCTGTTCACTTCTATTATTACTTTTTGTGAGAGACCCTTATTTTAAAATGGGTATAAAGCTGCTTCCAATAAAACGTAAGTAATTATGCTGGGATTGGTTGTATTATTAATTGCGCTCCTTCTGCATTTTACCGGTTATAGAAGATATAGCCTATTGCTGTTTGTATTCATGGCTTTGCGTTACATGAAAATTGTACCAATGGCAGTTATGGCCGTAAATGGTATTGATTTAGCTATTGTCTATATGATAATAGTAACTGTAAGTCAACGTATCCAAACGCTTGCTTTTACAGAAGATTCTAAATTGTTATTCTGTATCAGCCGACTCTCCCTTTTCCTAATTATATCTTTTGCAGTGGGAATGATATATTATGGTCTTACTCCTTTTCAATCCTTTATGGGATGCCGCCAATTGTGGCTGTTTCCGGCATATTTTTTTCTAAGAGACGTACCAAAAGATGATATCATTTGGCTTTTTAAGGCATTATATTATATTACTCTTATTCATGCATTGTTATACATAATACAGTGTTCAACAGGTTTGCCTGTATTAGGAGTGGCAACACCGGAGTATGATCGAATCACTCATATGCTTAGATATAACAATCATCCTGTTTACATGACCTTGTTTTTCTATCTGTCTTTATTATTTCCCAACTACATAGGAAAACAAATCTCCAAGTTTTCAGCAATAGTATTTGCTGCCGCAGTCTTTATTACAATGACAAGAACCATTATGGTGTTTGTTGTCTTATTTACATTTCTTGGAATATTTTTAAGTGGTAAAAAATCTACAATACTAAAGTTTTCAATAATTGGTGCTATTCTTTTTATCCCATTGTCAGATGCATTGCTATCAAGATTTGGTGAAAAAGCTGGTACAAAAGGTGATATTTTTGCATTTATTCATGGGCGGTTTATAGATTATGCACACACGGGTAAAGCGCATGATGATGTTGGGACATTAACATATCGTTTTGCTTGGGTTTATGAGAGGGCAGAATATATGTTGACAAACGGTATTGTTGAATCGGTTTTTGGATTGGGTTTCCTGCCTCCATCAGAACCGGAAGTCGCAAAACGGCTATATAATTTCAAAATAGGTCTTGTTGACCAGAACAAGATTATTAGTCCAACATTTACACCGGACATAGGATATGGTAATATCATTGCGCAATATGGTTTTCTGGGTGCATTCTTTTTTATCTCTCTTTGGGTTAGGCTCGTAAAAATTCATTTTGAAAATAGAGAATATCACCCAATCACATTTTGCATGTATTTATATCTATTGACTCTATTCGCATTGAGTATCTCTGGACCAGGAATATCATATCAAGATATGCTTATACTACCATTTTTATCCTCTAATTTGGCACTAATGCCATCGACAAATGAAAAATCTATCAAAAATTATTAGTAGCAGCTATGATAATAATCCACATAGAATCTGGTCTGGGCAACCAGATGCTTTCCTATTGTGAATATCTTTCACTGAAATATGCCAATCCGAATCAGGAGTTTTTTGCAGAAACGATAGTTTTTGAAATTCCTGAGTGTAACGAGGTCATTTGCCAATGGAACGGTTATGAACTTGAGAAGATTTTTGGTATCAAAGAACCAAAGAACATCAAGTCTCTCTTTTCGGACGACGAGTGGACTCAGATAATATCAGAAATTCGTGCAACAAAATTCTGGATTCACAACTGGAATTATCCCGTTGTATTCACGGAGGTTCTGAATCGTCATGGTCTTCAACTTGAAAATGTTCGTGGCGACTTTGATCCTAACCATAATATTATTACAGGTACGGAAGACCAGCATAAAACGTGGAAGGACAGACTCAGAGAGTCATATATTGGAAATACAGTAAAGCGCGTACTTCAGTCTCTCAACGAAGAGAAATACGCTTATGCAAACGATTCTCGTGACAAACTGTTCTGTCATACAGATAGCGATATTTTCACTGGCCAGTGGTTAAAATTTAGCAATCGTGGAAATGATATCCATTTGATTGAGGCTCAGATACGAGAGTCATTCAGGTTTCCCGAGATAGTAGATGAACAGAACCTACAGATGGTTGAATACCTCAAAACCGTCAATTCTGTAGCTATTCATGCTCGTAGAGGTGATGCACTTGGCGGGCTTGCATGGTGTTATAAGTATGGTTATTTCAAGCGTGCTGTAAAATACATCCGAAAGCATGTAGATAATCCGGAATTTGTATTCTTCACCAATCCAGGTAGCGTGGAATGGTGCAGAGATAACGCTAAGTTATTCGGCCTTGACATACGTAAGGACACCATCAAGTTTGTTGACTGGAATAAGGGCGAAGACAGTTTCCGTGATATGCAGCTTATGGCCATGTGCAAGCATAATATTATAGTTCCAAGTTCTTTTGGGTGGTGGGGTACTTTCTTCAACACCAATCCAAACAAGATCACTATTTCTCCTTCTATTACAATTAACACCACAAATCATTGTTAAGATATGGCTGATTCTCGCTTCGTGAAATTGTTATCCATCCCTAAATCAATTTACGTTTCTGTCAAACTATTGGGCTGGGGGGGGGTAAAATATGCTCTCAAACTTCCTATATTCGTAAGATATAACTGTGTACTTAATTGTCTTGATGGAAAGGTGATAGTTAAGAAAACTCCAATCACACCCAAAATGTTGAGCATAGGCTTTTCATCAACTGGTATATTTGACAAGAAGTATTCTCGAACAATATTAGAGATAGCTGGTTTAATAGAACTCGAAGGACCTGTATGTTTTGGACAAGGCACAAGACTTAGTGTAGGCAAAACAGGAACATTATCGCTTGGAGCAGGTTTTTCAAGTACTGCGGAAAGCACATTTGTATGTGTCAACAAAATGCACATGGGTGTTGGTACGGCTATTGGCTGGAGTGCAATGGTAATGGATACAGACTGGCATTCCGTTATGAATACAGAAACAGGAGAATTATATCAAGCCGCTGGCGAGGTCTATATTGGTGACTATTGTTGGATAGGAACTCGTAGTTTAGTTCTCAAGAATACATTGATACCAAATGGTTGTATTCTTGCTGCTAATTCAACTGCAAATAAAAAGTATAACACCCCCAATACGTTGTTAGCAGGTACTCCTGCTATTGAAAAGAAACATAATGTAATAAAGTCAACTAATGGAGACATCCAATTTATTGAAAAATGAAACGTTACGAGCATATTGACATTTCTAAGGGTATAGGTATCCTACTAGTCGTATTCTTTCACCTACCAGGTGTTAACAGATTAATATATTTTAACAATTGGGGGGGTGGATTACAACCTTTTATATGCCACTATTCTTTACCCTGAGTGGATTGTTCTTTAAAGCCGATAAACCACTGAAGCGTATAAAGAGGTTAATGGTTCCATACATCTCATTCTACATAATCGGGTATGCTTTTGAGGCAGCCAAGACCATTACCAAACACGGACAGCTTGATTTAATGGATTTCTTTGACCCCCTTTTAGGAGCAACACATGGGTATGCAAATACACCTGTATGGTTCTTGCTTTCATTAGCAGAAATCTCATTAATAGGCTATGTGCTGTTGCGGTATCTTCCTAACCTATTTGCATTTGTCGTAAGTATGGTATTAGGAATAGTAGGATACTATTGTGGAAAGTATAATGTGTTACAGCCATATTACGTGAATGTATCATTAATGTGTATACCCTTTTTCCTTGGAGGATCCTTTTTTAAGGACTTTCTCTTGAAAAAGCAAAAATATCCTTTTGTGGGTATTGGGTTACTGCTGATATCGTGGTTTCTTTATTTACCCAATACACCGTCATGTAATGTCAGTCAATGCTATATTTCATGCTCAATGTTTCAGTTTGCTTTGGTTTCCTCTTTAGCCACTATCGGTATTGTGCTTCTTTCCGGTGACATTGCCAAATATACGAAGTTTACATCTAATGCATTCTGCCATTATGGAGCAAACTCATTAATCGTTCTCTGTACTCACATGTTGTTTGTTAATATACCTGTGTTTGTTAATAAGGTCTTGCATATAAATTCATTATCCATCATCATTGGATTTTTCATTTTACTTTTTGTTGAGATACCTGTAATCAAAGTTATCAATCAAAGATTCAAAATACTCATTTCAAAATAATGTCTGAAAAAGTAAGATACGATAACATTGACGTTGCTCGTGGATTAGCAATGCTTGTCATCATTCAGTGGCATGTTGTGGGCATGCATACAACATGGACAGATGGTTGGGTAATGCCCATCTTCTTTATCATTATGGGCGTATTCTACAAGCAGGAGTCTTCTTTCAAGGTGATGGCTATAAAGAAACTCAACACCATTGTGATCCCAATGGCTTTTTTCTCAGTTCCGATGTTTATCATAAGCATATTTGAGAAAGGCTTTATGACCACATTGTTGAAAGTTGCAAATCCATATAGTATGATTCATGGCGTTTCGTGGTTCTTTATATGCACATTGTGGTGTTATGTCATCAACTATATTCTACATAAATACATACATAATAGCAAACTGTTGTTCCTTGCAATGATAGTTTTGTCCGCTGTGAGCTATTATATCACCAGTACGTATTCTTTTCATGGCCACAAACTTGTACTTCCTCTATTTTGTAGTACAGCATTAACAGCCATGGGTTATCTAGCAATAGGTGAGTTTGTTAGGAAGTATTTCCTATATAGGGGGGATTCTATCTTGCTGATAATTACCGGTTTATGTATTGTCGTAATAATTCCGTCTGGTATTCAAGATAACTACTGGAATCATTATGAAGATAATTGGTTGAAACTGTTATTAGTTGGTGCAATAGAAAGTTTGGCTTTGATCCAGTTTTGTTCTTATCTTCCTAAACAGTTGGCAATCATCGGAAAATTTTCGCTTTTGATATTACTAATACACCCTTATATTGTTTTGGCAATTTCGCCATTGCATTTAAATATATGGTTATCATACGGAATCGTCACACTAACAACCATCCTTGTTTCGTTTCTTTTATTTAAATATTTGCCACAGATATGTGGCTTCAAACCATTGATAAAACTATCATAGTATGATTCATATTATTATTTTCTCGTTCAATCGCGCTTTGCAGCTTGAGGCATTACTATCAAGTATCCAATGCCATTGGCAGAAGACGAACTATAAGCTCTCCGTGCTTTACAATACCAGTGGTGATGATTTCCAGAAGGGTTATGATATCCTTCAAAAGGAATATCCAGCATATGAGTTTATTAAGGAAACACGTAAGACTTCTGGCTATCACGTCTCGGATTACATGACCCCATACAATCTGAAAAAACTATTGAAGTATCACCACATACGTAAGCAAAAATCCAACTTTCGCGATTTGCTTAATAACATGTTGGCTACTTCCAGTTGTGAATACACCATGTACCTGACCGATGATTCTGCATTCATCCGTGACGTTGAACTGTCAAAGAATGACCTTGCATTCATTGAACAGAATCCGGATATAAATCAGATTTCACTTCGTTTAGGCAAGAACATTACAGAACGTCCAGCAAGTATCCCTGTTAATAACGGTAAGCTTGAATGGGATTTTCATAATCACCGCGATGCTCGCAGTTGGGGTTATAACTTCTCTGTTGACGCACATATCTATAGCACCAAGCTGTGCTTGAAGTTGCAGTCAAAAATCATCTATGCCAACCCCACTACACTTGAAGCAAATATAGTTCATTATGTCATGCCTCGAAACCTGATGGATCATGGCTTGACATACGAGTATCCTTTCATTCTAAGTTTCCCAATCAATATGGTACAGGAGATTGCCGACAATGAATCCATGGGCATATCTATAGAGGACTTAAACAATTATTATCTCGAAGGCAAACGATTGGAATATATCGTGCCTGATGAGATCCTCGAATTCCAACAATATCCCGAGACTGTTTATCTATGCAAGAATGGTCAGAAGGAACTGCTAAAATTGAAATAGTATGAAATATTCAATAATAACCCCTGTCTATAATCGAGCTGATTGTGTCGCGAGATGCTTAGATAGCGTGATTCGCAACCTCCAATGGGGTGTGGAACTGGAGCATATTGTTGTGGATGATGGTTCTCATGATGAGACTCCGAAGATTGTGCAAAACTATGCTGATAAACACCCACATATTAAGTTCATCCCATTTTCACAGAATCGAGGTACCAATGCGGCCCGTAATGCAGCTATTGCAGCGGCTACTGGTGAGTATTGTATCATCTTGGATAGTGATGACTATTTTGTGGATGAGGCAATCAATTTTATAAATTCTATTGCTAGCAATCAAAAGTATATGCACTATTGCTTTGCCGCAGATGATATGGTTGAATACTACCAGAGTTGTTCGTTGCTGATGGGTAAGCAAAAGGCTGAGCTAACTTTCGAGAACTTTCTATTTGAGGAGGTTACTGGAGACTTTGTTCATTGCATCAAGACGGAAACTTTACAGAAATACCCTTTTGATGAAGATTTGAGAATATACGAAGGAGTGTTCTTCAAGCGTTTCTATCGTGAGGCTCAGAAGATTCTTTATACAAATAGAATTGTTACAATTCGCGAAAGAAATCGTACTGATAGCGTAACCAGAAACGTTCTTCGAAATGATAGAAAACAGATTGCAAAGGGGCTTCTTTCTAAACAACTGCTTGTTGAGTGGTATGGTGAGGAACTCTCGCAAAAGCCCAAAGGAGTATCGATTCTTAGAAATGCTTATAAAGTTATGCTGGATTGCAATCTTCTGATTGGTAATTATAAAGATGCAATGGTATGTAAACAAAAACTAGTATCTATTGGAGGTAAGGTTCCTACACATTTGAGATTCGTATATACATTCAATTTGGGTGGTTTGTATTTTTATGCCGGTTGTATTTATGTGTATGTCAGATATTATTTATTAAGATCAAATATAAAATAATGAAAATCGTACATGTTACTTGGATGTTTACATTCGGAGGTATTGAGACCATGTTGGTAAACATCTGTAATGAACAGATAAAGTTGGGGCATGATGTGCATCTGATTGTTATGGAGGACTCTACGGTTGAGAGCACGCTCTATGACAGTCTTGACAAGCGAATAAAGCTCCATTATGGCCATCGCAAGAATGGTGCTAACCTTTTATTGCCGATGTTGCGACTGAATTATCTCCTGTACGAGTTGCATCCCAATGTAATTCATATTCATAGTTCGTCTATGTATAAGTTAATACTTGCACCCTGGCATAAGAAGATTACTAATGCTACATTACATGCACTCCCCAAACCGAAGAATACCCAAAGTATAGATCTTGTACCTCGTGTGTTTGCTATCTCTGATTCCGTTCGACGAGCCCTTCTTGCATATAATGGAACGGAGAGTATCTGTAATCCCAATGGTATTCGTCCGGAACTTATCAAACAACGGCAATCGGGTGATTGGAAAGATATGTTGCAGATAGTACAGGTTGGACGTCTTGACCATGATGACAAAGGACAACATATCTTGATACAGGCTGGTGCAGAACTTTTGAAACGTGGTTACCATAACTTTATGATCAATTTTATAGGCGATGGATCTTCACGCCCATATCTTGAAGGTATGGTGCAAAAGTCTGGCTTAGGACAGAATGTAACCTTCCATGGCATGAAATCCCAATCGTATATCTTTGAGCATGTATGTGATTATGATGTATTCGTTCAGCCAAGCATACGTGAGGGGTTCGGAAATACTGTAGCCGAAGCAATGGCTGCAAAAGTGGCTGTGGTGGTATCTTCCGGCCAAGGCCCTGAAGAGGTTATTGATTATGGTAAGTACGGCTATGTGTTCAAGAATGGCAATCCTATTGATTGTGCAGATAAACTGGAGGTATTTCTGAAACATGAAAACGATCAGCAGCAGGTAGAAGCTGCTTACAAGCGAGTGCTGGACCTGTATGATATCAAAGTTACCGTAAAAACTTATCTTGATAAATACAAGAGAAGATAAGCCATGGAGTATATGACTTTTGAGCATGCCATTCAAACAGGCATTCCTTCCCCTGTTTTGGTTACCCCCCATCACAGTCAAGCTAAGGGTAAAGACTTGTCACTTGAACTGTTAAAGTTCGTGGCTATGATATTGATTATAAATGTGCATAGTTACATGATGTATCCACCCAAATACGAAATGTTTGCTACTGGCGGTACGATTGGTGATGCACTATTCATGTTTTGTTCTGGATACACATTGTTTCTTGGCAGAATAGACCGATTCGACAATTGGTATAAGAGGCGTATTA
>ERZ827363.4168-NODE-4168-length-10344-cov-12.046555_pt1 | contig 10344 bp, 9 predicted proteins | sample MGYA00519776_ERZ827363 | MGnify/ENA primary metagenome ERZ827363 (study PRJEB31778, sample SAMEA3449288) | human gut metagenome | biome: human gut; feature: human-associated habitat; material: faeces | place: United Kingdom | collected 2010/2012 ...
CCCGCAAAGTGAACGGTTTCGCCAGAGGCTCCCCTACTAGGGGAGCTGTCGAGCGACAGCGAGACTGAGAGGTTGTATGAAGGACAGCCTGACCGTGAGCCGCAGCGGGGAAAACCTCTCCGTCAATGCTTCGCATTGCCACCTCCCCTATCGAGGGGAGGCCTTGGCATTCCGCAAAGCCTCGCCTTTTCGCCAAAGGCTCCCCCTTTGGGGGAGCTGTCACCGAAGGTGACTGAGAGGGCAAGGACGCTGACAAAGAAGAGCAGGCGCAGCGATAGCATCGCTCTGCCAAAGGGCCAGCTTATCGCTGCATGGCGGCTCTCGGGAGACGGGCTTGCCCTCTCCGTCAATGCTTCGCATTGCCACCTCTCCCAAAGGGAGAGGCTTTGGTTTGCGTGAGAAGTACGACTTATTACGAAAATATGAATAAAAACTCGAAAAAGCCCTACCGTTCCCGGTTCCGGTCTGCTATAATTTTCTATGCTTGTTACAAAAACCTGAAGTGAAGTAAAGGAGCCAGGAATATGATAAAAAGCGCTGAACTGGAAAATTCGGCATACGAGTTTGAGGCGAAAATGCCGCTGCGCCACGCTGTCCCGCTGGGATTGCAGCACGTGTTCGCCATGTTCGTAGGCAACCTCACCCCGCTGCTCATCATCACCAGCGCCTGCGGCCTCGCGGGCGGTGAGTTCGCAGACCTGCAGGTGAGCCTGCTGCAGAACGCCATGTTCGTGGCGGGCATCGTCACGCTGGTGCAGCTGTACGGCCTCGGCCCTGTGGGCGGCAAAGTGCCGATCATCATGGGTACCAGCTCGGGCTTCCTGGGCGTGTTCAACAGCGTGGCTGCCACCATGGGCGGCGGCGTCACGGCCTACGGCGCCATGATGGGCGCATCCATTCTGGGCGGCCTGTTCGAGAGCGTGCTGGGCGTCTTTCTGAAGCCCCTGCGCAAGCTGTTCCCGCCGGTGGTCACCGGCACGGTCGTGCTGTCCATCGGTCTGTCCCTCATCTCCGTGGGCGTCAACTCCTTCGGCGGCGGCAACGCAGCCAAGGACTTCGGCTCGGTGGAGAACCTGCTGCTGGCCGTCTTCGTGCTGGTGGTCATCCTCTTCTTCAAGCACTGGACCAATGGCTTCCTCAGCTCTTCCTCCATCCTCGTGGGCATCATCGCGGGCTATCTGGCAGCCATCGTCATGGGCTTCGTCCTGCCCACCACCGGCGTCACCGCCGACGGCGTGGAGTTCACCAAAGCATGGGTGCTGAACTGGAACAAGGTCGCTGAGGCCAGCTGGTTCGCCATCCCGAAGCTGGTGCCGGTCAAGATCGTCTTCGACCTCCGCGCCATCCTGCCCGTCATGATCATGTTCATCGTCACCGCCGTGGAGACGGTGGGCGACATCTCCGGCGTCATGGAGGGCGGCATGGGCCGCGAGGCCACCGATAAGGAGCTGAGCGGCGGCATCATCTGCGACGGCCTCGGCTCCACCGTCGCCGCCTGCTTCGGCGTCCTGCCCAACACCTCCTTCAGCCAGAACGTGGGCCTCGTGGCCATGACCAAGGTGGTCAACCGGGGCGCACTGGCCACCGGCGCTATCTTCCTGATGCTCTGCGGCCTCATCCCCAAGCTGGGCGCACTCATCTCCATCATGCCGCAGGCCGTTCTGGGCGGCGCTGCCGTCATGATGTTCTCCTCCATCGTGGTGTCGGGCATCCAGCTCATCACCAAGGAGAAGATGACTCCCCGCACCCTGACCATCGTCTCTGTGGCGCTGGGCGTGGGCTACGGCATGGGTGCAAACGCCAAGATCCTCGCCAACACCCCCCAGTTCGTCCAGCTCATCTGCGGTGAGAGCGGCATCGTGCCTGCTGCCTTCGTGGCCATCCTGCTCAACTGCCTGCTGCCCCGCGACGAGAAGTAAGCGTTGAACCACTGCGGCCTCCCTGTCTTTGCAGGGAGGTCTTTTTGTGCTATAATTTCCCCAGTCTTATCAGGAAGAGGGAAGGAGGACTCTATGGAACTGCAAACTGCCGCCCGCTATCGTCTTCTGGACGAGCTGCGGGGACTCGACCTCATCAGCATGATGCTCTACCACGGGATGTGGGATGTGGTGTTCCTCTTCGGCGTGGCCCAGAAGTGGTACACCGGACGCCCGGGCTTTGTGTGGCAGCAGAGCATCTGCTGGGTCTTTATCCTGCTTTCGGGCTTCTGCCTGCCGCTGGGGCATCATCCGTTCCGGCGGGGAGCCGTCGTCTTCGGGGCAGGGGCGCTGGTCACAGCCGTCACCCTGCTCTTCCTGCCCGAGGACGTGGTGTGGTTCGGGGTGCTGACTCTGCTGGGCTCGTCCATGCTCCTCACCGCCGTGCTGGACCCGCTGCTGCGCCGTGTCCCGCCCGCCGTGGGCGTGGCCGTCAGCGCCCTGCTGTTCTGGGGGACCTACCCCACGATGAACGGCTTCTGGAACCTGCCGGGAGGGCGTCTGGCCCTGCCGCAGGCCCTCTACGCCAGCTACACCACGGCCTATCTGGGCTTCATGCCCAAGAGCTTTTTCTCCACCGACTATTTCCCGCTGCTGCCCTGGCTGTTTCTGTTCTGGGTGGGGTACTTCCTCCACCACCTCGTGGGCCGTGGACGCCTCGCGCCGCTGCGCCGGTCGGTCTGCCCGCCGCTGGGCTGGATGGGCCGTCACTCGCTGGTGCTCTATCTGCTCCATCAGCCGGTCATCCTGGGGGTGCTGACGGCGGCGTTCCGGCTGGTGAGAGCGGGGTAAAGCTTCTGGAAAAGTTAGCCTCTGTGACCGCTTGACAAAGCAGCGGCGCTGTGGTATCCTATGGACGGTTAGAGAAATCTAACCAAGAGATGCGTCTGAGCCTGCTTCCGACGCATTTTTATGGAGCGAAAAGTTAGAAGCAGCTAACCCAATAAATCAAAAGTGAGGCTGAATATTATGAGCAAAGTAGCAATCGTATTCTGGAGCGCGACCGGCAACACCGAGACCATGGCAAACTGCATCGCGGAGGGTGCAGGCGCTGCCGCCGCCATCGTCCCCTGCGCCGAGATGGACGCAGCAAAGCTGGGCGAGTATGACGTGGTGGCCTTCGGCTGCCCGGCCATGGGCGCGGAGCAGCTGGAGGAGAGCGAGTTCGAGCCGATGTTCGCGGGCCTCGAAGGCTCTCTGAACGGCAAGAAGGTGGCTCTGTTCGGCTCCTACGGCTGGGGCGACGGCCAGTGGATGCGCGACTGGTGCGAGCGCGCCAAAGAGGACGGCGCACAGCTGTTCAGCGACGAGGGCCTCATCTGCAACGAGACGCCCGACGACGACGCTCAGGCTGCCTGCCGCAAGCTGGGCGCTGATCTGGCCAACTGGTAAAAAATAACACCGTCCCATCCTGCATCATCCCGCGTCTTTGGGGCAACCTAGGGACAAAGAGGTGATGAATGAATGGAAAACACAGGTGTCCGCTGTGATGTCTGCGAGTGCCGCCACAACGTGGGGAGCAGCAAGTGTGACTTGCCCGAGATCACGGTGACGGAGCGCTGCACCTGCTCTTCTCAGCAGGTGGACATCCCGCACTACTGCCAGAGCTACGAGAAGAAGTAAGCTTTGCGCAACAAAAAGACCTCTGCCCGACGGCCTTGCCGGGCAGGGGTCTTTTATCATTTGTGCCTTTAGTGGAGGCTGACGCCGAAGGTGGGCAGGCTGCGCAGCAGGGTGCCGACGCCGTGCATCTCGTAGGTGCCGAAGCCCAGAGCGCTGGCGGCTACGAGGTTGTCGGCCCGGTCGTCGATGAAGATGCACTCATCGGCCCGGAGATGGTACTTGTCCAGCAGGGTCTGGTAGATGCGGGGGTCGGGCTTGTTGATCTTCACTTCGCAGGAGGCCACGCCGCCGTCGAAGAGACCCTCGAAGTCCCGGTGCATCAGCAGGTCCAGCACGTCCTCGGGGATGTTGCTCAGGTAGTAGACGCAGTAGCCGCGCTGCTTGAGCTGCTCCACCAGCGTCTGCATCCGGCGGCGGGGGTGGAGCATACTCATCCAGTCGTCCAGCACGCCCTCCACCTCGAAGCCCCGGCCCACGGCTCTGGCCCGCTGGAGCATCCGCTCGTTGGCCTCCCGGCGGGTGATGCGGCCTGCGTCCAGCAGCCGCCATTCTCTGCTGCCGAAGGTCAGGTCGTAGACCTCCTCTTCCAGCCCCCGGTTCCCGAACAGGTCGATGAGGTACTTGTGGGGGTCGAAATCCACCATGACGCCGCCGAAGTCGAACACGATATTTTTATACATCGATGATACCTCTTAAAAATAGTTGGAATCGCACTGCGCCCAGTATAGCACATCCGGGGCAGTATTTTCCAGCCCTTTTGCATGGTCCGGCCCGCCCCGGCATAGGATGGGACTGTAAGGGGGCGGGGGAGATGACCTTTCGGGAGCTGTGCAGCAAGGAAGTCGTCCAGCTGAAGGACGGGGCCTGCCTTGGCCGGGTGGACGATCTGGAGCTGGACGCCGACACGGCCCGCATCGGGAGTTTGCTTCTGCTGGGGCGGCCCCGGCTCTTCGGGCTGCTGGGCCGGGACGAGACCCTGACCATCCCGTGGGCCGACATCGAGCGCATCGGTCTGGACGCCATCCTCGTGCGGACGGACATCCCCGCCCCGCCGCCCTCCCACGGGGGACTGCTGGATAAATTGCATCAGTGGCTGAACGGATGAAAGATTTTCACCCGTTTTTTGCCCGTCAGGGCTGGATTTTGGAGGCGGGATGATTATAATAGAGGACTGGGGCGGAGTCTGCCGCCTCAAATAAAAATAATAAGAAAAACGCAGAAGTGAAAGGAACTTCTTTATGACACACCATCCGAGTGCTGCGTCCCTCCGGCTGCACGGGGCGCGGCTGCTGTTTCCGCCTGTGGCCACCCTTCTGTTTCTGGTGCTCACCGAGTACATCGCCCGCGGCACCCTGAGCGGAGATACCTTTGTACAGTACATCTTTCCCCACCCAGAAGCCTACCTGCTGGCGTGGGGGCTGCTCTTCCTCGTCTGGATGGCGGTGGACTGGCTCACCCGCTTCGCCCCGCTGGCCACCCTCCTGTCGGCCCTGCTGGGCTGTCTGCCCGCCACGGTGGATTTTTACACCCTGCAGCTCCGGGGCGAGCCCTTCCTCCCGTGGGACCTGATGCAGGTGTCCGAGGCCGCCGGCGTGGCCTCCGCGGCGGGCATCCACGTCCAGAAGAGCATGGTCGTCTCCGGCGTCGTGGTGCTGGCTCTGACCGTCGGCTCCTTCTTCCTCTACCGGGGCCGTCAAAAGCTGCCCTGGGTGCAGCGTCTGGCGGGCTTCGCGGCCAGCACAGCGGCCACCTGCGCCCTCATCTTCGGGGTGTTTTTGCAGCCTGCCGTCACCCAGTCGCTGGGCATCCTGCCCGACGCATGGATGCAGGACCGCTACTACCGCTATTACGGCGTCATCACCAGCTTCCTCACCAACCTGACCAATCTGGAGATCGATAAGCCCGAGGATTACTCGGAGGAGGCCATCAACGCCATCCTCGACAACGTGGAGGCAGGGGAAAAGTACACCACCAGCCCGGCCTGGCCCGGCTCCTATGCCGCCCAGACCCCGGCAGACGAACAGGTGAAGCAGCCCACCATCCTCTACGTGATGGACGAGTCCTACTGGGACGTCTCGGAGCTGGAACAGTACGGCTTCCAGTTCGACACCGACGTCTCGGCCAACCTCCACGCTCTGCAGCAGACCAGCGCCTATGGCCGGGTCTACAGCCCCAGCTTCGGCGGCGGCACCTGTGACGTGGAGTTCGAGGCCCTGACGGGCTACTCGGTGTCCTATCTGCCCAGCGGCAGCAAGCCCTACCAGCAGCACGTGACGAGACCCATGTTCGCCCTGCCCAGCTACCTCAAGACCCAGGGCTATCAGACGGCGGCGGTCCACTGCTTCTGGGCCAGATACTGGAGCCGCGACACGGCCTACCCCAACCTCGGCCTCGACGACTTCATCAGCCTCGAGAAGATGCAGGGCGTCCAGAAGGTGCGCCGCCACTACTGGACCACCGGCCTCGTCACCGACGACTCCATGGCGGACCAGATCATCGGCCAGTACGAGACCATGAAGGCCCAGTCCGACGCCCCCGTCTTCCTCCACGCCGTCACCATGCAGAACCACACCAATTATAATAAGGACAACTACCCTGACGACCAGCGGGTGAAAGTCACCGAAGCCCCGGCGGGCCTCAAGGCCAGCACCGTGGGTGCGCTGGAAGACTTTGCCACCGGCATCCGGGACGCCGACGCCATGCTGGGCAGGCTGACGGACTACTTCTCGCAGGTGGACGAGCCGGTCATCCTCGTGTTCTGGGGCGACCACTACAACCCCATCGATTCCAATTACGACATCTACACCCGCAGCGGCTACGCCAGCGGCTCCAGCGCCGACCCCCGCCTCCATCAGACCACCCTGCTCATGTGGTCGAACTACTCCGACCGCGCCGTGGACCTCGGCACCATCGCCGCCTACGACATCTCGCCGGTGATGATGGAGCTGTTCGGCCTGCGTCAGCCCGCCTACTTCCAGTTCCTTGGCCGTCAGCTCCGGGCTGCCTACCGGGCCAACACCCGCGGCACCATTCTGGAGAAGGACGGCACCGCCTCGGACGAGCTGACCCCCTTGCAGCAGAAGTGGAGCGATGAGCACTGGCTGCTCCAGTACGACCTCATGTTCGGCAAAGGCTATGCCCTGAGTCGGATGGGCCTCAAGGAGCTGGCCGGGGCCGCAGATTGACGAAAAACTACGATTCTTTTTAGAAAAAAGCAGGAAAACCCCTTGCAACGGCCAGAGGTTTGTGCTATTATTACTTAGCATTACACACGCATCACTATGCCCTTTTGTGCTCTGACGAGTGGAGGGCAGTCCGCCGGCATCCGATATGTCAGCAGATCACGGTGTGCGGAGGCAAAACAAATTTTGGAGGTAATTTTACTATGGCAGTCGTTTCTATGAAGCAGCTTCTCGAGGCAGGCGTTCACTTTGGTCACCAGACCCGCCGCTGGAACCCCAAGATGGCGAAGTATATCTTCACCGAGCGCAACGGCATCTATATCATCGACCTGCAGAAGACCGTCAAGAAGCTGGACGAGGCTTACAACTACGTGAAGGAAGTTGCAGCTGAGGGCGGCGACATCCTGTTCGTCGGCACCAAGAAGCAGGCTCAGGAGTCCATCCGTGACGAGGCTCTGCGCTGCGGCATGCACTACGTCAACGCTCGTTGGCTGGGCGGCATGATGACCAACTTCCGCACCATCCGTAAGCGTATCGACCGTATGGATCAGCTGGCTAAGATGAAGGAGAACGGCACCTTCGAGCTGCTGCCCAAGAAGGAAGTGGCTAAGCTGGAGCTGGAGATGGAGAAGCTGGACAAGTACCTGGGCGGTGTCAAGAACATGAAGACCCTGCCGAAGGCTATGTTCATCGTCGATCCTCACAAGGAGCGCATCGCTGTTGCTGAGGCCCGCAAGCTGAACATCCCCATCGTTGCTATTGTTGATACCAACTGCAACCCCGATGAGATCGACTACGTGATCCCCGGCAACGACGACGCTATCCGCGCTGTCAAGCTGATCGCCGGCGCTATGGCTGACGCTGTGCTGGAAGGCAAGCAGGGCAACCAGGAGGCCGCTCCCGCTGAGGACGCAGCAAACGCCTGATTTCCCATTCCGCAACCAATCAAATAACGTGTAAGGGAGAAAACAAAAATGGCTATTTCTGCAAAGGACGTTATGGAACTGCGCAAGCAGACCGACTGCGGCATGATGGAGTGCAAGAAGGCTCTGACCGAGGCTGACGGCAACTTCGAGAAGGCAATCGAGATCCTGCGCGAGCGTGGTCTGGCTACCGCCGCCAAGAAGGCAAGCCGCGTTGCTGCCGAGGGTATGGTCTACGCTGACTACTGCCCCGCCTGCAAGGTCGGTGTTGTCATCGAGGTCAACGCTGAGACCGACTTCGTTGCCAAGAACGACAAGTTCGTTGACTTCGTCAAGGAGGCCACCAAGGTCATCATGAAGCAGAACCCCGCTGATGTCGAGGCTCTGATGGCATGCAAGACCGAGGCTGGTGAGACTGTTGACGAGGCTCTGAAGAACCTGATCCTGGTCATCAAGGAGAACATCAAGGTTCGCCGCTTCACCCGTTACGAGGGCGTCTGCTCTGCATACGTCCACGGCGGCGGCACCCATGGCATTCTGGTCAACTTCGAGACCACCAACGACATCGATGCTAAGGACGAGTTCGTTGCTTACGGCAAGGACATCGCTATGCAGGTCGCTGCTGCTAACCCCGGCTACGTTGACGAGGCTTCTGTCCCCGCCGAGGTCGTGGCTAAGGAGAAGGAGATCATGCTGGCTCAGATGGCTCAGGATCCCAAGACCGCTAACAAGCCTGAGGCTGTGAAGGTGAAGATGATCGAGGGCAAGATCAAGAAGTTCTTCAAGGAGAACTGCCTGGTCGATCAGGAGTTCGTCAAGGACGGCGACCTGACCGTTGCTCAGTACACCGCTAAGGTCGCTAAGGATCTGGGCGGCGACATCAAGATCGTCAAGTTCACCCGCTTCCAGAAGGGCGAAGGCCTGGAGAAGCGTGCTGACGACTTCGCTGCTGAAGTTGCAAGCATGGTGAAGTAATTTAACTTCCAAAGTTGAATTGGGAGCTGCAGTACCCGTAACAGGGCACTGCGGCTCCTTTTTTGTTTGTGTTTGGCGGGCGGATGTGCTATCATAGAGAAAACGGAAAGAAGGGAGGACGAAAAGCAATGCGCAGTGTAAACAAAACGTCTCTCCGAATGGAGAGCATGATCGGATAAGGAGAATCCCTTATGAAAAAACAAACCATGACTCTTGCGGGCATCCCTGCCATCCTGTACGGCAGCCGGAGCCGGAATGTTTACCTCTATCTCCACGGCAAGAACGGCTGCAAGGAAGAGGCAGAACGTTTTGCCGCTACAGCCTGTGAAGCGGGCTGGCAGGTGCTGGCTATCGACCTGCCCGAGCATGGCGCACGGAAAAACAGCCCTGAGCGGCTTCTGCCGTGGGTGGCTGTGCCGGAGATAGAAGCCGTATATGCCCGCATGAAGCCGGTGTGGGCGCATATCCGGCTGTATGGCGTGAGCATCGGCGCGTGGCTTGCCATGCGGGCGCTGCAGGGAGACGCGCCGGAACAGACCCTGCTGGTCTCTCCGGTGGTGGATATGGAAGCTCTCATCACGAATATGATGCAATATGCCCATGTGACCGAGGAACAGCTGCAGCGGGCAGGGGAGATCCCCACGGATCTTGGGGAGACCCTCTCATGGCCGTATCTGTGCTGGGTGCGGGAACATCCGCTGCACTGGCATGGCCGCACGCAGGTGCTGTATGGTGACGGGGATGCCCTGACCAGCCGCACCATGATCGAGCGCTTCCGTCAGGAAAGCGGGGCGCATCTGACGATCATGGAAGGCGGGGAGCACTGGTTCCACACCCCAGTGCAGATGGCGGTCCTTCAAACGTGGGAAGAAACGAATTTTTGATTTTTGATTTAGAATAGCCGCCGCGTGCGCTATGGCTATTTTTAGCGGAAGTATTATTTTTATATTTGCAAACCAGCAAAGCCTGCGGGCTTTGCTGGTTTGCTTTTTCACGGGAAAGGTCGTGACCGTACACTGCATTTTTTGTGGTGACTATGCATTTTATCTTTGGGACTCTTTCTGTGAAAAAATGGTTTGGAAACGACCGCAGTCGTTTCCAAACCACAATATCAAATAAATTTTCCTCTGCTTATGGCCAGAGCGCACGCGGAGGCCATTTCAAATCATAGAAGCTTACAGCAACAAAAACTGCCGCTGACGGTTTTTACGCCGTCAGCGGCAGTTTGCATTTACAGATTCAGTTCAGCAGGATCTGAAACTCAGACCTTTGCTTCGCTGTTCTGCTCAGCATTCTTATAGGCCTTGAAGGAGTGGAACACGATGTTCAGGCCCAGAACGATCAGCAGCACGGCCAGGATCAGCTGCAGGCCGTTTGCAATGAACACAGCACCCCAAGTGGTCTCGCCAGCGGGGATGGTGACAGCAGCGGCATTGCTGATGGCCTTGACCATGGCGATCAGGCGCTGCACCAGAGCGGTGAAGGTGACGCACAGCATGATGATCAGCGGGGGGAAGATCATCTTGTTGTTGCGGCCGGTGACCTTCAGGAACACGCACAGGGTAGCCAGCACCAGAGCGCTCAGCAGCTGGTTGGCGGAACCGAACAGCGGCCAGATGTTGGCGTAGCCGATCTTGGTCAGGATGAAGCCGAACACCAGAGTGA
>ERZ827363.4169-NODE-4169-length-10341-cov-2.248007_pt1 | contig 10341 bp, 6 predicted proteins | sample MGYA00519776_ERZ827363 | MGnify/ENA primary metagenome ERZ827363 (study PRJEB31778, sample SAMEA3449288) | human gut metagenome | biome: human gut; feature: human-associated habitat; material: faeces | place: United Kingdom | collected 2010/2012 ...
GATGTTGGGGTACCCGGTGGTTTACACGTTTATATATAGTAATGAGGTGGCGAGGGAAGTGCCTGTGGCGGTGGTGGATCATTCGAAGTCAGCGTTGAGCCGGGAGTTTATCCGGAATTGGGATGCCACGGCGAGTGTGGACGTGGTGGCCCGTTGTGAGGATATGGAGGCGGCGAAGTTGCTGATGTATAAGAAAGATATTTACGGGATTCTTGAGGTCCCCTCTGATTTTAGTAAGAACGTGGCCCGGGGGGAACAGGCTCACGTATCTCTTTATTGCGATATGGGAGCTTTGCTGAATTACAAGGCTTTGTTGACGGCCGGGACGGACGTTTCTTTGGCGATGGGGAAGGATATACAGGTACAGGGGATGGAGTATGCCACGGAGATCACTGAACAGATTGCGTCTTCTCCCGTACGGATTCAAGACGTGAAGTTGTTTAATCCGCAGGGAGGTTTCACTTCTTTTTTGATCCCGGCGGTGTTGATTTTGGTGGTACAGCAGTCGTTATTGTTGGGAGTGGGAACGATTACAGGGACAGAGCGGGATCGACGTCGGAAAGGGTTGTTGTTACCTGCGAATAAGCATTTTCGTCGTCCGGCACGGGTAGTTTTAGGGAAGGCTTTTGCTTATTTGCCTATTTATTTCGTGATGAGTTATTGGGTGTTTTTCATCGTGCCTCGTTTGTTCGGGATGACCCAGGTGGGGGAACGGGGGGAACTGATGTTGTTTTTGTTCCCGTTTTTGCTGGCGTGTACCTTTTTTGCTATTGCTATGTCGTTTTTTAGTCGCGAACGGGAAATGCCTTTCTTGATATTCGTGTTCACGTCTGTGCCGTTGATGTTTATTTCCGGAATTTCTTGGCCGAAGTCAGCAATACCGGAATATTGGTGGTTTGGAAAGTTGTTTCCTTCCTCGTTCGGGATTGACGGTTTCGTGAAAATTAATAATACAGGTGCCACGTTGTCAGAGGTGTTACCTGAATTTTGGGGGTTGTGTATATTGATGGTGTTTTATTTTATTGTGGCATGTTTGTTGTATAAAAGAGAGTGTAAAAAGTTAAAATTTAACATGGTTTAGTGATAAAATTGGAAAATGATGAAAGGTGTTGTATTTTCTTTGCTTGGGTTGATTTTATTGATGTGTGCCTGTGGAAGTTCTAAAACAAAGCAGGAACGCGGTAAGGCTACGGTGCAGGCCGATACGGTGAAAAGTTACCAAGGGGAATTGTCGATTATTTATCCGGGAAAGATCAAGGCGGCTTCAGAGGTAAAGCTGTCATTTCGGGTGGCCGGACCTATTCGGGCGGTGTTGCCGGAAGTGGGGGCGTTCGTGAAGAAGGGAGAGTTGATTGCCGAGATTGATCCGAGAGATTACGAGATTCAACTTTCAGCGACAGAGGCGGAATACAATCAAGTGAAGGAGGAAGCCGGAAGGGTCATCGAATTATATAACCGGGGGAGCGTTCCGGTAAATGATTACGATAAGGCCGTGGCTGGGGTTAAGCAAATTACGGCAAAGTATGATGCCCATAAGAACGCCTTGGCTGATACTCGTCTGACAGCACCTTTTGACGGATATATTCAGAAAAAATATTATGATTCTCACGAGACGGTAGCTGCCGGTTACCCCGTGGTGTCTATGATTAATAGTAATTATTTTGACGTGGATATTGATATTCCGTCCAGTGATTTTGTACGACAAGATTTGTTTAAGTCGTTTTCTTGTACGATTGACGTGTTCCCGGGACAAGTTTTCCCGTTAGAGTTGATTGAAATTACTCGGAAGGCGAACTTGAATCAGTTGTACCGGATGCGTCTACGTCTGAAACCCGTGCCGGGAGTGGATATTGCAGCAGGGATGAGCGTAAACGTGACGATCGAGTATAACCCGAACGAGGAGGCGTTGACGGTGGTGCCGTTGTCTGCGATGTTCGAAGAAAACGGGGAATCTGCCGTGTGGGTATATAACCCGAAAGCTCAAAATGTGACCAGGCGTGTTATCCAGTTGAAAAAGTTGTTGAAAACAGGTGAGTTGATTGTTTCCGAAGGATTGGCAGCCGGGGAGATCGTTGTGTCTGCCGGTGTGCATAGCTTGAAGGAAGGAATGTCGGTAGAATTATTAAAACCGGTTTCTAAAACAAATGTAGGGGGACTGTTGTAATGATAAATTTAGCGGATTATGCATTAAATAATAGGGCGCTGGTAAAGTTTTTTATTGCAGTGCTAGTGATTGGAGGTATTTTTGCCTTTAATTCGATGAGCAAGTTGGAGGACCCGGAAATCAAGGTAAAACAGGCGATGGTGGTTACGGTGTATCCCGGGGCTTCTGCTCATCAGGTGGAGTTGGAAGTGACGGATGTATTGGAGAAATCGATTCGTTCGATGGGGGCAATCGGTAGTATTGAATCCAAGTCCATGGCGGATATGTCATTGATCACGGTGGAATTGGAGAGTACTGTGAGTCCGGACGAGTTGGAGCAGAAATGGGATATTCTGCGTCGAAAGGTGACGAATGCACAGGCCCAAATGCCGGATGGAGTGCGTCCTTCCGTGGTGATGGATGATTTCGGGGACGTGTATGGAATGTTTTATGCCATAACGACCGACGGGGTGGGTGACGAGCAGTTGTTGGATTATGCCCAGTTGGTGAAACGGGAGTTGCAAGATATTGAGGGTGTGCGTCGTGTTGAGATCTATGGGAACCGAACCCCGTGTATCAATATCGAGATGATGCAGGATAAGATGGCAAATCTGGGGGTTCACCCGATGGAAGTGTTGTCCACGTTGAACAGTCAGAATAAAACCGTGTATCCCGGTTATTTCAATAGTGGGGATCAGCGTTTGCGGGTGGCTATTAATGATAGCTATAAGTCGATCGAGGATATTAAGAATCTAATTATACAGGGACACGAGGATGATCAGTTACGTTTGCGGGACATTGCGTCCATCACGGAAGGGTATGAGGACCCGGCCCGCAACGGGATGAAGTATGATGGCAAGCAGGCTTTCGGGTTGGCAATTTCCATGGAAAAAGGTGGGAATATCATTACTTTGGGAGAGAAGGTAGATCAGGAGTTACAGCAGTTGAAAGAGTCCCGGATTCCGGTGGGCGTGGATTTTCAGAAAGTATTTTTTCAGCCAGACCGGGTGAGGGATGCCATTAATGTTTTCATGGTTAACTTGTTGGAATCGGTGGTAATCGTGATTCTTGTGCTGATGCTTACCATGGGATTCCGGAGCGGGGTGATTATCGGTACGGGATTGGTGATTATCGTGCTGGGGTCATTCGTGGTGCTTTATCTTTTTGACGGAACGTTACAACGGGTTTCGCTGGGGTCGCTGATTGTTGCTATGGGGATGCTGGTGGATAATGCGATCGTGATTGTCGACGGGATACTGGTTGATTTGGAGCGGGGCGTGAAACGGCCGGCCGCGCTGACAAATATAGCGAAGAAGACGGCCATGCCTTTATTGGGGGCTACATTGATTGCTATCTTGGCGTTTTTCCCGATCTTTATTTCCCCGGATACGACGGGCGAGTACGTGCGGGATTTGTTTATTGTGCTGGCGGTATCCCTGTTGTTGAGTTGGGTGTTGGCGTTGACGCATATCCCGATTCATGCGGATCACTCATTGAAAGTGAAACCGAAAAAGTCGAATGAGAATTTGTATGATAGTAAGATATACCGGTTGTTCCGGCAATTTCTTTCTTTTATGTTGTGGCACAAGTCCATGGCAATCGGGGTGGTCGTGGTTTTATTGGCGGTTACCGCATTTTTGTACCGCTATATTCCGCAAGGTTTCTTCCCGGATTTGAGTTACACGCAGTTGTATATTGAATTTAAAATGCCGGAAGGTACGCGGGTGGAACGGGTCGAGTCGGATTTGGCAAGTATAGAGGATTATTTGTTGAGTCGTCCGGAAGTGATTCATGTAACGACGAGTGTCGGCGGGACTCCTGCCCGTTATAATCTAGTGCGTTCTATCGCGGAGCCCACGATGAGTTACGGGGAGTTGATCGTGGATTACACGACCCCGGAAGAGTTGAAGGCGTCGATGACCGAGATTCAGGATTATTTGACGGCTCATTACCCGGATGCTTACGTGCGGATGAAACGTTATAATTTGATGTACAAGAAGTACCCGATCGAGTTGATGTTCACGGGACCGGACCCGGCCGTGTTGAGAGAGTTGACTGCAAAGGCGGAACAGATTATGCGTGACGAACCTGCAATTACTTTGGTGACGAATGACTGGGAACCGATGACTCCCACGTTGATGGTGGATTACTACCAGCCGATTGCCCGTTCCGTGGGACTTTCCCGTTCGGATGTCGGTTTGTCGATGCTTGCCGCCACGGATGGAATGCCCGTGGGATCTTTCTACGAGGGAGTTCATGCAAAGCCTTTGTACATGAAGAGCGTGAATAGTGAGGGGGAGAAGGTGGAAGCACTGGATAATATTCCCGTTTGGAGTGTGCTGCCTTCGACGGCGGCTTTGAACGAGGAGTCATTGAAGGGGTTGTTGATGGGAACGATGTCCGGGGAGGATTTGCTGGCTCAAAGTATAGGTTCTATCCCGTTGAATCAAGCCACGAAAGGTATTTCCTTGAAATGGGAAGATCCTGTTGTGAGACGTTATAACGGACAACGGGCTATGCGGGCGCAATGTAATAATGCTTTGGGATACACGGCAGAGAGTGCCCGTTCGCTGATCGTGGAGAAGGTGGACACGATTACTTTGCCCGAGGGTTACGCTAAACAGGGGTTGGGAGAGCACAAGGCGAGTGGGGAGTCGATGAAATATTTGTTCGGGAATATCCCGTTGGCGGTGATTTTGATGATTGCGATACTGATCATGTTGTTCAAGGATTTCCGCAAGCCGATTATTATTTTCTGTTGTTTGCCTTTGGCAGCTATCGGGATCGTGCTGGGAATGTTGATCAGTGGTAAGGAGTTTGGTTTCGTGGCGATTGTCGGTGCGTTGGGATTAGTTGGGATGATGATCAAGAACGGGGTGGTGTTGCTGGACGAGATCGGGTTGCAGATTGCTTCCGGAAAGAGCCAGACACAGGCGCTGCTGGATTCTTCTTCTTCTCGTTTCCGGCCGGTGATGATGGCGTCTTTGACGACGATATTGGGAATGATTCCGTTGCTGGGGGACGATATGTTCGGTTCGATGGCTGTTACGATCATGGGGGGCTTGCTGGTGGGTACGGTGATCACGCTGGTGTTTATTCCCGTGTTGTATGCGATATTCTTTAAAGAGAAAAAAGTGATAGCATAAGTTAGAGGATTATTATGAAAGGTCTGTTGATAATATTATTGGTTTTAGGTATTTCTCCGGTAAAAGCTCAAGTTTCTTTGAATTTGGAGAAATGTCGGGAAATGGCTTTAGAAAGTAGCAAGAAGATGTCGATTGCCACGAAACAAGGGGAGAAGGCTGAATTTGAGCGAAAGGCTTATCGTGCGAATTTTTTGCCCAAGCTTTCGGCTACCGGGTTGTATGCTTATATGCAGAAGAAGAGTTCGTTCACGATTGATGGGGGGTATTTACCGACGTTCGTACCGGATGCAAACGGGGAGTTGGTTTACAATCTTTATATTGATCCGGCGACGAAACTTCCAGTAATGGGAAAGGATGATCGGCCTCTTTCGGCGCAATATGCTTTTATGCCTGATATTGAGTTGGAGTTAGGGTTACGAGGGGTTTATTCGGCGGGAGCGATGCTGGAGCAACCGATTTATATGGGTGGGAAGATTCGTTCAGCTTATCGTATGGCCACGATTGGGAAGGAGATGTCCGAATTGAATAAGCAGTATACCCGTGCGGAGGTGATTACCGAGGCGGACGAGGCTTACTGGCAATACTTGCGTGTCGTGGAGTTGGTGACTTCTGCCCAGAAGTATAAGGCGGTAGTTAATGAGTTAGTGCGGAATTTGACGGATGCTTACGAAACGGGGATGGCTTCTCGAAATGATTTGCTGAAGGCGCAGGTAAAGTTGAACGAGGCTGAGTTGATGTTACAAAAGGCTGAGAATGGGAAGGCTTTGGCAGGGATGAATCTTTGCCGGGTAATCGGGATTGATCTTTATTCGACGATACAGGTGAGTGATTCTTTGTATGATGAGGTGACTCCGGGCGTGTTGAATGCGGGGGAGGGATTACAACAGCGTCCCGAATATAATTTGTTGGAGAAGGATGTGGAATTGAAGGAGAAACAGGTGGCGTTGACCCGTTCTGATTTTTTGCCGGAGGTGGGAGTTTCTGCCTCTTATGGATTTTCGGGGGGAATATCCCTGAACGGGCAGACGGAGGACGTGGCGTCTTTCACGGCTATGGCTTCCGTGAAGATTCCGATTTATCACTGGGGTGAGGGCCGGGGAAAGATTAAAGCGATGAAGGCCGAGCAGGAGATGAGTCGATTGAAGAAAGAGGAGATGTCACAAATGATGCTTTTGGAGATTGCACGGGCTCGCTACAATATCGAGGATTGTCACACAAGGGTTATGTTGACCCGTAAATCGTTGAGCCAAGCAGAAGAAAATCTGGGGGTGAGCAAGAATCAGTACGAGGTGGGAATGGAGACGATCACGAACTACATGGAGGCTCAGGCACAATGGCAAAAGGCGTGGAGTGATTGGATTGATGCGAAGGCGGAATTACGGTTGAGCGAGACGAGGTACTTGAAGGCGACGGGACGGCTATAATTAATAAGGCTTGCTTTTTGGGCAAGCCTTATTAATTATAAGATAAAAGTTAAAAGCTAAAAACTATAAGTTGGGATATGTGTTTAAATTATTTTTTGCAAATAGCGGGAATAATTTTAACTTTACCGTGTCACGTAAAAGGAGTAGTATCGTGCCCGATATAAAAGAAACAACGATAATTCGTCTATTAGAGGCCGGAGATGAGAGATGTATGAAGATGATGTTTGATACTTATTATCAAGCATTATGTACGTGTTATGCGTTATTTGATTTCGATGGAAGATGCGGAGGATATTGTTCAGACGGTGTTTATATCCTTGTGGAATAATAAGCGGGGACAGGAGTTTTCGGGGTCTTTGAGGGCTTATTTGTTTGGGGCGGTAAGTAAGGCTTCTTTGCAATTTATGCGAGATCGGGGAAAAACTTATTTTGTGGATATAGAGCTGCATATTGATGATTTTTTGGAAGAAATGTCTCGTGATAGTGAAGTGGAATTAGAGAAGATGAAAGAATATCTATATGCAGCCATTGAGGATTTACCCGCTAATCCGAAGAAGGTTCTTACCGCGATTGTTTTTAATAATACACCTTATAAGGTGGTTGCCGAGGAGATGGGAATTTCGGTGAACACGGTGAAAACCTATTATGCGAGGGCGCTTCAATCGTTGCGTAAATCTCTTGATGGTAAGACATTTTGTCTTCTTTTCCTTTCTTTCTTTTCTTCTGAAAAATAAATTTTAATTTTTCTTCTTGATTTGTGTCACCCATTTTTAAATTTTGGGAATATGTATGAAAATTATGACACATGGAAGATAAGTTGATATTTGAATTAATTGCAGAATATAGTGCCGGGACGATTTCTCCTGCCGATGCCGAATTACTTCGTGAGAGATTGGAGAGCGATGCGGAGGCTATGCGTTTGTTCCGGGAGATTCGGGAGACGGAGAAGGTGTTGAAATCCGTGCAGGTGCAAGAAAAAATTGACCTTCAGAAGTCATGGCAACGTCTTGATAGTTCTTTGGTTGGGCGATCTCGAAAAGGACGGAGGCTGTTCTGGACAGTGGGCTCGGTGGTTGCTGCTTCCGTGGCGTTATTGCTGATGTTTGTTTTTCCGTTTACCCGACAAGTGGAACAGCCGGGGATGTTGGTATCACAGGTGGGAATTACTCCCGGTGGAGTAAAGGCTATTTTACAGAGTGAGGATGGAAAGATGATAGATTTAACTTCTTCCACGTCCTCTCGTATTGTGACGTCGGATGGTTTGGTGTTAGTGAACGATTCTTTGAAGGGATTAAGGTTTGATCAGAGTAAGTCGGAGAATCAACCGATGAAATATCATACGCTTGCGGTGCCTGTTGGCGGAGAGTATCATTTCACGTTAGCGGATGGAACCCGGGTGTGGGTAAATTCTGCCTCTGAGGTGCGTTTCCCGAATTGTTTCTCCGGAGAAAAAAGAGAAATTTATGTCAAAGGAGAGGTCTATTTGGAGGTGGCTCGTGATGAAAAGCATCCGTTTGTGGTACATGCCGGAGAAAATGAGGTACGTGTGTTGGGAACGAGATTTAACCTGACCGCTTATCCGGATGAGCAGAAGGTGATCACCACGTTGGTGGAGGGAAGTGTTGAGTTTCGGAATAATCAATCGAGTATTCGTTTGAAACCCGGGGAACAGTCCGTGCTGGATCGGGAGACGAATAATCTTGAGAAACAGAAGGTTGACGTGTCTATTTATACTTCTTGGGTTTCCGGTACGTATGAGTATGAACGGATGCCGTTGTCGGATATTACCCGGCAATTATCTCGTTGGTACGACGTACAGTTTGTTTACGAGGCCACGGAATTCCGCAATCATCCGTTCACGGGGATTGTAAAACGTGATCAGTCGTTGGAAGAGGTTTTGTCGATTATTGAGAAAACGACAAATATAAGGTTTGAAATATCAGAGCGAACAATTATTATCAAAAGAGCGAAAGATGCAGCGAACATCTCCCGCTCAAGTAATTAATTTCATTGCTTTTTAGCGAAACAATTAAAGTACAATGTTATGAAAAAAAATCGATTAAAAAAACGGCATTTCTTGGAAATAGCATTTTTGCGACATGGGATTAACAAGAATGTGTTGTTGTTGGGGGTGTTTATGCTGTTTGGTTTGTGGAATTTTGCCTCGGCACAGACCAAGAGCGTGACGTTGGACGTGAAGGATATGCCTTTGCGTGAAGTTTTTAAATTGGTCAAGACTCAGACTGGGGTAAATTTTGTTTACAGCGAGATAGAGATTCAGAAAGCTTCTAACGTGACGCTCAAGTTCGAGAATTTACCGTTAAAAACAGTTTTGGAAAGAATTTTTAAAGATCAACCTTACACGTTTGAGATTCAGGGGGATATTGTGGTTGTGAAACCTGCATTTCAAAAAAGTACGGAGTCGGAAAAGAAAAAGATGAGGACGATAAAAGGGCAGGTTACTGATGAGAACGGGGAACCTATCCCGGGGGCCAATATCTGGCTTAAAGGAACAACTACGGGAACCCCTTCGGATATAAATGGAAATTACACGCTTACCTTTGATGAGAAATATAACGTGGTTATAGCTTCTTTCGTGGGATATAAATCCATTGAGATGAAAATTGAAAAACAAGAGGTGATTAATTTCAAACTTGTTCCTGATGAGGAGACGATTGAAGAAGTGGTGGTGACCGGATACCAAACGATTTCAAAGGAACGTAGTGCCGGTTCGTACGATATGGTAAAAGGTGACGTGATCAGTAGTAAGGTGGGTTTGACCGGTGATATATTGCAAAGCATGGAAGGTTTGACTTCCGGTTTGAGTGTTAATTTAGGGGAAGGAGCTGATTCCTATGTGATACGAGGGATTACTTCGATAAATTCGAGTCGGTCACCTTTGTTTGTGGTAGATGGAGTTCCTTTGGAGAGTAGTCAAGTTGAAGCTTTATTGAATGGTAATGACGTTGCTAGTATCACCTTGTTGAAAGATGTAACGGCGGCTTCTATTTGGGGGTCTCAAGCTGCCAATGGAGTTATGGTTATCACTACGAAAAAGGGAACTAAGGCAAGTCGATTGAAGATTTCTTATGATGGTTCATTTGCTTATACGGGTAAGCCTGATTACGGATATCAACGTAAAATGAGTACTGCTATGTTTCTGAAAAATGCCCAAGAGATGTTTGATCAGTATTCGTCCGTTTATTCTTATGAAGATGTAAAAAACTCCGTTGTGGGACTAACCACTTTTAATCCTGTAATATACCCTCATGAGCGATTAATGTATCAGTATCTGAATAAAGAAATTTCTGCAACTGAGCGGGATCAGGCGTTTGCTAGATTGATAGCTTCAGACGGGCGTAAAGAGTATGAAAAATATTTTATGAGTAATAAGCTGATGACCCGTCATAGTGTTTCTTTCAGTGGGGGAAGTGAACGACAGAATTTTTACCTTTCTTTGGGATATGTTGGTGATCAAGGAATTTCAAAGGATTGGCAGGATCGTATTTCTGTTAATGCCAAGCAGGAGTATATTTTTGCACCTTGGATAAAATGGGATGTTACTGTCAATGCCTCATATGGAAATAAGAAGACCCATTTATCTCCTTGGAAAGAAGAGTTTTCGGTT
>ERZ827363.4178-NODE-4178-length-10312-cov-16.239641_pt1 | contig 10312 bp, 6 predicted proteins | sample MGYA00519776_ERZ827363 | MGnify/ENA primary metagenome ERZ827363 (study PRJEB31778, sample SAMEA3449288) | human gut metagenome | biome: human gut; feature: human-associated habitat; material: faeces | place: United Kingdom | collected 2010/2012 ...
CTCGTGTAGACCAACTCGTAAAGGTAGCTCCTGCCATCATTGAAATGGGCTGTTTTGCCCGCGTAGAAACAAATGGCGGAGGTTTTGAACAGGTAAATTTATTGTTTGGTGAAAACCCGAATAAAGCGGTACGCGAATGGACAAAACCGTTCCACGAAGCCGGTATTCAAACCCACATGCTCGACCGCGCACTGAACGGACTCCGTATGAGCCCCGTTCCGGCAGACGTCCGCAAATTATTCTACAAAGTAAAGAAAGCACAAGGAACAGACATTACCCGTACGTTCTGCGGATTGAACGACGTGCGTAACATCGCTCCTTCCATCACATACGCAAAGGAAGCAGGCATGATTTCGCAATGCTCGCTTTGTATCACTCATTCGCCTATCCATACCGTAGAGTACTACACCAATATGGCGCTGGAACTCATCAAACTGGGAGCAGACGAAATCTGTATCAAAGACATGGCAGGTATCGGTCGTCCCGTATCGTTAGGTAAGATCGCAGCAAATATCAAGGCGGCACATCCCGAAATCCCCGTTCAGTATCACAGTCATGCAGGTCCCGGATTCAATATGGCAAGCATCCTCGAAGTATGCGAAGCCGGTTGCGACTACATCGACGTAGGCATGGAACCACTATCATGGGGAACAGGTCACGCTGACTTGCTTAGTGTGCAGGCAATGCTGAAAGACGCCGGATATCAAGTGCCCGAAATCAATATGGAAGCCTACATGAAAGTGCGCGGCATGATTCAGGAATTTATGGACGACTTCCTCGGCTTGTATATCAGCCCGAAAAACCGTCTGATGAATTCCTTGCTGATTGCTCCCGGACTTCCCGGCGGTATGATGGGTAGTTTGATGGCCGACCTCGAATCCAATTTGGAATCAATCAATAAATATAAGGCAAAACACAATCTGCCGTTTATGACGCAAGACCAGTTGCTCATCAAGCTCTTTGATGAAGTAGCTTACGTATGGCCTCGTGTCGGTTATCCTCCATTGGTGACTCCGTTCAGCCAATACGTGAAGAACCTCGCTATGATGAATGTGATGGCAATGGAAAAAGGAAAAGAACGTTGGGGAATGATTGCCGATGATATCTGGGATATGATTCTGGGTAAAGCCGGACGTCTGCCGGGCAAACTTGCTCCCGAAATCATTGAAAAGGCAGAGCGTGAAGGCCGTAAGTTCTTTGAAGGTGATCCGCAGAATAACTATCCTGATGCTCTCGACAAATATCGCAAACTGATGAAAGAGAACAAATGGGAAGTGGGACAGGACGACGAAGAACTCTTCGAATATGCTATGCACCCGGCTCAATATGAGGCTTACAAGAGTGGCAAAGCAAAAGAAGACTTCCTGGAAGATGTAGCCAAACGTCGTGCCGAAAAAGATAAATCTCCGGAAGAAGATGCCAAACCGAAGACGCTGACTGTACAAGTGGACGGACAGGCCTATCGTGTGACGGTAGCATACGGTGATACCGAACTACCTGCTGTTCCTGCGGGTGCTGCCGCTGCTCCGGCAGGAGAGGGTAAAGAAGTACTTTCTCCGTTGGAAGGCAAGTTCTTCTTAGTGAAAGGTGCGCAGGAAACTCCTTTGCAAGTAGGTGACACTGTGAAAGAAGGTGATGTAATCTGCTATGTAGAAGCGATGAAGACCTACAATGCCATCCGTGCAGAGTTTGGCGGTACAGTGACTGCTATCTGTGTCAACCCGGGAGATGCTGTTTCAGAAGATGACATATTAATGAAGATAGGATAATGAACGAAATATTTGAGAACTTATATGACATGACTGCGTTCAGCAATATCATTGCCGAACCGCAGTTCCTGATAATGTATGCCATCGCGTTCGTTCTGCTCTATTTGGGTATTAAGAAACAGTACGAGCCGTTGCTGCTTGTCCCCATCGCTTTCGGTGTGTTGCTAGCCAACTTCCCCGGAGGAGATATGGGCGTGATTCAGGCCGACGAAAATGGTATGGTGATGGTAAACGGAGTGTTGAAGAACATCTGGGAAATGCCTTTGCATGACATTGCCCACGAACTGGGAATCATGAACTTCATCTACTATATGTTGATTAAAACAGGTTTTCTGCCTCCGATCATCTTTATGGGTGTCGGTGCGCTGACGGACTTCGGGCCGATGTTGCGTAACCTGCATCTTTCTATATTCGGTGCAGCTGCACAGTTGGGTATCTTTACCGTGTTGCTGGTAGCCATCCTGATGGGATTCACTCCACAGGAAGCCGCTTCTCTGGGCATTATCGGTGGCGCGGATGGTCCGACAGCCATCTTTACCACCATCAAACTGGCGCCGCATTTGCTGGGCCCGATTGCCATTGCCGCTTATTCGTATATGGCGCTCGTTCCGGTGATTATTCCGCTGGTAGTGAAACTGTTCTGTACGAAGAAAGAGTTGAGCATCAACATGAAAGAACAGGAAAAGAAGTACCCTTCGAAGACTGAAATCAAGAACCTGCGTGTATTGAAGATTATCTTCCCGATCGTGGTAACTACTATTGTTGCCCTCTTCGTGCCAAGTGCAGTGCCTTTGGTGGGTATGTTGATGTTTGGTAATTTGGTGAAAGAAATCGGAACCAACACATTCCGCTTGTTCGATGCCGCTTCCAATAGCATCATGAATGCTGCCACCATCTTCCTCGGACTGTCTGTAGGAGCAACGATGACAGCCGAAGCATTCCTCAACTGGACAACAATCGGTATTGTGATCGGTGGATTCCTTGCATTTGCACTTTCTATAACCGGTGGTATTTTCTTTGTGAAACTGGTAAATCTCTTCTCAAAGAAGAAAATCAATCCGCTTATCGGCGCCACTGGTTTGAGTGCCGTTCCGATGGCGAGCCGTGTAGCCAATGAGATTGCTTTGAAATACGATCCGAAGAATCACGTATTGCAGTATTGCATGGCAAGCAACATCTCCGGAGTAATCGGTTCTGCCGTGGCTGCGGGTGTGTTGATCTCTTTCCTTGCGTAAGGTAATTCCTGCCTGAAAAAGACTTTTTATACATTCACACTTGGAAGATTCGTTTGATAGCGTTATCTTTGTGTGAATGTATAACAGTAAAAATAGCAAGCGTATGAGTGCAATGTCATTGGAAGCCGAAAAGAACGAACTGATTCGGCGGATTCTGGATGTGGATGATGTCGCTATTCTGCGGAGAGTGAAATCGATGTTGAGTTGTGAAGAAGAGCAAACGAATGTTGTCGCAGAGGAAGCAGCTCCCTACCAGACAAAGGCGGAGATTCTGGCAAGCTTAGATCAGGCGTGTAAGGAACTGAAACTGAATCTGGAGGGTAAGTTGGAGTTTAAGTCATTAGATGATGCCCTTAATGAAATATAGAATAAGCGTTACCCTCGAATTTTTAAGGGAAATGAAGCATTTGTCAAAACGGTATAAATCGTTGAAAGAAGATCTTAGGAATTTTGGAAATGATTTGTTATTAAATCCTGAACAAGGAGTCAGTTTGGGCAATAATCTTCGTAAAATACGTATAGCGATAACTTCGAAAAATAAAGGTAAAAGTGGAGGTGCACGGGTGATAACCTATACGATAATCTGGACAGAAATAGATACAGAGATAAAATTACTCACTATTTATGATAAGTCAGAACGTGCAAATATCACAGATAAGGAAATAGAAGATATCCTGAAGCAAAACGGTATTTTGTAGTCCTTATGATATAAAAAGAAATCGTCCTGTTTCACGGTTACGTGATAACAGGACGATTTCTTTTATAAGACTAAGACTTTGTGAACAAGTTTCTTTTGTTTCTAAATTTATTCACTGATTACCTTTCTGTATTCCGCTACCGCCATCTTTTCCGACAGATACGCATTAATCAGATTAGTGTGCGCCTGTGTCCATGACAATTGCGCGGAGAGCACATCCACCATATTTGCCTTTCCCTCATTATACGAGAAAGAAACCAAATCGAGATTTTCATTAGCCAGACTCATAGTTTCTTTGGCGGTTTTCACTTGATATTCCGTTTCCGTCAGTTTGGTTAGGGCGGCAGAAAGTTCCTCGTTGATATTATCCGTCACATAACTTTGTTGCAGTTTCTGTATGCCGATATACGCTTTCTGCTGACGGTTTGTTTTGAACCGGGCTCCCCAACGGAAGATAGGTATATTCAGGTTAATGCCGACGATGGGATTAAAAGAAACATCATAACCGAGGTTAGGTGTAGCTGTAGCCCATCCACCGCTGAAATACATATTCAACTGCGGGTTGAACTGGCTAAGAGCCGCTTTGCGTTGCGCCTGACTTTTCATGATATTCACCTCCGTACTTTCATAATCCGCGCGACGTTGCAGTACATTCTCCAGAGAAAGGATCTGCACCGGAGCGGAAGCCGTGTCAATCGTGTACAGACTGTCTACGGGATTGTTTGGCTCTTCTCCCATCAGGATATTCAGCTTTTGCAGCGCCAGGGTATAATTCTGACGCGCCTTGATATATTGCAATTCCGCTTCTTTCAGCCGGGTGGAAATCATTAATAAGTCCGTGCGACTAATCATCCCGTCATTGAAACGATCCTGAATGATGTCATACTGTTGCTTCACAATACTTTGATACTTGTCCGCCGCCTGCAACATAGCCTGTGAAGCGGAAGCATTCCAATAAACTGCATCGCTCTGATAATGAATCTGGTCGATGGTAAGCTCCTCATTTAGTTGATTCAGCTTTTCGTCCGCTTTGGCAATCTTGTGCTGGGCGTTGAGTGCCCCGCCCGTGTACAACGGTTGCGAGACGATAAATACACCTTGATAGGTGTGGTTGCGGTATTCGCCTACCGGTTCGTTCCATGCGCTAAGGTCGCTCATGTTGAGGGTCCCGTCCGCATTGACATCAATTTTTGGCAAGAATCCCGTGTGAGCAATCTTCCGTGCTTCCGTACTTGCCATCGTCTTTAGTTTCTGTTGCTTCAGAATTTGACTGTAAGCTTCCACTTTATCCCGGTAAGCTTCCCGGCTAAGATAGGGCTGCTGTGCCCCGGCTGTGAGGCCGAGGAGCAGCAGAGACAGAGTTATAAGTTGAGTTTTCATTTTATTCAATCTAAACAATAAATTCAAGTTTCATATAAGAGAAGGCAATTAGCCTTTGATTCTTTGAATGGCGCAATAAGCTACCGGAAGAACAAACAATGTCAGTGCCGAAGCCACTAACAAACCTCCCATAATCGTAGCCGCCATACCGCCGAACATCGCGTCGAACAACAATGGCAACATACCCAGAATGGTAGTGCCGGACGCCATTGCTACGGGGACAATACGACTCGTTGTAGCACTGACAACAGCATCCAACGGCTTTTTGCCCGTTTTTGCCTCCAGATCAATCTGTTCCACCAGTACAATCGCATTTTTGATATTCATCCCAATCAGTCCGAGCAAACCAAGGATGGAGAAGAAGTCGAACGACTTGCCTAGCAACACCAATCCCAAAACGATACCGATAAAAATAAGCGGTAACATCAACAAGATCACTGTCGGCTTACGATACGTCCTGAACAAGAACAACAGCGTGACGAACATCAGGAAGAACGTCAACGGTAAATTCTTGGCCAACGCCTCGTTAGACTCCACCTGACTTTCCTGTTCCCCGAAATACTTCATCGTATACCCCTCCGGCACTTTAATCTCTTTCTGCACCAGCGGCCAAACCTCATTGAAAGCAGCAATCGCATTCACTCCGCGACGCGGATCGCATTGCGCCATCATCACCATTTGCCGGTTGTAATCCTTCACATTCGAGAAACGATATTGGAAATCAAATTCCGATACCACCTGTTCCAGACTGGTCGTCTCATTCCCCGTGCCGAACACGGGCAACGTGCGCAGGTCATTGATGCGGAACGAATCCACCGTGTTATCCTTCAATAAGATAGGAAGCACCTGATCGCCCTGCCGGTACTCTCCAAGCGTCATGCCTGTGGTTCCGATCTGGATACTTTGTGCCATTCCCTGACGCGATACCCCTAACGGTTGCGCCCGTTCGGGACTATATACAGGCTTCCATACAGGAACTTTATTTCCCCACGAATTGCGCACATTGATTAAATCCGGATTCCGGTGCATAATCTCCAAAGCCTGATTGGTGAGCGCCACAAGCGTGTCTACATTCGGACCGATAAACCCGATTTCGATAGCGGCATCCACCGCAGGCGACAGTTTGAACAGACTGGTACGGGTAATCGCATTCGGATAATTCGCCTTCATGTACGCGTCGAAATCTTCCTCATACTCTTTTGTATATTTACTGTCCGTCAATTCAACCAATACATTGGCAAAATTCGGTTTCGGACCTACCGAAGTAGAAGCCAGATAATACCTTAACGGCGTGCTGCCGAAGGTGATCGACACTTTCTTCACTTCCGGCTGCTTTGCCAGATGCTCTTCCACGGATTTCATCTCTTTCACTACATCATTGATGCTATACCCGTCGGGATAAAACACGTCCGCCCGGAAATAAGGCTTATCGAGAGAAGGGAAGAAGTTTTGCGGCATCATTCCCATGATAACCAGCGAAGCAACAAAGAGCACTACCATCGAACCCAGGGTCAATGTTTTCCTGCGAATCAGCGTGCGGAGGATGGAGGCGAATTTGTGATAGAACGGTTTGTCATACGGGTCTTTCGTGCCGTCCTTTGCTTTCGCTTTCAGGATGAAATTACCGAAAACAGTGGTTTGCGTCAGCGCGAGCACCCAGCTCAATCCCAGTGAGATGGCAAGCACCACAAACAGCGGTTTCACGATTTCCGCCACGGCAGAAGGAGCAAGGTAGAGCGGGAGGAACGAACAGATAGCGATGAACGTAGCCCCAAGCAATCCCCATTGCGGACCGGTTGCTCCGTCTATCAGCGCTTTCCGTCGGTCTACTCCGCGGGCGATGGCAATCTGTGCATTGTCTGTCACCACGATGGCGTTATCCACCAGCATCCCCATGGCGATGATAAATCCCGCCAACGAAGTACGGTTCAGCCCGACACCGAAGAAAGACATGATAAGCAATGTGCCGCCAATAGAGAAAATCAGTGACGAGCCGATCAGCACACCTGCGCGCAAACCCATCACCAACATGATAATCACAATTACAATCAGAATCGATTCGATCAGATTGATGATAAATCCGTTGTTGGCTTCGTTGGCAATTTCGTTTTCCAGATACAGGCTTTGCAGTTCCAGTCCCACAGGCATCAGTGGCAGCAATTCGTCCAGTTTGGCTTTCACGTTCTTGCCCGTCTGCACCACGTCCCGTTGCGGGTCGGTGGAGACGCCGATGCCGATGGCACGTTTGCCGTTCACGTGCATGATATTGGATGGAGGGTCCATGTACCCTTTTTCGATGACGGCGATATCGCCCAGTTTCACTTGTCCGGCTTTGGTGGTAATCACCTGGTTGCGGATATCGTCTACGGTGGTATACATACCGTTGGCAGTCACCCGGAGCTGTTGCTCGCCGGCACGGATTTCTCCGGTATTGATAATCTGGTTCTGCGATTGCAACAGACTGGCAAGCTGTTTCGGGTCGATGCCCATACCTACGAGCTTATTGGTGGAAATAAAAATATTGACCACCTCCGTCTGCGTCCCGAATAGGGCGACTTTCATCACCCCGTCCGCCGTCACTACCTGCGTCTTGATCCGTTCCGCCCAGTTGCGCATCTCTTCGTATGTGTAACCGTCGTCCGCCGTCAGACCGTAATAGATGCCGAACACGTCGCCGAAATCATCGGAAACCGTCGGTGCGGAAGCACCGCTCGGCAATTGTGGCTGTATATTTAGCACCTTCCGTCGCAACTCATCCCACTTCTGCGGAATGGAGCTTGCCGACAAGGAAGGTTGCAACTCGAATGTGATTTTTGAGAGCCCGTACATCGATTCCGATTTTATCTTGTACACACCGCTCATACTTTGAATCTCACGAGAGATAGGCTCGGTAATCAACCGCTCCACTTCTGCCGGTTCGGCACCCGGATAGCGGGTCATAATAACCGCCGACTTTATGACGAAAGGAGCATCCTCTTTCTTACCCAGCTTGCCGAAGGAAGTGATTCTCCCAATCAGCAATACAGCAAGAAAGAAATAGATGATTTTCGTATTATCTAATGAATATTTGGCTAAACTCATAATAAATGATCGTTGATAATTGATGAATGACAGCGGATAAATGATACTTAATCATTTATCAACTATCACCTGTCAACAGTTGTGATAGATTCTCCTTCTACTAGTTGGTATACGCCTGCTATGACGATTTTTTCACCGGGTTTCAAACCTTCCGAGATGAGCGCCTGTGCTTCTCCGGTCGGGGCGTTGACGGTCACTTCCCGTTTGTGGACTTTATTGTCTTCTACCACCCAGACATACATTTTATTCCCTTCGCTTTCGCCGAATACGGCACTAAGCGGTACAATCGTCCAGCTATCCTGCACCAACGGACCTACATCTGCCGTGAAACGGATGCTGCACGTGAAACCGGGTTTAACAGCATACAGATCGCGGTCGAATGACGGATCGTCAATCGTGATGCTGACCGGAATTCCTGTGCCATCCGTAGAAATATCAAGATATTCTTCCAGTTTCGCTTGAAACACGTGTCCTTTAAATGTGTCGAACTCTACAAGGAAACGCGGGTCTTTGGCGCGCAACAAATAAAGATACGCATCCGGAATGGTGAATTTGATACGCAGATTGTGTGTATTGACAAGCTGCACGATACCCTCACCGGAGTTGACACGCTGATAGTTTTCCACCAGTCGTTTTTCGATAGAACCGTCGAAAGGAGCTGTCAGCTTGGTGTCGCGCATATTGTTGGCAGACAGTTCGTATTCAGACTTCGCCTTCTGGAAGTTGGCGAGGCTGATTTCATATTCCTGCACGGAGATGGCCTGGCGTCCCAACAAGCGTTTGTTACGTTCTACCTGTGCTGCGGCAGTCTCGTAAGCGGCTTTGTCGGCGGCGTATTGCAGGAAAATATCGCGAGGATCAATGGCGGCGATCAGCTGTCCTTTCTTTACCCGCTGACCTTCTACCACAGGCAGATTTATGACCTGTCCACTGACACGGAAGGCCAGTTTCACGTATTCTACGGCTTCTACAATACCGGAGAAGTCTTTCCGGATGACCGATTGGGAGCTGGCAGTAGCTGTCTTGACAGGTCGGATCAGCGTGACATCGCCCTCTTTCTTGTGCCCGCATGATGTGGCAAGCAGCATCACGCTGATGGCGAACAAATAGATTTTCTTCATACTAATGTATAGTTGTTCGTTTAGGTATAAAAACATAAAACCGGAAAAACAGATAATTGTTCTCCCGGTTTATTTTGTTACGCGTTGTTAATGATACAGGCTTCTACTCCTCTATCCTGAGCAACAAATCGGTGCCCAATTTGAGCTTATAAACGTTTTTATATACTTGTATGTTCAGTTCTTCTCCGGCAATAAGTGAAATATTTATTTCTTTGCCTACATGCATATGAAGTGTACGTCCCTGATAATTTATCTGGAAGGAGTAACTGTTCCACTTCTCGGGAATGACTGGGAAGAAAGAGAGTATGCCCTCCAGAATCTGCATCCCGGCAAAGCCTCGTACAATGGCAAGCCAGCTGCCCGGCATACTGGTGATATGCAGTCCTTGGTGAGTTTCGTTGTTGTAATCATCCAGGTCGAGACGGGTGGCATGCAGAAAGAGTTGGTAAGCCTTTTCCACTTCTCCGATGCGGGCGGCAAGAATGGAGTGGATGTGCGGGGAAAGTGAAGATTCATGCACCGTCATTGTTTCATAGAAGTCGAAGTTGCGGCGGACTGTTTCCTTATCGAAATTGAAATAATACAGATATAGGCCCAATAATACATCGCTTTGTTTGATGTAGCATGAACGAAGAATACGATCCCACGACCAGTGCTGATTGATGGGGCGTTCTTCGGGTGGAATGGCATCGGTACTGTTCAGTTCCTTATCCAGGAAACCGTCATTTTGTACAAAGATCCCCAGTTCTTTATCTTCCGGCAGATACATACGGTTGATGATGTCGCGCCAGCGTTCAGCCTCTTCTTGTTGGCGGAGGTTGGTGACACGGCGTACACGCGCATATTCGTCGGGGTATTCTCCGGCAATGATCTCAAGATAGTTAAGTGTCATCCGCAGGCACTGCACACACGAGTAATTGGTGTACCAGTTATTATCTACGTTGTTCTCGTACTCATCCGGTCCGGTGACACCCAGTATCACATATTTCTGTTTTGGTTTGGAGAAAGATACCCGCTGACTCCAGAAAC
>ERZ827363.4179-NODE-4179-length-10312-cov-11.428975_pt1 | contig 10312 bp, 9 predicted proteins | sample MGYA00519776_ERZ827363 | MGnify/ENA primary metagenome ERZ827363 (study PRJEB31778, sample SAMEA3449288) | human gut metagenome | biome: human gut; feature: human-associated habitat; material: faeces | place: United Kingdom | collected 2010/2012 ...
TGTTCGCCGTCATCGGCGGCCTCGCCATGCTGTCCTATCATTACACTCTCGGCAGCATCAAGTCCCGCACCGTAGGTGACGGACAGCACGGCACGGCGCGTTGGGCGACCGATAAGGAGATCCGCCAGACCTATGCCCATGTGCCGTTCAAGGTCAGAGACTGGCGCAAGGGAGTAAGCCTTCCCACAGAACAGGGACTGGTGCTGGGCTGCAAGGGCAAGAAAGATGAACTGACTGCGCTGGTAGACAGCGATGACATCCACTGCCTGATGATTGCGGCTTCCGGCGCGGGCAAGACGGCATTCTTTCTCTATCCCAACCTTGAATATGCCTGCGCGTCCGGCATGAGCTTTCTGGCGTTGGATACCAAGGGTGATCTCGCCCGCAACTACGGCTCTATTGCCAAAAAGTATTACGGCTATAAGCATATCTCCGTTATAGACCTGCGCAACCCCACCCGCTCGGACGGCAACAACCTGCTGACGCTCATCAACCGCTATATGGACATCGCCAGAAAACAACCGGACAACCTCGCTGCCCGCGCAAAGGCGGAGAAGTATGCCAAGATTCTTGCTAAGTCCATCGTAAGCCCGGAGGGAAACTCCGACCACGGACAGAACGCCTTCTTCTACGATGCGGCGGAGGGCTTGCTGTCTTCCACGATCTTGCTGCTTGCGGAGTTTCTGCCACCGGATGAGGAGCACCCGGAGGAGCGGCGGCACATCGTGTCGGTATTCAAGCTGGTGCAGGATCTGCTGGAGCCGGCGCGTGGTGCGCGGGGACGCTCCCGTTTCCAACTGCTCATGGATAAGCTGCCGTCCGAGCACAAAGCGCGCTGGCTGGCAGGCGCCGCACTCAACAGCTCCGAGCAGGCGATGGCATCAGTCATGTCCACGGTGCTGTCCCGGCTCAATTCGTTTCTTGATAGTGAGCTGGAGCAAATTCTGTGCTTCGACAGTGCCATTGACGCCGAGATGTTCGCTGCCGAGAAATCCGCCATCTTCCTCATCCTGCCGGAGGAGGATCAGACGAAGAACTTTATGGCTGGATTGATGATCCAGAACCTCTCCCGTGAGCTGTTCGCAGTAGCGGATGAGAACGGCGGCAAACTGAAAAACCGCGTTATCCTCTTTTGCGATGAGCTGGGTACCATGCCGCCCTTTGATATTTTGCCGCTTTTCAGTGCTGGACGCTCTCGCCGCCTGACGCTGGTACCCATCATCCAGTCGCTGGCGCAGCTGGAAAAGAACTACGGCAAAGAAGGCGCATCCATCCTGATGGACAACTGCCAGGATGTGATCTGCGGCGGCTTTGCCCCCAACAGCGAGGCGGCGGAGACTTTTTCAAAAGCCCTCGGCAGCCGCACGGTGCTCTCCGGCTCTGTGAGCCGCGGCAAAAACGATCCCAGCCAGAGCCTGCAGATGATGGAGCGACCCCTGCTGACGGCGGATGAGCTCAAGTCCATCCCCAAGGGCAGCTTCATCGTGCAGAAGACCGGATGCCACCCCATGCGTACCCGCCTGCGCCTGTTCCTCGAATGGGGCATCACCTTCGAGGAGGAATACCGTGTGGAGGAACAGGCGGCCAGAAGGGTCTATTATGCCGACCAGAATGCGCTGACCCGCGCCATCGTGCGGAAGTATCCGCCCAAGCTGCCGGAGCGGCAGACCACCCGCTCCGTTAAGGGCGAGGGGCAGCTCCACGACGCGCCCGTGCAGGAGATGGTGGTGGCGGAGGACATCGACTATGACCGTATGCCGCACAAGCGCACCCCGTATAATCTTCCCCGACAGGAGGTGGATCGGTGAGCTACTTTGACAGCATTTACGCCGACACGCTCCTGCCGCCCAGGGCTGTATCCGTTTATATGTACCTCAAGGATCGGTCCAATAGTGCAGGAAGCTGCTGGCCCGGTATCAAGACGATTGCGAGAGATATGAATCTCTCCCGCAGTACCGTCAAGCGGGCACTGGCGGACTTGGAGCAGCACGGCTATCTCGCCAAGCTGCCCCGGTATCGACCCAATGGGAGCAACACCTCCAATCTCTATACGCTGAAATAAATGAAAAGTGGATCGTACAGTGCCCTGGTACGATCCACTTCATTAAGCCAAAAAGCAAAAATCGCCACGCCAAGGGGTAACTATACCTGTTTGCTGAACCGAGGAGGGGTTCAATATGAACCCACCGGAACAGCCCACTCTATCGGAGAATTAGGACAGAGAAAGAAACACGGAAAGTTCTCATCCTGCAAGTCGGCTTAATTTCAGTTGTCATCCTCCTCGAAGATGTAGATAATGTGATCGGATGGAGAAAAGAGCGTTTCACACAAAGGGCGAGAAAGCACCAATGAAATGGCACATAGCCCCCCAGCAATAGCGCGAGGTCTTATCGCCACAGAAAGCGGTGTATATTTCAAATCTTTCTACTTGTTACAAGAAAGTACCACATGGTATAATAAAAACAGCTATAACTGGGAGTTCAAACTATGTTGATTTATTTACAGATGCTGGAATCTCCAGAGGAGAAGTCAATATTGGAGCAGATATATCTGGAGTACCGTGGTCTCATGTATCATGTGGCCTACGAAATTTTACATAACGAGCAAGATGCCGAGGACGCTGTCCATCACGCTTTTGTAAAGATAGCAGAGAATATTAAAAAAATTACTGATCCAGTGTGTCCAAAAACGCATAGCTATGTCGTTACAATAGTTGAACACCAAGCAATAGATCAGTATAGGCGGTTACAAAAACACCCTTCTGTCGAACTGATCGAGGAAATTCAAGGCACAAATGCTCATTATGAAGGGGATAACGATTTGACAAAATGTATTTTGAAATTGCCTGCAAGGTATCGAGAAATGATTTTGCTGCGTTATCATCATGGGTACACTGTTAGAGAAATCGCAAAGGTGTTGGGGCTGTCGTTGCCGACCGCAATTAAATTGGATCAACGGGCCAAAAGCAGATTGAAAAAAATGTGTGAAGAGGAGGGAATCCTGTGATAAGCGAGGAAATGATAAAAAATGCAGCAACTGAAGCAGATCAGGCAATCAGGGATTCGCTTCCTGCTCCGGCAAAATGTGAGCATAAGTTTTCTCCATTGTTTCAAAGAAAAATGTGCCGATCCTTCCGTATGGTAAAACATCCTGTGATTTATAAACTGCTCCGATATGCAGCCTGTTTCGTTCTTGCGGCAGCTCTTGCCAGCGGTACATGGCTGACTGCGAATGCTGAAGCACGAACTGCTTTTTTTGCATGGATGCGAGAGCAGTACGAGGCTTTTGTTGAGTACAGATTTACTGGTGAGGCATCTCAAGAAAATGAATCTGCAGATTATGAATTGACATGGTTGCCTGAAGGGTTCTCTCTACAAAAAGAGCAGAACCTTGACGGCGGCACATATCTAACCTATACCGATGATTCAGGACAGCGTATTATATTTTCCTGTTTGAAGGGTGATGATGCAGCAAGCCTGTTTGTTACATCCGACTATACGGAGGTTCAGTCGACTCAAGTCGGAGATATCTGCGCAGATTTCTATCAAGCCGACGGAGAAGCATCCTCCAATATGCTTGTCTGGTCATCAGCAGAAAATGATCTCGTTTTTTATATTATGGCAGACATTCCCGAGTCTACTATGATAAAAATGGCAGAAGGTGTCCAAAAAAAATAATTCTAAAAAAACCGAATCCAACTGTCCAAAATGACCTCCTTTATTCGTTTACAGGGTATAAGCGAATAAAGGAGGTCATCCCTTTGAAAAAACATTTCTTCCCCATCATGTGTGCATTCCTCGTGCTACTCTCATCTACTGCCCATGCAGCAACGAGAGCAGCAGCGGTTGTTCCCCGTATCTCTTTTAATGGAACAACTGCCTCCTGTACGGTGTTTGTTGCTGCGGACCGACCGACTGATGACATTGAAGCTGTAATAAAGTTATGGCAAGGAAGTAAGTGTATCGAAACTTGGGAAGCATCTTCTGTTGGAGATCTTGCCTTTAGTGGCACAGCAACGGTGTCGAGGGGAAAAACCTATCAATTAACAGTCGATGTTACCCTTGAAGGCAAGGCACAGCCAAGATTTTCTGTCGAAGGAACTTGTCCATAATACGGTGTATCACTGTAATCGAACAAATATGTGGAGACATCTTTTTACCGGAAAGGAGTTGATACCGATGTTTTCTTTTTGATGACAGGATTTAGATGATTTGTCGCCTTAATAGAAAGGAAGGTTGGATATGAAAAAACTGTTTTCTTTGTTGTTGGTCTGCGCTTTGGCCTTTACCATGAGCGTTTCCGCATTCGCAGCCGAGGGCGCACCCTCTACGGAAAAAGAACCCCCGGCACAAACTGAAGTGGATGCAACTACACGTGCAGCAGATATCCCCACTGAGTCCGTTGCGTTGCCCTATTACGCAACGGTGGTTAATCTATGTGAAGGTTGCGGTACATACACCAGGTACTACTTTAATACCACCTCTGGCAAGTTGACGATTGGCGGAACGCTGAACAGCAGCGGCGACGAAAACAATAAATCTCGAAACGCCAAGATTGAACTGTATGAGGTCAACAAAAGCGGTGCCATTGACTCCTATACTGTATCGCAGTTCACCGAATCGACATCTTTGAGCCATACATTCAGAAACCTGAGCGCGAACAAGAACTACTATATCCGTATTGTTAATACAACTGGTTGGGGCGGCCCCTTCACAGACCTGTGGTTGGGCGGAACTGTGAGTATCAGCCAATAAAATATATAACCGGTTGGGGGTGTCCTAAACAGGGCATCCCCTACCGGGGGATTATGGGGGATGGGACATGACAAGTTTGATACAATATGTGAGCAGAATATTAATTATTTCACTTCCGGCAGTAGTTGTCTTTCTGTGCTTTATGCCATACCGCATGAGGGCACTGAAGGCCATGAATCTGCACTCTGGATGGCAACGCGAGATTGGCTTAATTCTATTTGTTGTATCTATTTTCGGCATCTTGGCTCTGACATTGTGGCCTACATATATTTGGGAAGATTCTCCTGGTATTTGGGGAGATATCCGCATTCTAATTGACCGCCCTGCTTGGAAATCCAGTTTAAGCGTAGTTCCATTCTCTGTATTCAAAGATTATTTTGAGGATTTATTGAAAAGTCCAGTGTACTTTTTTGTGACGCTCATTAACTTCTTTGGCAATTTGGCTATGTTTATCCCAATTGGATTTTTTTCCGCCCTTTTATTCCGAAATGCCACATTGAAACGATCTGCAATCATCGGTTTTGGAATGTCAACTTTTATAGAGTTTGCACAGTATTTCATTATGCGCAACACCGCTGTTGACGATATTATTTTGAACACACTTGGGGCAATATGCGGTTATTGGGTGTACCGTTTGCTACGAAAGATGTTTCCAGGTTTCTCCCGCAAATTTATATGCAATATCACGCAAGCAGCCGGGAATTGATGATCATGCCGATGAAAAGGGCCTTTTGACCTCAACGTCATAATGTGATACCAACCACTTCACCCGAACAAAGGGAAAGACTGTATCGCTCCGCCAAGGGGTAACTATACCTGTTTGCTGAACCGAGGAGGGGTTCAATATGACCCCACCGGAACAGCCCACTCTATCGGAGAATTAAGACAGAGAAAGAACAAACACGGAAAGCTCTCATCTTGCAAGCTGGCTTAATTTCAGTCGTCTTCCTCCTTCACGAAGATGTAGATGCTGTGATTGGATGGAGAAAAGAGCGTTTTACACAAAGGGCGAGAAAGTGCCAATGAAATGGCACATAGCCCCCCCAGCAATAGCACGCTATCCCTATGTACCCGCACAATCAGAAGATTTTGAAAGAACTGAAATATGCCCTCACCCGGCAGATTTGGAACAGGCTCACATCGTCCATCCGGGAGCCGCAGATGCAGGGTGTTTTGCAGGGATTTCGTGTGGTGGGAACCGGCACAAAGCTGGGAAAAGACTATCCGGTGGTGGCGTATCGGTACGGCGGCGCTGTGGAGCTGGAGAAGCTGCTGGATTACATTCCGGACAGCAACGGGGAACAGCAGCGCATACAGGCGCTTATGCGCAAGAGCCGCCTGTCTCTGGCCGAGGCGAAGGAAAGGTATCCGGACTGGTACGAGCACAGAATCGTGAAGAAGGAGCGCCGGGGCCGCTGGACGGTGAAGCGGGATCTATATGACTGGTGGTTGCACCGGATCGCTGACGAGATCCGAGTGGGGCATCGGTTCTACGGGATTATGACGCTGGCCATCTATGCCAAAAAGTGCGGCATAGACGAAGAAGAGCTGCGCCGGGACGCGTTCGCACTGATTAAGCCATACGACGATATGAGCGTGGAGGACATCAACCGCTTTACGAAGGACGATGTGGTGTGCGCTCTGGAGATGTTCAACGAGGACTATGTGACCTTTCCGAGGGACGATATAGCAAAGATTTCCGGCATGACTATGCCGGTTAATAAAAGAAATTGGCGTAAGCAAAAAGATCACTTAGGAAGAGCAAGAGCCGTTCAAAATTTTGATGATCCGGATGGAAAATGGAGAAATAAGAAAGGGCAGCCAAAGGCACAGAACAAGGTTTATGAATGGCGGCAGCAGCACCCGGAAGGACGCAAGGCGGACTGCCACAGAGATACCGGGCTTGATCCGAAGACGATCCGTAAGTGGTGGGACAGCGAGCCGCCTGCGGTGTGGCAGGAGGATGGTCACATGGTAGCCAGAGTGCGGCCGTCCCAGGCACTGAGCGATCTGCTGGTGGAGTCTATGAAAAAGGACAGGGATTAGGGTTCGTTTTGGGGCATTTATCCCTGCAGGACGGCGTTTGTGGTGCGCTGATGGTAGAGATGCTGACCAGCTCCGAAAAGTAGCCCAGAGGGGTGAGAAAGGAACGTTTTCGCCCATCTGGGCGTCCGCAATACGGCGAGGGCATCGTTGCATGGGGAACTGAGAAATGACATTGACAATGTAAATAAAATCGAATACAATAGGGATACTAAAGGAAGAAAGGGGCTGCAATTATGGCAAGCACGAATATCAATATCCGAATGGATACTGACTTGAAGATGCAGTTTGAGGCTTTTTGCTCTGATATGGGAATGACGATGACAACCGCTTTTAATGTTTTTGCGAAGAAGGCGGTGCGTGAGTATCGTATTCCCTTTGAGATCAGCGGCGAAGTGCCGAATGCTGTGACAAGGAAAGCTATCGAGGATGCGGAGAATGGGATCGGAATGAGCAGGGCTTTTTCCTCCGTGAAAGAATTGATGGAGGATCTGAATGCTGACGATTAAGTATCAGACGGCCTTTAAGAAGGACTACAAGAGAATTGTCCGGAGAGGCTATGACGTGCGGCTGCTGGAGGAAGTAATTAGTATTTTGGCGGAACAAAAACCGCTGCCGGAGATCTACCGGGATCACAACCTGTCCGGGGATTATATTGGGTGCAGAGAGTGCCATATAACCCCGGACTGGCTCTTGATTTATGAGATCAAGAATAACGAGCTTGTTCTCTGCTTAACCAGAACGGGAACACACAGCGATTTGTTTTGAGAGAATAAAAGAGAGAGCGTGGTGACGGTGCATGGCAGGGATAATAACGGAAATTGCAGCGGAGTGTGGCGTGTCGGAGCAAGCAGTTAGAGCGTGGTGCCGACGAAACCATGTTGCGAAAGATGCGAAAGGAAGTTTCGCAATCAGCGAAAGCCAGAAAACCGTTATATATCAGCATTATTTGGGCATTGAGCGAAAGCAAGTTTCGCAACCAACGAAAGCAAGTTGCGAAACTTGCGAAACCTCTGAAACGGTGCTAATTGCCATGTTGCAAAAGGAATTAGATCGAAAAAATGAGCAGCTTTCCGTGAAGGACAAACAGATCACTGAGCTGAACGCTCGGCTATCCGAGTGCAGCGCGGCGCTGGTCGCGGCACAGCAGACAGCACAGGCGGCGCAGGCACTTCATGCAGGGACACTTCAACAGCAGCAGCAGCTCATAGATGGTGCGGATGATTCGGCCTCAGCGCAGAGACGGGAAGCGGGAAAAACGGAAAGAGAAAAGAAGGGGTGGCTTAGGTGGATGCTTGGAAAATGATTAGTAGCGGTTTTTTAGTATGTTTGATTTCTATATATTTTATGATGGTTGGTAATGGCACGACCCTTTACGCTATTGGTGGCTGGATATTTTGGGCTGGAGTAGGTATTACAATTATAGGAATTATAAAAAATAATGGGAGCAGCCGATAAGTAGGCTGCTCCCATTATTTTTTGTCCTATTTTACTGTTGCAAAATCGTTGTAGACGATTTCATCTGGCTGGAAGATGGTTTCTGCACCATCCAAACCAAAGCTTACTCCCCAAGGGTAACTGACGGAAACTGCTGGGCCAAATTGGTTGTGTCCGTATTTGAAAGAGAGCTTTACATCATTCACTTTTCCCGTTTGTGAAAGACATATAGTGCCGGAACCAGACTTCACATAATAGTCAGAGCCATAGAATCCGTTCATATCGAATTGGTCTTCGGCAGTCTGCAACTCCTTCTCGTATATGTGCTTTGTTGTGTATTTTTTGTCGGAAGCATTTCCTTGATTTACATATGTTTTGAATGTTTTGTTATAGTCACTATCTACTGCGTCATCTGGATGAAAGTCATGGTTCCAACCAAGACCAGCACAGTCGGTTAGTACCCAATTGGGGCATTTATCCCACTCCCATCCATAATTGCAAATAAAGTATGTTTTATCTTTTGACTTATTATAAGTGTGAGAAACAAATGTGTTGTATGTATAGCAGTCAGCAAGAATTCCGCGGGTTGAGAGGTCGGCAAGAGTTTCGGTTCCCGTTAGGGATTTCATATACTCAATCTCTGATTCGGTATAACCAAGTTCGGATAGTTCGCTAGATGGGAGAGATGCCCGACTGAAAATAGATTTACGGATCAGTTCAGCAATTGTTCCATCTCTGATTTGGGAGATTGTATCCTCTCCATAACCTTCTTGTAAGAGTTCGGCATCGCTTTTTGCGCTTGCAGATTGAAGAATTTCGTATTCATTCATAACGCGCAGGTTGTTTGAAGCGGAGCGAGTGAATCCTTTAATTATACGATTGTGAGAAAAAGAAATTTCTTCAGGAATAGAAGGGATAGCATGCTCTTGGGGAACAGACGGGGCGACCTCGGTGGCGTAAGCTGTAAATGATAACGTTGAGAGTAGTGCGATTGAAAGAAAGAACGAAAGAAGCTTTTTCATAATAATCTCCTCCTATATTAGTTTTGATTGGAAGGTATGAGTAGACTGATTACATAGACCCATGGTAATTATCTCTTTCCGTGAATGAACTTAATCATATTATACTAAAAAAATGTAAAAAAGCAAGTAAATTTGTTGAATTAGCTCAAGCTGGTATACAGCGCACTGGAAATAGGCGGTAAGAACAACACCCTCTCTGGGGCGTGGCAGTAAATAACCGGCAACACATAAGCAGGTAGACGCAGCCGGCTCCAGCAGCCCCCGCGGGAGCGCGCAAAAGCGCTTTCATACTGTCGCCCCAACGGGGCGGCGGTGTGAAAGCGCTTTTGCGTTACTTTCTCACAAGAAAGTAACAAAGAGGTTGCTTGATCGGTAGTCGTATGGTAAAATGATAACAGTACGAAAATGGAAAATCAGAACAGTGGAAAGGAAAGGTGAGAGACATCGGAACAACAATTTCCGGCATGACCGGCCGGGGCAGTATCAGGCATAACAATCGAGAGTTTACAGCGGCCAATGTAGACCGAGAGCGGTCGGCACAGAATGTTGTATTTGTCAATGAGAATCTGAAGCAAGTTTATCACGAGCTGTTTGACGAAGCACTGGAGACTTACAATGCAGGGAAGAAAAAGACCAGGGATAAGATCCCGGACTACTACAAGCATATCCAGCAGAGCAAGCAGGAGAAGTTATTCCATGAGGCGATCTTCCAGATCGGCAATCTGAACGACTGTGGTTGCGGATCAGAGGGCGGTCAGCGGGCAGCCGAGGCACTGACGGAGTTTGCAAAGACTTTTCAGGCGCGTAACCCTCACCTTCGGGTGTTCAATATGGTGCTGCACATGGACGAGGCCACACCACATCTTCATGTAGACTTTGTGCCGGTAGCTACGGAACAGACCCGTGGGCTGTCTACGAGGGTATCCATGAAGCAGGCGCTCAAGCAGCAGGGATTTACCGGGCTTGGCCGGAAACAGACCGAGTGGAAAGCTTGGATGGAACGGGAGAAGGACGCTCTGACGGAGATCGCCCAGCGGAACGAATTTGAAATCATTT
>ERZ827363.4180-NODE-4180-length-10309-cov-5.556368_pt1 | contig 10309 bp, 6 predicted proteins | sample MGYA00519776_ERZ827363 | MGnify/ENA primary metagenome ERZ827363 (study PRJEB31778, sample SAMEA3449288) | human gut metagenome | biome: human gut; feature: human-associated habitat; material: faeces | place: United Kingdom | collected 2010/2012 ...
CGCCGGTGAAGGCCAGCGGGATCGTGAACAGAACAATGAACGGCGACAGCAGGCTTTGGAACTGCGCGACCATGACAAAGTAGACGAATAGCAGCGCCAGCGCCAGCATCTTCGCCATCTGGCCCAGCATCTCGGTGACCTGGGTCGTCTCGCCCGCCAGCTCGGCGGTCACACCGTCGGGCAGCTGCAATTCGGCCAGCTTGGGTTCCAGCTCGCGGGAAATCAGCGTTGTGTTGTACCCTTCCGCCGTCTCGCTGGTGATGGACAGCTGACGGGAGCCGTTCTCGCGGCTGATCTCAGTGTAGCCCGCCGTGGTGGTACGGGTGGCGAACTCGCCCAGGGTGTGGGTCTCCTTTACGGTGTTGCCATCCTCGTCGGTGGTGGTCGTCTCAAACTCCATGTTGAAGATATCGTCCAGCGTCGGCGTGTCGGTCTTGTCCACAATGGTCACGGTGTAGCTGGTGCCGCCCGCTTTCAAGGTCGTGGCGGTGGTGTCGGTGGTCAGCTTGGCGGCGATCTGCTGGTAGACCTGCGCCACGGTCAGGCCCATGCGCATGGCCTTGTCCTTGTCAATGGTGATGTTCACCTCGGCATCGCTGGCGTCCTGGCCATCGGTAGGGTTGACGATGCCGTCGATGCCGTTCATGACCTCGATGACCTGTTTGCCTGCGGCGCTCAGATCATCCAGGTCGTTGCCGTAGAGATCGACCTCGATGCCGGAGCCGGACAGGGCGCTCATATCCATCAAGCCGTTGGAATTCACGTCGATCTCACAGTTCAGATCGGCCGTCTTGTCGTAGATTTCCTGCTCCACGACCTTGGCCTTCGGGGCCTTGTCGCCCAGCAGGACATAGTAAGTAAACGCCGTGTTGTCGGTAGCGGCGCTGCTGCCCGCCATCATGACCATGCTGTTGGGGCTGCCGGACATTGCGCCCACGGTGTCCACGCCGTCCACCGTCATGATGGCGTCCATGACGCTGTCCGCCGTTGTGAAGGCATCCTCCTTGGCGGTGTCGTCGGGCACGTTGACCGTGACGGTCAGCTGGTTGCTGCTCATATCCGGGATCATGACAACGCCCATCGTCGCCACGCGCCAGATGGAGACACCCAGCAGCACGATTGCCAGCGTCAGCGGCACAGCCTTGCGGCGCAGGCAGAAGCGCAGCAGCTTTTCATAGCCGTTCAGCGCCTTGTCGAACCAGGGGTGCTTGATATCCTTCTGCTTTTTCAGCACCGTGGAACCCGCGCAGGGCACGACGGTCAGCGCCACGATAAGGGACGCCAGCAAACTGAAGGTAATCGTCCATGCCATATCGCTGAGCAGTTCGCGCACCATGCCGGTGGTGAACACCAGCGGCAGGAATACGCAGATGGTCGTCAGCGTACTGGACACGATGGACCCGGCCACCTGCCGTGCGCCCTGCACCGACGCGCGGGGGGCAGGCACGCCGCGCCCGCGCAGGCGGTAGATGTTCTCGATGACAACGACCGAGTTATCGACAAGCATACCGACGCCCAGCGCCAGGCCGGACAGGGACAGAATATTAAACGTGATGCCGGTAAAGTACATCCATACGATGGCAAACAGCACGCTCAGCGGCATACTGATGGCGACAACGATGGTGGGGCGCAGGTCTTTCAGGAACAGCGCCAGCACGATGATCGCGAGGATCGCGCCCTCGATAAGGTTCGAGAGCACGCTGTTGACGATAAGCTTGATGTAGTCGCCCTGGTCCATGATGGGCGTCAGGTGCAGACCCTCGGTCTCGGCCATCATTTCTTCCATGGCGGCGTTGGCCGCGTTGGAGACGGTGGAGGTGGAGGCCGTCGAGCTCTTGTAGATAGACAGCAATACCGCACGGTTTTTGTCCACCTTGGCGTAGGCGTCGTCGGCGTTGTCGGTCATTTCGACCTCGGCCACGTCGGCCAGGCGCACATCCCCGATGCCGTCAATATTGCACAGCACCATGTTTTTCAGCTCGTCGGCGTCGGCAAAGGCATCGCCCACTTTGATAATGTAGCGGTTGTCGTCCCCTGCGCCGCCGTCGATGTAACCGGCGGGCATCGAGAAGTTCTGGGCCGCAATCAGCTGGGTCAGTGTCGCCATGTTCAGCAGCTGATCCAGGTTCGCGTTTTTCAGCGCTTCCTCGCGGGCGGAGTCGTACTCCTCCTGCGCGGCTTCCAGCTGGGTCTTACCGGCTTCCAGCTGGGTACGGCCGCTGGATATCTGGAACTCGCCCAGCTGCAGCTGGGCCTCGCTGCCGCTCAAAAGCAGCTGCACGGCCACATCGGCCATGGCGGGGTCCACGGCGGGGTCACCCAGGCTTGCCAGCGCGGATTCCATCTTGGCGCGCTGGTCGTTGAGCTGGGTCAGTATTTCCTGGGCTTTGGTCAGCTGGTCATTCAGCGCCTGCACGGTCTCGTTCAAGGCCTGCTGCAGCGGCTTCATGCCCTCGTTCAGCCCGGCCTCCGCCTGCTGGCGGGCCTGCAGCAATACCGTCGCGTTATTCAGCGCCGTGCTGGTCGTGGACAGGGTCGTCAGGCAGCCGTTCAGTTCGGTCAGGCGGGCGCGGCGGGGGGCATTTTCGTCCAGAATTTTCTGGTAGCCCGCCTGCTCGGCGCGCTTGGCGTCGATTTGCGCCTGGATCACCTGCTGCTGGGCCTCGTCGCCCTCGGCGGCGGCCTTGTCATCCTCCAGCCCGGCGATTTCCGCATCCAACGCCTGGATGCGCCCGGTCAGCGCCGTGTACTGGGCGTCAAGGTAGGCCGCGCTCTGGGCCACGTCCATGCCGGATTCCAACAGGTTTTCCGCGGCAGCGGTGCTGTTGATGTTCTGTGTGGCGCGCTCGATGGCGTTGACCATTGCGCCCATCTTGGCCGTGCTGCCCTTGGCCTCGGCCAGGTTGGCGGGCAGATCATTGGCGTTATATTGGGGGTCCCACGCAGCCAAAATCTGCTTGCAGCTGGCAAACAGCGCGTCGTCGATGGGCAGCGTGACCTCCGGCAGGGTGGTGTCGGCGTTCTTGGCGTCCTCGAGCTTGCGGTTCGCGTCGTCGATATCGGTTTTCAAATCGGCGATTTTCTTTTCCAGCTCAGGGATTTGTTTGTCCAGTTCGGTGATGGCGTCCCGCAGCTGGGTCGTCACGTCGGCTTTCTGAGTGTTCAGCTCGGATTTGCCCGCGTCCAGCTGGGCCTGGGCGTCGTCGAGTTCTTTCAGGCCGTCGTTGATTTTCTTCTTGTTATCGTCCAGTTCTTTTTTCGCGTCGGCCAGGCGGTCACTGACCTTGACCAGCAGTTTGTCATTCACTGCGTCGATTTTATCCTGGTCCAGCGTGATTTGCACAGACTTTTCCACAAGTCCTGTGGTTGAAACACTCGCCACGCCGTCCACGCGTTCCAGCTGGGGCAGCACGTTCTCGCTGACATAGTCGGACAACTCGTAGATATCCATGTCGTCATAATCGACCGCCACATACTGGGTCGCCATCATGTCAGGGCTGATTTCCATAAGCGTCGGAGTGGACGCCATATCCGGAAGGGCGTTGCCCAGCTGGTTCACGGCCGTGCTGGCCTTGACCATGGCGCTGTCCATGTCGGTGTCATCCTGGTATTCCAGGAAGATCAGGCTGTAATTCTCGTTGCTCTGGCTCGTGACATTCTTGACGCCGTTGAGCACCGAGAGTGCGTTTTCCAGCGGCTGGGTCACGTCGGCCTCGACCTGCTCAGGGCTGGCACCGGGGTAGGTGGTCATGACCAGCAGGTAGGGCAGGTTCATCGCGGGGAGCAGGTCGGTCTGGATGCCGGTCAGGCTGACAAAGCCCAGCACCAGCACCAGTATGACCGCCACCAGTATCGTAAATGGTTTTTTTACACTGTATTTCGGCATAGCTGCGTTCCCTTTCATTCTGACCGACCGGTCGGTCGAAAATAGTATAGCACAATTTCAGGGCAGTGTAAATATGTCGTCGGCGGATTTTCCATTTCCCTTGCAGGGGCCGCTGTGCGCATCGGCCTGCCCAGGATGCGGCAGGCCATCTGCGCACCGTAGGTGTCAATGAGCCACTGGGCAATGGGCGACATGATGAAGGGGCCGCAGGATGCGCCCGCCTGCACAAGGCTGGAGATAGAACCGGCCTTGTCGGGGAACCGCTTGAGGGCCGTAGGCAGGCAGGCCGGGTAGATCGTGCCTGCGCCCGCCCCCGCCATGACGCCGGGACGCGGGATTTACAGGAGATGGGCCGCGGCGGCGGGCTGGTGCTGCTGGGCGGCATCCGCAAGCTGGCGGCCCAGACTGTGCCGGACTTGATGCAAAAATTTCTTGCCACATCCGGCAACGAACATACCCGCTTTGAGCTACACACCGAGAGCAGCTTCACCGCCGATCTGCTGCAAGCCGTGGCCGAGGAACGGCTCGACATGGCTTTCGTCAGCCACCCCGGCGACGACACGGTGTTTGAAAACGTCGCCTTTGCCCGGTCGCCCTTCGTTGTCGTGACGCCGCCAAACCACCCGCTGGCACAAAAAAACAGCGTCACCCTGCGGGAGACGCTGCCCTATCCGTTTGTGTATTTTTCCAAGCGCGGCGGCCTGCGCCGCCTCATCGATGCCCTGTTCCAAAAAATCGGCGCAACGCCGAAAATTGCCTACGAGACGGAGGAAGATACCGTCGTAGCCGGTATGGCGGCGGCGGGCTTTGGCATTGCCATCGTGCCCGACCACCCCGTTCTGCGCTGCATGGATTTAAAGATCATTCCGCTGACCGACCCCGACCCGGGGCGCACGGCCTATCTCTGCCGCAAGCGCGGGGCCTTGCAGCCCACAGCGGCGCAGCGGTTCTTCGCTTTCTGCCAGGCGCAGCTCAGCCAGGGCGCGGCACTGTAACGGTCAGCGCAGGGCCGAAACCAAAAACTCTGCCGTGGCGTTTTCAATGCGGGCGGCAATTTCCGCATCACTGGCGGCGCTGCCCTCGGCGGCCTGGTAGTTGTGGTTGGCGTCGGGGAAATCGTTTGTCATATCGACAAACGGCAGGTCCCGCGTTGCCAGGGTGTTTTGCACCAGGGCCACGGTATCCTCGCTCAACAGCTCGGCGTCGCCGCCGGTGAAAGCCGCCAGCAGCGCCCCCGGATACTCGGCCAGCACGCCGCAGGGGTCGCTGGCGGCCATCTCGTCAAACAGGGCCGCACCGGCGGCCACGCCCCACTGGGGCAGCTCGACGCTGCCGTTTTCGTCGGCGGTCTGGCGCAGGGCCGCCCGCTCGTCGGCATCATGGGCCAGAAATTCCAGCCCATCCAGCCCGGTATTGTCCGCCGGGCTCCACAGGGCAGCGGCGGTCACAGGGTAGTCCCGGCCGTCCAGGTACAAGCTGACGGCGCGGCCGCCCATGCTGTGGCCCACCAGCCCCAGCCGGGTCGTGTCCGCACCGTAGGTCACCCCCATATAGGCAATGGCGGCGGTCATGTCAGCGCGGATGTTCGTAAGGGTGTAGGCCGTGAACGGTTCCTCGCTCTCGCCGCAGCCGGGAAAGTCCATGGCGATGCTGGCAATGCCTGCATGGGCCAGCCGTGCGGCCAGCGGGCCAAAATGGCCGTCGCCGCCCCGGCTGCCGGTAAAGCCGTGGCAGAGCACCACCAGCGGCCAGCCTGCGCCCTCGGCAGGCGTGGTCACGGTAGCGTGTACCGTCACTTCCGTGCCGTCGTGCCGGGCGCGGAACGTCTCGTCCCGCTGGTCATAGCTCTCGGGCGGGATCGGCTCCGGCGTGGCGGCGGGGGCTTCGGTCACTGCCGGGGCTGCCGTGGGGGCCAAGGCTGCGGCGGGCGTCGGCTGCGGTTCCACCGTGGCCGATGCGCCGCAGCCCGCCAGCAGCAGGGCCAGCGACGCCGCCGCAAGTTTCAACTTCGTATTTTTCATGCGCACCTTCTATGGGGTGGTTACGGCAGGGTCGCGTAGGTGGTGGCGCTGTACGCGCCGTCGGGCAGCAGCGAAAAGGCGTCCACTTTCCAGATGCCGTCCTCCCACACAAGGCGCAGCGTGCGGTGATGGTCCGCTGTGTAGCTGCTGCCGCTGTCCGTGTAGTTGGCAACAAAGTGGCCGTTGTAGATGACCTGGCCATCGGTGTATTTTATGGAGGCCGGGTCACTGACAGCCTGGAAGTTGCCCAGGTCGTAGGTGTTGCCGGTGTAGTTGCGAATCTCCGCAGCGCAGCGGGTCGAGTTGTCCGCCGTGGAATAGCGCAGCAGCGAGGAATTTCCCTCGTTGATAGCCTCCTGGAAGGAGCGGTAGAACGCCCAGGTCAGCACATCCACGACCTTGTCGCCGGGTTTTGCCAGGCCGGTGGCGTCGCAGTCGGTGTAAGCGCCGTAGTCTGCGCCGAAGGTCAGCTCATTGCCGTAGTCCTTGTTGTACCAGACGGCGGCGGTCTGGTAGCCGCCGTTGCCGTTGTCGGCCACGATGCGCACCTGGCAGACGTCGGACAGGCTGCTGCGGGGGATGACCGCGTCGTTGCCCACGTACGCAAAGTCCACCGCCTTACCGTCTACCGTAATGGTGCCGTTGGCCGCCGCGTTGCGCAGCACGACCTGGGTATCGGTGGCGACCGCCGCCGCAGGGGCCGGGGTCTGGGCAGGCTGGGGCGTAACAGCGGGCGCGGGTGTCTGGGCTGCTGCGGCGCTGTCCGCCGGGGCGGGCGTCTGGGGCGTCGCCGCGTCGGCAGCTTCGGTGGCGACCGGCTCGGCGGCAGACAGGGTGGCTGCATTGTCCTTGCTGCCGCGCAGGAAGAACACCGCCGCAGCGGCAGCCACAACGACTACGACCACGACTGCCGCAATAATGATGGGCAGCTTGCTCTTTTTCGGCTGCCCGGGCTGTTCGGGCTGCGGGGCCGCTGCGCCGAAGGGGTTCTGCGGCTGTTGGGCGTAGGGCTGCACCGGGGGCTGGACAGGCGGCTGCACCGGGGCCTGGGGCGCGGGCTGCACCGGCTGCCGGGCCGGGGCGGCGGGTTCCGCGGGCGTCATATCCGGGAACGGCGTGCCGCAGACCGAGCAGAATTTCTGCGTATCATACCTGGCGGGCGTATGGCATTTCTGACACACTTTCATCGGGAAAACACCTCTTTAGAATTTATACTACTAATAGAATACTGTATCCGGCCTGTAAGGTCAATGGGAAAATATTGTATTTGTGGCCACACTGCATAAAGCCTCCCCCCGGGGAGGGCAAAAAACCGCCGCGGCGCTTTTCACGCGCTGCGGCGGTCGTTTGTTTATTCGGGCAGTCTGCCGTACAGTTCCATCAGGTCGTGCAGGCGGCGGGCCAGGCGGGAGTTGAACACCCCCGGCTCGGCGCGCCAGCACCAGTTGCCGCCCAAAGTCGACGGCGTGTTCATGCGGGACTCATGCCCAAGGCCCAGCACATCCTGCGCCTGCACAACGGCCAGGTCGGCCACGCTCGACCAGACGCCGCGCATCATGCCCCAGTGGTAGCCCTCTTTCTTCGTCAGGTTCAGGTAGCGCACGGCGCGCTCCACATCCTCGGGCGCGGCGGTCTCCATCCAGCCGTTGACCGGCTCGTTGTCGTGGGTGCCCACGTAGGCGATGCAGTTGTTCGGGTAGCTGTGGGGGCGGTAGTCGCCGCCGTCGCGGCTGTCAAAGGCGAACTCCAACACCTTCATGCCGGGGTAGCCGCACTCTTTCAGCAGGGCGTTGACATCCTCGGTCAAAAAGCCCAGATCCTCCGCGATAATGCGGGGGCTGCCCAGCTTTTTCTTGATGGCGGCAAACAGCGCATAGCCGGGGCCTTCGCGCCAGCGGCCATGCTCGGCGGTCTTGTCGCCGTAGGGGATGGCGTAATATCCCGCGAACCCGCGGAAGTGGTCGATGCGCACCACATCATAGATGCTGCACATATGGCGGATGCGGCGCACCCACCAGGCATAGCCGGTCTTGGCCATGGCGTCCCAGTCAAACAACGGGTTGCCCCACAGCTGGCCGGTGGCCGAGAAGCCGTCCGGCGGGCAGCCTGCCACCTCGGTGGGCAGCAGGTTTTCGTCCAGCTGGAACTCCTGCGGGCAGCTCCACACATCGACACTGTCCAGCGCGACGTAAATCGGCAGGTCGCCGATAATGTCGATCTTCATGCGGTTGGCGTAGCCTTTCAGCGCGTTCCACTGGGCGTAGAACAGGTACTGCACCACCTGCCAGAAAGCCACATCGTCGGCGTACTGCTCGCGGGCGGCCTTCAGGGCCTCCGGCTCGCGGCGGCGCAGCGGCTCTTCCCACTCAAGCCAGCAGGCCCCGCCGTGGGCGTCCTTCAGTGCCATGAACAGCGCGTAGTCCGGCAGCCAGAAGGCGTTTTCCTTCACGAACTTGCGGTAGGCGGCGTTGGGCTTTGCCAGCAAACGGTTTGCCGCGCAGCGCAGCACCTTGTAACGTTTTTCGTACAGAACACCGTAGTTAATGGTATCGGGGGCGGATTCCCAATCGATGTTCTCATATTCCTCAGGCAGAAGCAGGCCGCGTTTGGCAAGCTCGTCGAGGTCGATAAAATACGGGTTGCCCGCAAACGTCGAGAAGGACTGATAGGGGCTGTCGCCGTAGCTGGTGGGGCAGATGGGTAAGATCTGCCAATATGCCTGCCCGGCCTTGGAGAGGAACTCCACAAATCGGCGTGCCTCCGCACCCATAGCGCCAATACCATGGGCCGAGGGCAGGCTGGAAATAGGCATCAGAATGCCGCTTGCTCTCATCAGAGAAAACCTCTTTCTTTTGAATGTAAACGCGGGGTGGGTGCCGGGGACGCCGCCCCCCTGCAACGATGCCGCCCGCAGGGCGATGCCAGGCATCGCCCCCTGCAACAAGCACCACAGGGGCCGGGTATGCCCGGCCCTCAGCCTTCCGGCAAACGCGCACCTACGGCAAGGCCGCGGGCCGCACATGTGCGGCCCCTACATGGCGGCGCTGTTTTTGCAAAGTCGTCAAACCTTGCCCACGCTCTCCCCTTCGATCAAATCAAAGGGGACAACTTCGTGTACGGCGCGGCCGGGTTCTTCAATGCAGTGCAGCAAAATTTTTGCACTGCGCTGGGCCAGCTGCTCCATATCCTGCCGGATGGTCGTCAGGCGCGGAATGCTGTACTGCCCCAGGGCAATGCCGTCGTACCCGGCTACCGAGATATCCTGCGGCACCCGCAGCCCGTGATCCTGCAAAGCACGGATGGCTCCCAGCGCCATCAGGTCCGACATGGCGAACACTGTCGTGATATCGGGGCTGTGGTCCAGCAGATACTCCATCGCCTCGTACCCGCTGCGCAGCGAGAACCGTGCGTAGGCGTACTGCTTTTCCATCTCAAAGGGCAGGCCCAGCCGCAGCATGGCGCTCTGGCAGCCTGCCAGACGCGCAAGGCTCGGGCGGGACAGGTTCGGCTTGCCGCCGATGATGCCGATGCGCCGATGGCCCTGCTTGTACAGGTACTCGATCATCCGGTCGGACGCCGCCATATCATCGACCGACACGCTGGAAAGGTTGGCGATGCGCAGCGTGGCCGCGCTGTTGGTCAGCAGCAGGCAGGGGATGCCCAAATCTTCCAGATCAGGGGTGAAATACTCCAGGTTCGACCCCAGAAACAGGATGCCGTAGGGCTTACGCTCCGCACAGATGCGCCGGGCCTGGGCGACCTCGTTGGCTTCCTCGTCGATGTAATAGACGGTCGCCACGTAGCCGCTCTCTTCAATCACGCTCTGCAGCTGCTCTAAAATATCGGCGAACAGCATATTCTGCGTGCCTTTGACAATCAGGGCAATGCCGTCATTGGCCTGCTGTTTTAAATGCTTTGCGTTTGCGTTGGGTTCATAGTTGTGGCGGTTCACGACTTCCAGGATCTTCTGCCGCGTCTCGGCGCTGACGCCGGGGGCGTTGTTCAGCGCCCGCGACACCGTACCAATGGCAAAGCCGGATTCCCGCGCAATATCTTTGATGGTCATAAAACCGGACCTCTTTTCTGGTTCGGCTGAGTTTACCCTTTGACCGCACCGGCCACAACGCCGTCAATGATATATTTCTGGCAGAGCAGGTACAGCACGATGACCGGCAGCACCGTAATCATGATGCAGGCCATCATGGGGGCCATTTCCACCTTACCGTAGCTGCCGCGGAAATACTGGATCGCCATGGGGATGGTGCGGTAGGTCTTGATATCCAGCACCAACGTGGGCAGCAGGTAGTCGTTCCAGACCCACATCGTTTCCAAGATGGCGGTGGAGATCATCGTTGGCTTCAAAATCGGGCAGACGACCTTGAAGAAGATTTGGATGGGATTG
>ERZ827363.4192-NODE-4192-length-10273-cov-3.810139_pt1 | contig 10273 bp, 9 predicted proteins | sample MGYA00519776_ERZ827363 | MGnify/ENA primary metagenome ERZ827363 (study PRJEB31778, sample SAMEA3449288) | human gut metagenome | biome: human gut; feature: human-associated habitat; material: faeces | place: United Kingdom | collected 2010/2012 ...
TGGACGGTCTGAGTTTTACTTTTGCGTAGTTCTCCATCCAGACCTCCAGCCAACTGCCCACGGTGTAGGTCTTGGCTTTGGCAAAGCCCACGAGCTGATACCCGATGCACAGATCGGTAGCGCCGGAATAGGTCAGCGCGGAGAAGCGGATGGTCATGCGCCGGGCGTCAGCTGCTCCGGGGACTCGTAGGTCCGGTCGTCCACGCGGATGCTGTTGATGACCAGCGGCGGCATCGGCGCGGAGATCTCCCGGAAGTCAAACACGCTGACGCCGTTTCGTGTGGTCAGATACAGGCTGCCGTCAGGGGCCATATAATTGCAGGTGTTCACCCGCAGGGAGCCGGTGAGCCCGCGGGCCGTTCCGTACTGGGTGGCGTGCGGCGTTTCTCCCGCTAAGATCCGCGCCTTATCCAAGGCGTAAATGCCGCTGTCCTGCAGCAGCCACAGCTTTCCGTCCCGCTCGTAGAGATCGAAGATCGAGCCGGGACCGATGCGCAGGCCGTCCAGCCTGCGGAAAGTCGCGTCCGCCCAATAATACAGGTGGCTGCCCGCGCTGACAAAGGCGCTGCGGCCGTCCTTCTCCTGCAATATGTGCAGCACCACACCGTCCTCCAGCCCCTGTTCGTAGCTGAATTTCGTGATCGAGCCGTCCTGCGCCAGCGCGTAGATCCCGCTTCCGGCGCTGCCCGCCAGCAGCGTGCCGTCGGGAGCCTGAACGATGCAGCGGATCGCCGGCGTCGCAATGGCGCCCTCGGTGCTGAAATTGTGGAATTCGGAGCCGTCGAAGCGCAGAAGGCCGCCGTAGCTGCCCACCTACAGGTAGCCGTCCCTCGTCTGCAGGACGGCGTTTGCCTCGTCGGTCGGCAGGCCGTTGGTCTGGTCGAATACCGTTCGCACATAGGCAGGCTCCAGCTCCGCCGCCCGCGCAGGGATACCGCACAGCACCGCCAGCAATGCCGCCAGCAGCCATGCTCCTTTTCGATTCACTCAGCATCCCTCCCGGTCAAATGCTCCATGCCGGTCTGTCTCCGGTACGATCGGCGGCAGGGTCTTTTCGTGCCGCCGGTCAGACTCAAAGCCTTGCTACGCCGCTCCTGCGCGCGGCCTCGGCGACCGCCTTCGCCACCGCGGGGCCGACGCGCGGATCGAACGCCGCGGGGATGATATAGTCCTCGCTGAGCTCATCGCCCACAAGACCCGCCAGCGCTTCCGCCGCCGCGACCTTCATCTCCTCGTTGATGTCACTGGCCCGCACGTCGAATGCGCCGCGGAAGATGCCAGGGAACGCCAGCACGTTGTTGATCTGATTCGGATAGTCGCTGCGTCCGGTGGAGATGACCCTTGCGCCGCCCGCCTTTGCCGCATCGGGGAAGATCTCCGGCGTCGGGTTCGCGCAGGCGAAGATAATCGCGTCCTTGTTCATCGTTTTGACCATCTCGGTCGTGACGGTATTCGGCGCACTCACGCCGATAAACACGTCCGCGCCCACCAGCATATCGGCGAGCGTGCCCGCCTTGCGGCTCAGGTTCGTGACCTCGGCCATCTCGGTCTTGATCCAGTTCAGTCCCTCGCGGCCCTTGTAGATCGCGCCCTTGCGGTCGCACATCGTGATATCCTTGAAGCCCGCCGAAAGCAGCAGCTTCGTGATGGCGATAGCCGCCGCGCCCGCGCCGGAGGTCACGATTTTCACGTCCTCCTTCTTCTTGCCCACGACCTTGAGCGCGTTCGTGAGGCCCGCGAGCGTGATGACGGCGGTGCCGTGCTGGTCATCGTGGAAGATGGGAATGTCGCACTTTTCCTTCAGCTTGCGCTCGATCTCAAAGCAGCGCGGCGCGGAGATGTCCTCCAGATTGATGCCGCCGAAGCTGCCGGAGATGTTGTAGACGGTCTCCACAAACTCGTCCACGTCCTTGGTCTTGACGCAGATGGGGAAAGCGTCCACGTCGCCGAACGCCTTGAAGAGCACGCACTTGCCCTCCATGACGGGCATACCGGCCTCGGGACCGATGTCGCCAAGGCCCAGGACGGCGCTGCCGTCGGTGATGACCGCCGCCATGTTCCAGCGGCGCGTGAGCTCATAGCTCTTGCTGATGTCTTTCTGTATTTCAAGACAGGGCTGCGCGACGCCGGGGGTGTAGGCGAGGGACAGGTCGTCCTTCGTCTTGACCGGCACGCGGTTCACCATCTCGATCTTGCCCTTCCACTCCCCGTGCAGGCGGAGCGATTCTTTTGCGTAATCCATAACAATACCCCTCCGTTTGAAACGTTTATCATCTTTTTGATGATAAAAAAGTATACCTTTTCCGCTGAAAAAGTGGAAATACGAATCAAACATCTTCTATATACGGAATTTATATATCCCCACCTTGACAGGAGGAGCACACCATGAATATCAGCTATGACAGCTACCGTGTTTTCTACTATGCCGCAAAGTACAAGAGCTTTTCGCAAGCCGCTGCCGCGCTCTACAACAATCAGCCGAATGTCACGCGCATCATCCGCCGCCTTGAATCTGAGCTGCGCTGCGCGCTGTTCTTCCGCTCTCCGCAGGGTGTGCGTCTGACACCGGAGGGGGAAAAGCTGTACGCGCACATTGCCGTTGCGTTCGAGAGCATTGAGGCTGCCGAGGAGGAGATCTTTTCCGACCAGAGCCTGCAAAGCGGTGTCGTCCACATCGCGGCCAGCGGCCTTGCGCTGCGCGGCTGCCTGCTGCAGGTGCTTGCGCAGTACCGCAGCGAGTATCCGCATGTCCGCATCTGCCTGACCAATCATACAACGCCGCAGGGCCTTGCCGCCGTACAGAACGGCCTCGCCGATTTCGCCGTTGTATCCGAGGGAGCCGCTGTTCCGGATTCCCTCGTGATGCAGAAGGTCGGCGAAATACAGGAGATTCCCATCTGCGGTTCCGCCTTTTCCGAGCTGGCGCAGGAAACCGTGACGCTCGCTCGTCTTGCGGACTATCCCATCGTCAGTCTCGCCGAGGGAACATCGTCCCACGATTTCTATTCCGACCTCTTTCTGCGGCACGACCTGCCGTTCAGTCCCGACGTGGAAGTAGAGACCATCGACCAGGTCCTTCCAGCGGTGCGCAGCAACCTCGGCATTGGCTTTGTCCCGCGCGAGATGCTCGTGGCGGTGCCGGAGCTCACCGGCGTCTATCCGCTCGCACTGGACGAGCCGATCTCACCGCGCAGCATCTATCTGTTCCAAAGGAAGAATCAGCCGCTCAGCATCGCCGCCAGACATCTGCGCCAAATGTTGCTTGATACTTTTTTGCGCAAGGCATAAAAGCTGTGCGCTGACAAATGATGCTGAAAAATCCCGCCTTATAACAGAAAACAAAAGGAGGCTGCGTGACGAAAGTCACGCAGCCTCCTTTGTGCTCTTGCGCGGAAAGCGGCAGGCACTTTTCAAAAACTATCGCTACGTCTCCATGCGCATCATGTCTACCGCGCAGTCGGCAAGAAGGTTGTCTTCTCCGTCGCGCACCGTCACATGGACGACCGCCATACGCCGCCCGCGGCGAATGACTTCCGCACGAGCGAAAACCGTTCCATGATTGGTGTTGCGCAGGAAATTGATGTGGGCGCTCTGCGTCACATAATCGCTGCCGTCGCAGCGCGCGACGATGCCTGCCACACAGTCGGCAAGGCCGTAGAGCAGTCCGCCGTGGACCGCGCCGTGCAGGTTCATCGATTCAGGCCGCAGTTCCACGCTGACCTCTGCATAGTGATCGCCGTTCGCGTCTTCTCCGATTGCGGTGATCTGAATATGGTTGTACGCCATGAAAGGGTTATTCGCGGCGTAAGCGTCCACATCGCCGATGGGCGGGAACATACGGCTCATTTCGTCTCCTCCTCATGGATGAACATGATGAGAAAGCTGACCGCCAGCAGCACGCAGGACACCCAGATGCCGCGCTCGGCAACGTACTTGGTCAGCAGTGCACCAAAGCCCGCGCCCAAAGCAAACAGGCCGATCACGCCGAAGTAGGTCAGCGCCTTGTGCAGCACCTCACGGTCATGCGTGTGGAAGTAAACGCACAGCGCCTCCGTACCGCTGCGCATATTGCCGATGCACATCGTGCTCGCGTAGGCGTGGCCGCGCACCTTGCGGAAGGTCTGCACCTGCATGGCGCAGACGAACGAAACGAGCGCGTTGGCAGCCGTGTTGCCCTCCTGCGGCAGAAAGCCGACAAGGAACAGCAGCACGATCTCCGCCAAAAGAATAAGCTGCCGCCAATGTACCCTCTCCATGTGCTTGAAACGACGGTGAACGCACTCGGCCACGAAAATGCCGAGCATAAACGAGAGCACCGGCACAAGATAGCGTCGGCTGTGCGTCCAGTCACCATCGAAAAGATAGGCGCTGAAGAGTACGATGTTGCCCGTCTGCGCGTTGGCGAACACTTTGCCGCGAAACAAGTAGGTATACGCATCCTGCAAGCCGCCTGACAAGGACAAAAAGACGGCTGTCAGGAAAGATTCCGACATTTGACCGTGATGCGTTGTTTTCATACTAATTTCCTCTTTTCGGATGAAGGTGTGGCGCTTCATCACGCCTATTATAGCACCACTGTCAAGTGGCGGAACAAAAAAGCTGCCGCAAAAGTACGGCAGTTTGATGTTATTTGTTGCCTGATGTGACGAACGCAATCGCCTGCAGATACCCCTGCATGACCGCCTCAAACTCGAATTGCGGAATATACTGGCGGCAGTTCTGCGAATAGCGCCGCTGAATTTCCTCGCTGCCCAGAATGCTGTCGATGGCTTCCGCCAGCGCGTCGGCATCCTCCGGGTCAACAATCAGCCCGTTTTCGCCCGGGTGTACGATGTCATACGCGCCGTCAGCATACTTCGACGCAACAATCGGCGTACCGGAGCAGAGCGCTTCCAGCAGCACCAGCCCGAAGCAGTCCTCGCGGGTCGGCAGAACAAACACGCTCGCCCGGCGATAGGCATCCGCCAGCGGCTCGCCAGACTGGAATCCCAGCCAGTGAATGTGCTGCGCAATGTGCGTTTCTTCCGCCATCGCCATCAATTTCGCCTTCTCCTCCGCCTCGCCGTCGCCGACAATCAGCAGTTCAAACGGCTGATGCACTTTCGCCAGCGCGCGCAGGAGCAAATCCAGCCCTTTCAGGGGGATAATTCTGCCCACAAACAGCAGCGTATGCTGATTTTCGCGCTTTTCGGCATAGCGGAAGCGGGAAATATCCACCGTCAGTAGGCTAAGGAAGATTTTCCGCTCCGGCACGCCCCAGTGCAGCAGCTTTTCCTTCGCTTTGGTGCTGCTGGCAATGCACGCGTCGGCGTGGCGGATGATGATATGCCGCATGAGCTTCTGCACGCGCCCGATGTTCCGCTCCGAACGCAGCGTGCCGTCCGTGAGGTGGATGAACTTCCTGCCGTGGCGCTTGCACCAGAGCAATGCTTTCAGCGCGGACGGGTTGTACTCCCACGCAATCACCACATCCGGGTTGATGCGCGTGATTTCCCTCGTCAGGTGCTGCGGAATATGCAGGTAGTGCACATCCCCTTCGCCCTTGTGCTTGATGATTTTGGATTCCAGAATCGTCGATTGCAGGAGTTTGCGCTCGTCAATCACCCACTGCCGGTTGTCCTCATTGCGATTCGTGTAAATGACGAAAAACTCGTGCGTCTGCTGATGCGTCTGCATATAGTAGAATAAATCCACCCGATACGGCGCAGGGATATTCGTAATCAGAAGCACTTTACTCATCCGGCATCCTCCACCTCCAGTAGTTTTGGCATTGCTTCCGTTTCGAGAGACAGCATATACCAATTTATGCGTTCACCATCCAGATGCCGCACTGCCTCGCCACCGTGTAGGGGCTGTACGGATGGAACGGCGTTTTTTCGTTCTGGGGCACTTCCTCCACCTTGCCGTACAGCTCCGAGGTCGAAGCCTGGTACACCCGGCAGGTATCCGCCAGCCCGCACAGGCGCACGGCTTCCAGCACGCGCAGCACGCCGGTAGCGTCCACATCGGCCGTGAACTCCGGAACATCAAAGCTGACCTGCACATGGCTCTGGGCCGCCAGGTTATAAATTTCGTCCGGGCGCACCGAGCCGATCACAGCAACCAGGCTCATCGAATCGCCCATATCGCCGTAATGCAGGTGGAAATGCGGGTTGCCCTCCAGATGGGCAATGCGTTCACGGTAGTCAACGGAAGAACGACGGATGATGCCATGTACATCATAGCCCTTCTCGATCAAAAACTCTGAAAGATAAGAGCCATCCTGGCCGGTAACACCGGTGATCAATGCCTTTTTCATAAAAAATGCAGCCTCAACTTTCCTTTTCTATCATCATGCGCCGCCGGTCTGCCGCAGCATGGGCGGGAATGTAAATTCAGCTTTCATGGGGCTTTGCGCAGCCTTGCCCTGTATTATATTAGTATACCCTGTTTTGCGTTTCTGCGCAAGTATACGCTGTATCCAACCTGTCGCCTGCTCTTGATTGACCTGCCCCGCACCGCGGATTATAATTATAAGGCTAGTATTTCATCATCCGGGCCGCTGCCCGTTCAAGAAAGCTGGAATCACATGCAGGATCTCAAACACGTTTTTTCTTACTTAAAGCCCTACCGGCGGGATTTATTCCTTGCCGTCGGGCTGGTTTTTGTGGAATGTATTTTTGAAATGGTCATTCCGATGCTGATGTCTGACCTGGTGGACCAGGGCGTGCCCAGCCATGATATGCAGGTCATTATGCTGCAGGGCAGCAAGATGATCATCTGCGCTGTACTGGCCCTGATCACCGGCCTGCTGTACGCCAGGTTCGCCGCCCGCGCCGCCAATGGCTTTGCCGCTGCTCTGCGCGAAGCTGAGTACCGCAAGCTGCAGCAGTTCGACTTTGCCAACCTGGACCATTTTTCCACCCCGTCCCTCGTTACCCGCATGACCACCGATGTCACGGTCATGCTCAACGCCGTGGCCACCGGCCTGCGGCCTTTGGTGCGCAGCCCGGTCATGCTGTTCATGGGGCTGGGCATGGCGTTCTTGCTCAATGCCAAGCTGACCATCGTTTTCCTTATTACAACGCCCATCCTGGCCGCTATTCTGGCCTGGATCGTAACCAAGGTCGGCCCGTTGTATGACCGCCAGCAGACTGCTGTGGACCATCTGAACGGCCGCGTACAGGAAGCCTTAACCGCCATCCGCGCCATCAAAGCGTTTGTGCGCGGCGATTACGAGAATGAGCAGTTTGAAACCGTCAATGACGAGCTGGCCGCCGCCAGCACCAACACCTTCCGGTATGCCGTGCTCAACCTGCCCGCGTTCCAGGCCGTTATGTACACGGCCATTGTCTGCATCATGTGGTACGGCGGCAATTTTATTCTGACCGACCGGATGACTGTCGGCGAGCTGACCGCCTTTTTGAGCTATGTTCTGCAGGTGCTCAACTCGGTCATGATGTTCTCCGGCGTGTTTTTGCAGCTTACCCGCTCCCTGACCAGCGCCCGGCGCATCCGTGCCGTGCTGGAGGAGCAGCCCGCGCTGGCCACCCCGGCTGACCCCGTTGCCGCCGTTGCCGACGGCAGCATTGATTTTGCGGACGTCAGCTTCAAATACAGCACCGCTGCGGCCAGGGATGCCCTTTCCCACGTTACGCTGCACATTCCCGCCGGGGCAACGGTGGGCATTATCGGCGGCACCGGCGCGGCAAAAACAACGCTGGTACAGCTGATCCCCCGCCTGTACGATGCCACCTCCGGCACCGTCAAGGTCGGCGGGCAGGATGTGCGCCGGTATTACCTTGCTGCCCTGCGGGATGCTGTGGGCATTGTGCTGCAGAAGAACCTGCTGTTCTCCGGCACCATCCGTGACAACCTGCGCTGGGGTGATCCCAACGCCGATGACGAAACCCTGTGGGCCGCCTGCCGCGCCGCCTGCGCTGATGAATTTTTGGAGCGGATGCCGGACGGCCTGGATACCGACATGGGCCAGGGCGGCGTGAATGTTTCCGGCGGGCAGAAGCAGCGGCTCTGCATTGCCCGCACCCTGCTCAAGCACCCCAAAGTGCTGATTTTTGACGATTCCACCAGCGCCGTGGATACCGCCACCGAGGGCAAGATTCGCCATGCGCTGGCCGCCCTGACCGATGTAACCAAGCTCATCATTGCTCAGCGCATCACCTCGGTGATGGATGCTGACATGATCGTGATTCTGGATGATGGCAAAGTTCACGCCGTGGGCACCCACAAGGAGCTGCTGGCGAATGACACCATCTACCAGGAAATTTATGCATCCCAGATGAAAGGAGATGACGCGGATGGCAAAAGCATTCAGCGGTAAAAAGCCGCAGCATTTTGGCAACACCATCCGGGTATTTTTGAACTACCTGGGCCGCCACAAGTTCATGCTGGGGCTGGTTGGGGTGCTTACCGCTGTCAGCGCACTCGCCAACCTGCTGGGTACCTACATGATCAAGCCGGTGGTCAACGGTATTCTGGAAACCGGCAGCATTCCCGGCCTTGTCCGCGGTGTTGCCCTGACCGCCGCCATCTACGCGGTGGGCGCGCTTTCTACCCTGGGCTACACCCAGACCATGGTGCGCGCCGCGCAGAAGGTCTTGCATGATATCCGCCGGGACCTGTTTGCCCACCTGCAAACGCTGCCCCTCTCCTTTTTTGACTCCCGCCGCAACGGCGAACTGATGAGCCTGTTCACCAACGATGTGGACACCATCTCGGACGCGCTGAACAACAGCTTTGCTCTGCTGATCCAGAGCTTTATCCAGGTGGTGGGCACGCTGGTTCTGCTGTTTGTGCTCAACTGGCGGCTTTCGCTGCTGGTCGTGGTGGGGTACGCCGTCATGTTCTGGTACATCCGGTTCAGCACCAACCGCAGCCGTTTCTTCTACGCCCGCCAGCAGCAGGCTCTTGGCGATCTGGAAGGCTATGTGGAGGAGATGGCCGCCGGGCAAAAGGTGGTCAAGGTGTTCAACCATGAGCAGACCAACCTGGAAGGTTTTCAGGCATTGAACGCCCGCCTGCAAAGCGCCGGAACCAGCGCCCAGGGGTATTCCGCCACCATGATCCCCGCCGTTGTTTCCATCTCCTACATCAACTATGCGGTCATTGCCGTGCTGGGCGGGCTGATGGTTATGAACGGCCAGTCCAGCCTGGGCAGCCTGGCCAGCTATCTGGTGTTTGTGCGCCAGTCTGCTTTGCCCATCAACCAATTCACCCAGCAGGGCAACTTTCTGCTGGCCGCCCTTGCCGGTGCCGAGCGTATTTTCAATGTGCTTGACGAACAGCCGGAAACCGATGAGGGTACCGTCGAGATCGTTCGTGTGGAAAAGTCTGCGGACGGCACCCTTGTGCCCAGCGCCGGCGGCCGCCGCACCGGCCTGTGGGCCTGGCGCGACAGTGCCGACCCCGCCGCCCCTCTCGTTCCCCTGCGCGGGGATGTACGGTTCCGGGATGTCAGCTTTGGTTACATTCCGGGCCAGACCACCCTGCATGATGTTACGCTGTACGCCAAACCGGGGCAGAAGATCGCCTTTGTCGGTTCCACCGGCGCGGGCAAAACCACGATTACCAACCTCATCAACCGCTTTTATGATATCACCTCCGGCACCATCACCTATGACGGCATTGATGTGCGCAAGATCCGCAAAAGTGATCTGCGCCGCAGCCTTGGCGTGGTGCTGCAGGACACCCATCTGTTCACCGGCACAGTGGCGGATAACATCCGCTTTGGCAAACTGGATGCAACCGACGAAGAGATCATCGCCGCCGCAAAAATTGCCAACGCGCACTCCTTTATCGAGCGCCTGCCCCAGGGGTACAACACCATGGTATCGGGCGATGGTGCCAACCTGAGCCAAGGCCAGCGCCAGCTGCTGGCCATTGCCCGCGCTGCTGTGGCCGACCCGCCGGTGCTGATTTTGGACGAAGCGACCTCCAGCATCGATACCCGCACCGAAGCTCTGATTGAAAAAGGTATGGACCGCCTGATGGAGGGCCGTACCGTCTTTGTTATCGCCCACCGGCTTTCCACCGTACGCAATTCCAACGCCATTATTGTGCTGGAACACGGCGGCATTGTGGAGCGCGGCAGCCATGATGAACTGCTGGCCCAAAAGGGCGAATACTACCAGCTGTACAACGGCATGTTTGAACTTGCATAAAATTCCTGCCAAGAAAAGTTCACATCCTTGTGGTAGAATAAATATTATGGGCAATACTGCATAATTCTAAGTGCCGATACGGCGAGCGAGGTGCGGCAGATGCTAAGCCAAAA
>ERZ827363.4194-NODE-4194-length-10270-cov-3.228683_pt1 | contig 10270 bp, 9 predicted proteins | sample MGYA00519776_ERZ827363 | MGnify/ENA primary metagenome ERZ827363 (study PRJEB31778, sample SAMEA3449288) | human gut metagenome | biome: human gut; feature: human-associated habitat; material: faeces | place: United Kingdom | collected 2010/2012 ...
CAAATCTTGAAAAATGCGAAGCAATTTGCCCCGCATTTCATTACACTGTCTATTAGTTTATCTGTTCCATTCATCTTTATCTGCCTTATAAACAGGGCAACTATCCCTTGCACGTTCTGGTGTGTTCATATCCTCAACGAAACTCTCCACCGCCTTCATATACACCTCTGCCTGTCCCAGCGTGCATATCCGGTTCTCCAGTGTAATCTCGTCCCTTATTTCCAAAACCTTTATGGCTTGTTCCGTCTGCACATTCCATAAGTACCACAATGAATGTTTATGCCCATGCCACCAGAGAGGCGAAACGGACTTCCGCAAGGCTTTTGGATAAGGTGGTGGGCGGTAATTAAAAAAGTTTCCCTTGTTTTGGTCTTATGAGGGCAAAAACAAGGGAAAACAGTTGGTTTGATGATGTAATGGGTTTGACAGATTGCATAAAATGGGGATTTGGGTAAGGAATGTTAGTTTAATAAAAATTATATGTTATGGTTTGTATCAAACAATTTATGTTAGTTTTTCAGGGTTCCAACAATTCACAAAGAAAAGATTTACGTCTCATGGGTACGAATGCGCGGGTATCAGGCTATGCGTATTTTGCATGCCGATACCCCTGCGTATTCGTCTTAGCGGGAGCGCCCATGAGACATAAACTTTTCTTTGTGAATTGTGGAAACTGAAATAAGCATCCATAAATATTTATCACAAACTATATCAACTGTATCTTACACTAATTCATAGCAGTGTCGAGAAGAATTATATTTCTAACTGCTTCTACTGAATCAGCAACAAAGTCAGCTCCGGCCTCTTCCAGTTCTTCTCTACTGCCGTAACCAAATAATACACCGGCGCAATCGATTCCGTTTTTCTTTGCCCCGATGATATCATGGGAGCGGTCGCCGACCATAAGAACTTTCTTATTATTATATTCTGCCGGAATCTGTTTTAAGGCATAAGCAATAACTTCTGCTTTGTCCGGAACAGATACACCATAATCGAAGTAAGCCTGCTCTGCCTCATTAGCCTCGAAGTTCTGCATTGTGATTGCCTGAATCTTATCCGGGTAAACGTTTACACAGGAACCACATCCGGTACAGTCAAGCTGGGAAATAGCCATTGTGAAGGTGTAGTCCGGCATACCGGTCATCGGCATGGTCTGGATGCCTTCCGGAGCTGCTGCTGCTTCTTCTGCGGTCATGGCAACCGGACGGATAACAGCGTGCGGGCAGACGAAGGAACATCTGTTACACTGGATACAGTTTTCCGGATTCCATACAGGTACATTTACAGCGATACCACGTTTCTCGTATGCGGATGTGCCGGACGGAGTTGTTCCGTCTACGTAGTCTGCAAATGCGGATACAGGCAGGTTGTTTCCTTCCTGGGAAGTTACTTTTGCCTGGATGGTATTTACGAATTTAACAGCGTCAGCGCGGCCGCTCTCTGCATGAGTTGTGGTCAGACCTTCGTCTGCTGCATTTCTCCAGCTTTCCGGAACTGCAACTTCTTTGATCTGTTTTGCACCCTCATCGATTGCTGCCCAGTTCTTTGCTACGACATCATCACCTTTACGGCCATAGGTAGCTTTTGCTGCTGCTTTCATGAGTTCGATGGCTTTTTCTTCCGGAATGATCTTCGCAAGCTTGAAGAATGCAGACTGAAGAATGGTGTTGATACGGGTCGGTCCCATGCCGGTCTCGATACCGATCTTAACGCCGTCGATCACATAGAATTTGATGTTATGGTTTGCGATGAATGCTTTTACCTGACCTGGCAGATGCTCTTCCAGTCCTGCTTCATCCCATGGACAGTTCAGAAGGAAGGTTCCTCCGTCTACCAGCTCCTCTACCATGTGATATTTGTTCACATAGGAAGGATTATGACATGCAACAAAGTTTGCTTTGTGGATCAGGTAGGTAGATTTGATCGGTTTCTTTCCGAAACGCAGGTGAGACATGGTTACACCGCCGGACTTTTTGGAGTCATAGTCGAAGTAAGCCTGTGCGTACATGTCTGTGTTGTCACCGATGATCTTGATGGAGTTCTTGTTTGCACCTACGGTACCGTCTGCGCCAAGTCCCCAGAATTTGCAGTTGATGGTTCCTTCCGGAGTTGTTACCAGAGGAGCGCCAACCGGCAGAGACAGATTGGTAACATCGTCTACGATACCAATGGTAAATCTTTGTTTCTCTGTATTTTCATATACAGCAACGATCTGAGCCGGTGTGGTGTCCTTGGAACCAAGTCCGTAACGGCCTGTGAATACCGGTGTGCTCTCGAATTTGCTGCCTTTTAATGCTGCTACTACGTCCAGGTACAGAGGCTCGCCAAGAGATCCCGGCTCTTTTGTTCTGTCCAGAACGGAAATCTGTTTTACAGTCTCCGGAATTGCATTGATGAGTGCTTCTGCGGAGAACGGACGGTACAGACGTACCTTTACAACGCCGACTTTCTTGCCTGCTGCTACGAGGTAATCGATGGTCTCCTCGATGGTATCGCAGACAGAACCCATAGCGATGATTACGTGCTCAGCGTCTGCTGCTCCATAGTAGTTGAACAGTTTGTAATCGGTTCCGATTTTCTCGTTTACTTTGTCCATGTACTCCTGTACGATTGCCGGAAGAGCATCGTAGTACGGGTTACATGCTTCTCTTGCCTGGAAGAAGATATCCGGGTTCTGAGCGGAACCTCTCTGACATGGATGGTTCGGATTCAGAGCACGGTTACGGAACTCTGCGATTGCGTCCATATCTGCCATATCTTTCAGATCTTCATAGTCCCATGTCTCGATCTTCTGGATCTCATGAGATGTACGGAATCCGTCGAAGAAGTTGATGAACGGAACTTTTCCTTTGATTGCTGCAAGATGAGCAACCGGTGTAAGGTCCATAACCTCCTGTACAGAAGACTCACAAAGCATTGCACATCCAGTCTGACGACAGGCCATAACGTCGGAATGGTCACCGAAAATACAAAGTGCGTGGGAAGCAAGTGCACGGGCAGATACGTTGATAACTCCCGGAAGCTGCTCACCAGCAATCTTGTAAAGGTTCGGGATCATAAGCAGAAGACCCTGGGAAGCTGTGTAGGTTGTAGTCAGGGCACCTGCTGCCAGAGAACCGTGAACAGCACCTGCTGCACCAGCCTCAGACTGCATCTCTGTAACCTGTACTTCCTGTCCAAAGATGTTCTTTCTTCCCTGGGTTGCCCACTCGTCTGTAGCCTCAGCCATAACAGATGAAGGGGTGATCGGGTAAATTGCAGCTACATCAGAAAAAGCGTATGATGCATGAGCGGCTGCATGGTTACCATCCATGGTTTTCATCTTTCTTGCCATTTGTTTATTCCTCCTTAAAGGTTTGTTAAAAATATATTTTTAGGCTGTCAAGGGCCTAAAATTCCATTGGTTATTATAGCATAGATTCCCAGTTATGTCCATTTTCTTTCGCTGTTTTTTGTATATTATCATGTACAAACGTTGTTATCTTTTCCACAAAATATTCAAAGCACGACAGGAACACATCGCTGCCGAAATAAACGACCTTCATCGCTTTTCCCTCTTTGTCCTCAGATCTTGATGATCAGTGTGTTGAAGCCCTGATAGCGCCGGTAGAAAAATTCCTTCGCCCGCTTTTTGATGACCAGCACGCCCATGCCGTCCATGTCGAAAGCCTCGTCCCGGCTGGCGCGGGAGGTATCTAACGCAAAGGGATTGAAGGTCGTGGCGTCGTCCCGCAGGTGCAGCTCCAGCATGCCGCCCTCGTCCATGATGGCCGTCAGCTGGAGGTAGCCGTCCGTCCGCCCCTGAAAGCCGTGCTTCAAGATGGCCATGCCGAGCTCCTCCACGGTCATGGTCGAAAACATCTGCTGCTTCATGTCCGCGCCCCAGACTTCGCAGAAGGCCTCCAGCTCGCGGCACACGTCCATCACATCCTCCGCGTTGCTGAGGATCGTCCGCTGGAAGATGCGCTCCTCCGGCAGCTCTGTCTTCTTATATCGGTCGCCGAGCCCCAGCAGAAGGAACACCGCCAGCGAGCCGGCCTCCGTCAGCAGGAACAGCAGCCAGAAGCGCTGCAACCCCAAGGAATAGCACACGAACGTCAGCGGGATGAGCAGCACCGCGCCGCGCAGCGTCTCCAGCAGGAACGACGGCTTCTCGTTCTCGCAGGCCTGATAGTAATTGCACAGCAGGATATTGATGCCGGCGAACAGCGCCCCCGCGCCGTAGAGCCGCAGCGCGGTACACGCCAGCGCCTCCGACGCCGAACCGGCGATGCCGAACAGCAGGCACATTCCCGCGGGCCACAGCTCCACAAGGGCGATCAGCGCGCCGCCCACCGTCAGTCCCGCCGTGAAGCCGAGACGCACCGTGTTCCGCATTCCCTGCCGGTTGTGCTCGCCCTGATAGGTGGAGAGGATGGGCTGCATGGCGCGCCCCGTCCCCTCAAACAGGTACAGGATCAGGTAGGAGGTGTTCTGAATGACATCGAACACCGCCACCGCCGTTTCGCCGCCCAGACGGATCAGCAGATTGTTGCACACGAGGAAGAAGATCATCTGGTACAGATACTGCACCGAGGTGGCCATACCCGCCTTCAGCGCGGAAAGGGCAGGGACGAGCCAGCGTCCGCGCGGCAGCGCGAAGCGCAGCGTGTGCTTCTGACCGAAAAAGCCCGGCAGATAGATGGCGATGGTGATGATCTGTCCCAGCGCGGTGGACAGCGCCGCGCCCCGCGTGCCCATGTCCAGCGCCAGCACCAGCGTGATGTTCAGCGCGATGTCGCAAAGGTTGCCTATGACCGAGCCGGCGCTGGCGCGGCGCTGACTCCCGTCGTTGCGCAGATAGTAGTTGAACACGTTGGACAGGTAGAACAGCGGCGTGGCCGCGACGAGGATCTGCAGATAGTCCCTTGTGGCGGCATACAGTGCGCCGTCCGTGCTCCGCGTGCCCAGCAGCGCCAGCAGCGGGTCCATGAACACGCTGCCCAGCACGGCGGTCGTGACGCTGAAAAGCAGCGCCAGCGCGAACACGCCGTGAAAGCTGTCCGCGGCCTCCTGCGTTTTGCCCTGACTCAGCAGACGGGAATAGCGAACGGAGCCGCCCAGTCCGAGGCCGTGGGCAAACATGCAGTTGATCATGTAGACCGGCAGGATCAGACCGATGGCGGCAAGTCCCACGGCGCCCAGCCGCTGCCCCACCACCACGGCGTCCGCCATATCGCTCAGCGCCCAGCCGAGCGACGAGAGCATGGCAGGGATCCACAGTCCACGGAACATCCGAGCGGTAAAGCGGTCCGCCGTCCGATGTGCGGCGGGGCTCATCGTCCGCATGGTGTTACTCAATGGTCAGAATGTCGGAGAAGCCGGTCACCTCAAAGATCTCCATCACCGACTCGCTTACATGGGTGAGCAACATTTTGCCCTGACGGTTCATCAGCTTCTGCGCGGACAGCAGCACGCGCAGTCCCGCCGAGGAGATGTACTCGACCTGCCCGAAGTCCAGACGCAGCTCGGTGACGCCGTCAAGGTCGGCCTTCAGCTCCGTTTCCAGCTGGGGGGCGGTGGTGGTGTCGATGCGGCCCTCGATGGCCAATGACAGTGCGGAATCCTTCTTTTCTTTTCTGATCTCCATGATTTTTCTCCTCCGAAAATGATCGAATTTTCAGTGTGCGGCGAAGGGCCGCGCGTTTCATTTTCTATGATAGCTGTATCCAGTGTAACACAAGCGCGGCTTTTTCTCAACGAAAAAAGTAGATTCTGCCGAAAATCGGTGCGCGGCCGGCGGACGGCGGGACGGTCCCGTGACGCGCGCGGGGCTCCGCCCGGTATGAAAAAGGAAAGCCCCGCATACCCTCTACCAAAACAAAATGGGGAGGATATGCGGATGTTTTTGCAGTTTGCCTTGAGGAAAAAGCGCGGGAAACGGGAGACGGCGAAGCCGCGCTTTCTTGTTCTGCGGCGCAGGACGCTGACCGCCGGCGCGGCGCTGCTGGCGGCGCTCGCCATCTTCGGCGCGGTGAACGCGCCCGCCGCCGTGCGGGCGTCGGCCGCGACGCGCCAGCTGCCCATCTACTGCGTCGAGCGCGACCAGAAGGTGTGCAGCATCTCGTTCGACGCCGCCTGGGGTGCGGACAACACGCAGAAGATTCTCGATGTGCTCGCGGACTACGGTGTGAAGTGTACCTTTTTCGTCGTCGGCAACTGGGCGGACCAGTACCCCGAGCAGGCCAAGGCCATCGTCGAGAGCGGCAACGAACTGATGAACCACTCCAACGCGCACGACCACTACAATTCCCTGACCGCCGACCAGATCATCGCGGACGTGAACACCTGCAACGATAAGATCGAGGCGCTCACCGGCGTCCGCCCGACGCTCATCCGCTGCCCGTTCGGCGAGTACGACGACCATGTCATTTCCGCTATCCGCTCCATCGGCATGGAACCCATCCAGTGGGATGTGGATTCGCTCGACTGGAAGGGCATCTCCGCCGGTGAGATCACCAAGCGCGTGACGGGGAAGGTGACGAACGGCTCCATCGTGCTCTTCCACAACGCGGGCGAGCACACGCCGGAGGCACTGCCGGATATCCTCGACTCCCTGCTCGGCGAGGGCTATGAGATCGTGCCGATCTCCAAGCTCCTGCTGACGAACGAAGAAACGTACATCGACCATACCGGACGGCAGTGCCGAAGCGCGGAAACGTGAGATGCCTGCTGCACCGACCAGATCACGGGCGCGAGCGTCAAGCGTCCGGACATTACAGGTATCGAGATTATGTGTGGGAGTTCGAAGACCGCGTGCGCACCCTATAAGAGAACCGAAAAAGGCCGCTGCAGGAATGTTCTGCGGCGGCCTTTTTTCGCGCTGAGAACTGGCGGCTGTCAAGGCTCGGACCTTTCACCGGAGCCCCGCGGAATTTTCGAAGCCTCCGGTGCGCTCGGTGAGCTGCGCGGGGCGGCGTCAGCTCCTGCTCGCCGGGCTGGAAGTGCAGTTTATAGCTGCGCGGCGTATCCTCGGCGACGGTGATGACGGGCGTTTCACCGTTTTCGCCCTTGGGCCCCTGAATACCCTGCTCGCCCTTTTCACCGGTATCGCCCTTCTCGCCCTGCGGACCCTGAACACCCTGCTCTCCCTGCGGTCCCGGACAGCCGCGGTCGCCCTGCACGCCCTGCGGACCGACCTCGCCTTGAATATGCAGGAGGACAAGGAGGCCGTGTTCGACTGCGTGGACACCGTAAAAATGTGCCTGCGTGTGTTCACGCCGATGATCGCCGCGATGAAGGCCTGCACCTGCAATATGTACCGCGCGGCGCAGCGCGGCTTCCTGAACGCGACCGATCTCGCGGACTACCTGACGAAAAAGGGGCTGCCCTTCCGCGCGGCCTATAAGATCGCCGGTCAGCTCGTGGCCTACTGCATCGAGCACACCGCCGTGCTCGAGGAGCTGCCGCTCGCGCTGCTCCAGCAGTACAGCGAGCGGTTCGGCGAGGACGTTTACGCCGCCATCGCGCTCACCAACTGCGTGACGGGCCGCACCTCGCTCGGCGGCACCTGCGTCGCGTCGGTCGAGGCGCAGATCGCCTCCGTCCGCGACTTCCTTGCCGGACAGACAGAGGCTGCAAAGCAGGCAGAGAACGGTTGACAACACGGAGGATCGGATTATAATAAGCGATAGTCAGCGGGCAATGTCTCCGCTTACGAATCAGAATTTGAAGGAGAGTTTTTTGAAACACATCATCCTATCACCGGAGCGTGTGGCCTGACCGGGAGGTCCGGCAAATCCAACACACGCCGCTCCTCCCGAGAAATTTCGCGTGATCTTTCTTCAGGAGGAAACACCATGAACCGCGAAAACAAACGCAAGACCTTTGAAAAAGGCTACTACAAGACGCACGCCTGCAAGGATACCTTCACCTGCAAGGTCTGCGGCCGGCTCTGCACGCCGCAGAACGCCGGCAGCGACCACCGCAACCACTGTCCGAACTGCCTTTCCAGCCTGCACGTCGACATCGAGCCCGGCGACCGGGCGTCCGACTGCGGCGGCATCATGGAGCCAGTGGCTGTTTGGGTGCGCAGAGGCGGCGAATGGGCTATCATCCACCGCTGCAAGCGCTGCGGGGCGCTCAGCTCCAACCGCGTGGCGGCGGACGACAACCCGATGAAGCTCATGAGCATTGCCATGAAGCCGCTGTGCGAGCCGCCGTTCCCGCTCGACCGCATCGAGGAGATGACCGCTCTCATGGGCGGCGACGGGCGGCTCCGCTGAAGCGGGAGCCAACGAAGGCAAAAACGCAGAGCAGTACCGAAACGGTGCCGCTCTGCGTTTCCTTTTTTGAAGAATTTTTGAATAATTGATAAAAATGGTTGACGACCGGACGGTGGAGGACTATAATGACGCCCTGAAACAGAGAAAAAAGGAGGTCATGGTATTCTCACATTGTTTATCATCGGAATGGTCGTTCTGACCGTAAAGCTCGTGGCATTGACGCTCAGCGTCACATGGGGACTGACCAAGACGATCCTGTTCGGCGTCGGCCTTCCGGTCATTCTGGCTGTGCTGTTCATCGCGGGGCTGACGGCCTTCGCCGTCCCGATGCTAATCCTTGCGCTGCTGGGCGTATTTCTGCTGCCGCTTTTCGGCATCTGAGGAGGCGGCTGCCGCGGAGTGCATGGGATGCGGCAGCGCGTTTGTCCTGATTTTGTACAAAAGGGCGATTGACTTTATCGAGTAGAAGTGTTAAAGTTTCGCTATTATAAAAAGTGCGCGGGCGGGAAGGACGCAGGCTCTGCCGACACGGACAAATGAGAAAGGGAGCAGTGACACCATGCAGGAACTGAGCAGAAGAAACGAGCATTTTACCGACTCCGTCATCCGACGGATGACTCGCATCAGCATCGACTGCGGCGCGATCAACCTGGCGCAGGGCTTTCCTGATTTCGACCCGCCCAAGGCGATGACCGACCGACTGGAGGAGGTCAGCCGGCTCGGCCCGCACCAGTATCCCATCACGATGGGCGCGCCGAACTTCCGTCAGGCGCTCTCGCGTAAGTGTGAGCGCTTCATGGGCATGAAATACGACCCCGAGACCGAGATGGTCGTGACCATCGGCTCGACCGAGGCGATGGTGGACACCATTTTTGCCCTCACGAATCCGGGCGACAAGATCGTGATGTTCTCTCCCTACTTTGAGAATTACCGCGCCCAGACCATCATGGCGGGCTGCGAGCCGGTGTTCGTGCCGCTCGTGCCGCCGGCCTTCGGCTTCGATCCCGAGGTGCTGGAGGACGCCTTCCGTCAGCATCCCAAGGCAATTTTGATCTGCAATCCCTCGAACCCGAGCGGCAAGGTCTTTACCTATGACGAGCTCAAGCTCATCGCAGACCTCTGCATCCAATATGACGTCTACGCCATCATGGACGAGGTCTACGAGCACATCGTCTATGAGGGCCACAAGCACACCTATATGAGCACGCTCCCCGGGATGCGTGAGCGCACAGTCTGCTGCTCGAGCCTGTCCAAGACCTATTCCGTCACCGGCTGGCGTCTGGGCTACGCGCTTGCGCCGCAGAACATCATGGACCGCATCAAGCAGTATCACGACTTCAACACCGTCGGCGCGCCCTCGCCGCTGATGGAGGCTGCTGTCGTCGGGCTGGATATGCCCATGAGCTACTACGAGGAGTTCGGCGCGCACTATGCGCACATGAAGGCGCTCTTCACCGGCGGCATGAAGGAGCTCGGCATTCCCTTCACCGACCCGCAGGGCACCTACTTCGTGCTGGCAGACATTTCCCCGTTCCTGAAGAAGGGCCAGTCCGACGTGGACTTCTGCGTGGAAATGGCGCAGAAGATCGGCGTGGGCGCCGTGCCGGGAAGCTCATTCTTCGACGAGGACGTGAACCACATCATCCGTCTGCATTTTGCCAAGAAGGATGAAACGCTCAACACCGCGCTCGAGCGCCTGAGCCATTTGAAGGACCTTGCGCGCTGATACATGAAAGTGAAAACGGACGCTGCGAAAAAAGCGGCGTCCGTTTTTTGACGGGATGGGAGCTTCAGTTTTTCAGGCTGTGCAGCGGCGCGGGGATACGCCCGCCGCGGGCGATGAAGTCCGCGCTGGAATAGGGGTGTACGGCCTGCACCGGCGCGGAGCCGAGCAGCCCGCCGAACTCCACCGTGTCGCCGACCTTGCAGCCGGGCGCGGGAATGATGCGCACGGCGGTGGTCTTGGTGTTGACCATGCCGATGGCGGCCTCGTCCGCGATGATGGC
>ERZ827363.4206-NODE-4206-length-10246-cov-4.521146_pt1 | contig 10246 bp, 9 predicted proteins | sample MGYA00519776_ERZ827363 | MGnify/ENA primary metagenome ERZ827363 (study PRJEB31778, sample SAMEA3449288) | human gut metagenome | biome: human gut; feature: human-associated habitat; material: faeces | place: United Kingdom | collected 2010/2012 ...
AAGGAAACCACAGAAAAGCAGGTTGTGGAGCAAACAGAAGATGTAAAGACAGGGATAACCCGAAAAACTGCAGCGGATGAACTTTCCTATCTTTCTAAAAAAATTTGACAGTGATGCGGTGTGGATACGGTATCAGTGTTAAAAGTCGAGGTGGCAAATCATCAACAATATGTTGAGATGATTTGCCGCCTTTTTGAAGTCTATACGTTTCTCCCTTTTATACCGATACATCAATAGAATTACGAACGAGTCTGTTACCATTTTGGACAAGTGTAGCTTCTACGGATTCTCTTGTGACATTATCAAGAATTCCTGTATCAAATGCTTGTCCGGGCTTCCAATTTGGATTGGCTGATTTTACGGCTGCGTACATAGCAGCTCTGTACTGTCCTTCATATTGTTCTAAAGTCCATGTACCACTTAAACGCTTATCTTTGCTGACGCTCAACTGATAATCTTTGAAAATATCGGAACGCTTTGTTGTGTCACCATTTGAAAGACCTTTTTCCTGAATAAATTCCCGCTTCACATTATCAAACATTTTTTGACGATGATCTTCGGATATATTTGTAAGTTTCTGCCATGATGTACCTTTTCCAGTAACATCCATACCTGCAACACCATTTGAATTTAATAAATCTCCGTCCGAATCAAACTGCTTCATCAGATTTTTAATAATCGTATCCCTTCCACCGAATATTTCATATATCATCTTTTCTTCCGGAGACATCATGGATTCATTTTCAATTACTCCAGATAACCAGCCTTTTTCTTTCAATGCCTTATACTGTTTACTATTTGTATTGATACTATTATAGGTATTACCTAAACCGTTAATATTCATTGACATATAAAAGCCTCCCTGCAAATAAATTCAAAATCCGTTTAGAATCAGTACTATATAATATATCATCGCAAATTCCAGAAAATTAATAACACAGTATATAATATAAAATGCTTTTCCCGATATAATTAGGTAAGATTTATGATTGGAAATGAGGAAAAGCATGAACATATGACTTTATAGAATGTGCGTATAATCATAAAAAATATGGTTATAATACTTGCGTATAATCAAAAAACAATTTACAATATGCGTATAATCATAAAATATAGAACAAATATATATGCGCATAATCTGGAGGAGCTATGATATTAAAAAGAAAAATATATAAAAAACTACTGGAATGGAAAAAGGAGTGTCAGGGGAAAAAAGCTTTACTGATAGAAGGTGCCAGACGTATTGGAAAGTCTACCATCTGCGAAGAATTTGGAAAAAACGAATACGAAAGTTATATTATTCATCCAAGAAATTTAATTGTAAAAGATGGAATTATATGCATTCCCCCATATATGACGATGAATATATAAAAATCTGACATACACACTTGATTTTAAAATAATTGTTATTATGATATTATAAAGAAATGCCAAAAAACAAAGGAGAGGTGTATGTACCACAAGAAATTAGAATCAGATATCAGATGTCCATTGGAATACGGCCTGGAAGTATTTGGAGGCAAATGGAAATCAAGAGTTATATGTGTTCTGGCGGATAAGAAGATATTAAGATATAGTGAGTTAAGGGCAGAACTGGTGAATATTACAGATGCAGTTCTTTCAACAACATTAAAAGCACTGATTGCGGATGATATTGTATCAAGAAAATCATATGACGAGATTCCGCCAAGAGTTGAATATTCACTTACGGAAAAGGGCTTGTCTGTAATGCCGATATTGCAAAGTATATGCGACTGGTCATGCGCATTTTACAAGAAAGAAACTGACAAAGAAACGAGCCAGTGCATGAAGTGCGACCATAAGTAATGGATGAAGGGAAGGTTATTGTGTGAAAAAAATAACCTTCCTTTTCAAATTAACATTTATTGTGTAAAATGTTACATGGAACTGCCTAGCGGTATACTGGCAAGCAGCAATACGACATACGCAATATGCAGAAATGGAGCGGGAATTGAGCAGATTAACGATTATTACTAAGGATAAGGCTCAGGTTACAATGGAGTCTTTATATCAGGATTTGGAGAGAAGAATAGTAGCAAGTCCACCAGGATTGTGTACTATCGACCTTACGAGGTCATTTATAAAAATGTGTCTTGCACAGTCATGTGGCAAATGTGTCCCATGCCGTGTGGGACTTAGACAGCTTGCGAGACTTTTTGATGATGTGCTTGATGGTAACGCAACAGAGGAAACTCTTGATGTTATCAGGCTTACAGCAGAGGGAATCTATTATTCCGCTGACTGTGCAATCGGATATGAGGCAGCAAAGCTTGTACTAAAATGTATTGATGGCTGCGAGGATGATTTCAGGTCACATATTGAGAGGGGATTTTGTTCATGTAACAGTAACCAGCCGGTTGCATGTGTGAAGTCATGTCCGGCAGGAGTAGATATACCGGGATACATAGCACTTGTGCATGAAGGCAGATATGCAGACGCGGTTCGTCTTATAAGAAGAGACAATCCAATGCCTACAACATGCGCATACATTTGTGAGCATCCATGTGAAAACAGATGTAAGAGAACACTTATTGACGCGCCAGTCAACATCAGGGGACTTAAGAAAATGGCAGTTGATAATGCCGGTGATGTTCCGGTTCCGGCATGTAATGAGTCAACAGGTAAGAAGGTTGCAATAATTGGTGGTGGTCCGGGAGGACTCAGTGCCGCATATTATCTGGCTCTTATGGGACATAAGGTTACTATATTTGAGCAGAGAAAGCAGCTTGGTGGAATGTTAAGATATGGAATCCCTAACTACAGACTTCCAAGAAAAAAGCTGGATGCGGAGATTAACGCTATATTGTCTACAGGAATAGAAGTTAAGAAAAATATAAGTGTAGGAACAGACATTACGCTTGAGGATATTAATAAAGAATATAATGCAGTATACATTTCTATCGGAGCACATGCAGACAAGAAGATTGGAATTGATGGTGAGGATGCTACAACAGGCGTAACATCAGCAGTAGAAATGCTTCGTGCAATTGGTGATGATGAGATGCCTGACTATACCGGCAAGCGAGTGGTTGTTATTGGCGGTGGAAATGTAGCAATGGATGTTGCCCGTTCTTCTGTAAGATTAGGTGCTGAGAAAGTAAGCATTGTATATAGAAGAAGAAAAGCCGACATGACGGCACTTCCGGAAGAGGTTGAAGGTGCAGAGGCAGAGGGCTGCGATGTTCTTGAACTTATGTCACCAGTTAGAATAGAGAAAGATGAAAATGACGCAGCAGTTGGTTTATGGGTTCAGCCACAGATGATAAGCAGGATAAAAGGCGGCAGACCATCACCTAAGACTGCAGCTAAGGACGAGGTTCTTATTCCTTGCGACCTTATTGTAGTTGCCATCGGACAGGGTATCGAAACAAGATATTTTGAGGAGCATGGCGTTACAGTCAAGAGAGGAACAATTGAGGCACTTGATACAAGTGAGATTAAAGAACGTAAAGGAATATTTGCAGGAGGAGACTGCGTAACAGGACCTGCAACAGTAATCAGGGCTATAGCAGCCGGAAAGGTTGCGGCAGCCAACATTGATGAATATCTTGGCTACCATCACGAGATAACTTCAGATGTAGAGATACCTTATGCCGGATATGAGGACAAGGTACCTTGCGGACGAGTTGAGGTTGCACTGCGTGATGCCGCAGACAGAAAGAAAGACTTTGAACCTATTGAATATGGATTTTCATGCGAGGAAGCATGTCAGGAATCTGGACGCTGCTTAAGATGTGATCATTTTGGATTTGGTTCATTCAGAGGAGGCAGAGAGAAACAATGGTAAATTTAACAATTAATGGTAAAGCTGTATCAGTAAAAGAAGGAACTACCATTCTTGAAGCTGCCAAAACAATAGGAGAGACAATACCTACACTCTGCTATCTCAAAGAAGTCAACGCAATTGGTGCATGTCGTGTATGTGTTGTTGAAGTAGAGGGTACTGACAGATGTGTTACAGCATGTAATAACTTCGTAGAAGAAGGCATGGTTGTCTACACTAATTCAAGAAAAGTGCGTACAACCAGAAAGACTAATGTCAAGCTCATACTTTCACAGCATGATTACAAATGTGGTACATGTATAAGAAGTGGTAACTGTGCGTTACAGTCAATTGCAAATGAACTTAATATATCAGAGATGCCATATGATTCAATCTTAGAAAAAGATAATTGGGATAAAACATTTCCACTTATCAGAGATGCCCAGAAATGTATCAAATGTATGCGTTGTGTGCAAGTGTGTGATAATATTCAGGGAATGCACATATGGGATGTTGTAAATACAGGTTCGCGTACAACTGTAAATGTGCGTGCAAACAAGAACATTGCGGAGACTGCATGTACACTTTGTGGTCAGTGTGTAAGCAATTGCCCTGTAGGTGCACTTACAGAAAGAGATGATGTCGGAATTGTGCTTGATGCAATTGAAAATGAGGATATCATTACAGTAGTACAGATTGCACCAGCAGTAAGAACAGCATGGGGCGAAGATTTTGGTATGTCTAAGGAATATGCGACAGCACAAAGACTTGTTGCAGGACTTAGAAGAATAGGATTTGATTATATATTTGACACAACATTTGCAGCAGACATGACAATTATGGAGGAGGGAAGCGAGTTCCTTGAAAGGCTTCCAGAAATCAAGGAGTCAGGACTTCCAATGTTCACATCATGCTGTCCAGGATGGGTGAAATTCGTAAAGAGCGAGTTCCCTGAGATGGCAGGCAGACTTTCAACAGCAAAGTCACCACAGCAGATGTTTGGTGCAATAACAAAGTCGTATTATGCAGAAAAGCTTGGGGTTGCCCCAGAGAAGATATTCTGTGTGTCAATCATGCCTTGTCTTGCAAAAAAGGACGAGTGTACATGGGACGGAGGCAAAGATGTTGACGCAGTTCTTACAACAAGAGAAGTTGAAAGAATGTTCAAAGCATTTTTCATAAAGCCGGAAGAACTTGATGAGGACGAGTTCGACAATCCTTTAGGTGAAGGAACAGGTGCTGGCGTTATATTCGGTGCAACAGGCGGTGTTATGGAGGCGGCACTCAGAAGTGCTTACTATCTTGTGACAGGAAATAATCCTGATGCGGATGCGTTCCAGTCAGTGAGAGGTCTTGAGGGCTGGAAGGAAGCTTCATTTGACCTTAATGGGACAACTGTAAATGTAGCTGTTGCCAGCGGACTTGGCAACACAAGACGTTTGGTGAATGCTATTAAGAAGGGCGAGGTTCACTATGATTTCGTTGAAATCATGTCCTGTCCGGGCGGCTGTATCAACGGTGGCGGACAGCCTTACAAGGAAGACGCTGTGATGGTTGAGGAGCGCCGTCATGTGCTGTACGGGCTTGATAAGCGCGATAATCTTAGATTCTCACATGAGAATCCATCGGTTAAGCAGTGCTATGAGGAGTATTTTGAGAAACCGTTGTCACATAGGGCTCATGAGATATTGCATGTGAAATAGAATCATTTTTCGATAAGGTATGTGTAGACCGGTCTGCGGCTGGGGCAGAGCAGGGTGTACACCTTCGGACTGTCTTCGCTTAGCAGTAGTAAATGCCGCCATCTGCAGAGTTTTTTACAGGGTGCGAAAGCAAACGCGCTTCGCTTGAACGAGCTTTCACACCCTGAACTTTTTCAGATGGCGGCATTAACTTCTGCACAGCTTGCCAGACTCAGGCGTACACCCTGCACTGTCCCAGCCGCAGTGGCTATATATGCTGGATTGGAAATATGATTTTATTCACGGTGCGTGTTCGTGGCAGGTGTGGCAGACGGACGCACCTGGTCGTTGCACTTCAGGTGCTGGGCTGGCTGTGATGTGTTTATTTGATTTAGGAGGCTTTTTATGAAGTTAAATGAATTGTCACCTAGTGAGGTGTTTTCTTATTTTGAAAAAATATGCTCTATTCCGCATGGTTCTGGGAATACCGGGATGATTGCGGATTATTGTCTGGAGTTTGCTAAGTTGCATGGGCTTAAGGCAAGGAAGGATACGTCTGATAATGTTGTTATATTTAAGGCTGGTTCTTCTGGATATGAGGACTGTGAGCCTGTGATTTTGCAGGGACATCTTGATATGGTGTGTGAGAAAGAGCCGGATTGCGATATTGACATGAGTGTACAGAGCATTAAGGCCTGCACCGATGGTAAGATGGTATGGGCTGACGGCACAACTCTTGGCGCTGATGATGGAATTGCTGTTGCATTTATACTGGCAGTGCTTGCTTCGGATACGATTGCGCATCCTCCTATACAGGCAGTGCTTACGAGTGATGAGGAGATTGGAATGCTTGGCGCAAGAGACTTCGACACTTCTGAACTTACAGCAAAGAGGCTTATCAATATTGATTCTGAAAATGAGGGAATATTGTATGTAAGCTGTGCTGGTGGTGTAAGAGCTGAGTGTGACATTCCGGTTGTGTATGAGGATGCTGCGGACTGGGTGGCAGATGGTGCAATTGATGTGCAGAATGGTTCGGTATGCTTCGAAGTTAAGATAAGCGGGCTTGCCGGAGGTCATTCCGGCGTTGAGATTCACAAACAGCACACTAATGCTATAAGATTGCTTGCTTCATTACTTTCACATGCCAGCGGGGCAGCAGATTTCCGTCTTGTGTCGCTTTCAGGTGGCGGCAAGGAAAATGCAATTCCAAAAGAAGCAAAGGCAGTTGTAAGTGTCAGAAGCTGCGATGCCACAACATTTGAACAAAGCATCAAAGAGAGTGAGGCTGTGTGGATGCAGGAAATCAGCGCGACAGAGCCATATGCTAAGATTGAGCTTGAAAAGACAGACATTGCAGCAGACAAGGTTCTTGATTCCAAGAGCACTGCAAATGTAATATATGCCCTCTGGTTAAGTCCTGATGGTGTGTACAGAATGAGTCAGGAAATCAACGGCATGGTGCAGACTTCACTTAATCTGGGCACAGCGTATCTTGAAGATGACAAGCTTGTGTACAAATATCTTATAAGAAGCAATACAGCGGCTGGAAAGAAATTATTGCTTGAGAGAGTCACTACATTTGTAAAATATTTGTCAGGAAAAGTAGTCACAATGTCGGACTATCCTGCGTGGGAATACAAGAGTGATTCGCAGTTAAGAAAGATATGTGTTGATAGCTTTACAAATGTGTATGGCCACGAACCGGAAGTGACCTCAATCCACGCCGGACTCGAATGTGGCATACTTGCCGGGAAAATGCCGGGAGTAGATATGATATCATTTGGACCGACACTTGAAAGTGTGCATACGCCTGATGAGTGTATGGACGCGGGTTCAGTGGAGCGGACTTGGGAATATCTGCTGGAGATACTTAAAAGTTTATAACTAAATTTGCGGGAGTAAGTGTGTGACGACAGATTGCACCACATTTACTTCCGCAATTTTAGTTATATACTACAGAAAAATGGGTAGAATATGCTATATATTAACCATAAGGAGAGTTAATACATGATAAAAGATGGATTTTTATACCTTGCGGCACTTATATTTGCAGCCGCAGTATTAGTAAATCTACCTAAGATTTTTAAAGGGAAAAAGGCACAGGTGTTCTTTAATTTTGCACCGCCGATTGTACTTATATACCTGGGGCTTATGCTGCTTTGCACAATGAAAGTGTGGGACCTTAGTGCAACAAGCGCTGTGTACAAATCAGTCAAGAACCCGATATTATATGCGATGCTTTTCATAATGCTGCTTCGCTGTGATTTGAAGAAAATCATCAAGCTTGGACCTAAAATGCTTATCGGTTTCTTCGCAGCAACTTTGTCAATCGGACTTGGATTCTTTGTTTCATATGCAATATTCCACCAGCTCTTAGGCGCAGGTTCATGGAAAGCACTCGGCGCACTGTGCGGAAGCTGGATGGGCGGCGGCGGCAATATGCTCGCAATCCAGGCAGCACTTGATGTTGACGAAGTAACAATGGCTTACGCCCTTGTTATGGATTCAATCTGCGCGACACTTTATGTAATGTTCCTTCTGTGGGCAATCGGAAATCACGAGAAGTTCAACAAATGGACAAAGGCAGACACAAGCATAATCGACGGCGTTGGAGCTGCACTCGAAGAGGAAGCAAAAGCCAACACAAAGCCTCTCGTATGGCAGAACATCATTCTTCTGCTCGGTTCAGGACTCTTAGTATCGGCAGTTTCAATGGAACTTGGCAGCATGATTAATGCACATTTATCATTCTTTGACAGCACAACATGGACAGTCCTTATCGTATCAGTGCTTGGTATTGTATTCGCCCTGACACCATTTGGCAAGATTAAGGGAACTGAGGAGATTTCAAATGTAATGCTTTATATAGTCATTGCCTTAATCGCTTCAAGAGCAGACCTTGGAGCAGTCGGAAATGCACCAATATGGCTTCTCGCAGGATTCGTAATCCTCCTTATCCATGTGGCAATAATGATTGCACTTGCGAAAATATTGAAACTCGACATCTTCACATGTTGCGTTGCTTCCCTCGCCAACATCGGTGGAACAGCAACAGCACCGGTCCTCGCCGGCGCATACTCAAATGCCCTCGTACCAGTTGGTATCATGATGGCGCTGCTCGGCTATGTCATCGGAACCGGCGGCGGTCTGGTTGTGGCCAATCTGATGAGTATATTTGGGTAGATTTTAATGGAATAATTGATGGAGTGGATAGCACTTCGGCAGTGGATGGGTACTGCCGGGGTGCTGTTTTTTTATATGTTGTAGAAGTGGTGAAAATAAAAAAGAAACGAGCATCCTTTTCCAGTCGAGAGACTTTACTCAGTCATATTAAATTCTTAAAGAATAATCAAGAAAAAATATAATTTTACAAATTATTGCAAATAACATTCATTGTCGACATAATCTGACAAATTTTGTATATGAGGAGTAGTAGTATAAGTATATATACAAGATTGGAGGATAAAAATATGGATGAAAGGGATATTGTTTTAAATAGTGTTTTAGAAGAACTTAAGAATAAAAAGCTGATAACAGAATTAGAAAAAGATATAATATCTGCTATAAAAGTGTATATAAAAAAGCCTTTTAATAGAAGAGATGTCGAGTTGAAAATATTAGAAATTGAAAGTAAATATAATTATTTAATAAACTTTGCTAACTTAGTGCAGAATCCTGTTAAATGTTCCATAGACTCATTAAATGATAGTGAATTAAGAAATAACTTATATTCTAGAATTATTAAATTGCTGAGTATAACAGGAAAACAAAATAACAACAATTTTAATTTAAACATTCATTGCAACTAACCATAATAAATAATATAATTAGTATAATAATTGTCAGTGGAAATGGAGTACCAGTATGGATAAAAGGGATGAATTGCGATTAGGATTTGAGACAGCATATATAGACGGTTCAGTTGCTTCGAACAGCTTTTATAGCCCACAGTTTGTATCTAATAATTATAAGGATGGGAAGAAAGTATTATCTTCCATTGAAGATGAACTTTTAAGATGCGATAAGTTTCAGATTAGTGTTGCGTTCATTACTTTGGGTGGAATTACGCCATTACTTCAGACGTTGAAAGAATTAGAAAAGAAAAATATTCCGGGCGAAATTCTTACTACTAATTATTTGAGTTTTAGTGAACCTAAAGCTTTAGAGAAGCTTAATGGGTTATCAAATATTACCTTGAAAATGTATGATGTACAAGAAGCAGGCGAAGGCTTTCATACAAAGGGATATATTTTTAAAACTGATGAAGTGTATCGTATTATCATTGGAAGTTCGAATATAACAAGTGCGGCACTTACTAGAAATCAGGAGTGGAATACTAAGCTTGTCTCAACCGAGCAGGGAGAGATGGCAAAGGAGATAGTTGCTGAGTTTAATAAATTGTGGAATTCTCAGTATGCTTTAGATTTTAATGAATTTTATGAAAAATATAAAGAACAATATAAAATTATTAAACATCAGAGAGATATAGCCAGGAAAGATCAGGTTGTGTCCCTTGAAAAATATAGATTAAAACCAAATAGTATGCAGGTTGGATTTATTACAAATCTTAAGAAGATTCTGGAAGCAGGAGAAGACAGGGCTCTTCTTATATCTGCGACTGGGGAACGTGGTATATTTGTGACAGGTGGAAGAAACCCAGGATTTACAAGGGTTTCGGAAGCCTGGTCCTAGACGTTTCCGTGTGAAAATTGTCCGGATTAGCTCCGGATGGGAAAACTTAACAGGTATTTTTACTGATAGGACTAAATTGACACAA
>ERZ827363.4212-NODE-4212-length-10238-cov-5.169498_pt1 | contig 10238 bp, 14 predicted proteins | sample MGYA00519776_ERZ827363 | MGnify/ENA primary metagenome ERZ827363 (study PRJEB31778, sample SAMEA3449288) | human gut metagenome | biome: human gut; feature: human-associated habitat; material: faeces | place: United Kingdom | collected 2010/2012 ...
TACAATTATGTCGTTCTGGTAATGAGGAGGTGCATATATGCAAGAGTACGATTTCGATTTACACATAGGTCAAGACTACGGACTGACCTATATTATCGAAGGCGGTGAGTCCTATGATGGATATACTGCCATCATGAAAGTTAGGCGAAAGCCTGATACAAATGAGGTGTTATCCGTTAAAGGCGTGATAGAGAATAACCGTATCACATTCCGTATTGACGGTAATGACACAGTTAGTAAGGTGGACGCTAAAGGAATTCATCAATATGATGCGTTCATTTACAACGATGAACATAGCTTAAAATTAGGGTTCGGCGAAGTTAATATCATTCAAGATATTGCACGCCATTAATGAAAGGGGATTATATTATGGCACAAGATTTAAATGTTAATGTAACAGGTTTTAATTTACCACCTATTGAAGTGAAAGGCACGTTCACTATTCCATCTATTAGAATAGATGGGCAAAACGGTAAAAGTGCCTACGAATTGTGGTTGGAAGCAGGGAATACAGGAACTCATGAGGACTTCCTCAACTCCTTGAAAGGTACTAACGGTAGCCCCGGGTTACCAGGTAAAGACGCAACAGTTGATGGTGCTTATGAAATGTTGTTAGGGCTAAATGTTTATTGTGAAAATGCAACTCCTAATGAAGTATTAAAAGGTCTTATTCGTGGCTTAAGCGATGTTATTAAAAAGCCATTTAAGCCACTTGATTTTGATAGACCTCAAAAGGGACAGTCCTATATCAATGTATACGGAACACCACACTTTAAAGTAGCGATACTGGGAAAAGGTGTTGCGTTTGGTGTAAGTATTGGTGATGACGGTAATGGTCGATTAGACTTAGATAGTCCATTCGGTGGTAGCGATATTGAACTTGAATACTTTAATATGCTAGGCAATATCGTAGGTACGTATCGTGTATCCGGATATGGCGATATTAAGACAGAAATAAGCGATAGTGAATTTGCAAATACTTATGATACTCAAAATTTCGAGTTCCCAGAAGTAACTACTGTAGGAGCATATGCTTTTAACTCTGTAGCTAAAACTATTAAATTGCCTAAAGCGGTTAGAATTAATAAGACTGCATTTGATAATTGCGCAGATGTTACAGAAATTTATATTCCTAGTTTTGTAATGCAAAAAGGAAATGAATTCCAAACATTCAACATGACAGAGCTTATTAAACTTGTTTTAAATGAGTCGTCCGACGTTGAAGCTTTGGCAGGCATGATATTGAGCCGAGGTAAAATCTACAATCAAGACGAAACAAAACGTTTTGATAAAGCTACTAAAACTTGGGTACCGGTTCAATAAGGAGGTAGCGAATGGACGAAATCAGAATACTTCTGATGGATGTAGGCATTCCGGCATACTTTGCGGATATTGGATTCTGGGTAACCCTGTTAGGGGTTATCTGGGCCGCCCTTAGGGGTTCGTTTAGGGCGATGGTGTGGTTCTTAGAAAATACATCGATAGCAGAGGTGAAACGTCAACTTGATGATCATGTTGGTCGTAAGTTATCTAAGCAAAGGGAATATTATGATGATCGTATGACAGATGCTATTAATAGCATTGGCAAATTAACGGAAAGTAATCAAGATATTCTAAGGCAACTGGTGAAATTGGAGGAACGAGATGATGCTATATTTCACCGCTTGGATGCACTGGAAACCACAACGCAAACACTAAATACGGAATTAATGCACATACAATTACTTAATAATCTACCAATAAAAAGGGGTATCACCATCCCAAATGACGGAGGTGAAAGCCTTGGATAAGATGAAAGTAATTAATAAAGTAAAAACAATATATAGTTCAATACGAATCGCTAATATTCATCCTACTTTAGTATGGGGGGCAAGAGTAATTATTCTTGTCATGCTAACACCAATTATATTGGCAACCATGGCTTATGCGATTTCATTTTATTTAGGCGAAATATCTAGTGCAAACGATAAGATCATAACAATGGGAGCATTCTTAATTGACCATATGTTTGGTGCTCCAGGCGTGATTGTATCGCTCACAGGATTATTATGGCTTAGCGTTGATAGGGATAATAATGGTATCCCAGATAAATTAGAACAGGAGGATAAAAAATGAAAGTATTTATTAACCCAGGGCATGACGTTGCCCTTGATAGTGGTGCAGTTAATCCTGTATACGGTACACGTGAATGCGATGTGGCACGTGATGCAGGAAAGATGCTAGCACGATATTTGGAAACTGCAGGATGTGAAGTTAGATCTTTACAAAATGATGACTTAGGTCTCGTATGTGCTGAGTCCAACGCATGGGGCGCAGATATCTTTGTGTCGCTTCACTGCAATGCATTCAATACGCAGGCACGTGGCACTGAAACATTGTACAAGTCTTTCAACGGCCAACAATTAGCGAACGACATCCAATCGCAAATCATTCGCAGCATTAATACCGTGGATCGCGGCGTTAAGGAACGTCAAGATTTATGGGTGCTAAATGGTACGGACGCAACAGCCGTGTTAGTTGAAATGGCTTTTATAGATAATGATGAAGACCTAGCACTACTTAACAATGATTTAGACACTATAGTGCGTGCTATCGCAAGGGGCATTACTGATTACGCAACAGGAGGGGAATAATGTATGACAAAATCAAAGTATTATTTAATCACCCTACTTACCGCAATATTGTTATCGGTGGTATTGGGCTCGTCATCATCCTTTGCATCGGATACATATTCTACCAATCAAACGGAAGCGACTATCAGCGTACCATTAACGCAGTGGAACGAGCTCAAAAGCAACAACGAGAAAGCGTTGAACTTAATCGAAGCGTCCAACGTTCCATTGACAGAAGCACAGACTATAGCCGTGAAGCAGCGACAAGAATTGAACGAAGCACACAATACAATCGACAAATTAACGACCGAATTGGACAAAGCCAAAGCGGACTTAGTGAAGCAAGAAGTTACCTTAAACGAAATGCAGAACTCTTTGACCGAATTGAAAGGGCAAATCGAAAACGACAAGAAAACTATCAAACGACTACGGATGCAACGCAACCTATCACAGATATTAGGAGCGGGTGCGACAATCGGAGTAGTAATTCATCGATAACTGAGAGGTGATCCATACATCTCCCTACCATACGAGGGCGGACGTATGGATTGACAGTAATAATGCAAAAGACCTTACTGGGAATATGTCCTGGTAAGGTCTTTTTTTGTTTATAAATAGCAATTGCGGATAGGGTAAAAATATGGTGTAATTAGGGTAATAATAGGAGGTGGGAGTAATGCTGAAAGTATTTAACAAAGACCCACATTTTATGAGGGATGCAGTAATTGTAGATAGCTACGAAGCTGCATGGGATATAATATGCTCTATGCAGCAGAGTCTAGGGCAAGGCATACTTCTTGTTGGCAGACAGACTTGGAAAGAATTGGGGTTAGCTGAATCCTTTCCTGATTTTGTTTGGGAAGAAAATGTAAAAGCGGTCTATATTAATTGTGATAAAACCTTACTAATCCCTGCTCCATCAAAATATAATCGAATTAATGTTTTAAAACTTATTAAATTTTTTGGGATTCACTATTCTATTCGAGAAATTGATGATTAATCTTTTTAAAATTAGATCAAACCTAAAACATAGAAAATTTGATGATGATATCTAGGTACTGTAGGGATAGAAGTTAAAAATTAAAAAGGGACTATCATTGTAGATATATTTTATACTTTGATAGTTTCCTTGATTTTTATGTTAGATATATAAATATTATATGAATATATTAGATATAACTAAATAGCATTATAAATTCATGTTATTTTCATGTATAATATAGATAGTTAAGATAAATGAAGTACTTTAATTGGTGAAAGTGGGGGAGATAAAATGAATATAATTGATATAGCAAATGCATTTCTATCGATTGAACCTCAAACTCATAAGAAATTGCAAAAATTATGTTATTATGCTTATGCATGGTATCTAGCACAAACTGACGAACAGCTTTTTGAAGAAAAATTTGAAGCATGGGTTCATGGGCCTGTATCACCTAAGCTTTATTCTGAAATAAGATATAATAGAAACATAATAGGAGACTGGGGTGAAGTGCCTAAATATGAAGGTAATGTAGATGAGGATGCATTATCTATTGCAAAATGGGTTTATGAGGCGTATGGAGAATTTAGTGGTACTGATTTGGAAATAATGACTCATCGAGAAGACCCTTGGATAAAAGCACGTGGTGGAATTAAATCTTGGGAAAGAAGCAATACAATAATTTCTGATAGTGATATAAAAGAGTATTACAGGAAACAATTGAGTTAAAATGGCATTACCAAAGCTACCAAAAGTTAAACAAGAACAATATAATGTAATTCCTAAAAAACGAAGGATTGAAGAATCAAAATTATTATTTTCATTTGAATTATTAGATTTTTCAGTTGAATACTATAATTGTAATGGAATGTGTGATAAAGGGATAAAAAATTGTTTTGAAAAATTAAGAGACTATAGTAGATTGACTGTTGATGAGATTCATGCTGGACAGGGGACAATAAGATTTCATCAAATTCGAAAAGAAGATGTCAAGGAGTGGCCTGCTTATTTAGAACACAATGAACAATTAGAAGAATCATTTTATCAGATTTCATTTGGTAGCTCAAAGGGTAGAGCTCATGGGATTATTATAGAAAATAAGTTCTATATTATATGGTTAGATCCACACCATTATTTATATCATGATAGTCGATATGGGCCTAGAAAAGGCTTTAAAGAATTAGAGCGTTGTTGTAATCCAAGAGATGAGATTATCAGAACATATGAAAGCCGTATTAAGGCATTAGAAGAACGTAATCATGAATATCTGAAATTGTTGGAAGAGGTGACAAGGCCAGATATATAATAAAGTTAAACTGACCTCATTAAAATGAAAATTAGCTATGCCCCTTTATTGCCCCCTTTTGTAATAGTGTGGCTCATTAAAACAGAAAGCATAGTAATTGTAAAGGTACAACCCTCAATCCGCACCAAATATAAGGACCTACAGTTTACTGTAGGTCTTTTTTTCGTTATTTTGATATTAAAATACATTTAATGAGTTTATCTTCTCCTTTTAAATCTGAGAAGTGTTGGCAGGTTTTCACAATCCGTGTACAATCATAGTAATTAGTAATATACATTTATATATATAGTTTTCAATATGAGAGAAGATTATGGTTTTTAATTATGGTGAGACGTTACGTATCCGAAGGGATCTATATACGATTTTAGGCAAGATACGCTATATTGATACTCATGGAAAAATTGGGTATGAGTATAAGTTAGTTAAACATAAGAATAATGCAGAGTTTTGGCTCAGTTGGGATAAGAGGCGCGATGCGTACCAGTTTTCCAAGTTGTGTGGAAAAGCACTACCAGCCGATATGAAACTCGTAGATAGTGGTTATGAGATGGTAACGGGCACTTGGGGTGAGGTAGACGTAGGTACTACTGATACTGCTAAATATAAAGAGTATGAAAATGTTGATGGTACTGCTACGTTTTCTGTTCAAGAGTGGGCTTTTGAAACGGAATATTCAAAAGGCTTTTACATTAATAAAGAATACGTATCTGTCGAAAAGGACTCAGAGGTAACTGAGTCTATTCTAGATAAAATGGATACGATTAAGAAGCTAAAGTTCATAGGACCAATCGGTTGGATTTTGGGGAACTTACTACTTTATATGCCAATCTTTGATATAAAAATATTGAATGATGTACGGGATGTACTTACCTGGCCTTATATAGTAGCTGGGAGTATAGTCCTTGGTATTATTGTGGCTTGTACTTTCATTATTTCGAGAATTATGCGTTGATGAAAACACATCGGTTATATGGGGCTCCCTTTTGTGGGGTAAATAAAAGGTCGTAACATGTATTAATACATATTACGACCTTTTTACTATAGGATTTATTTGTTAGGGGTTAGCTATTAGCTTCAGCTGGTTGAAGTTGTTCAAGTTCAGCTTCTTTAGCATCTAATTCTTTGGCGCCAAAATGAGCCAATACACAGAATGTAATACAAAGAACACATGCTACTAATAAAAGATAGAAACCTGCATTCCAACCAAATTTATCTGCTAAAACACCAAATAGTGTTGTACCTAAGTTTGCACCAACAATGTAACTCATGAATCCACGAAGACCAACAGCAGAACCTACTGCAAATGGTGGTACAATATCCATAGTTTGTACTGAAGCTAAGAATTGAGGAATGTAGATTAAACAACCTACAATAGCAGCGAAGAAAGTAACCCATAAGAGAGACTCGCTTTGCCAATAACCAAATATACAGAAGAAGATAATACTTATAGCAATGATTGCAGGTGGCATGCGATAACCTTTAAAGAATTTATCGGAAATGTAACCTGCAAAAATAGTTGAAGGGATAGCCGCCCATTCAAAGAATAAAAAGGCAACAGACATTTCTGCTTTGGAGAAACCCTTTACTTGTAATAAATAAATTGGAAGCCAAGTAAGCATACCAAAGCGAATCATGTAAACGAAGGTGTCAACTAATGATACATACCAAGCGTTTTTATTTTTCAATACGTATTTTACAAAGATTTCTCTTGTGCTCATATGAGGTGCTTCAGAACTTCTGTGTGCCTTATGAGCTGTGTCGGCGATGATTTCACTTGTTGGTGGTAAGCCTTCACGTTCAGGGCTTTCTTTGATTAAGAAAGAAATGGCAATTGCTATGATAACTGCAATAAGAGCTGGTACACCATAACTCCCTAATTGCCAGTGATCTGTAGTAGTGAAATATAATGCGGCGGCTACGATTGGTGCTACGATACCACCACCGAGATTGTGTGAAATATTCCAGATAGCTCCATAACGGCCACGTTCCTGTTTTGGGTACCATTTAGCTAAGGTGATAAAGGATGGTCCTACACCAAATCCTTGGAAAAAGCCATTTAGTACTACTAAAACTAAGAAGAAGGCGAGACTATCGGCAAAGCTCATAAAGATATTGATAATTGCACAGCAAATGAGACCGAAAGCCATAAACTTGGCAGGACTTGCTTTGTCCGCAAGACTACTCATAAAGCCTTTACTTAAACCATAAGCGATAAGCATACCACTAGATAGCAAACCAATTTCTGTTTTGCTCATATGGAGGATATCTGATAAAAAGTGTGTTGATAAGGCAAAGTTATTACGAACAATATAGTACGCAGCATAACCTATAAAAATACCAATTAATGATTGCAATCTATATTTATAATATAGATTCATAATCATGCTTTGTGGAACTAATGATTTTGCCTCTTTAGGTTGTAAAAATGAAAACATAGTTATTACCTTTCTTTCTTAATAACTAAATCCTATTGCATTGTTAATACTACCATTTCTATAGAATTCATGTAAATGATTTATGAGATAAAAATATTAATTTGTAACTTTAAATTGCTTATTATTAGCTGAAAATGTGTATAGAAAATATTTGAATTATAGACAAGTACTTCTTAATATATTAGATTAAATATATTGGGAGGTTATTATCTATGAAATATTTACGCCGTGAACTTAATCAAGTGGAAAAAGAGTATTTAAAACAATTTGGTGAAGACTCTTTAATTTGTGTCATCCTTCATGATCCTAATACAAAGGATAAACAAGATGTGCAGGATACTATTGATATTCTAAAAGAAGCAATTGCAAAAAATAAACCTCTAGAACAGGTTCCAGAGGATATGTGGAAGCTTATTGAGTTTTAATGTATATGAATTCCATACAATAAAAAGGCACATTGTTTTATGCGCAGACCATCTATAAATGAATTGTTTAAGATGGTAGTTCAAAACAATGTGCCTTTATGTTATAGCTTGTAGAGTTCAGGTTTGCGATCTCTAAAAATATTGATTTTATTGCGAATATCCTCTACTACGGTGAGGTCGATATCTACAGATGAGATGCCCTCCCTAGTGTCCATTTCGAGGAGGTTTGTACCCCATGGATCGTATACAGCGGAGTGACCAGTGCTTTGAACTCGACCTACTGTACCACAGCCGTTGACAGCACATAAGAAGAGTTGGTTTTCAATGGCGCGCACTTCGTTTAATACTTGCCAGTGGCGTAAACGCATAGTAGGCCATTGAGCAGGTACAAATAATAACTCTGTATTTGATAATGCAGCCATTCTTACGAGCTCAGGGAAGCGAATGTCGTAACAGATAACCGTACTACAAGGAATGCCATCCAATTCAAAATGAGTGGTATGCGTACCGCTAGCGAAGTATTGGTCCTCTTTAGCAGGACTAAATCCGTGCATTTTGGAATACTCTCCTACGAGCTTGCCTTCACGGTTGTAAGCATAGGATGTATTAAATACTAAATCCTCTTTTGCTACGGCTACAGAACCGCCCACAATGTTTACATTGTGTTCTTTTGCGAATGTACTTAATAAAGCTTTTGTTCTTTCTCCATTTCTGTCAGAAATATTGATTAAATCCTTAGATGGATGAAATCCTGTATTCCATGTTTCGGGCAAGACGATAATGTCAGGCTTTTCTGATAGGGCTTGTGAAAGTAATTCTTGGACGCGCGCATAATTGTATTCTACTTCGTTTACATGGACGTCCATTTGTATAAGGCTTAAGCGTTTTTTCATAGAGAATCCTTTATCTATTAGATGAGTATAATTCTAGTAATGTGTATTATAATTAGAATATTAAAGCATTATTGAGTGTATTACAATATAAGAGTCGATAAAGCTAGTTTAATTTTTTTACAATCTTTTGATAATAATAGTTTGCATACTATTTATGGAGATATAGGTTATTACTTTAGATAATGTTAGATCTTTTGGTGAAAATATGGAAATAATAGATGTTATAAATGCGCGAACTAGCATACGTCGGTATAAAAAATCTTCTTCGGTTGGAGAAGACATAATTCAAAATTTGGTAGCCCTCGGAATGCGAGCTCCATCGCCTAAAAATCGTCAGCCCTGGCAGGTTATTCATGTGACGGCAGTGGAGAAAGAACATTTTGTGAATTTAGGCTTTCAGGTGTTAGAGCAATATAAAGAACATAAGGAACATTTTGGTAGTTTAGAGATTAGTCTTAAGGCTATGCAAACTGCTAGTGACTTGCTATTTGTGTTTAATCCTTATGATCACTTGCCTGACTATACTCGCGTGTGGGAGAAAAGTGACTTACAAGCTATTGGCGCTTTCATAGAACATATTTTATTGGGGGCAAAAGCAATTGGGTTAGGTACATTGTGGATGAATGATGTGTATTTTATGCAGTGTGAAAGCAAAACCTTTTTAAATATTCCTCACGATGTACAGGCAATCATTGCTATAGGTATTCCAGATGAAACTATGTATCCTAGACCTCGAAAATCGATTGATGAAGTACTAATAAAGCGTTAATTTTTACTATTCTTCATGGAAATGTTATAATATTCTGTATATAATTGTGTTCTAATAGAGGAGGACCTATGAAACGGATTCCGTTGGTAACACTGTTAGTTTTGGTATTGGCAATGGTTGTGGCAGGTTGTGGATTGCTTTCACAAAAAACAGAACCTACTAGTTCAGTACCGCCTGCAAAAGAAGTTAAGATGGTACATCCAACGGGTATTCCTGTTCTTATGTATCATAAAGTCGGCGACGACAAAGATAATGATGCAGTTATTCGGGAGGATTTGTTTAGAGAACAAATGAAGTTCCTCAAGGATAATGGCTATAATCCATTGACGATGGATCAATTGTATGATTATGTTGTAAATGGTGCTGCGGTGCCTGAAAAACCTGTTGTTTTAACCTTTGATGACGGTTATGCAGATACATATTCTATCGTATATCCAATTATGAAAGAATATGGATTCCCGGCTACTGTATTTATCAATCCTGGCGATGTTGGGACGCGTCTAACTTGGGATCAAGTGCGTGAAATGCACAAAAATGGTATTACTATTTCAAACCATGGTTTCCAACACATAGAAATGGGCCAATTGTCGGAAGCAAAACAAATTGAAAATATAACAAAGGCCCAAGAGGCACTTGCTAAAGAAGTAGGCATTAAGGATAATCCTTGGTTCTGCTATCCATATGGAGATAAAAATGAATTCACCGACTCAGCATCTAAGAAAGCTGGTATTAAAATGGGGATGGCTATGAAATCTGGCTGGGCTCATACTGGTGATAATCCATATAATATTTTGCGTGTTTGGGTAGGTAATGCGG
>ERZ827363.4214-NODE-4214-length-10237-cov-5.195050_pt1 | contig 10237 bp, 7 predicted proteins | sample MGYA00519776_ERZ827363 | MGnify/ENA primary metagenome ERZ827363 (study PRJEB31778, sample SAMEA3449288) | human gut metagenome | biome: human gut; feature: human-associated habitat; material: faeces | place: United Kingdom | collected 2010/2012 ...
GCTTTTTGTGCTGCGTCGATGCCCTGAGACGGACAAAACCAAGGCGTACTGCCCGCTGCGGATAGGTGGTGCACTTCCCTGCGTGCATTTTTGGGAGTATTCAACAAGCTCTTAAAAATGCATAACGTTGTGAATGGGCGGTAGTGATCCGCAGGCGCCCATCGACAGCCATTGTGGGCGGGCTATCGATGAGTGGAGGGGGTTGTTACTGAGTTTCTGCTTTGCGACGACCTGCAACACTGCTGTAACCGCGTCGTTTTGTCGTTCGTGATGGGGCCGTTGGGGCCCACGGTGCTGAATACTCCGTTTTTTGCACGGTCCAAGGTGGGGCACCCTGAGACGAAGCAAAAAGATGCCTCATTTCTATGCAAATACCAATAGGATTTATGCAAGATTGAGATTGTAAACCGTGCACGTGCACAAAACCGGTGCGGGGACGTCTGGAGGCGGCTCGGCTCCTGGGGCATTGCACGTGCAGAACGGTTAAAATCGGGACTCGGTCTTAGTTTTACTTGGAAGGATGCATATGACTTCTAATATTGATGCTTCTCTAGAGGAGACGCTCTCCTATATCGCAGGACAGCTTAAGACGCTGACTTCTATTGCCTCCCCTACCGGCTATACCCGTGCGGCGACTGATTATCTAATGGAAACATTGCGCGATATGGGGTTTGGGCCTGAGCGTTCTAATAAGGGCAACGTGCTCGTTGAGCTTGGTGGTGAGGGTGAGCCGCTCGTGTTGGCGAGCCATGTCGATACCCTAGGCGCCATGGTGCGTTCCATTAAGGACAATGGCCGCCTGCGCCCCACGACGCTCGGTGGGCATCAGTGGTCTACGGCCGATGGCGAGAACTGCACCGTCTACACGCGCGACGGCAATGTGTACACGGGTGTGGTCCTCAATACCGAGCCTTCGGCGCACGTGGCCGACGAGCCGGTCAAGACTATCGAGAAGAACATGGAGATCCTGCTCGACGAGAACGTCGACAGCAAGGACGATGTGCTCGAGCTGGGTATTCAGACTGGCGACATCATCGCTATGGACCCTCGCACGACGGTGACGGAGAGTGGCTACATTAAGAGCCGCTTCCTGGACGACAAGCTTTCGGCCGCCATTTTGCTGGGCTTGGCGCGTGCCGTCGCCGCTGGCGAGGTGACGCTTTCGCGTAAGGTTTCGCTGCTCTTTACCGTGTACGAGGAGGTCGGCCATGGCGGTGCCTTTGTGCCGGCCGACACGCGCGAGATGATCAGCGTGGACATGGGCTGCGTGGGCGACGACCTGGGCTGCACCGAGCGCATGGTGTCGATTTGCGCCAAGGATTCGGGCGGCCCCTACAACTACGATCTGGTGACCACGCTGTCCAATATCGCGCGCGAGCTTGAGCTCGATTACGCCATCGACGTGTACCCGCATTACGGCTCGGACGTTGAGGCCACGCTCTCGGCCGGCTACGACATTCGCCATGGTCTGATCGGCCCCGGCGTGTACGCGAGCCACAACTACGAGCGCAGCCACATCGACGGCGTGCGCAACACCTTCGAGCTCGTCCGCGCCTACGTACAGCGCTAGCGATGCAGCGGCCTCGGCTGATACGGCAGTACCGACCGAGGCCGTCCTCTCTAAGTTGCGGTGAAATAGGGACTGTTTGGCGGTTTTAAACGCTTAAACAGTCCCTATTTCACCGCAATTTATGAAGGGGATGGGGCTACTTAAGTGCGCCGGTCACGGTGCCGCCGCCCAGGACGACGTCGCCGCGGTAGACCACAACGGCCTGTCCGGGGGCGATGGCTCGTTGTGGCTCGTCAAAAGTTAGCAGCATTTGCCCGTCTTCGTCACGCGTAAGGGTCGCTGCCTGGTCTTTCTGACGGTAGCGGTACTTGGCGCCTACGCGAATGCCGCCGGCATCGAGCTCGGCCTCCATGCGTGCGTCCGGCGCGCTCCAGATCCAGTCGTCGGCCGTGAGTGCTGTGGCCGTTAGGTCCTCGGCCTCGCCCAGATGCACGGTGTTGTTGGCGGCATCGACGCCCGTCACATACACGGGATGCGCCATCGCGACGCCCAAGCCCTTGCGCTGGCCGATGGTATAGCGCAACGCGCCGTTATGGCGTCCGACCACGCTGCCGTCGCGCCACACAATGTCGCCCGGTGCAGCGGGATGTCCGCAGCGGCGCTCGATATAGCCCGCGTAGTCACCGTCTGGAATAAAGCAGATGTCCTCGCTTTCGGCCTTCTTGGCGTTGATGAAGTCCTGCTCGGCGGCAATGCGGCGCACGTCGCGCTCCTTGTTCAGGCCTGCCAGCGGAAAGATTGTGCGTGCCAGGCGCTCTTGCGTGAGCGAATACAAAAAGTAACTCTGGTCCTTTTTGGGGTCCTCGCCGCGATGCAGCTGCCAGGTGCCGTCGGGCGCCTGGCTCGTTTTGGCGTAATGTCCCGTTGCGATGTAGTCGCAGCCCATGTCCAGCGCCGCATCGAGCAACGCGCCAAACTTAATGTGGCGGTTGCAGATGATGCACGGGTTGGGCGTCAGCCCCTCCTGGTAGGCGTTCACAAAACGCTCGATAACACTGTGGTCGAAGGTCTGCTGCAGGTCGAGCACATGGTGGGGTATCCCCAGGCGCTCGGCGACGGCCTTTGCATCGGCGATGTCGCGGTCGACCTTACTCGTGCCCGTGGCGGGGTCGGGCGCGGGGCAGGTGAGGCGCATGGTGGCGCCGACGCATTCGTAGCCCTGGCTTTTGAGCAGGTACGCGGTCACGCTAGAATCGACGCCGCCGCTCATGGCGACGAGCACGCGCTTGTTGTGCATGGGGAGGTTCTCCTTGGTGGCATGTGGCCAAAAAAGAAAAGCGGCGCGGGAGGCTGGTTCCGCGCCGCAGACATTGTAGCAAGTTCGGACGTCTCGTGGGACACCCTAACGAGATGGGCTCAGGCAGCCAGAAGAGAGGATAGGCCGGCATGCCATGGGCCTATCGACAAGTGACGGGCCCTTAGTCCTGGAACAGTGCCGTGGACAGGTAGCGCTCGCCGGTGTCGGCAAGCAGGGCCACGATGGTCTTGCCCTCGTTTTCGGGGCGCTTGGCCAGCTGCAGCGCGGCCCACACGGCGGCGCCGGACGAAATGCCCACGAGCACGCCCTCCTTGTGGCCCACGGCGCGGCCGGTGGCAAAGGCGTTGTCGTTCTCGACGGGGATGATCTCGTCGTAGACCCGGGTGTCGAGGACGTCGGGCACAAAGCCGGCGCCGATACCCTGGATCTTGTGCGGGCCGGCCTGGCCCTTGGAGAGCACCGGGGAAGTGGCGGGCTCAACGGCGACGACCTGAATCTGGGGGTTCTGCTCCTTGAGGAACTCACCCACGCCGGTCACGGTACCGCCGGTGCCAACGCCAGCGACGAAGATGTCGACCTCGCCGTCGGTGTCATCCCAGATCTCGGGGCCGGTCGTGGCTTTGTGGATGGCGGGGTTGGCGGGGTTCACAAACTGGCCGGCGATAATGCTGTTGGGCGTCTCCTTCTGCAGTTCTTCGGCCTTGGCGATAGCGCCCTTCATGCCCTTGGAGCCGTCGGTGAGCACGAGCTGCGCACCGTATGCCTGCATCAGCTTGCGGCGCTCGACGGACATGGTCTCGGGCATGGTGATGATCACCTTGTAGCCGCGGGCGGCCGCCACCGAGGCGATGCCGACGCCGGTGTTGCCGCTCGTGGGCTCGATGATGGTGTAGTCGCCGCCGCGCACGAGCTTGCCTGCCTTCTCGGCCTCGTCAATCATGTTCTTGGCGACGCGGTCTTTAACTGACCCGGCGGGGTTGAAGTATTCGAGTTTGACGAGCACACGAGCCTTGAGGTCCTCGTCGGCCTCAAAGTGAGTGAGCTCCAGGAGCGGGGTGTGGCCGATAAGCTGATCGATGGACGTGTAAACCTTGCTCATGGTGAACCTCCAAAGTGTTCAAGTTGCTGGTTGCCGTGTGGTTTCACGGTGCGTGTAGCAGCTAAACCCATAAACCTTATAGGTTGTTCGTTTAGCTGTTGGGAAGCATACTAGACACTAAAGCCTAGTAATGCAATAGGAAATAGAAGATTATTACGAGCTGATTAACCATCTTGACCGGAACGGGTATTTTCAAAACCAATTTTTCGGCTAGAATTTCTACGGACTAAATGACCGAAAGGCAGCACTATACATGTTGGTTTCTACAAAGGGCAGATATGCCCTGCGCGTTATGGTCGATCTGGCCGAGCACCAGGCGGCCGGTCGCATCCCGCTCAAAGAGATCGCGGCGCGACAGGGGATTTCCGAGAAATATCTCGAGAACATCTTGGCTACGCTCGTGCGCGCCAACATGCTTTCGGGCATGCGCGGCAAGGGCGGCGGCTACGTGCTCACGCGCCCGCCCGAGCAGTACACGGTGGGCGAGATCCTGCGCCTGACCGAGGGCAGTCTGGCACCGGTTGCATGCCTGGATGGCGACTGCAAGGGCTGCTCACGCTCGGATGAGTGCCCCACGCTCGACGTGTGGAAGAACCTGGACAAGCTCATCAACGACTACCTCGACGGTGTGACACTCGATCAACTTGTCGCTCCCAACCATGGCTACGACTACGTCATCTAACCCACACCTGCCATTTGGGGACGGGGTAGAAATGGTAGATTCTCTCGCCCTTTGAGACTTGACAAATAAGAAGGCCGCCCATTTTTGCGATGGGCGGCCTTCGTTTTGGGCTGTTGAGACGGGCACGGCCGGAATGGCCGTTTTAGTCCTCGGCGATGCTGTCGAGGATGCTGCGCGTGATGGATACCAGGATACTGCCCATAAAGGTCGATCCAAAGCTGGCGATGGAGATGCCCGCGCCCAGCAGATTGACCGACAGGTAGCTGGCCAGCTCGAGCATAAAGCTGTTGACTACGAGCTGAAAAACACCAAGCGTAATAATAGTGAGCGGCAGTGAGATGACGGTCAGGAACGGCTTGACGAGCGAATCGACAATGATCAGGAACAGTCCCACAAAGGCAAAGCAGACCCAGGTCTCGGCAAAGCCGAAGGGTTGGATACCGGGGACGAGGAACGTGGCGATCGCGATGGCGATCGAGGTGAAGAGCCAGTTAAGCATAAAGCGCATGGCGTGAATCCTTTCTTGCGCCGGGATTGCTGGCGTCGCGTGAAGCGGCTTACGGCGGCGACCTGGATGGTTGCGCGGGCGCGCCGCGGTGTTTGGGCGCCCATTGTCTCAAATATTCGTGGAGCTTACGTGCGCATATGGTTTCTAAACGGCGTTCGTCCTGAAAAACGCGCCGCTGGCAGAGAGTCTTGTCGCTTTAGTTTGGTGGTGTGCTACACTGCTACGGGCAAAAGCCACAGGCGTTGCCCTATTGCATAGAACGGGTGAACGATGCCCGATGTCAGTATCAACTTCGATGCCTTTTGGCGGGTTTGGCGGTGATCGATGAATATCGAGAACATGTTTGACAAGCCTGATGTCAAGCAGCTGGTCCACGCATTTAGCCTTTTGGACGACGAGAAGGATATCCAAGCGTTTTTGACCGATATCTGCACGCCGCGCGAGATTTGCGACCTTTCTCAGCGTTTGCAGGTTGCGCGCTATTTGGACGAGGGCGAGCCTTATGTTGAGGTTCAGGCCCGCACCGGCGCTTCGTCCACCACGGTGAGCCGCGTTTCAAAGGCGCTGAACGGCGAGTACGGTGGCTACCGCAAGATCCTCATTAAGTTGGAGGATGGCGAGTAGGCCAGCGACAACATTGAATTACGAAGAACCGTCCCTCCGGGGGCGGTTTTTATATGCCCGCAATCGGCTGGTGCGTTGGGGTCAGGTTGCTTTGTACCAAAAGATGGAGCTGCGGTGGCAATGTGTCCGCTTGGGCGGGTAGGATGGATGCATTGATTATTGCGAACAGTTTGAGCGGAGGACCATGCCTGTTCGAATCTATACCACCAATGCCGGCACGGATTTGAGCGATGCCGAGTCGGCGTTGCTTGCCGACCTTATTGCCCGCCACGGGCGTGCCGTGTTGCTGGCACCTACGTTTGCCGAGCTCGACCTGTGCCGTCATGATGCGGCGGAAGCCGGCGTTTCGCTGGGTATCGACTACAAGACGCCTACATCGTGGCTTCGCTCGCTTTGGGAGCTTTTGGGCGACGGGCGCGGTTTCGTCGACAACCTGCAGCGCCAGATGCTGTTCTCGGACATGGTCACGCGTCTCGACGATGCCGACCTGCAGCCGCTTTCGCGTAGCCAGGGCACGGTGCGCATGCTCGCGCGCATGGCCCGCGATGTGCTGCCGGGTGTGGCGGGGACGACGGCCGAGCGATGCGGTGGCAACAACTGCCAGCCTAAGCCAAAAAGCGATGCCGAGGCTCGTGTATTCGAGCTTTTGCGCGCCTATGCGGGCGGTTTGGACCGTCGAGATATGGTCGAGCCCTGCGAGGCAGCTGACATTATGGCCGGTGCCCTGGCCGATAGCCTGCCGGCGTGCGCCCGCGCCGTATGCGTGCGCGGTACCACGTCGTTTACGCACGGTCTACTCGAGCTGCTGTCTGCCGTGGCGAACAATGGGGGAGAGGTCGTCGTGCTGCTTGCCCGCGAGCAGGCGGCGATGCGCGAGGAGCTTGCCACGGCATTTGATGCCCGCGGTGTGCTGTTTGAGATCGCGCCGCTGGGGGAGGACGCCGTCGCGTCTGATGTCGTTTGCGGGGCCGCCGCTCAGCCTGTCTTTATTGAGGTCGCCGGCCCCCATGCCCGTGCTCATGTCTATGCGGACGCCATCGATAAGTTGGTGAAAGCGCGCAAGGAGTCCAAGGCCGATAAAGCTACTGCAACGCCCGCCGACCCCGTGCGCGTGCTCGTCGTTTCTGCCCGGGCACCCCAGCTGTTCGGCGAGCTCGCCGCCCGTTTTGCGGCGCGTCACATTGCGGCCGAGACGACTGAGTTCACGGCGTTTTCCCAGTCCATCGCGGGCAGGCAGTTTACGGCGCTCGCCAACCTGATCGAGCGTATGAAAGCCGCCGACGAGGGCACCGCTTCCAAGACCGAGTGGTGGCCCGCTCCGGAGCTTACCGACTGGATCTACAGCCCGCTTTCGGGTGCCGACGCCGCCAGCGCGCGCACGTTCGACAAGAATATGCGTCTCTCGCGTAGCAAGACTACCGCGGGCGTTAAGAGCCTGCTGCAGAGCGTCCAAGGCCAGGTGAGGGGCGCGCGCAAGGCGGCGAGCGACGAGAACTGGTTTAAGAACGTGCCATGCGTGGTCTCGGACGTGTTTCAGGCGCTGTGGCGCGACAAACCCGTGACGGCGCTCAAGGCCATGCTTGCCGTTGTCGAGGCGTTGCCCGATCGTTTGCTGGGCGGCTTGGATGGTCAAGCCCGTCGCCAGGCGGAGGTGGCCCTGCTGCGCCACGCCATCGACATCCTTATGAATGGCGCCCGCGCGCTCGATGTGTCGCAGGCCGCGACCGTGTCCGTGCTCGATGGCATTCGCACCAAGGTGGACAAGCGCAGCGCCGCCTACGATTACGAGACCCACGAGGTTGACCGTGCGCCACGTGCTCAGGTTCGTTTTGCTTCGCTTGCCGATGCGGCAGCTCTGCGCCCCGGCAGCTACGATGCCGTGCTGTTTGCCGATGTCGATCTGGACAGCTATCCACTCTCGCACGAGGAGGGACCGCTGGCTACGCTGACGGCGAGCCTTGGTCGCGAGGGCGTGACGCTTGAGCCCGCAGCCTTGCTGCGCGTGCGTTTTGGCCACGCGATGCAGGCGGCGCGCGGCCCGGTTGCGCTTGCCCGCGTGACACACGATCGCCAAGCGCGCGAGTGCTACCCGGCAGCCGTATGGACCGAGCTGTGGGCACATGCCGAGGCCGCTGGCGCTGCCAAGCCCATGCGCGTGGGCGAGGGCGATATCATCGCCGACTTTGATCCCGCGGCAGGCGAAGGTCTTAGACGCGAGCGCGTGACCTGCGAAGCTCCTCAGCATCTGAGCGATGAAGCCATTCCGTATCTGGTCCTGCGCCGTCGCGATGGCGAGGGCGAGGATGCGCCGCTGGTGCCGCGCTTGACGTCTGCCTCGCAGATCGAGGCCTATTCGACCTGTCCGCTATGCTGGTTCGTCTCGTACCGCGTGAAGCCCCAGTCGATCGACGCGGGCTTTGGCAACATGGAGAAGGGCAACTTTGTCCATGACGTGCTTGAGCACCTGCACGCCCGTCTGCCCCAGGAGGGCATGGAGCGCGTGACGCCCGAGAACCTGCCGCGTGCTCAGGAGCTGCTGCGCGAGGTCTTTGACGAGACCTTGGCCGAGCATGCCTCCAAGCGTGGCAACGAGGGTCCGCTTGTGCCGCTCTCTCCGGTAGAGGAGCGCCAGGTGGCCGAGATTCTGCCGCAGCTGGAGGGCGTGCTTGCCTATGAAGCCGAGGCGCTGACTCCTTTTGCTCCGCGCTACCTGGAGTTTGTTTTCAACGACCTCAAGGTCGAGTATGCCGGCTGGCCGCTCGGCGGACGCATCGACCGTGTGGACGTGGATGCCGAAAACCGCGCCGTCGTGATCGACTACAAGCACCGCACGGGCGTTGAGGAGTTTAAACTCGCCGACCCCACGGAGCGCGACAAGGAATCGGGCGAGGCCGCCATCGATGACCCGCGGTGGCTGCCGCCCCATACCCAGACGCTTATCTATGCGCAGGCCATGCGCCGGGCGCTGGATCTGGATACCCGTGCGGCGCTCTATTTTTCGACCAAGGGCGGCAAACCGGCGCTGCGAGGCGCCGCGAGTGCCGAGCTGCTCGAGGAGGAGCGTGGTGACGGCCGCATCCCGGGCCTTAAGAAAGGTTTCCCCGGCGAGGGTGGCAGCATGGACTTCGACGCCCTGCTCGATCGCGTGGAGGCCGGCATCGCCGAGCGCTTGCGCGAACTCGAGGCGGGCAATGTCGCTGCTGTCGACCCGGCGTCGACACAGGCCGCGCATGGCCGCTGCTCGTATAACCACGAAGGTACGTTTGTAAGGAGGGGCGTGTAGACCATGGATCTTTCGACCTTGATGCCGCAACAGCTGCAGATCGTCAAGACGCTCGACCGTCCGCTGTTTGTCTCGGCGGGCGCCGGTTCGGGCAAGACCTTTACCCTCACGCGTCGCATCGTCTACGCGCTCTCGCCCGAATCCGGTCCGTTCGTTGAGCATCTGGACCAGGTGCTCGCCATTACCTTTACCAAAGATGCCGCGGCCGAGATCCGTGACCGCGTGCGCCGTGCGCTTATCGAAGAGGGTATGGACGAGGAGGCCCTGACCGTCGACGACGCTTGGATCTCGACTATTCACGGCATGTGCTCGCGTATCTTGCGCGCGCATGCGCTGGAGCTGGGCATCGACCCCGAGTTCACGGTGCTCACCGATACCGATGAGCTTATGGACCAGGCTGTTGAGCATGTGCTGGCCCGCGCGACGGCGCCCGATGCCGCCCCCGAGCTCGCGGCATCGCTCAAGGCCCTCTATGCCTGGTATCCCATGGCGGGCGAGGGCGGGCCGTTTGGCGCCGGTACCACCATCAAAGGCCTGGTGCGCGACCTGTTGGAGCTATCGAGCCAGCTGCCGGGCGGCATGGACGATGTGTGCGTGGCGCGCGGCCAGGCCGATACCTCGGCGCTCGCCGATGCCTATCGCGCGGCGCTGGGTGCGAGCAAGGCCTCGACCGAGAAGGCGCAGGCGGCGCTCGATGCCATCGACGCGTTCGAGGCGAGCGGCAAGACCATGGCCGATGCGGCGCGACTCATGATGTCGTGCACCATGCCGCGCGCGAGCAAGGCATTCCCTAAGGAGCAGGTCGAGCTGCTCAAGGCCGAGGCCGCCGATGCGTTTATCAATATCGTGCTTGCCTGCGGTGGCCCCGCGCTCGATGCGCTAGTGGGCTTGGCCCGCTCTGTAGAGGCCGAGTATCGCGCGCTGAAGGCCGCCCAGTCCGCCCTCGATAATAACGACCTGCTGCGTATGGCTTACGAGGCGTTGCGCGATTACCCTGCCATCCGTGCTGCGTACGAGGGCCGCTTTAAGATGGTCATGATCGATGAGTTTCAGGATACCGACCAGATGCAGGTCGATCTAATCCGCTACCTGACGGGTGCGGGGGAGCGTGCGCTGTGCACCGTGGGCGATGCGCAGCAGTCCATCTATCGCTTCCGTGGCGCCGAGGTCGAGGTGTTCCGTCGCCAAGAGCGCAAGGTGGGCTCCTCTGCTG
>ERZ827363.4215-NODE-4215-length-10237-cov-3.663720_pt1 | contig 10237 bp, 10 predicted proteins | sample MGYA00519776_ERZ827363 | MGnify/ENA primary metagenome ERZ827363 (study PRJEB31778, sample SAMEA3449288) | human gut metagenome | biome: human gut; feature: human-associated habitat; material: faeces | place: United Kingdom | collected 2010/2012 ...
AGCCCCAGGGCGCCGGTTGGTGAATAGGTCCAGCCGCTCACCACGCGGGTGGCGTTGTCCGAATATTTGGCGGTAATCACCATTCCGGCGCTGCTGAACTTCTCCCCGTACTTGTAGGCGGTTTTCGTTGGTGCTGTCGTCACGGAAATGCTGGACAGGGTGCGGATCGTGATTGCCTGGGTGCAGGTCTTTGTGACGCCGTTTTCCGTGTAGGAGATCGTCACCGCCGTGTCCGTCTTGGAAAGGGCGCCGCTGGGGGTGTACGTCCAGCCCGTCACGGTCTTTTTGGTGCCGTTGGACATGGTGGCCTCAATCACCATTCCGGTGGCGTCGAAACTCTCACCGATGTAATACGCGGTTTTGTTGGGTGCGGTTTTCACGGAAATGCTGGACATTTCCAGGACCGTGACCGCCTGGGTGGTCGTGACCGTCACGCCCGCCCGCTGGTATTTGATCGTCACCGCCGTGGTGCTGGCTGCCATAACGGTGGGGCTGAACGTGCAGCCGTCGGTTACGTTCTCCGTGGTGCCGTCGGCATAGGTGGCGGTGACCACCAGGCCGGTGGGGTCGAATGTTTCCCCCACGTTGTAGGTGGTTTTCGTGGGTGCGTGGGTAACTGCCACGCTGGAGGTAATCACCAGATCCACGTTGTACTGCATGGCGCCGGTGACCTCCACCACGGCGCTGGCCGTGTGGCCGTTCAGTGTGGCGGTTACCTCCCAGGTGCCGGTGTTCTCCGGCAGGGAGAACTTGGTGGAACCCACGCCGTTCAGGGTGGTTTCTCCGTCCGTGCAAACCACCGCCGCGCCGGCGCAGGTCGTCACGTTGATACTGGCAGACTGGACGCCCAGGGCCTCCTTTAGCTTTTTCAGCGTGACCTTACGGTTTTGCCCGTCAGCACCGGAGAAAAACGGAACCGTGTCCGTCAGGGCCATGGCGTTGCTTTCCGTCAGCACCTGGGTGGGCTGCTGGTAGTCCACGCCCGGCGTGGCCTTGGTCACGGTGGGGTTTCCCTTTGCGTCCTGGTCACCTTTCAAAATGCCCTTGGCGGTGATCGTGTCCTGTTTCTTTTCCAGTTCTTTGTTGATCTTCTCAAACAGGGCATTATGGGCGTTCGCGTCCTTGTCGTGCGCCTCCAGGTCCGCCTCCGACACCAGCACCTGCGAACTGGACAGGGTGCAGGACACCGTGGAGGCGTCGCCCACGATAATGGGCACGGTAATGTTTTTTTCCACCGTTTCCACCGACGCCACGGGGATAAAGTCCGCCGTGTCATAGGCGTTTTGGTAGCAGTAAAGAATGTCGTGGCTGCGGTCATTGGGGTAATCGGGATCCGCCGCAAACACGCCGATCTCGCGCCAGTAAAAACCCTCCTCCAGTTCTGCGTTGGAGAAATGGCCGGACACGTCGGCGTACTGCTCCGCGTTGTTCTTCACCGCGGCGTCAATGGTCACCACGGCGCTGACAAGGGCCGTCATAGCGGAGATCGGGCCGCTGATTGTGCCGTTGCCCAGCTGAATGGTTGTGAATTTGATCCCCTCACCGGCCATATTCCTGTAATACAGGTTTTTGCCGGCGTCTGTCAGTTTCGGGGCCTGAAACATGGCTGATAACCTCCTGTTACATAGTCGCCCTTTGCAGGGTGATAAAATCGCCCGTGTGGATCCAATGGCCCACGAATACCTCCGCCGGAGGTGTGGACAGATCCAACACGATTTCGTCCAGCCAGGCGGAAAGGCGCTTGACGGTGCCCAGCACCCGCTTGAACTCCTCCACGTCGTCCGACGTAATGGCCGGGTTCGTGGTGTATGCCTTAAAGTGATAGGGTTTCCCGCCGTATTCCCACCACTCGCTGATATGGCCGGCCTGGAAAATGGTTTCAATGATCCGGTTCACCGCTGCCGGGGTGCCCATCTGTGCGTAAAACAGCAGGCTTTCCGCGATCAGGGTTCGCTTGACCTTAATGGAAAAGTTTTCGTCATAGGACGGGGTACGCAGTTCCACGGCCAGCAGATCCAGCACCTTTTCCGGCACAGCATAGATCGCCGCATAGGTGCGGGCGCCGTCGGCATAGGCCAGCAGCTTCTCCACCTGCCTGCCCACGGCGTAGGCAAGCGCCTGGATCTCCGGCTGCTCTGCCAGGTTCTCCGGCATAATGTCCGTGAAGCGGCTGCCGGAAAGTTTAATCATCTTCCAGCCCTCCATACGTCACGGTGGCCGATCCGGTCAATGCTGCCACCTTGGTGGCGGCCACCGCCGCGAACGTCGGCGCGGTCACGGTGACGCGCTTGGCGCCTGCCTCCATGACCATGGCGGCCAGCTGCGACGGGTTCACGTCGCGGCCTATGGTGCGCTGCCAGGTTTTATATTCCTCCACGGCCTGGGCCACCGCCGCCTGGATTGCCACCGCTCTGGCGCTGTCGCTGCGGTTGATGTAATACGTCAGGTTAATGCTGTATGTGACCTCCTCCGGGGCTTTCACGGTCAGCTTGTCCGTCATGGGGCGGATCGTCTTGCCGGAGAGGTACGCCTGCAGGCCGGAGATCATGGCCGCGCCCGGCTTGGAACCGTCGGCCATGATGAAAACAATATCCACCTGGCCCGCTTCGTGGTCGCTGGTGGCCACCACGTCACCAATGGCGGCGTTGTACTTCTTGGCGTGGTACAGGTATCCGTCCTCCGGGCCTGCCGTAGAATAGGCGCCAGGGGCCAGGTAAACCCGCTCCGCCAGGCTTTCGTCGTTCTCCACGTCTGCGCCGCCCTCCGTGGCGTTCTGGTTCACGGCGCTGGTAATGTAGGGAACGGGATCCACGATGGTGGACACCTCGCCAGGCGCCAGTCCGTTGCCCGCGTTGCCTGTTGCGGTACACTCCGCCAGCACGTCCACCGTCAGGCTGCCCGCCGGGATCTCTGCGTACTCCATCGTGCTGAAATAAATGGAACCGCTGGAGGAAACCCTGGTGCCCGCCGGGATCGGTGTGGCCAGCGTCCTGGTGGCCGACGCGGTAAAGCGGATCGTGGTCGTGGCCGCCTTGGCCGGTTCTCTGGTAACGCCTTTCAGCAGCGCCAGATTGTCCAGGAACTCCGAATAGGAGTATTTCAAAAGGCTTTGCTTGCCCGCTCGGTCAACGTACTGCATGGCTTGGTAAATCTGCGCCGCCGCCGAATACAGGATCATGCGGTGGACAGAGGCGCGGCCCAGGGACACCTTGCTGCCCGTCGCTTGGAGCATGAACGCCTCAAAGTCTGCCACCATATCCCCGCGCACGTCGTCAATGGTCTTGTTGTCGATGAAAGACACGTCCGGGGTGTTCTGAATTGCGGAAATATCAGGCACTTGTTATCACCACCTTGGGAAAAAGTTTTCCGGTGTTGCCGCCGGTCCAGGTCACTTCCTGCACCCGCACCTCCGGTATGAATTTGGACACCTTTTCGGTGACCTCCGCCGTGTAAAGGCTCTTTGCGGCCTCTGGCGGCATATCCACAAAATCCATGTTCAGGCCGAAAGCCCGATCCAACGGCATGGTGCCCTCCCGTGTGGACAGCAGGAGGGCCAGCTGCCGATCCAGTTCTGCCAGCCAGTCCGCCGTGAACGTATATTCCAGTTGGAAATTGAAAAGGTCGTTTTCGTTCATGCGTATTCCTCCAGTGAAATGGTCAGGGTAGCCTTGGCCAATTCTCCGCGGCTGTAAACCTTGTCCCAGGCTTCACTCGATCCTGTAACGCGGAACGGACGGCGGCCCACCAGTCTGCCGCCGATCACCAGGTACTCCGCCGAACCTCTTTCCACCATGCGCTCCACCATGTCCAGGATCCGCCGCGGCTTCACGCCCAGGGCAGCGGACAGGTGAATGGTCAGGCTTATGGTCTGGAGGCCAGGCCCTAAAAACTCCGCTTTCGGCTTCACGCCTAAAACTTCGTGTTCGGTCCAGCGCCCGGAAACCTCGCGGCTCATGCTCTCAAAGGTCAAAACCCTGTTGTCGCTCACCTCAAAAATGATTTTGCGCCCCAGCGTTCCGATCATGTGTAAATCGCCTCCTTACGATGGCCCGGAGGTTCCGCCGCCCATGCTGTCCGTGTGGGTGTGGTTGTCCAGGGAAACCCCGCCGGCGGTCACGTCGCCGCTGACGGTCACGGTTCCGTCAATCACCAGCTTGGCGACCTTGATGGTCATGGTGCCGTCCTTATAGCGGATCATGGCCTCACCCGGCGAACGGGCCAGGTCTTTGCGGTAAAGCCCTTTGGAACCCTCCGGGGGCTTGTTCTTTTCGCTCCACGGTCGTCCCAGGACCACGCCCGCCTCCGTGCCGTTGGAGAGGTGAAGCACCATAACCATGTCGTCCACCTCCGGCATGAAATACTCCGATGAAATCAGGGGAATGGGGGCGGTCACGGCGTCGTCCTTTTCGTGGTACACCACGCGGACCGTGCCCGCGGCGTAATCAACGGCTGAAATCTTTCCCAGCCGGATATTGTTTTCCATGCGTTCCTCCTCGCGTCATTCCTCCACCAGCGACATTTCCAGGTCCATGGTGTAGCCGCCGGATCCGCTGACGCTGTGGGTAATGGTGTCAATGTAATACTTGCCGGACAGCTTCCCCAGGCCCACCACCTGGACGCATTGGGAGGCCACCAGAGAGGCGTTTCCCACAATGGTGGCGGAAAGTTTGGTCTTTCCGTGGTTGGCCTTGGCCACCGCCGCCTTGATCTTCCGCTCCGCGTCGGCCTTGCTGTCGGCCTTGCCGCTCTGCTTTAGGATCCGGCTGCCCTTGCCCACGGTCACCTTGATTTCCTTTTCCGTGGCCGGGCTGGTGTATGTGAACTCTCCGCCGGTGTAGGTTCCGGCCTGATCCTGCTGCCATGACCAGGATTTCATATTGGACGGGGACAGCACCGCCGCCGCGCCCTTTTTCTTGTATGCCTCCCGGTCATACACCACGATCTTTTGGGCGTAGACTTTCATGGCCAGCCCGTAGGTGTTGCACAGGTTCATGTAAAATTCACAGTCGGTTTGTTCCGATTGCTCCACGCTCTTGATCGTGAACGGGTCGCCCTCCACGTCCCAGGCCAGCGCGATCCCGGCGCGGCCTGCGATCTCGGTTCCGATCTCCTTTATGGTCACGTTTTCCCAGGTCTTTGTCCGCTGGGTGGTGGTGAAACTGCTGTCCAGCGGCGTGGAGATCGCGGAAATGCTCTCGGAAACCGGCCAGCCGGAAAAGCTGAAACTGTCCACGATAAAGAAACCGCACGGCAGGATCCGGTTGTCCCCGGAATACTGGCAGTTCAGCGCCCGGATCGTCGCGGCCAGGGTGTCACCGGCGACGGGGATCCATGCCCCCGTCCACCGGCGATCCCGGTCTTGCAGCGTAATGTCCAGGCTGTCCGCCTCTCCGCTGGCCGGATCCGTGTATGAAATATCCGTCACGAAACCGGAAATTTCCGCCGTGGCTGCGGTTCCGTTGTAAATCAGGTCTACATACGCCCGCCGTGTATTCATACCTTGCTCCTCCAGATCGGCAGGTCATTGGCCGCGGTCTGCTCCGGCGGGGCCGGGGTCTGGAGGACCACCCCGGCGTCAAACACGAACGTGTCCAGCAGCGGGAAATTGTTTTCCATCAGCCAGCCGGTGTATTCTTCGTCGCCGTACACCTCATAGGCGATTTTGTCCCATACGTCCCCCTGCTTGGTGGTGTAGGTGCTTTCCATGGTGTGGTCCTCCTCTTATGCCGGGCTGAATTGCTTGCGCTTCTCCTCGGCTTTCATCTGCCTATACAGTTTCTTGAACTCCGCGAAACTGATCCGCCCGGCCTCCTCGGCCTCCTCGCGGCTCGGCGTCCCGCCGTAGAAATTGAATACCGGGGAGAAAACGACGGTTTCACCGCCGCCCGTTCCGCCGCCCGGTGTCGGCTTCGGCTTCGTCCATTCGTCCAGGAGGGCCGCCAGCTTGGACAGCGGCAGCACCGCCTCCGGCTCTCCGCCCTCACCGATCTGCGCCAGCGTGGGCGCCGTGGCAATACCACCGGCAGCCAGGGCGGGGATCGTCGGAATGTTAAAGCCCAGGGTTTTCCCGCCGACGCCCGGAACCCAGTCCGGGATCGTCACGGAAATGCTGTTGATCTTCTCCAGCACCCAGTTGATTGCGGAAATAACTCCGTTTATGGGCGCTTTCGCCAGGTTCACGATCATGCCAAACACGTTTCCGAAAATGGCCACGATATTGTCCCAGGCGGCGCTCCAGTTGCCTGCAAATACGTTCTGCACAAAGTCAATGATATTGGCAAAAATGGCCTTGACGTTTTCCCAGGCCGCCGAAACACTTTCCCACCACCCACTCAAATAAGCGGACAGCAGGGGGAAATTAGACTGGAACGCAGAAACCAGGTTCGCCACGGCCTCGGAAACGCCGGTCTTGATGTTTCCCCATACCTCGGAGATCTTCGCGCCCAGTTCCACGGCTTTGGCCTTGATCTTGTCCCAGTTCTTATAAATCAGGACACCAATGGCAACAGCAACAGCAATAGCCGCCGAAATCGCCAGGAACTTGACTGTTAGCAGTTTTGAAGCATTGGCCAGAGTTGCGCCGCCTTTGCTTGCGGCCTCCCATACGGTTTTCAACTCCTTAACTGCCTTTATGGCTGTTGCAGCTGTTTTCATAGTCTTAAATGCCACGGTTGCGCTTGCGATACCCGCCGCCAGCGCCAGGATCAGGGTGCGGTGTTCCGAAATCCATTTTGCTGCGGTTTTTGCCGCCGGAATGATGGTGCCGGTCATGTAGCCGCCGATCTTCTCCAGTGCCTCCGAAACCACCGGCAGGGCCGCCTCTGCGAACTCCCGCACATACGGCAGAATGTTGGTGCCCAGCTGCGTCAAGAAATTGGCGCCCAGGTTTTTAATCATCTGAATGTCGTATTTCAGGTTGTTGGTCTGCCGCTCAAAGGCGGTATTTGCCGCGCCGGTGGCTTCGTACATTTCCGCCGTCTTGCTGGTCAGGTTTTCGGCCTGGTTGCCTGCCATAGCCAGCACCGCGGTTTGTGCCTCCACAGAGGAGAACAGGCCCGCAAACGCCAGTTCGTTGCCTCCCACAGCGTCCTTTAGGGCGTCCAGAGATCCCTGCAGGCCCTTGCTTTCAAGCAGCGCCTGGCCGCTTTCATAGCCCATGTTTTTAAGGGCGGCCTGCATATTCTTGGACGGGGAGAGGAACGCCTGCATTGTGGCTTTCATCTGCGTAACCACTTCCGCCGTGGAACCTGTAACGCCGGTCAGCGTGGCCATGGCGCCCCATAGCTGTTCTTGCTCCAGCCCCAGGGTACTGGCCAGGGGAATGACCTTGCCCATTCCTGCGGCCAGTTCCGGGAAAGAGGTCTGGCCCAGTCTTACGGTGGCAAATGCCAGATCCGCCGCCTGCTGCACCGCCTCCGCGGAGGTATCGCCGTAACCCTTTGTTACGGCAGAAAGTAGGTTGATACTGTCCGTCGTGGTCGCGTTTCCCGCCGCCGCGGATTTTGCCGCGGTTTCCAGAATGGCCGCGGCGTCTGCGCTGTCACCGAAAGCAGAAACCACCTGATACATTCCGTCCGTCAGGTCAGCCGTGGCCACGCCCGTGCGGTTGGAGATTTCCAGAACCTGATCCCCGATTTCCGCCGTTCGTGCGGCCACCTCTGCCTCCGTGCCGGTCAGCAGCGTGGAAACGTTGGCCAGCTGGGCCTCATACTCCGCCGCGGATTTCACCGCAGCGGTTCCCAGGGTCGCCACAGCGGTGGCGGCTGCTACCATGGCACCGGCAGCGATCTTTCCCGCGGTCTTTGCCGTTTTGCCCAGCGCAGCCAGGTTCTTGTCTGCGGTGCTGCAGGCGGTTTTCAGGGAACCGTCCACCTTGCCGCCGATTTTCAGCATTAACTCATACGTTTTATTTTTGCCGGCCATGTTTTGCCACCTCCTCCGCGTACTGCGTCACCGTGTCCGCCAGTTCGTTCAAGTCCGAAACGGACAGGGCCAGAAGATAATCCAGCCCTGTCCGCAGTTGTATGGACAACCCGACGCAGGCCCTGTTTATGACGGCGGGCGTTAGTTGTCCCCAGCCCCGCCGTAAAGAAAACCCACGACAATGCCTTTCAGCTTGATTGCCTCCTTTGCGGGGAGGCGCTCGAAAAACTCCAGCGGCAGGTGGGCGACGCGGGCCGCCATGAACTGGGCGTATTCCAGCGTCATTTCCACGGTTGCGGGGTTCGCCGCCGGGTTCTTCTTCGTCACGAAACGGCCCACGGCCTGCAGGTCTGCCGCCGTGGTGTCCTCCAGGCCGGACAGGTCCACCTCTGTGTACGTCTGCCCCTCAAAGGTGAAAGGCTTGTCCAGCTTCATAACCAGGGCGTTTTCCTCCGCCGCGGTGTTTTCGTCGTTCTCCGCCAGCAGGGCGGTGTCCATTCTCTTTTCGTCGCTCATGTCAGCACATCTCCTTGATCTTGGCCAGAACGTCCACGCCGTTGACCTTGTAAACCTCGTTCAACTTGTCCAGTTCCACCACGGTCTTGCCGTCCACCTCAATGAGAATGTAAAGAGTGGTCAGCGTGATCTTAGTGTCCATGGAACTGCCTGCCTTGACCTTGCCGGTGGTCAGCTTTCCGCCGCGGCCACGAACCACCACGCGCATGGGTCTGAACTCAATATCGCCCTCGGTGTTGGTGGTCTGCTGGGCGCCGCGGATCTCCAGCTGCACGGCCTTGGTCATGTCCATCATATCGGCGGTTTCCTTGTCCAGCAGGCGGAACGGGATTTCCAGTTCCTGATTGCCGAAATAGCCCACGGTGGGGTCGTCGATCTCACCCAGGATCCCGGCGCCGGTCACGGTTTCGCTGGACGGCTCAAAGTCCGGCAGCGTCATTTCCTCACCGACACCCAGCAGGCGGTTTCCCTTGTTGTAGACGTTGTAACGGTTGATCTTAGTGGGGATCGTGTTCATCTTTATTCACCTCCGATTGCGCTTTCCAGGGCGTCCACGTCATACTCGCGGATATTTTCGATATATTCCGCGGGAATGTACGGGGCCAGGTAGGTGTGTACGGTCAGGTGGCCGGTCAGCAGGTTGGTAACGGGGTTTTCGTCGCTGCGGAACTCCACGCGGTAACCGGCGCAGTAGTCGCGGGCAACGTAGCCGTTGCCGATAATGTTCTGGCTGTCCACAATAGACTGGATCAGGCGCTTATTGCCCGGCTTGTCAACTTTCTGGAAATAAGTCTGAATGAAATTATTTCCGTCCCAGTCAAAGAAACGGCGCACAGCCCACCAGCGATCTTTCGGATCCGTGGTGGAGGGATAGGCCGCGGTGTTGTTGCCCCAGGACTTGAACCCGTTGGCGTTGATCGCGGTAATGACGCCGTTGGCGTTCAGCACGTCGTTGGCCTGCTGCTGATCCAGCGCCACCGTGGTGCCGTCTTTCAGAACCGTGGCGGTGATCCGCAGGTCCTTATTGGACGGGCTTTCATAGGGCACGTCTGCGTTGTTGGCGTCCGTGTAGGCCGTCAGGGCGGCAAACATGGCGGAGAAATAATATTTCTTCTCGCCCACGGCCACCATGGGCCACAGGGCCGCCGCATGGGCGGAACTGGCGCCCAGGGCTTCCTTGGCGCCCTTTACGCTGGTGTAAACCACCGCGCCGTCGCTGTCCGCGGAAATGTCCAAAAGGCAGCTGCAATTAAAATTGCCGTTGATGTTCTCGGTCTTGGCCTGGATGGCTGCCGCTACGGTGGGGGTGTGGCTCCAGCCGGGTGCCAGGATCAGGCCGGGCACCATGCCCAGGGTGGGGTAAATCTGGCGGATCAGTTCCAGGCCGGTTTCCTTGCCGGTGGAGGCGTCCACGCCGCCCACAATGTCGGCAGCGGTCACGCCGGAGGGTTTCAGGCTGGTGCTGCTCACGGTCAGACTGCTGGCCTCCTTGGCCGCCGTGGAAAGCAGCGTAATGGCCACGCTGCCGTCGTCCTCATGTGCCGCCTCGTAGTCGCTGCCGGCCACCAGGGTGGCGCTGCCGTTCTTCACGGCCAGGGTGTTCAGCAGTACATATTTCTTGTCGTACAGCACCACGCCGTCCACAACGTCGCAGCTTTCCGCCTGGTTCTGCGTGACGTGGGCCGCCTTATTGGGATCCAGCACGTTCACCAGGATAATGGGCGCAACGTTGAAAACCTGGAAACAGGCGCTAATGCTCTGGCAAAGGGTGAAGTTCTCGAAATCGTCCGAATAGCCG
>ERZ827363.4216-NODE-4216-length-10236-cov-2.019055_pt1 | contig 10236 bp, 9 predicted proteins | sample MGYA00519776_ERZ827363 | MGnify/ENA primary metagenome ERZ827363 (study PRJEB31778, sample SAMEA3449288) | human gut metagenome | biome: human gut; feature: human-associated habitat; material: faeces | place: United Kingdom | collected 2010/2012 ...
TCTACTGCTTCCACAAACTCATCGTACGTTACCTTTTTTGTCGTACTTTTCTTGACTAGAGAATCCAGTCCCGTTATCAGTGCAACAGTAACTGCTGCTACAATCGCCAAGATTATATACAACTGATAATTTCGTTTTTTGTTATTCCTGTTATCAGGTTTTCTTTCCCTGTCGTCCATTCGCTCCTCACCTTTCTTCATTTTCAGTACCCATCATGCGTGCCTTATAAAGCTGCTTTAGCAAAGTCTAAGAAACATACATGAGAAGTAAACTGTAACTATTATATAATTGAACATCCAATATTGCAATAAAATTTCTGTGAAATAATAGTGGCGCTGAAAAAAAAATGGTTGTATAATAACTCTGTTTTTGTGAATAGGGTTCTGAATAGTCACCCAATTTATCCATGCATTATTTACTATTGACACTTTTATTTTTTCTTCAAAGGAGGTAATTATGCCTGTTAAGTACGTATTTGTCACCGGAGGCGTCGTATCCGGACTTGGAAAAGGAATCACTGCCGCATCACTTGGCCGTCTGTTAAAGGCGCGCGGCTACACCGTTACCATGCAAAAATTCGACCCTTATATCAACATTGACCCAGGAACTATGAACCCGGTTCAGCACGGAGAGGTGTTTGTCACCGATGACGGCGCTGAGACTGATCTTGATCTTGGTCACTATGAGCGCTTTATCGATGAAAGCCTCACCCGCAATTCCAATGTTACCACTGGAAAGGTTTACTGGAGCGTACTGCAACGCGAGCGCCGTGGCGATTACGGCGGCGGTACCGTGCAGGTAATCCCTCACATCACAAATGAAATTAAGGATCGTTTCTACCGCAATTTTACAACTGATAAGACAGAAATTGCCATTATCGAGGTTGGCGGTACTGTCGGTGATATCGAGAGTCAGCCATTTTTAGAGTCTATCCGTCAGTTCCAGCATGAGGTTGGCCGCAACAATTCTATGCTGATTCATGTTACACTGATCCCGTATCTGTCTGCTTCTCAGGAACTGAAAACAAAGCCTACACAGGCAAGCGTTAAAGAACTTCAGGGAATGGGACTTCAGCCAGATGTTATCATGTGCCGCAGCGATTACCCAATGGGCGACCAGATGAAGGCTAAGATCGGTCTGTTCTGTAATGTTCCAGTCAGCCATGTATTAGAAAATTTAAACTGTGACGTATTATACGAGGTTCCACTTATGCTTGAGGAAGAGCATTTAGCTGATGTTGCCTGTGAATGCCTTGGCCTGGATAGTCCAAAGCCTGATCTTGACGAGTGGAAAGCTATGGTGGATGCATGGAAGAATCCGACAAGCTCTGTAACCGTTGCTCTTGTCGGAAAGTATACCGCACTTCACGATGCATATATCAGTGTTGTTGAGGCACTTAAGCACGGCGGTGTTGCTCATCATGCAAGTGTAACTATCAAATGGGTTGATTCTGAGCAGGTAACAACTGAGAATGTAGCGGAACAATTAAAGGATGTATCCGGTGTTATCGTTCCTGGCGGCTTTGGTGATCGTGGTATTGAGGGCATGATTACCTCTATCCGCTATGCGCGTGAAAATAACATTCCATTCCTTGGCTTGTGCCTTGGCATGCAGATGGCAATCGTTGAGTTTGCCCGTCATGTTCTTGACATTCGCGATGCACACAGCATTGAGCTTGATCCGCAAACCGCTCATCCAGTTATCCATCTGATGCCAGATCAAAATGGTGTCACTGACATCGGTGGTACATTACGTCTTGGCTCTTATCCATGTATCTTAGGAAAGGACACAAAGGCTTATCAGCTTTACGGCACTGAGAAAATCGCAGAGCGTCATCGTCACCGTTATGAGGTCAACAACGATTACCGTGCTGCCCTCACTGCTCACGGCATGACTCTTTCTGGTATCTCACCAGACGGCCGTATTGTAGAGATGATCGAGCTTCCAAATCATCCTTGGTTTATTGGTACTCAGGCTCATCCAGAATTAAAGTCAAGACCAAATCGCCCACATCCACTGTTTAAGGGCTTCATCGGCGCTGCACTGGAGTATCAGAAAAATCAAAGCGAACAGAATTAATTTTTAAACTAAAAAGAGGCAATCCTTATCGGGACTGCCTTCTTTTTTATTCTTCTTCATCATTTGCCCAGAAAAGCGCACAGCGAACTGCCTTTTTCCAGCCCTTTAGCTTTTGCTTACGCTTTGTCTCTCCTATTGACGGCATAAATGAACGCTGCAGCTGCCAATTTGCACGAATCTCCTCTTTATCCTTCCAATATCCTGTTGCAAGGCCTGCCAGGTAAGCTGCACCTAGTGCTGTTGTCTCGATACATCCTGGGCGATCTACCTGTGCATCAAGAATATCTGCCTGAAACTGCAGAAGGAAATTATTTGCACTTGCACCGCCATCTGCCTTTAATATCTCAATTGTATAACCGCTGTCCTGTTCCATTGCTTCAAGCACATCATGTACCTGATACGCAAGTGATTCAACGGCTGCGCGCACAAAATGAGCACGGCTTACACCTCTTGTCAGTCCTACAAACGTACCTCTTGCATATTGATTCCAATATGGTGCACCAAGTCCTGTGAATGCCGGCACCAGATAAGAACCTGCCGTATCCTCTACAGACTGACATAAGCTTTCTGTCTCAGAAGAGTTTCGAATCATCCAAAGCTCATCACGAAGCCATTGAATTGTCGCTCCTGCCACAAACACACTTCCCTCAAGCGCATACTGCACTTCACCCGGCGAACCGGCTGCAATTGTTGTGACAAGTCCATGATCAGAGCTTACCGGCTCTGCACCTGTATTCATCAAAAGAAAACATCCTGTTCCATATGTATTCTTCACATCACCAGGCTCAAAACAGCACTGACCAAAAAGTGCTGCCTGCTGGTCTCCCGCAATTCCCGCAATCGGAATAGCACCGCCTGTAACCTCTGGATCCGTTTTTCCGTAAATACAGCTGCTTGGAAGAACCTTTGGAAGCATAGACTGCGGAATATTAAAGTATTCCAAAAGTTCCTTATCCCACTCCAGCGTATGAATGTTAAACAACATTGTTCTTGATGCGTTTGTGTAATCTGTTGCATGTACAGCGCCGCCTGTCAGTTTCCATACAAGCCAGCAATCAACCGTTCCAAAAAGAAGCTCGCCCTCCTGTGCACGCTTTCTGGCTCCTGGCACCTGATCTAAGATCCATTCAATTTTTGTTGCTGAAAAATAAGCATCTGGAACTAATCCTGTTTTTTCACGAACCTTTTGTGTCATACCATCTGCTCTTAGACGATCAATTCGCTCACTTGTACGGCGGCACTGCCATACGATTGCCGGATAAATTGGACGGCCTGTCTTTTTGTCCCAAATGATCGTAGTCTCTCGCTGATTCGTAATGCCGATTGCATGAATCTGCTCAGGAAGCGCTGCTATTTTATTCATTGCCTCTGATAATACACTCACCTGTGATGCCCAAATTTCCATAGGGTCATGCTCTACCCAGCCTGGCTTTGGATAATGCTGCTCAAATTCCTTTTGAGCAACACTACAGATATTTCCCTTTCGATCAAATAAAATGCAGCGAGAGCTAGTTGTTCCCTGATCCAGCGCCATCATATATTTTTCCATTGTTTGTCCTCCTAATCTGCTTCGTATCCTGTCGGATTTATCGTGTTATTTTTTCACTCCGAATACTGATTCTGACACTATTATAGCTGATACAATTGGCACTGTAAATGCTGCAGTTTATTTTTTTAGTTTTGGATGGCTGACTAACGATGCAAGATATCCAAATACAATCGCTGCACAGATACCCGCTGAGCTAGCGGTCAGTCCTCCCTTAAAGATGCCAAGCAGCCCTTCCTCATCGACTGCTTTTTTGACACCTTTCCAGAGCGTATTACCAAAACCAAGAAGCGGCACACTTGCCCCTGCTCCTGCCCACTCTTTAAATGGCTCATAGATGCCGAATGCACCTAAAACTACTCCTGTAACCACAAGAATAACCATGATTCGACCTGGCATCAGCTTTGTCTTGTCCATCAGAAGCTGTGAAAGCGCACAGATCGTGCCACCGACTGCAAATGCAATTAGATATTCCTGCATGATTTGCCTCCTTCTGCTAATGACATAGCCTTTTGTTTCTTCTCAAAACGTTCATCGAATGAGTCAAGCGCTTCGATGACTACTGCATGTGCAATGCCTGGAATGCTTGCACCTTCATTAAATGAGATCTTTGACAAAAGCGCGCCTGTCGGAACAAAAAGCACACGTTTCCAGATCTTTTTTTGAATCTGAGGCAAGATATACGAAGCCAATATCACAGCACTGCAGCCACATCCGCTTCCACCTGCGTGAACATCCTGCTCTTTTCGTTTAAAGATTTCCAGTCCACAGTCCATATGACGATCAGAAATATCAATCTTTTTTTCGCGAAGCAAATCAATTAATAGTTTACTACCTATCCGGCTAAGATCGCCTGTAATGATCTTGTCGTAATCGCTTGGTTTTGTCTTAAAATCTTCAAAATGCTGCACAATCGTATCACATGCGGCAGGAGCCATCGCCGCGCCCATATTCATTGAATCTGTTATTCCATAGTCTACGATTTTTCCTGTCGTTACTCCTGTGATTTTGGCAAGTGGAATGTCGAGTTGGGTTGTAGTGTGTGTTTGAACACTTTCAAGTACAACAGCTCCTGAACCTGTTACAGTCCATTCTGCACTGAGTGGTCTCTGGTTTCCATAATCAGATGGGAAGCGAAACTGCCTCTCGGCAGAGGCATAATGGCTGCTTGTCACACAAAGTACATGATCTGCATACCCTGCATTCACAAACATAGCACCCGTTGAAAGTGTAAGCCCCATTGTAGAGCAAGCACCATACATGCCAATTGTCGGACAGTTTAGTTCACTAATTCCAAAACTGCTTGCGATACACTGGCCAAGCAAATCACCTGCAAATACATAGCGAATCTGCTTCGGCAAAAGATGTGCCTTCTCAATTACTTTCTTTACAGCTCGCTTTTGAAGCTCACTCTCTGCCTGTTCCCAATTATCCTGTCCACACTTTCCGTCAGAATCAATTTCATCAAATAGTGATCCAAATGGTCCCTCTGCCTCTTTTGGGCCAACAACAGAGGCCGCCTGCAGAATGCGGGGCGGCCTCTCAAAACGTATACTTGCTGTTCCTGTCTGCATAATCGCTCCTTGTTATGGATATAGTTTTCATTTCAAAACTAATTTGCCCAAGCGGTAGGTTCTTTATGCATTCCTATAACTTTTCTTTGTGTTATCAAGATCTATCATTATGTTCATGTTAGCGTATTATAACAATTTTTATTATTCAGCATAATTCACATAATTACGCAAACAATTCTTTCACCATTGCGACATCGAAAGTAACATTTTCCACTTTGTTGACCTCGATGCGATACAGTGCATTTGCAGCGATATGCTCTGCTGCCTGCTCTAAATCACGGATACCTGTTGTATGTGCGTAAAGATCAACGACTGCCTCAACTGCTTCTGGTGTGACGATGCACTCACCCTCACGAAGACCCATGCGGCGCAGTACCTTAGGCAAGGAGAATTTTGTGAAAATAATCTTCTTCTCTTCCTTTGTGTAGTCTGGAATGTCGATCACGGCAAAACGAGACATAAGTGGAGCACTAATCTGATCCTTATTATTGGCAGTTGCAATAGGGTAAACGCCGCCAGTCGGAACCATACACTCCATATAGTTATCAGTAAATCCAAGATTATCAAGAAGTGTTAAAAGTACATCGGCTGGGTTGCCGCTGCCCTTACTTGATGCTGCTTTATCAAGCTCGTTGATGATGAATACAAGATTTGATTCACGCGCTGCTGAGAAAGCTTCCATGATAATACCTGGTTTTGCATTTGCGTAGATACGTGAGCTTCCAGTTAACTGCTCTGGATCGTTGATGGAACTCATATCGAGTGTGGTCCACGGCAGCTTCAGGATTCTGGCAACTGCATAGGCAATCTGAGATTTTCCAGTACCAGCCGGTCCGACAAGTAAAAGACCATATGCCGGAAGTGTGTGTGTACGGTTAATCTGAATGATAGTCTCTATAATTCTTTGCTTTACGCGCTCCATGCCGTAAAGTTCTTCGTCAAGCACCTGACGGGCATACTCTGGATCAATTGCCTCAAAATAATTGCTCTTCCACTGGATATTCATCATAATAGAAAGCGCACGCTGCGCATGGCGCTTCTCCTCTGGGGAAACCTCGTGAGAACGCGCTACAGCCAGATTTCGTCTCGCCCACAGACGAATATTGTCTGGAAGTGTCTTTCCTGCACATGTCAAAAAGTCTGTAATGCTCTGAAGGCTAGTGATCTTCATGTCATCGCCAAGCTCTTCCTTATCTTCATCTTCAGCCTCTTCTGCCGGTGCATCACTTGCAAGTAGACGGTCAATCATAAACTGTAAGAAACCATCCTCTGCTGAAAGCTTTGTACCGCCGCCAAATGCGATCTCACGAATCTTATAAACTGCATATCCTTCTGCTGTATTTTCTCCTGACAAACGCACATTGATATGGTTGTCGCCAAGCCAACGCACAAGTCCGACAAAACGTGAATCCACCTTCAAAATATCGGCAGTATAGGATTCTTTTGAATCTTCATCTTTAAATTCAAATGCTGTTCTCTTTGTCGGATTTGTAAAAAATCCAGCAGAATGATGCGCATGCTCTTTTTCTTTATTATCTAGAACAAAATTTGGATGCTCTGGTGTAGAGATCTCTTCGTTAGAACGAAATGTCGTATATGTACACTCCGGATTAACCTTTTCTTCTGTCTGGTTACTGAAATCAAAAACTCTCATTTTCTTCCTCGCTTATTTGATGTCGTTGTTGATGATTCCAATCTACAGCCATATTTTAACAGCAGGCTACCTATTGGCTTCGTCATGGTTTCAGTATAGCGCATCTGCACGCTTCGGTCAATTACAAAACAAAAGTCAAACTCGTTTTGCACCCATGTGGCACTGCGTCTACAATTTGCATCGTGCCTTTATGAGCACTCACGATTTGCTGTACGATCAAAAGTCCTAATCCATGCCGCAAATCCAGACGCTCGTCTGTGCTTTCCATATAATGTGGCTTTTTTTCTAACTCGCATCGTTTCTCAGGTGAGATCCCGACGCCATCGTCTGTAACAGAGAGGATAAGACAATTCTTCGCATATTTTTTTGTGCACTCCAGCGCAAGATAAATTTTGCAGCCATCTGGATTATGCTTGATACTGTTTTGCACAAGATTACTGATTGCACGCAGAATTAAACGAGCATCCCCTTCCAAAACTACATTTTCAGCATTCTCTGCAATTTCAATTTCGATCGTATAGATATCTGAAATGCCAGAATTAAGTAGTTCCGCTGCGTAAGAACGGATAAGCTTTGATAAGCGAATGACTTCCAGATGAAGCGGCTGCATTTCATATTCTAACTGCGATACCAAATTTAAGTCCTGTACAAGCTCTTTGATCTTCACGCTTTGATTTCGCACAATCTCGGCTTGCTCCTTGATTGATGCACTAGCCTCTTTACTCTGTGCAATACACTCTGCATATCCCATAATCATGGAAAGCGGTGTGCGAATATCATGAGAAACACCGCTAATCCAGTTGGCTCTCGCCTCATTTTGTTTACTTAAAATGTTTGATGCCTTATTTACACTTTCTGCAATTTCAGCCAGTTCTCCATCCACATGAAGGGAAATTGCCTTGCCATCCGATAGTTTTTCCACTGCCGCTACAATCGGTTCCGTATTTCGAATGATCTTGCGCCGTGAACAATAATACGCAATAAACAAACATATAAGATCCGTTCCCAGCATTCCCATAAGAAAAAGCGGAAGTCTCTGAATTGCCGCGATTGAATAATAATTACTGGTTAACTTCATATAGCTGTTTTTCGGATAGCCTAGTACCAAAAGACCATCGGCTGTATTCCAGACAAAAACAGGATAATCAGCCAAATACCCCTTAGAAAATAATGCAACATCCTGAATCGTATAGCTTTGCGGAATCTCAGCAGGCAAGTCAAATGCCCAAAAGCAATTGCCATCAGGCGTCAGATACAGCGCCCAAATATTTTGCTCACGCAATCTTTGTGCTGCCTCCTCTGATAAGGCATCATGAGTTACCGAAGCGGCAGTTCGCTCCAACATTGTTCGAGGAGACGCGGCTCCATAATCTTCTGTCACAGTTTTATGAAATGCGACAACAAAAATTATTAAATTGATAAATAACAGAAGTAGAATAAATGCGGCAAACGATGCCAGATATTTTGAAATATATGCGCCAAATGATTTCATGATCTCTGACCTCACTTTCGCATAATCAATTTGTAGCCCAAACCCTTAATTGTGATCAATGACTTGGGATTTGACGGGTCCGTTTCGATCTTTTCTCGTACACGCCGCACATGGGCATTCAAACTATTTTCATAGCCAAATGGATTGTCGCCCCATAGTGCTTCGCAAAGCGCATCAACGGTAATAATTTTTCCTTCATTGCGGGCAAGTGTTTTTAACAGCATGTGTTCCTTTGCCGTTAAAAAGAAAATCTCGTTTCCTTTGTAGACTTCTGCTCTATCAAAATCTACCGTGCATCCATCCAGCACAACCAGTGGATTGTCTTCCTTATAAGAGCGACGCAGTACTGCATAAATGCGAAGTATCAATTCCTGCGGCAAGAACGGTTTTACAATATAATCATCTGCTCCAAGCCCCAGCCCGGCAAGTTTGTCCGCTGCCTCATCCTTCGCAGTCAAAAAGATGATCGGCACATCAGTAAATGAGCGAAGCTGCTCCATCAAAGAAAAACCATCTTTATCTGGCAGCATCACATCCAAAATGATCAGATCCGGTTTTCCTTTTTTTGCCTCTGCAACCGCTTCTTTCCCCGTATCAGCCATAAGAATTTTTTGAAAACCAGCATCTTTTAAAATATCGGATAGCATTTTCAGCAAATCCAGCTCGTCATCTACAAGCAGGAGTGTTTTCGTATATAAAAATGAATTGTCCATCGTGTTACCTCCAACTACAACCATATGTATCGTTATAGCTATCATTACAGCTACAATCATAATCACAACTATAGTTATGACTGCAACCACAACCAGCGATAGTATATCACAGAGAATCTCATCTGAGGGGCATATCTCAAAAAAGTAAGGTAAAAGTAAGGACGCGAGAAGATTATTGTCAGGTTCACGTTGTACGATAAAAGCATCGAAAAACCCACACTTATCTATCAGGAGGAAATGTTCTTATGAACTATGTTACAGATCGCGCTACCGATCATACTACAGACTGCATTATCACCACCGAACAGTTGACAAAGAAATACAAAAACTTCACTTCTGTCAACAATGTTTCGCTTCACATCCGCAAAGGCAGTATCTATGGTTTTCTCGGTCCGAATGGGGCTGGAAAATCTACCACGATGAAAATGCTTTTGGGCCTGACCAAGCCGACATCTGGCAGCTTTACCATTGACGGAAAACACTTCCCAGCTGATCGCCTTGCAATCTTAAAGGAGATTGGTTCCTTTATCGAATCGCCTTCGTTTTATTCCAATCTGACAGGACGAGAAAATCTTGATATTATTCGCAGAATTTTAAAACTGCCGAAAAGTACTGTGGACGAGGCTTTAGAATTAGTTGGTCTAACTGAATTTGGTGACCGACTGGCAAAAAAATATTCACTTGGTATGAAACAGCGTCTTGGTCTTGCTGGTGCTTTGCTTGGCCGACCGCCTATTCTGATTTTAGATGAGCCGACCAATGGTCTTGACCCATCCGGTATCCATGAAATTCGCAATCTCGTAAAATCTCTGCCCACGCTTTATGATTGCACCGTCTTAATCTCATCCCATATGTTATCCGAGATTGAGTTGATGGCAGATGACATTGGCATTCTCAATCATGGTCGACTATTGTTTGAAGGTAGCCTAGATGAACTGCGGCGAAACGCCTTGCAGGCTGGATTTGCAGCTGATAATCTGGAAGAGATGTTCCTCTCAATGATTGACAACGACAATACCACCAGAAAGCAGAGGGCAAAGCTATGAGTCTTCTTACAATCGAACTTCAAAAAGAAAAACGAACCGGTGTGATTCCCGTACTGATTGTCGTTGGCATTTTAGGTGCCGCTTATGCCCTTGTCAATTTCTTTGTGAGGAAAAACACACGAACGGCATGCA
>ERZ827363.4219-NODE-4219-length-10232-cov-4.222954_pt1 | contig 10232 bp, 9 predicted proteins | sample MGYA00519776_ERZ827363 | MGnify/ENA primary metagenome ERZ827363 (study PRJEB31778, sample SAMEA3449288) | human gut metagenome | biome: human gut; feature: human-associated habitat; material: faeces | place: United Kingdom | collected 2010/2012 ...
TCAAGATAGTAATCTCCAAGCCTTTCATCATACACCTTCTGTAATGTGTAATTATCATTGGAGCTTATAATTGTCCTGTTCTCAACAAGTGATGTACCTGACATATCAATAATATCTTCCAGACGCTTTCTATGATCTTTCTTATCATCCTTGTCTGCCGGGTTATCTGAATCATCTTCCTGTTCCTTAGGTTCCGGTGCTTTATCAGGTGAACCATTATTCTTAAAAATATCCCCATTAAATATACTCATGCGAAGACGTTCCATCATTGAATCATCTCCCTGAGTACTTACATATATGGTACACCAGCTGCTGTCAACTACAAGCACTGATATTCCCTTTGCTGTAGATATGTTCTCCATATCAGCACACATAGTATCTTTATCTATCTGTGAATCAGTATATTTCTGCATGATTTCATTGACATTCTCATAAGAATTAATCATGCTCTTCTGCTTACGGTTCATATACACTTTCTCAGAAAAAATGCTGTTAAATCCAATAAGCATAGCCACAAGACATGTAACAGTAACTACCAGAAGAAGTGTAATCTTAAACTTAATTGAATGTATCTTCATCTTTAATTGCCTTCCTTATACGCAGAATCAGTCAACAATGAACTTGTAACCCATACCCCAGATTGTCTTGATGTAATCACCCTTCTCACCCATTTTCTTTCTTAATTTCTTAACATGAGTATCTATAGTTCTTGCATCTCCATAGTAATCATAATTCCATACATTATTAAGAATCTTCTCTCTAGACAACGCAAGCCCTTTATTCTCAACAAAATAAGTAAGCAGTTCAAACTCCTTATAGCTTAACTCTATCTCTTCACCATCAATCTTAACGATATGTGCTGCTTTATCTATAGTAATTCCACCAATCTCAATTATCTCGTTGCTGTCAACACCATATGCACGTCTTATAATTGCATCAACTCTGGCTGTAAGTATCTTGGGTGAAAATGGCTTGGCAATATATTCGTCAGCTCCACATTCAAAGCCTTGTAGTTCATCCATCTCCTCGCCCTTTGCTGTAAGCATTATAATAGGAACTTTAGAATCCTTTCTTATCTGCCTGCACACTTCCCAGCCATCCATTCTTGGCATCATAACATCAAGAATTATAAGTGCAATATCTTTATTCTCCATAAATGTATCTACAGCTTCTACACCATCAGCCGCTTCAATAACAGCATATCCTTTTCTTGTAAGGAAATCACTTACAAGCTTTCTCATTCTGCTTTCATCATCTACTACTAAAACCTTCATCTTATCCATATGTAATCCTCACTTTCACGGTGAATTAATTATCTATATACTATCTGATAAATATGTTTAAAATGTGTACTCTGCTCATATATTTATATTATGACTACTTTGTTGACTGCTGTGATGATGATTTTAAAGACTGCTTTGATTCAAGTTCCGCTTCCCTTGAATTAAGCTCTTTCTCTTTTTCCTTTAACTTGGCTTCCTTAGATTCAAGCTCTGTCTGCCATGAAGAATACTTATTCTGTACATTCACTTCATAATTAATGACATTAGAATTAGAGCCTGTCTTAAGAATAAAAAACATTGCAATTAACGCAATAACAAGAAACACATTTACAATCATAATTCTCATAAAATTGTTCTTGTACTTTGCCACCTGAATTGAGAGCGTATGCAGCTCACTTCTATGCTCATTTCTTTCACGCCTTCTGTCAATTGCAGCCTGTGTTTCACTCTTTACCGGAATCGGCTTAATCTTATCATCTGGAATATCTGGTGAATTATACAGAAACTGCTGTAAATTCTTGAGATAATTTAGTCCAATGGATGTATAAAATAACTGTCTGTCAATTATCTTATTATACAACACATACACCTGTTTCGGATCTTTACTGTCCGTCTTTCCAGACAGATACTTAATAGCATTCATCTCATCTTTTGCTTCCTGCGCTTCCTGCTTCGTCTTAAAAGTATATCCGCCGACAACAAAGCCTTTTTCCTTATTATTAACATTTTTATTATCGCTCATAAACTCCACTTCCCACGCACATTTTTGTTAATTGTAACATTAAATCTCATTATCTACAAACCAAACATCTCCTGGCATATCTTTTTGCCGCTTTCCGTCTTAAAAATGTTATTATATGCTTTCAATGCTGCATCCTTTGTAAGATTATCATCGCATATGTTAACTAAGAAATCCGCCTCAACAAGTATCTGATAATCAATGCCGTCAATATTATTGTAAGTATGGTGATGTCCTATCAGATACTGCACTCTTTCTGATACTTCACTGTCAAAGCCAAGCCTGTCAAGAAGTCCTGCGGCAATAGCAGGACCTTCTTTTTCCTGCAGTTTTCCTCCGCACTCACCATATTTTTCTTCACATGTATGAATCCCGATATCATGTGTGAGTGCCGCTGTTTCAATTATAAAAAGACATTTGTCATCAACATTTTCCATCTGTGCAATCAGCTTTGCATAGCTGTGAACCTTGCAAAAATGCTGTATTCTCTTAGCGTCTCCCTTATATAATTCAATCATTGCCATATGAAGTCTGTTAATCATAGTTTCTCCTTTTAATAACCAAGTGTATCATTTACAAGTATTACATGTATTCTTCCGACATGGCGTGAATATCTTGTAATCAGGAACTGACAACATAATGTGTCTGGTGATTTGCAGTCAAAGCATTTTCCGGTTGTCTTGCAGGGTGTCTTGACATCAAAATTCTGTGCATTAGTTGGTGCAGCTATATTTCTTGCACGCTTCATTGCCGAATCGAGGTCTGAACAGACTTTATTCATTCCAACTATAAAGATTACCTTCTTTGGTCCCTGCGCTATGCATGAAACACGGTTGGAATTGCCATCAATATTTACAAGTATTCCATCACTTGTCATCGCATTTGCACTTGATAAGAACACATCAGCGTCATATGAAGCCAGAAGTCCTTCTCTTGGAGTCATCTTTGAACGGTCTATATAATTGTAATTGCCCTCCTTCAAAGCCTCCACAAGTCCAATCTCCTGTGCACTGTGACAGCCGCCCATAGCAATTGTGCTTTCCTCATCAATTAACTCCAGAGCCTGCTTTAAAGCTGCTTCTTTATCCTCTGCATAATATCCTGACATGTTTCGTGACTGTAAGCCATTAATTACAGTCTGTGCCAGTACTTCATTTCTTTTCTTTACATTTTCGTCCATGTTCGTATCCTCCAGTCTATGTAAATATTTAGTATGCTTATTATAGCACAAATTCTTTTACTTCCTTTATGCTTCATAACAAAATAAATGTAGTTCTTATGAGTTATCCATAACATTTTCTATATAAAATTTAAGGAAATCATGTATCTCCATATTATATTCTTTCTCAAATCTTTTTCTAACATTTTCTTCCAGCTCCGATCTTTCGTGAAATGAATCTTCATAATATCTGACCATGCTTTCAACTACATTCTGACAAAATGGTGTTCTGTTATGTATTCCATTTAATTTTTTATCATCCCAGTTAAAACCATATGTAACGCCATACTCTTTTTCTTTGTACAAAATACAATAATTATAGTCGCCGCCATCTTGGGTCAATATTGTAGATGTAAAGCTTGTAAGGGTCAATACAATATCTCTGTTAGCTTCATAGACTCCATAAATAATATTTATATTATGGCTTTCAAGATTGAAATCCTCAAATTTTCTGTTACCTATCAGTTGTCTTCTCTGAGTATCTGTCAATTCAACCAGACTTAAATCTATGCTTATTTCATCACTATCAATATTATTGTTGCTGTTTACCTGATCTTTATCTTGTATAAAGCACTTGGGATTTTCAGAAATTCTTTTCAGATTCGCAGCAAATAACTGAAGATGTTCCCGTTGAAACTTTAAATCTGTGCCAAACTGTCTGTTGACCGCTGCCATTTTTACAGATATTTTTCCATATTGTGATTCACCATCAAATTTTATCTCCTTACCGCCAAGAACATTTTCAACTTCAACATTTTTTATACTATCATTCTTTATGATATAACATTTATAAAACTTTCCCCACAAGTCAAACACAGCAATTAGAACATTTTCATCAGTTGTCGTGACAAATGCCTTGCAATCAGATATGGAATGTCCATGGTGCATTATAATATAAGATATCCTGTCTCCATCTGGTTCTTCCATATCAACCAGAATCTCATCTCCGTGTGTAAACTCATCTTCTTTTAAAACTTTAGAAAATGTATCTTTATATAATTGTGTACAAAACACATTTTTAAACCTCATATTCTACCCCTGACTAATATCATAAACCTGCCATATTATTGTATAATTTCTACTTGATACTCATAACAAACTTTTCAAGCTTCTCCTGATTATCCTTTGCAGCATTATTACTGCGGTCTGCTAACGCAACCTGATTTTTTAGATTCTTAAGACTCTTTGACAGCTGCAGAAGGCATCTGTCATTGTCACCACCACCGCTGAATGTAAACACAGCATCAATTTTATCTGCCACGCCGTAATTTTTTATAAATGTGTTGACCGGAGACGCCGGCATACCTGCCCATACCGGCATACCTAATATAATTTCATCATAATAATCTATGTTATCCGGAACACCTTTTATCTTAGGTCTTCTTCCAAATGTTGACTGCATTCCTCCAACAATCATCTGCCTCACTGTATTCTTAGGTAATGGCTTAACTAAATCTATCTCAAAGATTTTTGCTCCCAACTTTCTTGCAATAACCTTTGCAGCTTCCTTTGTATTTCCTGATAATGAATAATAAACAACAGCTCTGTTCATAGCTGGCTCCTCCTTACTTATGTGATTGTACTTATTTTACGCTATTGAGTATTGTGTGGCAAGTGTACCTGGTGTTTTGGACTTTCTCGTACCTTACATTCTCTTCAATGTCCAATCTGCCACGCTTTCTCATCCCTTTTGGACTTCAGCATACCTTTCCTCCGCTTCAACGTCCAATCTGCCACGCTTTCTCATCCCTTTTGGACTTCAGCATACATTAACTCCGCTCCAACGTCCAATCCACCGCTCTTGCTCATCCCTTTTGGACTTCCTCGTGCCATATCTCCGCTTCAACGTCCAATCTGCCGTGTATCCACCTCCCCCACAAAAGGGAGTCGAATTCTTCGCTCCGCTCCGGTCGGCGCAAAACCGAGGTCCACCGGACCTCGTGCGCCCCTGTCCAAAAACCCGGCTACGCCATGTTTTATCCATTAATAAGACTCCCCTCTGGTCCATAGGAAAAAGGGAGCGAAGAAGCTCACGCTTCCTCACTCCCTTTTTCCTATGGACCAGAGGGGAGTCGAACCCCTGTCCGAAAACCCATTCCCTGTTCTTCTACTATCATAGTTGATTGTTTAACATTCCCTCCGGTACACGAGAATCAACACCCTTGCACCTTTAGTAGCTTCATGATACGACCAGCATCTCAAAGCTTTGATACTGTCGTTTCCTACATGTTCGAAGCCTGGGTCTTAAAGTGTAGGTGCTTTAAGTCAGACTGCTGCAATTAGGCAGCGTATGCTAAATTATCGTTAGCGTTTATATTTAAGTTTGGATTTTGACGCTTTCCTGCGGATAGCTTCACCAGCTTCAAGATCCCCGTCGAAACCTTTACTAGCCCGTGTGTAAGCAGTTTTATCTGCTTATTTATATTAACATTGGCATAATGCCAAGTCAATGAACTTGTTATTCAAAACTGATAAAATATTTCTAAAATCTGAGATTCTTATTCTTGAATTCCTTCTGTGCATCTCTTATCTGGTCTTTCTTTGCAATAGAATCTCTCTTGTCAAAGTTCTTCTTACCTTTTCCAAGACCAATTTCCATCTTCACCTTTCCCTCTTTCAGATATACCTGAAGAGGAACAAGTGTGTAACCTTTAATTGTAAGTTCACCAGTAAGCTTATTAATCTGATTCTTGTGAAGAAGCAGCTTCTTAGGTCTTAAAGGATCTTTATTGAATATGTTTCCCTTCTCATATGGTGTAATATTCATACCTAATACATACACTTCGCCATTCTCAATCTTGATATAAGATTCCTTAATTGAGCACTTACCTGCTCTGATTGATTTAACCTCAGTGCCGTGAAGTACCATGCCCGCCTCGTATTTCTCTTCTATAAAATAATCAAAATAAGCTTTCTTATTGTTCGCTATAAGTCTGTTTCCAGATGCGCTTGTTTTTGATGCCATGTCAGTCTCCATTCTATTCTATGCAAATGCAAAATCAATTGTTCTTAGTATCTTATCGGTGCCTATAACCACAACCTTAACCTTCTGTCCGAGCTTATAACTTCTGTTCCCAAGTTCTCCTACCATCTCATAGTGTTCCTCGTCAAATGTATAGAATCCCTTCATATTATTGATAGAAACCATGCCCTCGATAGTGTTTGGAAGTTCAACATATACGCCCCACGCGGTAACACCCGAAACAACTCCATCAAATGTTTCTCCAACAAACTGTTCCATATACTCAGCCATTTTAAGCTTGTCTGTATCTCTTTCAGCATCTGCCGCACGCCGCTCCATCGCACTTGTCTGGACAGCAACATCCGGTAATATTGCATCATAATGGGCAGCTCTCTTAGGACTTAAACCTCCGTGAAGATTCTCCTTGATAATTCTGTGAATCTGGAGATCAGGATATCTTCTGATAGGCGATGTGAAATGACAGTAATACTTGGCAGCGAGTCCAAAATGTCCTACACATTCAGTAGTATACTTAGCTTTCTTCATAGAGCGGAGTGTCAGTCTGCTTATAAGATTCTCAGCATCAGAACCCTCTATCTCAGAAAGAAGCTTCTGAATCTCCTTAGGTCTTAAATCATCAGTAAGTCTTAATGTATAACCAAAGTTATTAATAAATGTGGCTAACTTACGCATTTTTTCAGGATCAGGATTCTCATGAGTTCTATATAGAAATGGCATATCCTGCCAGAAATAATCCTCTGCAACAGTTTCATTAGCAGCAAGCATAAAATCTTCAATAATCTTAGTTGCTACATTTCTGTCATACGGCTTAATATCAGTCGGGTGGCCATTCTCATCAAGTATAATCTTACTTTCAGGGAAATCAAAATCAACCGAACCTCTTGCAAATCTCTTCTTTCTAAGAAGCTCCGCAGCCTCTTCCATCATATGAAACATTGGAACAAGCTCTTTATACTTCATAATTTCATTAGTATCATTATCTACAAGAATCTTTTTTACGCTTGTATAGCTCATTCTTCTGTCTACATTAATAACAGTTTCACATATTCTATGTCCAACAATATTTCCCTTTTCATCAATATCCATAAGGCAGCTGAGTGCCAGTCTGTCTTCTCCCTGATTAAGTGAACATATCCCATTAGATAACTTATGCGGTATCATTGGAATAACACGGTCTACAAGGTAAACACTCGTACCTCGTTTAAGTGCCTCTTTATCCAGCGCACTTCCCTCTGTAACATAATGACTTACATCCGCAATGTGGACACCTAGATGATATACAGGTCCTTCTTTCGAGATAGATACTGCATCATCTAAATCCTTCGCATCCTCACCATCTATAGTAACCATCTGAACATTTCTTAAATCAACTCGTCCAGCCTTATCCTTTTCACTGACAACATCAGGAATATCATTAATTGCCTTCTTAACTGATTCAGGAAACTCCACTAGTAAATCATATGCCTTGATAATAGACATTATGTCCACACCCGGGTCATCTATATGTCCAAGTACTTCTGTGACCTTCCCCTGTGGATTCTTACTCTGGCTGCCGTAATCACTTATAGAAGCAACTACCTTAGAACCTTCAACCGCTCCATTCATGAATTCCTGCGGTATAAATATATCACAGTTAATCTTTGCATTATCAGGAATAACAAAACCATACGTTCTGTTCTTCTGGAATGTTCCGACAACTTCCTTAACCTCATGCTCAACAATAGCAACAATCTTACCTTCAGCCCTCTTACCGCCATTCTTCTCAGTAGTTATCACAACCTTGACTTTATCATGATAGAAAGCATTCATCGTGTCATTAGCCTTAACAAATATATCATCTTCCCTGTCAGGTATTACTACAAAACCAAAGCCCCTGCTTGTGCTTTCAAATGTTCCGACAAGTGCTACATTTTCAGGCTTCATATACTTACCCTTCTTTGATACACCTATTGTTCCATCTGCAACAAGACTGTCAAGCACTTCCATAAGTTCTGAACGCTTAGCTTTCGGAATATCGAGAAGCATAGCGATTTCTTTAGCTTTCATTGGAACATACAGTTCATTATTAAGAATCATATCAGTAAGCATCTGTCTTCGCTGTTTAAATATATCCTTCTCCATATCCCTTATATCCCTTTCTTACCATTAAAATATCCGAATTTCACCAGATTGCTCGTAAAAGTAAAAAACACTCTTAAGAAATTATCCGTTTCTTAAGAGTGTCCGTAATTTAGAAATTAAAATTAAGTATAACTGCTATAACAATAAAAAGAATTACAAGAATCTTGGTTATCTTAACAAGCTTGCCCTCCATTGAACGGCCCTTGTTCTTACCCCAGTATGAATCAGCAGCACCACTAATTGTTCCTGACAATCCGTTCTGCTTACTTTCCTGCATAAGAATTATTATTGCTAAAGCTATACAAATTACCACAAATACTCCCATTAAACCAATTCTTAATACATCTCCGACAGACATATGAAACAATGGAATTATCTTATTCATACTATCCTCATTCCTGCGCATCATGCGCTTTTTATTACATAATTATGCCAATACGGCAACATAGGTCATTCTATCACAAATAAACATTTTGTGCAAGAAAAATCAATAAATTAATTTCAACCATTCAATTAGTTCTTCTTCACAAGAAGAGACTCACCTGTCATCTCAACTGGTTTCTCAAGTCCCATAATTTCTATAAGTGTAGGAGCGATATCACATAATCTTCCACCCTCACGAAGTGTATAATTCTCATCATAATTAACAAGAATAAATGGAACAGGGTTAGTTGTATGTGCTGTATGTGGAGCTCCTGTTTCGTAATCAATCATCTTCTCAGCATTACCGTGGTCTGCACAGATGAAGAGAACTCCGTCAACATCCTTTACTGCATCTACAGCCTTGCCAACAAGCTCATCAACCTTCTCTACAGCCTTGATTGCTGCTGGGATAACACCTGTATGCCCAACCATATCAGGATTAGCGAAGTTGATAATAATAACATCATATTTGTCAGACTTTATAGCCTCAACTAAGTCCATACCTACTTCCGGAGCACTCATCTCTGGCTTTAAGTCATATGTTGCAACATCCTTAGGTGAGTTAACGAGTAATCTGAACTCATCAACATTAGGGTCTTCAACACCGCCATTAAAGAAGAATGTAACATGTGCATATTTCTCTGTCTCAGCAAGTCTTAACTGCTTCTTTCCATGATTAGCAAGGAATTCACCAAATGTGTTCTTAATAATCTCTTTCTTGAATGCAACCTTCTTGTTAGGGATTGATTCATCATAATCCTTGAAACATACAAATGTTAATGGAATAAATCCTGTCTTTCTTTCAAATCCTGTAAACTTATCATCGCAGAACGCTCTTGTCATCTCTCTTGCACGGTCTGGACGGAAGTTAAAGAATATAACAGAATCATTAGCCTTAACTAATGAAAGTGGCTGACCATCTTTACAGATAACTGTTGGCTCAACGAATTCATCTGTCTTACCATTATCATATGACTCCTGAAGTGCCTGTGTAGCTGACTCGGCCTTAATGCCATCACCTGTTACAAGTGAATCATAAGCCTTTTCTACTCTGTCCCAGTTATTATCTCTGTCCATTGCATAGTAACGACCTGATAAAGATGCGACCTTACCAACTCCGATTTCTGCCATCTTATTCTCAAGTGTCTCAACAAATCCCTTAGCTGAAGCTGGAGGTGTATCTCTTCCGTCAAGGAACGCATGAACATATACTTTAGACACTCCCTGCTGCTTTGCCATCTCTAAAAGTCCATATACATGGCTTAAATGACTGTGAACACCACCATCTGATAAAAGTCCGAAAAGGTGAAGATCCGAATCATTCTTCTTGCAGTTCTCCATTGCCTCAAGTAATTCTTCGTTCTTAAAGAATGTACCATCTTCAATATCCTTAGTAATTCTTGTAAGATCCTGATAAATAATTCTACCAGCACCAATATTCATATGACCAACTTCTGAATTACC
>ERZ827363.4220-NODE-4220-length-10231-cov-12.226219_pt1 | contig 10231 bp, 9 predicted proteins | sample MGYA00519776_ERZ827363 | MGnify/ENA primary metagenome ERZ827363 (study PRJEB31778, sample SAMEA3449288) | human gut metagenome | biome: human gut; feature: human-associated habitat; material: faeces | place: United Kingdom | collected 2010/2012 ...
TTTCTTTTAATCTATTTGTAGTCAATTAAATACCTTCAGACTACATCAAATATACAAAAAAACGGGCGGTTGTCAAACCGGATTGCATGCTGCCCGGCACGGTAAGACATTCCGACTCCGAAAAGGAGCGTTGCGGTCCCGGCACCAAAGATAAACAAAAATCGTGTCGCACGGCATTTCCCGGTCCCGAATTTGTGTTATTTTTGCACCGTGAAGATTTTTCTCGCCATACTGGGCTGCGCGGCGTTCGTGCTGGGCGTCGTCGGCATCTTCGTGCCGCTGCTGCCCACGACGCCGTTCCTGCTGCTGGCCGCGGCCCTCTGGGTTCGCTCCTCGCCGCGGCTCTACGAGTGGCTTCTGGCGCACCGCTGTTTCGGCGGGTATATCCGCAACTTCCGCGAAAACCGCGCCATACCGCTGCGCGCCAAGGTCGTTTCCATAGCCCTAATGTGGGGCACGATGCTCTACTGCATCTTCGGACTGCTCGACGGGAGATGGTGGGCGCAGGTCGGCCTGCTGGCCGTGGCCGTCGGCGTCACGTGGCACATCCTCTCGTTCGCAACGCTGCGCAAGTGATTTCCCGGCTTAAAAAGCCGGTTTTAGAGGGCGGAGGCGGGACGGTTCGTTTCCGGTCCGGGTCTGCGCAGTCCCCGGTTCATTTATCCGGTATTCCTTCGGAAACCTTTTCCTCGCTGGAAATCAGTTTTGTTTGGTAGTATTTCACTTCGTAGCCGCCCTTTGCGTCGTCGTATTCGGCGACGGGACGGATGAGGAGCCGGGCCTCGAAGCCCGGTTCGAAATCGAAGCCCTCGATCTCCCACGGGAACGGCTCCCACTGCGGGTCGGTGTAGCGCATGTCCTTGATCCAATAACCGCTCGTTGCCGGACTGTCGGCGCGCCGGGAGGCGATGGTGACCTCGAACTCCGGACTGAATTGCAGCGGATCGACATCCGACTGCATCGGCGTGCGCGAGATCGGCTTTTCCATCGTGTAGCGGTATCCGGGGCCGTCGGCCGGGGGATTGGGGATGGGGTCGATGCGGACGAGCATTTCGGTCTGGTACCCCTTTTCGAAGGTGAAATTCGCGATGGAGCCTGAAAACGTGCGCCATTCGGCGTCAGGGGCGGTCTTGACGATGTAGGCGGGGACGTGGCCGAAGCCCATGAAGATGCCGGCGACGCCCTTTTCGGAAGCCACGGTCCAGGTTTCGATGCGCGATTCGTCGTCGTCGCAACTGCCGAACCCGAGCGGCAGCAGGAGCAGCAGGAAGCGAAGTTTTTTCATAGGAGCAGATGTTTCCCGTAAAACGGAGCCAACGCCCTGATACTGCATGGTCTGGCACAAAAAAACGGACCGGAGTCCGTTTTTTCGTATAGTCGGGTCGCGTGCGCTCGATAAGAACGCGGACGGGTTATTTCGCCGCGCGTTTGCGGTCGTTCTCGTCGAGCAGGATTTTGCGCAGGCGCATCGAGTGCGGCGTGACCTCGACATACTCGTCGCCCTGGATGTATTCGAGCGCCTCTTCGAGCGTGAAGACCTTCGGAGGCGCGATCGACGTCTTGTCGTCCGATCCCGAAGCGCGCATGTTCGTGAGCTGCTTGGCCTTGGTGACGTTGACCGTGATGTCGTTCTGGCGCGTGTGCTCGCCGATGACCTGTCCGGCGTAGACCTGCTCCATCGGGCTGATGAAGAAGCGGCCGCGGTCCTGCAACTTGTCGATCGAATAGGCGTAGGCCGTGCCGGTCTCGCCCGAGATGATCGAACCGTTGGTGCGCATCTCGATCTCGCCGACCCACGGTTCGAACCCTTTCAGGCGGTGTGTCATAATGGCTTCGCCGGCCGTGGCGGTCAGCATGTTCGACCGCAGGCCGATGATGCCGCGCGAGGGAATGTCGAATTCCAGGCGCGTGCGTTCGCCGTCGGAGGCCATGTTCGTCAGCGTGCCCTTGCGGCGCGTCGTGAGGTCGATCACCGTGCCCGAGTACTCCTCCGGGCAGTCGACGGTCATCTCCTCGATCGGCTCGCACTTCTTGCCGTCGATCTCCTTGACGATGACGTGGGGCTGGCCCACCTGTAACTCGTAGCCCTCGCGGCGCATGGTCTCGATCAGCACCGAGAGGTGCAGCACGCCGCGCCCGAAGACGTTGAACGAGTCGGCCGAAGGGCCGGGCGTCACGCGCAGGGCGAGGTTCTTCTCCAGCTCGCGGTCGAGCCGCTCCTTGATGTGGCGCGAGGTGACGTATTTGCCGTCCTTGCCGAAGAAGGGCGAGTTGTTGATCGTGAAGAGCATCGACATCGTGGGTTCGTCGATGGCGATGGGGGGCAGCGGTTCGGGATTCTCGTAGTCGCAGACCGTGTCGCCGATTTCGAAGCCGTCGATGCCCATGATGGCGCAGATCTCGCCGCAGGGAACCTCCTCGACCTTCTTCTTGCCGAGGCCCTCGAAAACCATCAGCTCCTTGATCCGGGTTTTCTGCATCGTCACGCCGTCGCGCTTGGCGAGGGTCACCATCTGGCCCGCCTTGAGCGAGCCGCGCGTGACCTTGCCCACGGCGATACGGCCCGTGTAGGCCGAATATTCGAGCGACGTGATGAGCATCTGGGGCGTGCCCCCGACGATTTTCGGCTCGGGGATCTCGTCGATGATGGCGTCGAGCAGCGGAACGATCGAGTCGGTCGGCTCGTTCCATTTGTGCGACATCCAGCCCTGCTTGGCCGAGCCGTAGATGGTCTTGTAGTCGAGCTGCTCCTCGGTGGCGTCGAGCGAGAACATCAGGTCGAAAACCTGCTCGTTGACCACCTCGGGACGGCAGTTGGGCTTGTCGACCTTGTTGATGACCACGATGGGCTTCTTGCCCAGCGCAAGGGCCTTCTGAAGCACGAAACGCGTCTGCGGCATCGTGCCCTCGAAGGCGTCGACCAGCAGCAGCACGCCGTCGCACATGTTCAGCACGCGCTCGACCTCGCCGCCGAAGTCGGCGTGGCCCGGGGTGTCGATGATGTTGATTTTGTAGTCCTTGTAGATGACCGAAACGTTTTTCGAGAGGATCGTGATGCCGCGTTCGCGTTCCAGGTCGTTGTTGTCCAGTATGAGTTCGCCGGCCGGCTTGGCGTTGTCGCGGAGGATGTGCCCCGCCAGAATCATTTTGTCGACGAGCGTCGTCTTGCCGTGGTCGACGTGGGCAATAATCGCAATATTGCGCAGTTTTTGCATAAAAGTATATTTTGTGCTGCAAAGGTAACAAATTCTCGGGAAATTATACTAAATTTGCTTGTTTCTCAAAATTCTTAAAAAAGTTAAATAATGAAACCTGCCTTCAACGTTCGCCAGCAGAGCGAAATTTTCATAGGCCCGCTGGCCGACATCCTCTCCGGGGTGCTCCCCGAAGGGCGCGTGGTGGTGGTCTCCGACTCCACGATCGACCGGCTGTACCATTCGGTGCTGGCGCAGTACGACACCGTGCTGATCGGCCTGGGCGAGAGCGTCAAGACGATGCAGACCGTCGAGATGATCTACCGCCGTTTCATCGAGCTGGGCGTGGACCGTTCGACCTTCGTGCTGGCGGTCGGGGGCGGCATCGTCACCGACGTGGCGGGATTCGCCGCATCGACCTACATGCGTGGCGTGAAATTCGGATTCGTCTCGACGACGCTGCTGGGGCAGGTCGACGCTTCGGTGGGCGGAAAGAACGGCGTGAACGTCGACGGCTACAAGAACATGGCCGGGACCTTCACGCAGCCGCAGTTCGTCATCTGCGATCCCGCGCTGCTGCGCACGCTGCCCGAGCGGGAGTTCCGGGCCGGGCTGGCCGAGGTGGTCAAGGCGGCGATCATCGCCGACGCCGATCTGTTCGGACGCATCGAGCGGACGACCTTCGAGGCGCTGCGCACGGATACCGATCTGTTGTCGGACGCCGTTTCGGCGGCGATCCGCGTCAAGGCCGACATCGTCGAGCGCGACGAACGCGAGTCGGGCGACCGCCGCAAGCTGAACCTCGGGCACACGCTGGCGCATGCCATCGAGAAGGCCTCCAACCGCATGAACCACGGCGAGGCCGTGGCGGTGGGAACGGCGCTGATCGCCGGGGCGGCGGTGAAGCTGGGTGCGCTGACGCAGGCCGACTGCGACCGGATCGTGAATGTGCTGACGGCGCTGGGCTTCGACCTGACGCCGCCCGTGGAGGTGAAACGCCTGCTGAAAGAGGTCGGCAAGGACAAGAAAAACGAAGACGGCATGCTGCGGATCGTCCTGCCGGTCGGGATCGGCGACTGCGAGGTGCGGCCGATGACGATGGATGCCTTCGCGGCGTTGTTTTAGAGCTGGTTCCGGCGCTTTCGGTACAGAGAGGGTCGGGTGTGCGGTAGATACAAAAAAAATCCGGTCGAATCATTCGACCGGATTTTGCTTATTCCTGATAGCGTTTCCGCAGACTCTCGGCATAGGTGTCCCAGTCTGCGATCGGTTGTTTGGCGACGCCCGATTCGACGGCGGCCTTCGCAACGGCGGGGGCGACGGTGCACAGCAGGCGCGGATCGAGCGGCTTGGGGATCAGGTAGGTGCGCCCGAATTCGAGCTTCTCGACCCCGTAGGCGCGCAGGACCATGGTCGGAACCGGCTGGCGGGTCAGTTCGGCCAGCGCATGCGCCGCGGCGAGTTTCATCTCCTCGTTGATCTTCGTGGCCCGCACGTCGAGCGCACCCCGGAAGATGTAGGGGAACCCCAACACGTTGTTGACCTGGTTCGGGTAATCCGAACGGCCCGTGGCGAAGATGATGTCGGGGCGCGAGAGCATCGCGGTATCGTAGGCGATTTCGGGATCGGGATTGGCGAGGGCCATGACGATCGGGTTGCCGGACATCGTGCGCAGCATCTCGGGCGTCAGCGTGTCGGCCTTCGAGACGCCCAGGAACACGTCGGCGTCGTGCAGCGCCTCGGCCAGCGTCGTGATGCGCCGCGTGGTGGCGAATTCGCGCTTCATCGGGTTGATGTCCTCGCGGTAGACCGTGACCGCTCCATGACTGTCGCAAAGCACCATGTTCTCGCGGCGGATGCCGAGCTCCACGAACAGGCGCGCGCAGGCGATGGCGGCGGCTCCGGCGCCGTTGACCACAACGCGCATTTTGTCCAGCTCCTTGCCGGCGATCTTCGCGCCGTTCAGAAGCGCCGCCGAGGAGATGATCGCCGTGCCGTGCTGGTCGTCGTGCATCAGGGGAATGTCCAGCTCCTCGCGCAGGCGGGTCTCGATCTCGAAACACTCCGGGGCCTTGATGTCCTCGAGGTTGATGCCTCCGAAGGTGGGAGCGATGGCTTTCACCGTGCGGATGAACTCCTCGGGATCGGTCGTGTCGACCTCGATGTCGAAGGCGTCGATGCCTGCATAGGTCTTGAAGAGCATGCTTTTGCCCTCCATGACGGGCTTGGCCGCCAGGGGACCGATGTTGCCCAGTCCGAGGACGGCCGTGCCGTTCGAGATCACGGCCACGAGGTTGCCCTTGCCCGTGTATTTGTAAACGTCGTCCGGCTCTTCGGCGATGGCCAGCGACGGAGCCGCCACGCCGGGCGAGTAGGCCAGCGACAGATCGTACTGCGTATGATAGGGTTTGGTCGGGACGATCCCGATCTTACCGGGGCGGCCTTCGCTGTGGTAGCGCAGCGCCGCGTCGTCGAGTTGCGTTTTTGTGTTCATCTCTCTCATTTTCCGTTAGTAACCTGTTAACCTATAACGGCAAATATAACACAAAAATTGCTCCGATCTTAACAAATTTTAGAATTTTCTGAAATTATTTTAGAAATAAAACCGCAGGCCGCCGTTGACGCCCGTCCGGGTGCGGGTGGGGCTTTGGATGCCCGGGAGTCGGCAGGAGCCGGCGTAGAAGGTGTAACTGACGCCGACGCGGTAGGAGATGCGGTATTCGCAGCCGATGTCGCAATGCACGCCGAAATTGCTGATGGAGCGTTTGTCATAGTGACGGCCGAGGTGTTCCGGGCGTGTCGGCAACTCCCCGCGGTCAGAAGAGCGAAGCCTCTCCGTCGCGCGGGTGGGTGAATCCGAGGTGCTGGTAGGCCAGCGGCGTCGCCTCGCGGCCGCGGGGCGTGCGTTTGAGGAAGCCCTCCTTGATCAGGAACGGCTCGTAGACCTCCTCGATCGTCCCGGCCTCTTCGCCCACGGCCGTGGCCACGGTGTTCAGACCCACGGGACCGCCGTTGAATTTCTCGATGATCGTTCCGAGAATCTTGTTGTCCATCTGGTCCAGTCCGCGCGAGTCGATGTTCAGCGCCGCGAGGGCGATGCGAGTGATTTCGAGGTCGATGTGCCCTTCGCCCTTGACCATTGCGAAGTCGCGCACGCGGCGCAGCAGGGCGTTGGCGATACGCGGCGTGCCGCGCGAACGCAGGGCCACTTCGTGGGCCGCGTCGTCGTCGATCGAGACGTCGAGGATGCGTGCCGAGCGCCGCACGATGCCCGCGAGCACCGGGGCGTCGTAGTATTCGAGGTGGCACTGGATGCCGAAACGCGCCCTGAGGGGCGAAGTCAGCAGGCCGCTGCGCGTCGTGGCGCCGATGAGCGTGAAGGGCGCCAGTTCGATCTGGATCGAGCGGGCCGAGGGGCCTTTGTCCAGCACGATGTCGATTTTATAGTCCTCCATCGCCGAGTAGAGATACTCCTCGACGATCGGGCTGAGGCGGTGGATCTCGTCGATGAAAAGCACGTCGCCCGGATTGAGGTTAGTCAGCAGGCCCGCCAGGTCGCCCGGCTTGTCGAGCACCGGACCCGACGTGACGCGCAGCTGCGCCCCCATTTCGTTGGCGATGATGTTCGCGAGGGTCGTCTTGCCCAGTCCCGGGGGGCCGTGCAGCAGGACGTGGTCGAGCGAGTCGCCGCGCATGAGCGCCGCCTTGATGAAGATATGGAGGTTTTCGACGATCTTGTCCTGCCCGGAGAAGGTTTCCAGCTCCTGCGGGCGGATTTTGTTCTCGAATTCGAGATCGCTCTCCGTGTTGCGTACGATTGACATGATGCAAAGATAGCGATTTTCGGCAAATCTGCGCCCTCGGGGCGAAAAAACAATGCGCCGGGAGGCGGGCCGGAGGCCGGTTCGGGGCGCACGGCCGGTGTTGGAGCGCGATCCGGGGCATGGCCCGGGAAGGGCCGGCTCGCTTCGCCCGGGGGAGGCCTGCCCGCAACGCAGTTGCGGGCAGGCCTCCGGGAGCTGCCGCCTGAAAACGGAGTCGAGGTTCCGGAGAACGAATCTTCCGACCACACGCGCCTCTGCGGGGCGCTGCGGCAGGACGCAAAAAATCCGGTCCGCAGAGTGGCGGACCGGAGCAGCTGCCGTGAGGGAGTGGCTACTTCTTCTGCGGCAGGTCGAGTTTGATCTCCTGGGGACCGTTTTCGTTGGTCTCGATATGCAGGACGACGCCCTTCTTGCCTTCGAGCCGTTCGGCGAGCGGCGTGAGGTCGAACGAAACGTAGTAGCCGTCGGTATAGCGCTGCGTGTCGCCGCCGGGGTTGTGGCGCAACTCCAGTTGCAGGTAATCCGTTTCGGCCGCTTCGGACTGTTCGGCGCCTCCGTCACCCTTTTCGCCTTCGTCTTTCACCTCGTTGACGATCACCGTGAACGTGTGTTTCGAATTGTCCGATACGGGGTAGAGCGCATAGAAGGTCAGCCACTCTTTCGTGAGGTTGAACGTATTGCCCTGGAAGCCCGTTTTGGCGCTGCCCAGCTCTTCGAGCCGAGCCGCGTCGGTCACGACCTCCGAAGTGCCGGTGTAGATGTTTTCCACGAAATAGAGGTCGATGTTGTAATCGTAATCGGCAATGCCGTTCTGCAATGTGAACCAGATGATGACCCGCTGCGTTTTGTCGGGATCGGGCTTGTAGCCCGGAACGCGGGACTTGTTGCCGGGGTAGAGCGTCTCCCCGTTGTCGCGCTGGAAATAGTAGTCTCCGCCGTCGAGCGTGCGGACGGTGGTGATGAGCGTACGGAGCGGTTCGCCGCCGTCGTCGTCGTTGCAGGAGGTAAAAGCGGTGACAGCTATAGCTGCGATGAGGAATAAACCGAATTTTTTCATAATATCCATATTTTATGTTACCTTTCGCTCTTAAAACGTCCGGCAGGGCCGAATACTGCATGCGAAATAAATTTTTTTCACTCATGCAGTCTTTTGCCTTCCGCGGCATTTATAGAGTGTATTGAGTAATGCAAATGGAGGAACAGATACTGGCCGAAGGGTGCAGGAAGGGGGACGATATGGCCCGCAAGGAGCTGTACGACCGCTATGCAGGCAGTCTGTTGTCGATTTGCATGCGTTACGCCGGAGACCGCGCGACGGCCGAAGACCTGCTTCACGACGCTTTCCTGAAGATCTACGGGGCGTTCGACCGCTTCACCTACCGGGGAACCGGCTCGCTGCGCGCCTGGATCGAGCGGATCACGGTCAACGTGGCGCTGGAGTGGATACGCAGCCGCAGCAAGCTGGGAAGCGTGACGCTCGACGAGGGGAAGGCCGCGGCGGAGGTGGCGGAACCGGACGTGGCGGAGATGGCCCGCGTTCCGCGCGAGGTGCTGATGCGGTTCATCGGCGAGCTGCCCGAGGGTTACCGGGCGGTGTTCAACCTCTACTGCATCGAGGAGTATTCCCACCGCGACATCGCCCGGATGCTGGGAATCAACGAGAAAAGCTCCTCTTCGCAGTTGTTTCGCGCCCGGGCCATGCTGGCCCGCAGGATCAGGGCTTATTTGGAGACGCATTGAAATCGAGAGGATGCAGCTCCGGAATATCAGAAAAAGGTGGATCATCCGGCGCTGCCGGACTCACATAGAACTATGAAACAAGACAAGGATTGGATCAAAGCCATGCGGAACGCGCTTCGCGACGCCGAACTCCCGCCTCCGGCGGGGGGATGGGAGCGTTTGCAGCGCGAGTTGGGCGGTGCGGCTCCGGGGCCGGAGGTTTCCGGGACAAAACCCCGCGGGTCCGTATGGCGGATCTACCGGCCGCGGATTGCCGCCGCAGCCGCTGCCGTGCTGATCTTGGCCGTTGCGGGTGAATTCCTGCTCCGGCCGGACAAGGCGTTGGAAAATGATGGGACTGTTATCGCATCGGTGGCGGAAGACGGAGCAACCGCGGTTGCCATACCGCAGCCCGCGGAGCCGGAAACCGTACGGGACGCTCTTGCAAGGGCGGTGGGGCTGCCCCGGGAGCAGGTCGCCGGGGAGGCATCCTCCGCGGGGCGGCGGTCGCTCTTCGCTGCGGCCGCAGGGCAGCCTGCGCAGACGGCGGCTCTGAAAAATCTCCGGACGGACGGTGAGCCTGCGGTCCGGCCCGGAGAGGTCGCGGCGGAAGTTTCCGGAGAGGCGGCGAAGGCGTCGTCCGGTGAAGTCGCAAAGGCGGCCTCCGGAGATACTGCGAAGGCGGAGGCTTCCGGCGAAAGGGCTTCGAAGCAGGCTTCCGGGCGGCCCGCAACGCGGTCGGCGGCCGGCGCGGCCGGTCGTGCGGGGTTCTCCGACGAGCCGTTCGTAGCCTACACCAAACCGCATAAAAAGGCGTCGTTCTCCCTGTTTGCCGGCGGCGGCGTGGCGGGCGGAAACAGCGAAGGTCTGGCTCCCCGGATGCTCAACACCTCGATAACGAACGATGCTTCGTCGGTGATCGGCAACGGCAACAGCCTGGCGCCCCTGCGCAGCAGCGGATACGGCGAGAGTTCGTTCCGCCACCACCAGCCGTTGAGCTTCGGCATCGCCGTGCGCAAGGAGTTCGCCCACGGACTGTCGCTGGAAAGCGGCGTGAACTACACCCTGCTGCGTTCGGACGTGAGGATGCAGTACACCTCGGACGACGTGGCGCAAAAACTCCATTTCATAGGGGTTCCCCTCCGCTTCAACTGGCAGTTCCTCGAGCGCGGCCGCTTCTCGTTATATATGGGTGCGGGCGGCATGGTCGAGAAATGCGTTTCGGCCCGGCTCGGCTCCGAGACCGTCGACGAACCGGGCGTGCAGTGGTCGGCGCTTGCAGCCGTGGGGGCGCAATACCGTGTAGGCGGTATGGTGGGGCTTTATTTCGAGCCTGAAGGATCGTATTACTTCACCGAAACCGGATTGCGTACGTCGCGTACGGATTCACCTCTGACGCTGACCTTGAGACTGGGCGTGCGCCTCTCTTTTTGAAGTCTGATTTTCATTAGTGTCCCGTTAAAATTGGGACGAAGTTAATATTAATCAAATAGT
>ERZ827363.4229-NODE-4229-length-10208-cov-21.393381_pt1 | contig 10208 bp, 9 predicted proteins | sample MGYA00519776_ERZ827363 | MGnify/ENA primary metagenome ERZ827363 (study PRJEB31778, sample SAMEA3449288) | human gut metagenome | biome: human gut; feature: human-associated habitat; material: faeces | place: United Kingdom | collected 2010/2012 ...
CATTCGCCGATTCTGCTCGGTCTGCCGGATGCGGAAATCCTGTCATTCGACGAAAACGGCGTCCATCCCTGCGATTATGAGGATACGGACAGCTATCAAATCACCAGGGTCTTCATCAACCACCGCGAATCACTGCTCCGGCATCTGCTTGGAAATGAAACGTGAGATGAGGTGAAACGGTTGCGGGTGTTCGCTATGATGTTCGATTGGCGTTTGAAGGAACATGAAAGACTAGAGGTATCACGGCATGGCGATTGAGGCGCAGGGACTTGAGATTCAGATCGGCGCGCGCACGTTGCTGCATCCCACCAACTTCCACGTTGCCAAGGGAGACAAGATCGGTCTGGTCGGCCGCAACGGCGCCGGCAAGACCACGCTGACCCGTGTGATCACCGGCGATATGCTGCCGACCGCCGGCAAGGTACGTGTCTCCGGCAAACTCGGCTATCTGCCACAGGACACGCATGCCGCAGACCCGGAGCAGACCGCACTGGACCGCATGATGAGCGCGCGAGACATCGCCAGCATCATCAAACGCATACGCAAGGCCGAAAAGGACATGACCGATCCGGATCCGGATGTCATGACCAAGGCGATGAACCGCTACGACAAGGCCATGCAGGATTTCGAAAAGGCCGGCGGCTATGCCGCACAGTCCGAAGCGACCGCCATGGCGGCCAGTCTCGGCCTGCCACAGGAAGTGATGGGCCAGCAGCTGGGTACGCTTTCCGGCGGTCAACGCCGTCGTATCGAACTGGCCCGCATCCTGTTCTCCGACGCGGACACGCTGATCCTTGACGAGCCGACCAACCATTTGGACGCGGATTCCATCGAATGGCTGCGCGGCTATCTGAAAAAATACGAGGGCGGTTTCCTGGTCATCTCCCACTCCACCGAACTGCTTGACGAAGTGGTGAACAAGGTGTGGCATCTGGACGCACAGCTCGGCCAGATCGACATGTACTCGCTCGGCTGGAAGGCCTACCTGCACCAACGCGTGGTCGACGAGGAACGTCGCCGCCGCGAACGTGAAGTCGCAGAGAAGAAGGCCGAACGTCTGATGCAGCAGGGCATCCGCCTGCACGCGAAAGCCACCAAGGCCGTGGCCGCGCAGAACATGATGCGCCGCGCGGAGAAACTGCTGGAGAACACGTCCGAAGCACAGAAGAAGGAGAAGGTGGCGGACATCCGCTTCCCCGAGCCGGCACCTTGCGGACGTACGCCGATCATGGCGAAGGACATCTCCAAAGCGTATGGTTCGAACATCGTGTTCGCAGGCGTGAATCTGGCGATCGACAAAGGTTCACGTGTGGTGATTCTGGGCTATAACGGCGCGGGCAAGACCACCACGCTGCGTCTGCTCGCCCATCTGGAGGATCCCGACACCGGATCCGTGGAATATGGACATGGCTGCAAAATCGGCTATTTCGCACAGGAACACGACACATTGGACCTTGACGCCACCGTGTTGCAGAATCTGATTCACGTGGCACCGGAACTTGACGACACACAGGCACGTTCCATCCTTGGGTCGTTCCTGTTCTCCGGCGATGACGCGCTGAAACCGGCACGAGTGCTTTCCGGCGGCGAGAAGACCCGTCTGGCGTTGGCCACGCTGGTGACGAGCCGCGCGAACGTGCTACTGCTTGATGAACCGACCAACAATCTGGATCCGGCGTCCCGCGACGAGATTCTGAAGGCCATCGCCAAATACGAGGGCGCGATTGTGCTGGTCACCCACGACGAGGGCGCGGTCGAGGCGTTGAATCCGGAACGCGTGCTGCTCATGCCCGACGGCGACGAGGACCTGTGGAACGACTCCTACCTGGATCTGGTGGCCGAGGAATAATCCCACTTCCACCATTTCCGACACGCATATGGGAAAGCCCGGACGAATCAGATCGTCCGGGCTTTCCCATATTGAACGGTTCCTGTTACGCGGGAACCGGTTACGCGTGCACGTGTTTGGCGCTGTAGATGTCCGGCTCGACGTAGATCTCGAAATTGTACCAGGGCAACGCGGTGCGCACGGCCTTCTCGATCTTGTCGACGGTTTCCACGTCATAGTCGCGGTCGAGCTTGCTGGTCTGCACTTTGACGCACAGGAGGATGTCGTCCTCCGACATGTGCACGGTCTGCATGTTCAGCAATCGTTCGACGCCCGGCGTGGTGGTAACCGCCTCGACGATCTTCCCGCGCGTATCGGAATCCACGGCCTCGCCGATGAGCAGCGAACCGGATTTGAACGCGAGAAACAGCGAACCGACGATCAGCACCAGACCGACCATGAGACCACCCAACGCATCAAAAATCTCATCGTCGAGCAGAATCGCAAGACCAATGCCGAGACCTGCGAACGCCAAACCGATCAAAGCGAGCGTATCCTCCATGATCACCGAAGCCAGTTCGGCGGACTTGGTGCGTCTCCAGAAACGGAACACGCCCATATGCTTCGTGTTCGTGCGTTCCATACGCTCGTTGGCTTCCTTGATGCTCTGGTGCAGGCCGAATCCTTCCAGGCATGCGCTGATGACGACCACGATGAACGCGACAAGCAGTTCCATCCTGTTCACGTCACGCAATGCCGGATCGGCGCTGATCGCGACAAGCTTCTTCACCGCTTCGGACGTCGAGAAGAAACCGCCGACGAAGAACAGCAGCGTGGCCACGACGAACGAAGCAAGATATTTGGCGCGATACAGGCCGAACGGATGGTCGCCGTCCGTCTTGCGCTTGGAGAAACGTCCACCCACCATCAATACGATTTCGTTGGAGCAATCCGCGATGGAATGTACCGACTCGGAAAGCATGGCGGACGATCCGGTGAAGAACGCCGCGAGCAGCTTCGCGATGGCGACACCAATGTTCGCACCCAACGCCGCCTTGACGGCCGCGCCCTGATGTTCGGCTTCCCGCACCTCCCCCATGTTGTTCGTGGTCGTACTGTCGCCTGCGGGATCGCGCGATTCGCTCATTGCCTTCCATTCTCGAATGTGTAACGGATAACATCATCCATTCAAGCACGAATACTGGCCGAGAAGCCGTGTGCGCCCGTGTTTCGGGACGTGCGTGTAACCTTCACTAGGTATTTGTCGCTTTCCCAAAAAAAGGGGTATTCAATGGCATACTCGCATAACGCGCCGTTCCGCGCCGACGTGGTCGGCTCCTATCTCCGCCCGGCCGAGCTCAAGGCCGCGCGTGAGGATTTCGCCGCCGGCAAAATCGATGCCGCAGCGCTCAAGGCGGTCGAGGACAAGGCCATCACCGAACTCGTCGCCAAGCAGAAGGCCGCCGGCCTGCATGTGATCACCGACGGCGAATTCCGCCGCGGCTGGTGGCATTTCGACTTCATGTGGGGCTTCAACGGCGTGGACCATGCCGCCGCAGCCCACCGCGTCGCCTTCCACGACGAGGTGACCCCGGCCGACACCGCCACCGTGACCGGAAGGATCTCCGGCGAGAACCATCCGTTCGTCGAACATTTCAAGTTCGTCAAGCAGTTCGAGGACGAGAACACCGTGGCCCGCCAGACCATGCCCTCCCCCGCGCAGACCCGCTTCGTGCTCACCGGCAACGCGGCCGCCTACCCGTATGACGAGTTCTACAAGAACGACGACGAGCTGACCGCCGACATCGTCGCCGCCTACCGCCAGGTCATCGCCGACCTGTATGCCGCCGGCTGCCGCAACGTGCAGTTCGACGACTGCACCTGGACCCGCCTGTGCGATGCGAGCGTACGCGAACGTCTCGGCTGGAGCGACGAGGACGCGCTACGCCTGCAGCAGGAGAACCTCGACGTCATCAACGCCGTGATCGCCGACCAGCCGGACGACCTGGTCATCAACACCCACGTGTGCCGCGGCAACTTCCACTCCACCTGGCTTTCCTCCGGAGGCTACGCGCCGGTCGCGGCCAAACTGTTCGGCGAGGAGAACGTGGACGCCTACTACCTCGAGTTCGACGACGACCGTTCCGGCGATTTCGCGCCGCTCGCCGAAGTCTCCGGCGACAAGAAGGTCGTGCTCGGCCTGATCACCTCCAAGAAGCCCGACCTTGAGGATCCGGACACCATCAAGGCCCGCATCCAGGAAGCCGCCCAGTACATTCCGCTCGACCGCCTGTGCCTGTCCACCCAGTGCGGCTTCGCCTCCACCCAGGAAGGCAACAAGCTCACCGAAGACCAGCAGTGGGCCAAGATCGCACTCGTCCAATCCATCGCCAAGGACGTGTGGGGCGAGTAAACACAGCACGCCATCCACAATCAGCTATAAGGAAGGGCTATCCGTCTTGTTCGGCGGATAGCCCTTTGTTTGTTTGCCGGCGTTTTTAACGGGCAGGTCAGCCCTTCACAGCCTCATCGATGCAACGAATCGCGTTCAACGTACGCGGATAGCCGATATACGGCATGCACTGCGAGACCACCGCGATTAGAAACGCCTTCTCATTGCCAACGACCATATTCGCCTTGGCATGCGCCGTAAGCTGCGGTTCGCAACCACCCTGCGCGGCCAGGAAACACAACGTGACCATTTCGCGCTCGCGGGTGTCGAGTCCGCCGCGAGTGTAGTAGTCGCCGAAGCAGTTGTCGGCCAGCCACTTGTTGATGTGCCGGGTCTCCTCCGGTCCGGATTGCGCGAATCCGCGCATGTTCTCGCCGAAGATCTCGACCTGCTTGTCCTCTCCGGCCTGCGCGCGGGTCTCCGACGTGGTCGTGCCCTGCGGCTCCAGCGGCAGATGCACGTTCGCGGCTCCAAGGAAAACGTTGAGCTTCTTCAGGAACGGCAGGGTTCTCCCGAATCCGCAGTATGCGGTGGCTTGGTAGATCATCTCCTTGATGGCCACGGACGTCAGTCCTGTCTCGTAGGCGACCGGCAGCATCATTTCGAACGCGTCGAGACCCTGGCAGCCGACCAGAGCCGCGAGGATCGCCAGGGAGCGGGTCTGGTCGTCCAGATCGGGGTGGTTGGCACCCGGTTCGTTTATCACTTCGTCATAGGCGAAATCGGAGAACAACTTGACGAATTCCGGGTCGGTCTGCGACAGCGTCCGATCGTTGTTCCAAAAGGCGTTCATCTTCCTATGCAGTTCCTCGAACATGTCGATATCCTTCCCTCACGCGGCTCAATTCGAGCCCAATGCCATCGTTTCAAATATCGTTGGGCACCACGAAATCAGACTTCGCTGACCCGCAGCAGCGACTTGACGGTACTGCGTTCGTCCATAGCGGCATACGCTTCCTGGATATCATCCAGTGTGTACTCGCCAGTGTATACGATACCGGGATTGATGTTGCCGTCCAGCACCTCCTTGAGCAGGCGCCGCATGTCATAAGTACGCACCGCGGCCGGGCCACCGCGTAGACCGACATTGCGGAAGAAGAGGCCGGGAATATCGGCTTCGACGTCGTGGGGCAGGCCCACCCGACCCACGATGGCCCCGGCACGGGCCACCTTCATGGCCGTGTCGTTCGACAAGGCCGATCCGACGCATTCGAGCACCGCGTCCGCGCCGTATCCATCGGTCATCTCCAGCACCTTGGCCACAGCCTCGTCGCCACGTTCCTCGACGAAATCGGTGGCACCGAATTTCTTCGCGATCTCCTGACGGTCGGTATGACGGCTCATGGAGATGATGCGCGTGGCACCCATAAGCTTGGCGGAAAGCACGGCGCACAAGCCGACCGCGCCATCGCCGAACACGACGGCCGTATCCCCCGGCTTCACCTCGGCGCTGGCCGCGGCATGATAGCCGGTCGCCATCACATCGGACAGCGTCAGCAGCGAGGCGAGCATCTCATCGGAGAAGGTCTTGGCATCGCCGGGAACTACGACCAGAGTGCCTTCGGCTTCCGGAACACGCAAGTATTCGGCCTGACATCCCATACCGTCCTCATCGCCGAAATAGCCGCCATGCGGGCAGCTGGATTCGAAACCGGCCTTGCACACCGGGCATTTGCCGCAGCTGTATGGGAACGGAACGATCACAAAATCGCCCGGCTTGACGATGGTGACATCCTCCCCGACCGCTTCGACGACGCCGATGGCCTCATGGCCAGCCTGGCTGTCGACGGGTTTGCCACCATCGCGGTAGAACCACAGATCGGAGCCGCACACGCAGGCGCGCACCACGCGGATAATCGCATCGCCGCCGTCAACGATGCCCGGCTTCGGACGCTCCTCGCAGGCCATCTGCTTGATGCCCTTATAAATCGCCGCTTTCATGGATTTCCTCCTCTTATTTGTGGGATTGCTGTTTCTTGACGTTGTCGATGACGTCCTTGTTTTCCTCCAGGATGCGGTTGGCCTCATCCTCATGACCGTCGGCAATGGCTCGCCAGTACAGCGATTTGAGCGACACATACGCCTGTTGGATGCGCAGGGCTTCCGCTTTCGCGGCCAGACGCAGCGATTGCGCGTCGAGCAGTTCGATCTGCCGTCGGGCGCCTTCCGGACCGTCGAAACGGTTCTTCAGGTATTCGCGCATCGATTCAAGCGGCATGCCCGTCGCCGCCAGGCATGCGATGGTGGTCAGCGATTCGATGTCCTTGTCCGAATAGACTCGGTGGCCTGAACTCGGATCGCGGGCGATCGGATCGATGATGCCGATCTGCTCGTAATAACGCAACGTCGATTCGGGCAGTCCGGAAATCATGGACGCCTCACGGATCGAATGCCAGGTGGTCGTCGTATTGCTCATACCCCGCACTCTAAAAACTTAAAGTGCTCGAAGTCCATATTCCGGCGTGTCGTATTGGTCCGACGTCAAACGGCATTGAGCGGGCAATGGAAGAGCCGGTATCCGAAAAGTGGATCTGTCGCACGACTCCATTTTCATGTCCTTTTCGGCAATCGTGCGGCTTTTTCGTCCGTCTGTATGGGAACCGACGGACGAAAAAGCCCACGCATGCTCAGGCGGCGGTGATCAGCTCCGAGGAATCCATGTCGAAATCGGCCATCGCGTAGGAGCGGATGGCGGGATCATCATACGTGTTCATGTAGTACGTGTTGGTCTTGGACGAATATCCGCTGGTGAACAGCGTGCGTTCGAACTGGCCGTTGCCCATCTTCGCCATGCCGTCAACCATCTGCACGGAACCAAGGGTGTGGAACAGGCGAGACACGTTGGCCGCCTCGCCTTCCTGCTGTGGATAATGCGTGTTGGCATAAGCCACACGCACGAAACGCGACGGGGAGCTCACATCGCCCGGAATGCCATGCATGCTCACACCCGCGCCCCAAGCGGACAGGGACGCCTTGCCCCACGTGGCCGGCTCGGCCATCTCGTTGCCGACGCACATGTAGTTGCGCAGATTCTCCATATGGAAGCCAAACGTCGGCTGGTTGGTCAGCACGTCTACGTCGTCATGGTGCACATGCATGCCGTCCGCCATCTGTTCGACGACGATGCTGCGCTCGCTGTCGCCGATGATCCAATGCAGCAGCGACTCCTGCTGGCCGGGCACGATCTGGGAGACGAGGGTCACGTTCTTCAACGCCTCCTCGACTTCGTCGACGGAATCGAAATTGCGTGCCACCCACAGCGGGAATTCGAAGGTCGCGACGTTGTCGGTGCCTTCGACCGGCTCATGCACGAACTCCGCGTAGCCGGGGAAATTCAATCCCGCGATGGCCAGACCATGCTCGTTGGCGCAGTCGAAATACATCGGACGGTCGGCCATGACCACGCCCACGCCGATCACCGCGTTCGGCGTGGCTTTGCCGCTCGCGCCGAACACGTTGTCGTAGTGGTAGCCGCGTGGAGTGGCCAGGATGCTTTCGCCGTATGAGAAGCTCCAGTCGAGGTTGCGGCCGAAATACATGTTTCCCTCTTCGTCGGAGAAACGAACGCCAGTGCACATGATGGACTTCCTTCCTTTGTTTGATTGACCCGGTGCGTTCATCATACGCATGGACGGCTGGACGAACCACGGCTTCCGCCGACGGATAAACATGAAGGGTGGCCAAAAATGCCAAGAGTCGTTGAAAATGAAAAAATCCCCTTGTTTCCAAGGGGATTTTTCGAATGGCTCCTGCGACTGGGCTTGAACCAGTGACCGTCCGATTAACAGTTAGAGAGTTTGATAGAATACCCCTTGGAACGAGTGGGCAAAACGGCTTCATTCCAACGGTTTAACCTCACTTGAAGGTCACTTGACCCGCAAGTGAAGGTCAAATGGAAGTCTGAGAATGTCTGAGAATATGGAAGCAAGGAGGTAATCATGGCACGCAAAGCAAGAAACGGCATCGTCTACCCATACAAAGTCGAACGGAAAAAGAAGCTGGCCGATGGCACAATCAAGGCTTACCCCAGCTTCGAGTTCAAGATCGACGGGAAGACCTACAGCTGCAAGAAGTACGCCGACGCGAACAGGCGTCTGACCGAACTGCTCCAAGAGCGAGCCAAATTCGGCAGCACCAGCAACACGTCAGTCACATTGGGCGCGTATTCGGAACAATGGTTGGAACGACGGCAGAGGGATGCAGACCCGAAGACGTTCGCCAACTATCGAACCATCGTCCGCAAGCATCTACGCCCATACCATTCGCAGAAAATGTCGAACCTGAACGCCGCGGTCTGCGACCGCATCGTAAATGGCCTTACCGTCGTGAAGGCCATCGACGGCAAGAAAATGCACGTGAAGGCCAGTCTCAGCCTCCGCCGCCAGACGCACACCACGTTGAACCAGATTTGCAATGCGGCCGTAGCGGATAGGATTCTTCCCACGAATCCGATGGGTGGCGTTCCTACTCCGAAGGACAAGGACATCAGTCTTGCCGACGAACGCAAGAACGAAGCGCACGAGCGTACCGCATTCACCGATGACGAGGCGAAGCGTATCCTCCAAGCTGCCAACGAGTTGGGCATCCGCAAGGGTGCGAGGGAATGGTTCAGACTATGCACCGGCATGCGCCCCGGCGAAATCTTGGGGGCTTCGCTCCAAGACCTCGAACTGACCACCACGGCAAACGGCATCCCCTACGGCGAATACGCCGTCAACTGGAAACTGGAGGAGTTGAAGAAGGAGCACGGTTGCGGCGAACCAGACCGTAAAGGCGTGTACCCGTGCGGATACAAGCGTGGTGCCGCATGTCCGCAATGGAGGTGGCGTATTCCAGACGGCTTCGACATGATCGAGTTGCAAGGCCGCTGGTGTCTCACCCCGCCGAAATCGAAGCGTGGAAGGAAAGTGCCAATCATTCCCGCATTGGCGCAGACACTCGAAGCATACTTGGTGGATACCGCTGAAATACCGAACCCGCATGGACTCCTGTTCCGTCATGACGACGGCTCGCCCATCGAACCGGAAGAGGATATCGAACAGTTCCGCAAACTGTTGGAGGCGGCGGGAGTGCCGAACGCCGAACATAGGAGCCGCCATGAGACACGCCATACAGTAGTGACCATCCTCATGTCGATGGGTGTGGATGTCGGCTTGGTAGAGGAAATCGTGGGCCATTCCAGCCGTCTGATGGTCGAACACTACCGTCATGCCGGGTTGAAGGAACGGTTGGCCGCAATGGAAACGATGAACTCCGCATTAGACTTGAAGCAGATCGAACGGGCTGGCGAATAGAAGCCCTAAAACGCAGAAAAGCCCCTCCCCCAGCAATGCTGAGAGAGGGGCAATTCAGACTCGCGGTAGCATGTCATACAGTTTTTGAGTGTCCAATGTCACGCCATGCATTCGGCTGAAATCAGCCTCACCGCCGTGTATCCTGTCGGCCTCACATCCTTCGTGAGCTCGCGCTTCCACTTCGTCCAAAAATCATCATGCTCTTTCTTGGTCATGATGATGATTCTACCGTGCGAAACACAAAAAGCCCCTCCCCCAGCGTAATCGCTGAGAGAGGGGCAAACTTGTACAGGACGTACTAGTTGGGCATAGTATTCTTACACTTCTCCAACATCATGTTAGAAAAATGAAAGGTTTCTACTCGGAATACCGGGCCTTCAACTCGCTGACGCCAATCAAAGCGCCAACCAGCACGGCCAGAGCGTTCAACGTAGTCACGATCTGGTCAACGCATGGAAGGTTCCATGCGGGGCCTACCACATGCACAAACACGGCCAAAGCGGGCAACGCGATCAACGCCAACCACTTCAGCACCTTGTACGCTTCGTCCGGCAGGATGTAGTTGTTTTCCTCGCCAGTTTCTTCCTGCGGCTTTTCGCCGTCATTCTGAGTCTCCTTGACTTCATCGACCATA
>ERZ827363.4235-NODE-4235-length-10194-cov-10.021403_pt1 | contig 10194 bp, 10 predicted proteins | sample MGYA00519776_ERZ827363 | MGnify/ENA primary metagenome ERZ827363 (study PRJEB31778, sample SAMEA3449288) | human gut metagenome | biome: human gut; feature: human-associated habitat; material: faeces | place: United Kingdom | collected 2010/2012 ...
ACGGAAAATCAGCAAGCAGATTGCGTGCAAAGCCGCCAGGCGGGCTTTGTGCGGTGTTGCCTTTACAGCGGATTCCGGGAAAGGCGTTTCAGCAGCGGAATGCACACGCCGCCGCACAGGTTGCCCAGAATTGCCGCCGGGAAATAGCACAGCGCTCGCAGCGGATTCGGGCAGCCAGCCATGAAATAATAGAACACATCTGCCACGCAGTGGTTGAATCCAGAGAGGATGAACACCATGATCGGCATAACGACGATGAACACGCCGCCGATGAAGTTCTTCTTCTCGTTGCACCGGCGAGAGCCTTCTACCGCAGAGAACATCAGAACGCCGCAGAAGAATGCCAGCACAAAGGAACTCAGCAGACTGTCATCCAGTTTTGCAGACATGGTCGCCTGCGCACGGTCGATCAGCGTCACATCCATACCGTTTACCGGTGTATCTGCGGCGAACCGGGTCAGATGCACGATGCCGGCGGTAAGGCTTGCGCCGATGGCATTCGCCAGGAACGTGAAGAACGTCTCACCCAGATATGCCTTGTCCCGGTCGAAGATGTATCCCACCTTACCGGTATACAGACCATACTGAAACTGCACAATGCAGAACAGCCCCAGGGAGAACAAAAATGCACCCAGATAGCGGTTTTCACAGGACATACTGACCACACAGCCAATGCCGATCATCAGACCGGACAGCATACCGTCAGCCAGAAAGGAGAGCCACTTGTTTTTCGGTTTCTTTTCCATGTTGATTTCCTACACTTTCTATGCAAAATATGCGGACGGATCACCGTCATTCACTGCCAGGATATGCAGCGGTGCCTGGAGGTCAGGCAGCAGAAAGCCGCCTTCGATGCAGGCAGAACTGCAAAACGCAAACATGGACGGATAGGTCTCATCATCCATGTAAAAGGGTTCTCTGGCGTTTTCCGGGTTCACACCCACCCGATAGAGTCCGTCTGCATAATGAAACAGCACATCCAGCTTTTCATTCCGGTGTTTCCGCATCAGAGCAATCACCTCAGCAGAATTGACACTGACACTCTTCCAGTCAAAAGAAAGCATTGTTTCCATTTTATTTTCCACTCCTCACACAAAAACAGCACATCCTGCAAGAGGCTGTGCCGTTCTTTTCTGTTTCATCGTTTCCTTTAGTCCAGCTTTGCGCCGCAGTTGCCGCAGAAACCAAAAGTATACTTCTCATCAAACCGAGCGCCGCACTTTCCGCAGATACGAACACCCTTCAGAGAACTCAAATCGCCCTGCATACTAGCAATGCGGCGCTTTCTGTCGTCGATGTCTGCACACAGTTCCAGTTCTGCCTTATGATCGCCGTTCGGATTCTCATAAAACAGTCTGCCGATCTCAGTCATAACTTCCTGGATACGCTCCTTTTCATAAGCGATCTTCTTCTTCAGGTTGCTGGTCTCAGCAGCACTCTTGGAGGATTCGCTTACGCTGCGGCTTACCTGGTTTACCTTGTCAAAAAGTCCCATATTCTCTAGCTCCATTCTCCGGAATCGCCTTTTTTTGGAGATGGTATTTCATCTTTTCAAATCATCTCTTACAATTCCAGTTTTCATATCGTTACTTAAATTATACATGATTCACAACTTTTTGTCAAGGGGTATTTTTGCAGGGAAAAAGCACTAATATGCTCCTGTCAGAATCCGCCGGTTTATGCCTCTACCGGTGCAAAACGGATGCGGATCTGGGGCAGTTCGTGGAGAACGGCGTCGCAGTGGTACAGTCCATCCTCTGCCGACAGGTCGTTCTCGCCGGTTGCCGGCGGCGCAAAAATTTTCAGCGTCATATCTGCCTCGCCCTGCAGGGGCTTTTCGAAGAACGCCGCCATCAGATCTACGGTCTTGGTCTTGGGGGCTTTATAGAACCACTTGCCGTTCAGTTCCAGCATCAGATTGCTTTCTTCGGTAAAGGTCACCTCGCAGAACGTGGGGTTCTTCTCGAAGTGCAGCGGAATCGCCAGGCCCTCGGCATCCTCAGAGTTGCTCCAGCGCAGTGTCACCGGCAGCTGTACTTCGCCCTCCTGCCGTGTGATCTGGGGCTTGAACCAGTCACGCTGGATGATCTCTTTATAAGTGTCCAGCACCGGCTGTGCGATGCCCACATCGGCATTGTTGGGGTCTTCGATCTCCAGACCCAGTCTGCCACGGTCACGGAACTGATAGAATGTGAAAGCGCTGAACCAGTCCGCCTGTTCCGACTCCAGCTTATCGCAGAATTCCTTTACCATGTCTGCCTGTTCATAAGGTCCGGTCACATCGCCGTCGGCGTTGAACTCTGCCATGGTCATAGGCTTTGCCACGCCGCCGTTGAGATAGCGGAACCGTTCAAAGCTGCGCTTGGTCTTTTCGTAGGTATCTGCCACAGTGCCACGGCTGTGAGTCGTGCCGCCGTGTTCTGCCACGTCATAGGGCCAGCCCCAGTGGAGCGCCATATACTTGTCCACTGACCAGATATCCGCTGCCGGAATGGTCTGTGCGAACTCGGTTTCTTTTTCCATCTCTTCCTTGGAGAGATCCTCGATACCGCCGATGCAGATAATGGTCTGCACGTTCGGTGCGTGTTCCTTGATGATGCGGCTGGCACGGACGAAAAAGTCCGCCACTTCCTGGTAGGTGCAGCGCTTGTTAAACGAGAACCAGTTGCCCGTTGCCTCGTGGTTGATGCGCAGGAACACTCTGCCGAAAGGTTTCAGATCCTCGCCGATGGCAGCCAGATGTTCGTCGGAAACGTGGGGGTCGATGGTCAGCGTCAGCGAAACGTCCTGTCCGTGCTGCCGGATCTCACGCATATAGTTGAACGGTTCGCCGTCGGTATTGCCGCCCAGTCCGCCTTTATAGGTGAAATAGTCGTCGTAGGGATAGTCCCAGGCAAAGCTGACATCGGGGCTGGCGTGTACCACGCTGGCACGGCCCGGCCAGCCCTTGTCCAGGGGATAATAGCAGTACATGAGACTGATGCTCCGGTGCGGTCTGCCCATTTTCGCCAGGATATAGTCCTGGCTGACATACTCGCCACGCTCACTGCCGTCTCCCAGATCAACGGCGCACTTCGCCTTTCCCATATGAATGCGGTAAACTTCCATGTATATTCTCCTTTTCGGTGATGTTTTTGCACATTCTGTGCGGTGTTGCCTTTCATTATACCGGATTTTGGCGGTGCTGTCAAGGGATTTTTTGAGAAAACGAGAGCAAATTAAGTCCCCCTTGAAAAGGGGGATGTCCCGAAGGGACAGGGGGATCATAACCTAAACTACAATTCCCAGAAAAGGTGCCTGTAGACTGACTGGGAAACTTTTCTGTGAAATCTATAACTTATCACTAAAATCCCTCCACCAGCTTCGCTGGTTCCCCTCGTACTGAGCGGTCCCCTTTGTCACCTACGGTGACATTTCCCCACCCTGTGGGGAATCACCCTTTTCAAGGGAGGCTAAATAAAAAACCGACTCCTTTTTCAAAGAGCCGGTTTCAGGATATGCTTTCCATTTTACTTTGCCAGAACGTCGTCCCAGGACACGTCTATGCCAATACCGTGGAGTGCGATGTAGTACATGAGATAATAGACATCAGTCGCATCTACGCTGCTGCTTTCGTCCACGTTTGCGGCAGTGATCTGTTCCTTGCTGATTTTGACGGTATTCCCTACCGCAGTATTGGCGATGTACAGCATGGAGTAGAACACATCTGTCGAATCCAGACTGCCGCTGCCGTCAATATCACCCTTGTCCAGACTGCCCTCTTTGACGGTGGGGACACTCGGCTGGGTGGTAGTGGTGGTGGTTTTGGTAGTTGCTTTTGTGGTGACTTTTGTAGTCGTTATTGTGGGCGGATTGTTTCCAAACCAAAAAGCACCATACGCTTCATCTCCTTCATTCGGAACATATCCATGGTCAATTGCATATTGGCAAGCTCTAACATCGCCAAACAAAGAGTATGCTCCATTGCCATCATTATGAACCACAAATGAATACCACCCATCACATTCATCCCAATCAGTGCTATATTCCCCATAATAATGCGTATGCGCTCCCTCTGACGCCTTTACCTCTGCGACATTTTCGGATATGGAGGAAGAATCCAACTCTGTTTCCGCACTGACTGACAGCATTGCCCCGATGCTCCCCAGACAAATTGTTCCGGCAGTTACTGCCGCCAGCAGTTTTCTCCACAATTTCATGTTACATCCTCCTAAATTTGTCATATCAAAAAATTACATTTCATATTATAACATAAGGTGCAGAAAAATGCAAGGGGAAATTGAAAGAATATCATGCAAATCCATTTTTCTTTCTTATAGGCTATCCTGCGCAAAGCCTCCCTTGAAAAGGGTGATTCCCCACAGGGTGGGGAAATGTCACCGTAGGTGACAAAGGGGACCGCTCAGTACGAGGTGGGCGGCAAAGCCGCTCGGAGGGATTCTGGCATAATAATTTCCCTTAATTTTCAGATTACACAAAATCCCTCAGTCAGCCTACGGCTGCCAGCTCAGCACAAGGCACACCCTACGGGCGCCTTTTCAAGGGAGCCTATTTTTGAAAAAGGGAGGCTAAAAAAAGAACATCTCCCACAGGATCACTCCCGTGCAGAGATGCTCTTTTGAAAGCAAATCGGATTTATTTTGCCTTTACTTTGCTGCTACGTCCTTTTCAGCACGTTTCAGCCAGACGTTTGCCAGATCTACCGCCTCATACAGATTCGGTCGGTCGGAAGTCTTGGTGATCGCCTTCACAGGATCCGGTTCCTTGGTTGCCATTTGATAGACACGAATCTTATCTGCAACCTTCAGCCCGTTGACTTCCTGCTGATGCACGATCTGCATCATTACCACGAATGGCTCTGACATATACCCGTAATAGATTTCATTTCCCTTGCGTACCAGCGGATATCCACGATACATAAAAAATTCCTGATTCATTGCTGTTCCTTCCTTTCTCCGGCAGCGTCCCGGATCTCTCCGGAACGGTCAAGGCAACACGGATGAAACCAATGTTTCCTTAACTCCAGTTTGTCGTAAATTCTTTGCTTGTGTCGCTGTAGATCTTCATATTGTTCAGCAGGGTATCCAGATAGCTCTTCCGGCAGGTATACGCCGACTTTCCGTCCACGGTGATGAGACAGGTGAAATCGTCGATGGCATAGAACTGCAGATCCCGTTCGAATGTGCCGTCCTGGGTCTTGAGGCTGATCTCCGCCAGCATATCGCCGCTCGGCGTGCCGTCCAGCTTGACCGTCTCCGCCGTGGTGTTCAGCAGGAACGAGTAGAACTGACGGTAGCGGTCGGACTCGGTGCTGTCGCCGTTCAGCGTTACCACAGCGGTATCCTTATCGCTGCCCACAACATTGAACTGGAACTTCTCCTCGCCCACGCTCACGTTCAGCTCACCTACATCCCAGACGTAAGTGCCGAAAACCAGCTTGGAGGCAATGTCGGTGGGCGTTGTTGTCGCCCAGACCATGTTTTCTTCCGTCACCTGGTAGATCGCATCCACGCCGCTCAGCATTGCGTAGTAGTATGCGGTCTCTGTGCCGCTCTCCTCATCCTTTTCGGTAAAGCGTTCGCCGAATGTCAGTACATAGGTGTTGTTGTCCTCGCACGCCATAGTCGCCGTGCCGAACGGGTCGTCCAGCCCTGCCTTGGCGATATCCTCCGCAGAGGGATGCGGTACAGCTACCTTTTCCGCCTTGAGTCCGAACATTCCCGTCACCACCGGAGTGGAACGGTCTACGCTCAGATATGCCGGCACCGGCGAAACCATCTCGTGGCTTGCCACCATGCCGCCCATGGATGTATCGTCTGCGGCTGCCTCGTCGTAGTCCAGTTCCAGGGTATAGTCCATGTCCTTGCGGTCTATGGTCAGCTTGTTGACAATGGGATAATCGTTGGTATCTGCCGGCGCTTCCAGCATGGTTTTGGACAGGAAGTCCTCGGCGCTCTTGCTAAAATTCGCCACCAGGGAAGTTTTTACCGTATAGACAGTGTCTTTGTCCGCCGGCGCAAGATAGGTGTTTTCTGCATTTGCCGCCGCATTGCCCACACGGAAACTGTAGTCGCTGCCGTCGGCGAAGTGCAGGGTCACTGCGGTCGCCTCGGCATCGTCCAGCCCGAACTTCGCCAGATCGGAACAGTTTTCCTCCACAACGCCGGTGGTGTCCATAGATGCGGTGTTGTTGGACAGCGTCCACAGGGTAGAGGTGTCCATGGGAAGATCTTCCCAGCCGGAAACGGCATATGCCGCATGGTCATCTCCGGTGCCGCTGCCCTCTGCGGTGCGGACCACTTCAAAGCTTCCGGAAGTATTTGTAATATCAATTGAGGTGACATCGTTGGGATCCTCTGAGGTCAGCGAAATGCTCTCGCTGCTGTCCTCATCGGATACTGCGGAAGAGGATGACTCCTCTGCCGGCGGATTTTTCAGCAGGAAAAACGATGCCGTTCCCAGTGCTGCCACCAATACGACGCCGCCGATGATTCCCAGCGTTTTTTTACGCATGATGCTCCATCCTTTCGGTTAACGATAACGTCTGCGGACTGCCACGATCACGCCGACAACCACAACAGTCAGCGGGATCAGGAATACGACAACCAGACGAATCACTTTCAGCTGTGTTGCTGTTGCCGTGATGGAAGTCTGTGTCAGATCCTTGGATGCCACAACGATGCTGTCTTCCTTGCCGCAAACAGAGTTCAGCAGGCCGACGAAATATTCTGCGTTGTTGTACGAAGAGTTCTGCACCAGGTTAGCGTCCAGCATGGACATAGAACCCAGCACGATCACATCGCTCTCGATGAACGAATCGCCGGTGGACTGCTGGTCACGGCACAGCGCCATGACGGTGTTTGCACCGTGGGGTGCTGCGTCCTTGTCAAACGAAGTTGTGGTAGTGGTGTTCTCGGTTGCAGCCTCAGTCGCTGCCTCCGTTGCCGCCTGGGTCTCACCGTCTGCCGCAGTGCTGTCTGTGCTGTCGGTGTTATAAGTCTTGGGCGAAAGCGGATAGCAGTAAGAGGTCTCCGAGGAGGTCAGCAGGGATGTTACGGTTCTGCCGTTGTTGGCAGTCAGTGTCTGGATGGAACGTGCCATCGGTGCAACGATAGGCAGGCTGGTGTTTGCCAGATGTCCGTTATAGTCCTCGTCGTCCGTTACGGTTACGACCGGGGCAACAAAGCTGCTGTTGCTGTTCTGGGACAGCAGGATGTTTACCTGCTGGTTGGAACTGTTGTTCTCGTCAATGACAGAGCTGTAGTCCACCTGTACGTTCCACTCTTTCAGAAAAGCGTCCAGATTCGGGGTGGATGACTGGGTGTAGTCTGCGATGTAAACCAGCTGCTTGCCCAGGTTGCCGTCATTATACATGAAGTCCTGGAGTTTCTGGATGGAATCCATGGTCAGGTCGGTTTTCGGCGCAGGCAGCACCAGAATATCATAGGTCGCAGTGTCCAGCTCATCGGTCATCATGTCCAGACGCTTGACATCATAGCCGTTTTCGTCCAGCAGATTTTCCATAGCATAAAATGCGTAGGTGTTGGGGTCTGCACTGGAACTGGTCTGTGCGAAGATGGGAGAGCCGTTGCTGGTCGCCAGAATGCCCACGGTCTTGGGGTTGGAGTCGGTCACATTCATGATGCCGGAAGTCAGCGTCTGCTCGCCCTTGAATGCGGTGATGCAGTCGGAGAAGCTTGCCATACCGTACTGATAGTACTGATACTTCTGCTGATCGACTTCAAACATATCGGTCTGGGTGTTGTACACCTTGATACGCTTGCCGCTGTTGATGATGACCTGTCCGGACTGGATCGAACCGCCGTACAGTTCCTGGTACTTGGACAGCACATCCGGATCCTTGGTGGTGTCAAAATAGGTGACATTGATGCGGTCAGAATAGCCCTGGTACTTGGACAGTGTTTCAGCGATCATCTTGTTGTATTTGTCAGAGGTAAATGTCGCCTCATCGGAAGAGATGGCAACATCTACATCCTTATCCAGGTTGCGGATGTAGTCCAGTGTCTCGTCGCTGATCTCATACAGGTTTGCGGTAGTGAGATCCAACTTTGCGTTCGGAAAACGCTTATCCAGCTGGGTAACGACCACGTTGACCAATACGACAACTGCAACAAAGATCACGGTAATGGCAGTCGCCAGACCGCCGTATTTCAGCTTTTTCCGGTTTTTCAGCTTTTTCTGCTGTTTTTCCAGAGAAGCCTCGGTTGTTTTTTCCTTTTTCTGATTTTCCATGGGTGATGTCCTCCTCTCAGCTCCAGCGCCGTTTTTCGAACACACGTACAGTAAAGAAATTAAAGATCACTGCCGTGCTGACATAAAACAGCACACTGGCCGGATCAAACAGACCCGCAGTAAAATCATAATATCTGGTATAGAACGACAGCGCATTCAGCACTGTGGGAACTACCGGAACGCTCTCTGCATAACGAGCCACCACGTCGATCAGTGCCAGCGCCAGCAGAACGATCATGCCTACCACCGCAGCAACGACCTGGTTTTCCGTCAGAGACGAGATGAACAGGGTCACTGCGATAAATGCTGCGCCCAGCAGGAACAGCGCCAGAATGTTGGAGATCACGATACCCCATGCCACTGCCCCGAAAAAGCTCAGGATCAGCGCATAGACGAAGATGATCGCCAGGCCAATGGTGTACAGGGTGAGCGCTGCCAGATACTTGCCCATGACGATGCCGCCGATGGACACTGGTGCAGTCAGCAGCCCCTGCTCGGTTTTCTGTTTCTTTTCCTCACTGAACAAGCGCATGGTCAGTACCGGAATCAGAATGGTTACGATAAAGAACAGACTGGTGAACAGGTTGGACATATCTGTGGTAGACATCGCCAGGGATGAGCCAAAGAAGAAGTAGCCTGCTGCCAGATAGAACACTGCCAGAAATACATAGGCAATGCTGGAGGTGAAAAACGCCCCGATCTCACGCCGATAAATGGCACCCATTACGCCTCGCCTCCTTCTTTTGTCTCTGCCGCATCTGCCGGCTGTTCGTTTTCCGTTTCTGCCGGTGCAGTTTCCTGCTGCGGTGTTTCTGTTTTCTCCGGTGCAGATGCTGCTGCCGGTTCACTCTTTTTGGCGGCGGACAGCTTTACGCCCTCGCCCATAGTGATCTTCAGGAACGCATCCTCCAGCGTCATTACGCCCAGATCCATCTTATAAATGTACCATCCGTGGGACTCGACCATCTGGTTCAGCGCCGGGCGAATGTCTGCGTCCGGCTTTGCCTCGATCTCGAATTCGAAGATGCCCGGTTCCCGTTCCATGTCGGCACGCACCTTGGTGACATCTTCCAGCCCACGAATCGCCTGCAGGACCTCGTTTTTCGGTCCGTTGATGCGAACCACCAGACGATTGACACCGGAAACTGCCTTGGACAGGTTGTCAATGGTGTCATTCGCAGCGATCTGACCATGGTTGATGATGACCACACGATCGCAGACTTCCTGCACCTCGGTCAGAATGTGAGACGACAGGATCACGGTGTGCTTTTTGCCCAGCTTTTTCACCAGGGTACGGATCTCGATGATCTGTTTCGGGTCGAGACCAACGGTAGGTTCGTCCAGGATCAGAATCGGCGGATTGTTGATGAGCGCCTGTGCCAGACCGGTGCGCTGGCGATAGCCCTTGGACAAATTGCGGATGAGTCTGCCGGAAACCTCGGTGAGTCCGGTCATGCCGCACACCTGCGCGAGATGCTCGTCCTTGGGGAGCGTGCACTTTTTTAGCGCATAGACGAACTCCAGATATTCCGAAACCGTCATATCCGGATAGAGCGGCGGATTTTCCGGCAAATATCCAATCATCTTGCGCGCCTGATCGGCATCCGTGTCGATGTCAAAGCCGCCGAGCACTGCGGTGCCTGCGGTCGGGCGCAGGCAGCCGGTAATCATATTCATGGTTGTGGTTTTTCCGGCGCCGTTTGGGCCGAGAAAACCGACAATCTCTCCCTCCTGCACGGAAAAAGAAAGACCGGATACGGCAACCGTATCGCCGTACCGGCGGGTAAGCCCCTGTACTTGTATCATAAGGTTCCTCCTGTTAGCAGAAATCATGTGCACAATTGGTGCACATGCTGCAAATATCCTCGTTACTTGCCTAATCGTAGCACGCGCGTGTGTTTGTTGTGTGAACAATTCGCATGGATTGCTGTACAAATACAC
>ERZ827363.4237-NODE-4237-length-10192-cov-3.848377_pt1 | contig 10192 bp, 9 predicted proteins | sample MGYA00519776_ERZ827363 | MGnify/ENA primary metagenome ERZ827363 (study PRJEB31778, sample SAMEA3449288) | human gut metagenome | biome: human gut; feature: human-associated habitat; material: faeces | place: United Kingdom | collected 2010/2012 ...
TGATGACAGCACCCATCATCACGACAGCATTGTCTTCGATGGTTACTTGGTCACGGATAATAGCGCCTGGTTCAATACGCGCATTTAGGTAGCGTTTATCCAGTAATGGGACAGCTGAGTTACGGCCATCTTGTTCTACCACATAATCCTTGTTTTCAGTCAAGTTAGCAAGAAGGGGCTCGATATCTTTCCAGTCACCGAACAACACATTGCCAAGCTTGGTAACAGAAGCAGGAACAGCTGTTGCCAATTCCCCTTCAAAGGTTACTTTCACATTTGTTTTCTTCTCTGCATTTCCAATAAAAGCGATAATTTCTTGAGCAGACATTTTTTGTGCAGTCATGAGATTCTCCATTCATTTCAATTAAAGGTATCCATATTATACCACAATCCTAGTGAGATGAACACCTAAGGCGACGTGCTTGTAGCCGAATCCTCCAGGCCTGTCATTTCACTGATGGTGCGATTGCTTCCAAAGTGAATCGTAACTAAACGCGCATCAGAAAGTTTATAGTGAAAGGTTAAAAAAGACTCTGAACTCATCATACTCGACCAAGAAACACGGCTAGGAATTCCTACGGGATTCACAAGATCTGAATAGCTGGTTCCTATTTTAATATTGGCAAAATCCTCTCTGTTCAAACTGCCATTTTTATTGGCTAATCGCTCACTGTTTAGGTTCTCAAAATCAAGAGAAGATAAACGGTCAACACCAATATTTGTAAGTAAAACGGTTACGGAAGAAGGAGAGCCTTCCGACTGATAATCCAGTTGTGTCATAAAAGGACTGACACCACCTTCTTGGTAGGTTTCTTCCCCACCACTAGCCTTCCCCAGTACAGCTACCACATCCTGCGGAGACAGATAAGTTGAAGAGGTACGGCCTTGATCCTCCTCACTTAAACCAGGAATCAGGGAAATCGCCTTCTCATAGGTCACTTGAAACTGAAATTCACCTTCCGGTGCAATCAAGGTACTCGTGCCACTCTTCAAGGTTTCCTTTCTGGTTCCATAAGACAGGCCAGGACTTCCGTATTCACTAGTAGTAGAAGAAGGATGTTCCTCACTATGGATACCTCCTGAAGCCAGATAGGCAAATAATCCCAGCATGGCCAATAATCCAAAAAAGGCTGCCAGCGAAGACCCTCCACTATTAGAGGAAGGAGAGTAGGTTTTCGCCCTATCCGATTGGGAGTCTAGTACAGGTTGTCTTGGTTCTGAATGCCTGCTTCCCCCTATTGAAGCCAGATCGGCTTCTGAAATCAAGCGGCTCCCACCCTGGTGCTCTACTTTTTTCTCAGCTGAAGGAGACTGCCCTATTGTATCTTGTGCTGGTGTTTCTGACCTTGCTTCTTCTGTTAGTGGTGTAGCAAGAACGACCTGAGCTGATTCGTCTTCAGGTGTAGCAAATGAGCCTTCCTTTGGATCGTACGAATCCTTCTTCACACCAATCGCTGGTTCGTCTTTTAGTTCCTCTTCTTGTTTCAGCTCTTCCTGAAAAGCAGGGACTTCTACCACTTCTGGCTCTTTTGCGAGCGTATCTTCTAGCTTCTCAGGACTTCCTTTTTCTAAGGGGGCTTCTTTCGGCTGGCCTTTCGAAAACCGACTCTGGTGCTCATTTCGTAGATGCGACCAGTCTTTATTTCCCATTGTCCTCTCCTTTTATTTAAAATGCTTCGGCTGATTTTTTTACTGTGCTGTAGATGTAGAGGAAGCTGGTGTGGTCGCTACCTCTTTCGATTTGATATCCTTGATGGTTTGCCGGCTATCAAAATGGATTTGAACCGTTTGAGAATCCGATAATCGATAGGTAAAGGAAGGCGCTTCCCCGTAACCTAAAAGCCCAGATACATATATTTCATCCGGAATCCCTACCGTATTGAGTAGGTCTAAATAAGGCATTCCGACCTTGATAGTGGCAAAATCGTCCTTCGTCAAGCTCCCATTCTTATTCGCAAATCGGTCACTTTTTAAGTGTTTCAAACTTAAAAGAGAGATCCTGTAAAAGGCACCTGTTTTTTCAAGAAGAACCTTCCCATCTGCATCCTTTGATTGGTAATCTAATGTCAGCAAAAAAGGACTGGAACTGCTATCACTATACGTTGCTTCCCCACTCCTTGCTTTACCTAATGCTGCAACGACATCTTGTGGGTCTACCGTCCCAAAAGAGGTCTTTTTTTCTTCCACTGCAAAATTAGGAATGAGAGACATGGCCTTTTCATAGGTTGGCTGAAATTGAAATTCATTAGCTGAGGCGATATAAGAACTATTTTCACTGGTCAGATATTCCGTTCTGATACCATCACGTGATAAACCATTGATCCCCTCACTCGAAGAAGATGAAGAAGAGCTTTTATTAACTTCGTTTTGAAGCACAAACACAAAAGCCATTAACAAGGCGAACCACCCAAAAAATCGCAAAAGCGAACCAATCCCCTCTTTTGAGGAAGAAGGGGAAGACTCCATCGTATCTGAATGGCTTCTAGTATCCTGATGATTGTCCATCCCTATTGAAGCCAGATCGGCTTCTGAAATCAAGCGGCTCCCACCCTGGTGAGAGGAAGCTGCCTTGATGTCTGTCCGTTGATCGTCCAATGATGTCTCCTTTCTTATACCAACACCAATTTCTTGGCTTTTTTCTTGAATTCCATCACCACTTCTGGCTGCCCTGGTACCTGGTAAGTCGCGCGATAGCCCATTCCGCCATCTGGCATTTCCCCCCAGACCAAGCGTTGAGGATTTCCTAGTTGCTTAATAAGCTGGGCGAATTCTGTACCTTTTTTCTCTTTTTCAGTAGTGATTTCTTTCTCACTGTTTGTCTTCTCTTTTGCGTCCAACAAATTCGTCGCATCCACCATCGTCAAGCGATACCCCTGGTCTTGCTCTTGTTCAAACCACAAGGTCACACTTTTCTTGCCCTGATCGGTTTGCTTAGCCGCATAGGTTAAAACGAGAACGGTTTTATCCCCTTGGGCTGTCTTAGTGTAGCGAACTTTTTGAGCTTTTCCCCATTCCGTCACAACTGTTTCCAAGCGGGTTCCTGGTTGCTGAGTCTGCTTGAGACGAACTTTCAAATTCGCCACAGCTTCGATGGTCCATTTAAACTGCTTGATTTCTTGTTCCTTGCTGACCAAATTTTTGTAATCCGTTGGCTGGAAATGAGTCAGTGTTTGGTCCTCCTTGGTATCAGTTCCCTGCTCTTGCACCTGGATGCTTGCAATCGCAAGTAACAATCCTAAAACAAAACACAAAAACGGCAGCAAGAGTTCTTTTCGATTCTTTTTCATCCACTCGATCATCTGCTTCACCCCTTCTTCGTCAAACGATACTGACCACTATGGTCGCGTTCAAAGGTCAAAGAGACCAGTCCATCTGTCACCTGATAAGACAGGGCTAAGACTTGCTTGTCCTTTGCTGAGGTCAAACTAAGAGAATTGGGAAGACCTGATTTTTTCAAGACTTCTTCTACTGCTGTCCCCTTTTCCTTTTTTCCATCTAGTGTCTGATAGCCTGTAAAATCTGCCAGTTTTAAATTCTTTTTGCTCTGATAGTGAGCCGACTTGGGTGCAAATCCTTGAATCGAGCTCAAATAAAAGGTATCATCCTGCTTTTGAAATTCTATGGTATAAGGATAAATCCCCTGCACAGGAGTCCCATAGCCTAGCTGGACTTGCGCTCCAAAACTCGTATCTTCTTGTGTAAAACTCGCTGCTTTTCCAAATTTTTTGACGAATGCAGACAAAGTCACCCAATTTTTTTGTGTCTTTCCTTCTCCCCTTGCAAGGTCCAATGACAACAAGTCTTCTAAAGCCGGCTCTTTGGAAGAAGACGCAACAAATTGCTGGCTGTCTTCTTGCATGCGAGACAAACTCAACAAGCGATCTTTGGGCAAGGTTTTCACTGGATGAATCATAAACACCAAGCAAACACCAACCACAAAAGCCAGCAAAGCAGTTGCAGCTTTTTGGAGGATCCGCTTATGATGTTCTATCCACTCTTTCATTTCTTCCATCCTTCATGCTCTTTCTATTCAAACTCTTTCTATTGTATAGAAAATTAGCGTATTTGTCTCGTCTTATCCCAAAAAAGAGGCGCTTGCCTCTTTCTTTTATTCAGTGATTTAATAGCTGTCTTTACTACTCAAGAGGAAATCTCCATTTTCTTGGCGAATAAAGGTCAAATCTACATAGTCCCCGTTTTTCTTTTGGAAGTCCATGACCAATTCTATCTCGTCTGAATCATCAGATGAACTCACCGTCAGATTGACTGCATCACCGTATTTTTCTAAAAGCTCTTTGTAAGAGGTTCCTCCAGCACCGGTCTTACTATTTCCAACTTTGAATCCATCTGCAAAGTTGTCCTCAACCGTAAGATTTTTCCCAAATTGATTAAATTCAAATTTGACAAGCTGGAATTCTTTCCCTTTCTTAGAGTAAGTCGCTTTGACCTCTTTATTATAAGAGTTATCATCCCAGAATAATTTCAATTCTCCACTTTCAAATTGAACAGAACTAGCCTTTCCATAAGCGTCGACCATTTCCTCAGGAGTCTCCCCATCATCCGTTCCAGTCAAAAACTGAAGTTGCTCGATATCAGATTGTTCCCAGCTAAAATTGGCTTCCGCGTCTTCTGCGGTCAATTGCTCCAAATCGATATTGGAAGAAGAATCAGACTGGTTGCCTGACCAAGATGTCTGCTTTCTAGATGGTGACGTGCTAGGGCTAGCATGACCAATCAAATAGCCACTGACACCACCGATAAGGAGACCCACTAAAATCCCAAGGGCAAAACGAATCGCCTTCTTGTCAGCAGTATCCATCGGTCTTCCAACAGGAGAAAGAGGAGCTTGTGGAATAGGTGTCTCAGGAACAGGCACTGTTTGTGGACCAACTGGTTCAGCTGCCATGTTTTGAGGAGCTTGTGGCGCAGGCTGGAATGGAGGAGTCGGTTGAGGAGCAGCAACTACATCCGGATGTTCCCCAATAGTTGCTTCATCCACCTTTGGAGGCTCCACTGTTTCTGAAATAACTGGCTCGTTTGCCTCTTCTTTCATTGCTTCCGTCTCCGTCGCTGAAAGGCCACTAACTTCTGGAACGACCAAGTCTTCAGCTTCTTCTTTTGGGACAAAGGCTGGCGCAGCCACATCAAATTGAGGCGCACCCTCTACGGGAGTATGTTTCATAAATTGTTCTTGATCTTTCTCGGACATTTCGAATTCTCCTTTTTATTCTTCTCTTCTACTATAACATAAAACCAAGCAAGGACCAACTCCTGTCTTGATGGACTAAAAAAGATCGGAGAGATATCCGACCTTTTAGAAACTTATCTTAAAATTTCTTGCGAAGGGAGACAATAGCAATCCCTGCAAGTGAGAGCAAGCCCAATGTTGCCAAAACGACACCTGTTTCTTGACCTGTTTTTGGCAATAAACGGCCAACTACAGATTTGCTTGAGTCGCTTGAATTTGAGGAAGAACTAGAAGAAGAGCTTGAGCTCGATGAAGAAGTTGAACTTGAGGAACTTGAAGATGAGCTGCTTGAAGATGAGCTCGATGAGCTACTTGAGCTTGAAGACGAACTACTTGAACTAGAAGATGAGCTACTTGAGCTTGAAGATGGGCTTGTTGTACTTGGTGAAGTGGATCCTCCTGTCTCAGAACCGTTATAGCCTGCAATGAAATTACGATAAATTGGGTTTGAACTTTCAAGTGAATCCACCATCAAGCGTCCTGATCCATCGTAAGCAAGGGACACTGTTACTTCCCCTTCTCCATTATCCAACTGTTTAAAACGACCATCATCCTTTGTGGTTTGACGAATGTAGAGTTTAACAGTCCCAGAATTCAGTCCAGATAGATCCACATCATCAAATGCGATGGTCCCATCTGCTGTATTTTGCCCTTTAGCAACGGTCTCTTCTTCGCCACCTTCAGATTTGTAGATCAATGCAAATTGGTAGGCTCCTGCATCATGCGCACTTTCTTTCTTGCCTTCACGCGCTCCCACTACATCGACACGACCTGTTTTCAATTTCAAAGAAAGCTGATTCGATTCGAAACCTTCATATGTTGGTTTTTGAACAAGGTCTAGCTGACCATTTTTGTACTCATAAATCGCAGCTTTTGTATTCGCAGATACTGGGTGGGAAACAGCCATTCCACCAAGCATAGATGAAAGTAACAAGAATTTAGCCAAGTTCTTTTTCATAATTTTCATTCCTTTTTCAATTATTTTCATTCGTATTTCATTTTATAATATGAAACAACAAATGACAACTTTTATATTCAAATAACTTCTTATATTAAAAGATTTGAGTATAAAATCCAGGCCTATAGCCATTGTCTAGCTAGAAAGCCTGTATCATCAGTATTTTTTAAATGAGTTTAGCAAATGATCAAGAATAATAACTAGTTAGTGTTTTTATAATTGTATCTAAGGGGAAGATTTGTGAAATTATTTTACAAGTAAAAAAACGACCTCTTGCGAAGTCGTTCGGGTACAAACGAGAATATATGGACTCTTCCTTTTTGAAGACCGATTTCCTTCCTAATCTTCATCTCCTTTTAAAGCCAATCGATAATCCCCATCTGCTTGCTGGATAAATTTTAATTTATATTCATCTTCATCTGAACTAGATGACTTAAAACGGATTTCCATTTCATTCGTAATGACCTTAGTTTTATAGTCCTGATCAGCTCTTATCGAAATAGAGGACGGGATATTGCTACTAAGCACTTCTTTATAAGATACTCCATCTTTCCCTGTTTTAGGATCCCCCGCCTTCAACTTATCATAATGATCAGTCGCCATCGGATTGGCATCCGCTGTGTCATAATCTTCTGAGAAATACAGATTGCGTAGATAATAATGACCATCTATCTTCATAAAGGTCAGATTCATCTCGCTAGCAGTTTTATAATCGGTGTTCTCTTTATCTTCATCATCCCTTTCGAGTTCGCCCCATTCTAACTGGGCAGTTTTTCCATTAAATGTGCCTTTTAAGGCTTTCCCATACTTCTTCACAACCTCTTCAATAGACAAAGCGTCCCCTTTATCATCGTAGGTAGCAAATTTCAAGCCTCCGAGATCTGAAATATCCCAATCAAATGCTGTCTCTTTTGGGTCTATATAGCGAGCAGATATATCACGTTTTGAAGCTGTCGTATCTGCAGTGGTATGTAAACGGGGATAAGCTTTCTTAGTTACGGTATTCACACCAAAAGAATGGCCAAAAATAAGACCAATCACCAATCCTAAAACAATTGACCCAATCACACATCCAATGAACAAGCCCTTTCCGCTTTTTTGAGGGCCAGGATTTACTGGTACACCAAAGGGTCCCTGTGGTTGATTTATACTCATCTCTCTTCTATCCTCCTCTTAATTTAGTTCCGCACCAATATAGCGAAATTCTCCATCAGGCTGTGCTAAAAATTTCAAAACTTTAAAATCCCCATCAACCTCACAGAGTACTGTAGCCACTACACGTGTAGACTTAAATGTTTCCCCATTGGCAGTTAGTTTGCGCTCTGTCCCAATTTCGACGGTTTTTCGATGTTTTTTCAAAAACTCAGATAAGCTTGTCCCACCTTGCCCTGTCTGCTTGTTTCCTTTTTTCAGACTTCGAAATTCCTTTTCAGTCAAGGCGCGATTGCTCGAGGCATCATCGCTATCATCATCATCCTCTAGATTTTTATGCTCATACAATTCATCTAATTCCGTCACGGACACACTTTTTAAATAATAATTGCCATCGACTTCGTCAAATCTCATTCTCAAATTCTGATGTTCAGTAGCCTTTGAGTCATTCCAAGTAAGCTCCATTGCATTCTTTTTATATTCAACACTGGATGCTAACCCATAGACTTCTACAATCTGATCTGCTGTCAAACCATAACCTTCCCGATTGGTGTAACTCAACAAGCCAAGATCCTTGAAAGTCCATGTGAAAATGACCTTTTCTTTATCCGTTACAAAACCTGCTTTTGTTTCATTTGCTTCGGTCTTTGCACGTTCTAAACGTTTAAATCGTTGCGACTCCTTACTTGTTTGAGAGGATTGTCCCCAAATATATCCGCTCACACCACCGAAAAGCCCACTAATCGCAAGCGCTAAAAGTGAAAATAGTACTAATTTTTTCCACTTGTGCTTTGGCTTAGTTGGATAGGACCACTGAGGCGGAAGCATTTGTGGATTTGTTTCTTCAAATGGATAAGCAGGGCCCTGCATTTGAACTCCTCTCACCTGTCCTTCTCCTTGTGGTGTCTCTTGCATCTGTGGCTCTTCCGGCACTGAAAAAGGCTGTTTATCTTCTCTTGTCATACTCTCTCCTTTTTGATTCTCTTTGCCTCATTGACGATCACAGTAAGTGAAAATCATTTGATAAACAAAGTATAAAAATGCTCCTTCTACTATATCATAAATCACCTGATGGCGCCAATTCATCACTAAATGGGGAAATAGGCACAAAAAAACGACCTCTTGCGAGATCGTTTTGTCTATTGATTAAAGACGAGCGTTGAGTTCTGCTCCAAGTTCTTCAAATCCTGGTTTACCAAGAAGGGCAAACATATTTTTCTTGTAAGCTTCAACACCTGGTTGGTCAAATGGGTTGATAGCGTTCAAGTAACCTGAAAGGGCGATTGCCAATTCGAAGAAGTAGATGGCATAACCAAGAGTGAAGGCATCTTGCTCAGGAAGAGTCACGTACATGTTTGGCACGTCACCGTCTGTGTGGGCAAGAAGAACACCGTCAGTTGCTTTTTTGTTTACGAAGTCAACGTCTTTTCCTTGGAGGTAACCAAGTCCATCAAGGTCTTCTTCCAAAGTAGGGATAATCACATTCTTACGTGGTTTGTCAACACGGACAACTGTTTCAAACATGATACGAGTTCCTTCTTGGATAAATTGACCCAATGAGTGCAAGTCTGTTGAGAAGTTAGCTGAAGTTGGGTAAATACCTTTTTGGTCTTTTCCTTCTGACTCACCAGCCAATTGTTTCCACCATTCTGAGAAGTATTGAAGTGATGGCTCGTAGTTTACCAAGATTTCAGTTGCATATCCTTTACGGTAAAGGATGTTACGAACAGCTGCATATTGGTAAGCTTCGTTTTCAGAAAGTTTGTCTGAAGTGTATTCTTTACGGGCAGCATTCGCACCTTCCATAAGGGCTTTGATATCTGCACCTGATGCAGCAATTGGAAGCAATCCAACTGGTGTCAAGACTGAGAAGCGTCCACCGATATCATCTGGAACAACAAATGTTTCCCAATCGTTCGCATCTGCTTCAACCTTAACTGCACCTTTTTGGCGGTCAGTAGTTGCGTAGATCCGTTTGTTAGCTTCTTCTTGACCATATTTCTTCACCAAGAGTTCTTTGAAGACACGGAAAGCGATGGCTGGTTCAGTTGTTGTACCTGATTTAGAAATCACGTTGACTGAGAAATCTTTATCTGAAACATACTCTACCAAGTCAGCAAGGTAAGTAGATGAGATGGAGTTTCCAGCATAAAGGATTTGTGGAGCTTTGCGTTCTTCTTTTGTTTGCAAGTTTGCAAAGTGGTGGTTCAAGAAGTCAATGGCAGCTTTCGCTCCAAGGTATGACCCACCGATACCGATCACGACCAAAACATCGCTGTCTGATTTGATTTGTTCAGCAGCTTTCAAGATGCGGTCAAATTCTTCGCGGTCGTAGTTTTCAGGAAGGTCCAACCAACCCAAGAAGTCGCTACCAGCACCAGTTCCTTTACGGATCAATTCGTCTGCTGCTGTAACTTGTGGTTGCATGTATTCCACTTCATGTGGGGCAACAAATTTACCCAAAACTTTTGAGTAGTCAAATTTAATATGAGACATGTTATTCCTCCAAATTTTGTTCTTCTCTATGATATCGCTTTACCGGGATTTAATCAAGGGAAACCATCCTGTAAAACGTTTTCATTTGCTATTTTTTTATTTTCACAAATCAAGCAACGACGCAATAGCAATCGTTTGCACATTTGCCCTATTTTTGGCTAGAAAATCAAAAAAAGAAGCTTCTCACGAAACTCTATTTTTTCTCTTTTATTCTTTGAATATGAAAGTCATTTCTACATGACTCTGGTGAGTGATAGCCCTCACGTCGCTTTGCTCCTCAGGGTCAATATCTCTAAGCTCGGTTGCGCCTTACAGGATAATTTCATTTTACGCTATAG
>ERZ827363.4245-NODE-4245-length-10177-cov-6.742640_pt1 | contig 10177 bp, 5 predicted proteins | sample MGYA00519776_ERZ827363 | MGnify/ENA primary metagenome ERZ827363 (study PRJEB31778, sample SAMEA3449288) | human gut metagenome | biome: human gut; feature: human-associated habitat; material: faeces | place: United Kingdom | collected 2010/2012 ...
ATTACAACCAGGCGGTACAATTGTAGAAGCTACATCTGGTAATACTGGTATTGGCCTATCTGCTGTAGGTGCTGCGCTTGGCTATAAAGTTGTAATCGTAATGCCTGAAACAATGTCCATTGAACGCCGTAAATTAATGCTTGGTTATGGCGCTCAGCTCGTATTGACTGACGGTTCTCTTGGTATGAAAGGCGCTATTGCAAAAGCTAAGGAAATCGTAACGGCTACAGCTGGTGCTATTGAAGCCGGTCAGTTCGTAAATCAAGCTAATCCTGCAATTCACTACAGAACAACTGGTCCTGAAATCTGGCAAGATACTGATGGTACCGTAGATATCTACGTATCTGGTGTTGGTACAGGCGGTACGTTGACAGGTGCAGGTCGCTACTTGAAAGAACAAAACCCTGATGTACATGTGGTTGCCGTAGAACCAGCAGATTCTCCTGTATTGTCTAATGGTAAACCAGGCCCTCATAAAATCCAAGGCTTAGGTGCTGGCTTCATTCCAGATACATTGGATACTAACATTTACGATGAAGTAATCCAAGTTTCTAACGAGGATGCTTTTGCTACATCTCAAGCTTTCGGTCACACAGAAGGTGTATTGGTAGGTATTTCCTCTGGTGCTGCGCTTTGGGCGGCTCAAGAATTGGCAAAACGCCCTGAAAATAAAGGCAAAAATATTGTAGTAATTCTCCCTGATACAGGCGAACGCTACTTATCTACAGCTTTATTCCCTGAAGTTTAATCACCTATCATGGTGAAAGCATAATAATTGCTTTTACCTGGCTCAAACACATAGATGCCCCCTGTATTTTACAGGGGGCATCCTTTTTTGATTGAATTCTTTTATTATTATAATAGGGTGATGTACTGATTAAATAATGGTGCAGATTATTCATAGTCGGAGAGGGACTTTCACAATAACATTTATAATTGAAAACACAAAAAAATTTATAATTGTATATGAAAAAGGAGCTACTAGGTAGCTCCTTTAGTATTTTGGTATTTAATTGTAATTATCTACCGTTTTTAACGATATTATCCATCCAGTTGAATAATTCTTCTAAATCGTAGTCACCAGAGTGATCTACATCAAATGGTGTTGCCATATCTACTCTGTACCCAAGGTTTTGAGCACGTGTACCTACGATTAAAGGAATTGCAACAGATGTATTACTGTCGGCTGTGCCATAACGAATACGATAGAATCGTGCATTTGTCGCAGCAGGAGAACCAAGATAGTTCATTGGATTCATCATAGTAACGATCTTAGCATTTTCTACGTATACATCTTGGTTAGCTGTTGAATCGTGTAATGCAGCAGTAATGGTAAAGTGATTATTATCTGTAGTACTTGTACCAAATAGATTGTTTTCACCTGTATCATTAGCACGAGAGTCAAAGGCACCAGGCGCTTTTGAGCGACTTACAAAGTGGTTATATGCTTCCCAGTTTATGTCTTTGATAGTTCCTGTTTTATTATCTCGTACAAGGTATGTATGCTTGGATAAATCAGTACCTTGAGCTGCTGCTTTATTAGCGGCAGCAACGATAAACTCTTTTACATAGTTTTTGAAAGTCCCGTTACCATTCTTGTCGAGTTTTAGTATACGACCTAGAGAGTCACGTAATTGTAAGTTATTTACGTAATCAGGGAAGTGTTCGCTGAGTATTTTAGAGTATGATAAATCGTCTGTATTCAAGTTTACACGTTGCATCGTACGTTGTGGTGGAGCAGAGTTGCCACCTACATTAGCTTGTGGTAATTCGCCTTGGCCCATAGTTACTTTGTTAAAGGATGTGATACCATTATAGCTCCATTCGTAAGCCATATCAGCCGCATCAAGGTTAGTGATAGGGGCATACGCAGATACTGCGTATACATTAGTTGCCGCTGTAGCTGCACCTAATGCTTGTAAATATGGTTGGAAGTCGGAACTGTTACCAGTTGCACCTTGTAACAAGGATACACCACCGCCTGCACTTGTACCATTTGTGATAATGCGGTTTGCATTACCTGGCATAGCGGAATCGTTAGCGTGTAAGTAGGCTGTAGCCGCTTGTAAGTCAACGATTACTGCCGGGGCCTTACCGATGAAGTTGCCATCGGAAGCTTTATTGGTACGACCACGAGTAGATGGGGAAGCTACTACATAACCACGGGATAATGCGTAAAGAACACTGTTAGGTTTTCCATTTTCCACCTTAGGCGTCATAGCTTGGCTCGGCATGTAACCACCTACTGCATTTGGCATGAAGATAGGGGCTGTTTGGGTGTTGTAACCATTGATGGTGCCGTTGTTGAAATATTCCTCTGGTACATAAATGTTCATGTATTGCTGATCTATGTCGATTGGATTAGCCACGTAAGGGATATACTCGAAGGCGCGATATTTAATTTCCTTATTATCTACTGTGGTAGACATGGATTCATAATTTTTCGCGTCGAAAGCAAGACTAATCTTTGCAGACGCATCAGCTTGCAATGGAGGTTCAATTGGTTGGGAGAGAATATTTTTCTCTTCTGTAACAGTAGAGCCCTTTGTGGAAGCTTCATTACGAGCGTTTACATAAGATTGCGGTAATTTACTTTCTTGAACCTGTTTAGTCTCTGCGTCAGATTTAGCTTTTGCTTCGGCTTCAGATTGAGCTTTAGCCTTAGCCTCGGCTTCAGCCTGAGCTTTAGCAGCAGCATCTGCTTCTGCTTTAGCTTTTGCCTCAGCTTCAGCCTGAGCTTTAGCTGCAGCTGCCGCTTCTTCTTTTGCTAGTTGTTCAGCAGCTAAACGTTCTTGTTCTTCTTGGATCGCAGCTTGTCTTGCGAGTTCCGCTTGTTTAGCAGCAATACGTTCTTGTTCCGCTTTTATAGCAGCTTCGCGTTCAGCTTTAGCTTTTTCGGCCGCGATACGTTCTTGTTCTGCTCTAATAGCGGCTTGGCGTTGCGCTTCAGCTTGCTGAGCGGCGATACGTTCTTGTTCAGCTTTAATAGCCGCTTGTCGTTCGGCTTCAGCTTTAGCGGCGGCTTCAGCACGTTGGCGAGCTGCTTCTTCAGCCGCTAAGCGTTCTTCTTCAGCCTGTTGAGCGAGGATACGCTCACGTTCAGCTTTTAAAGCTGCTTGGCGTTGAGCTTCAGCCCGTTGAGCGGCAATACGCTCTTGTTCAGCTTTAATAGCTGCTTGGCGTTGCGCTTCGGCTTGCTGAGCGGCGATACGTTCTTGTTCTGCTTTAATAGCCGCTTGACGTTGAGCTTCGGCTTGTTGAGCGGCAATACGCTCTTGTTCAGCTTTAATAGCCGCTTGGCGTTGATCTTCCGCTTGTTGAGCGGCTAAACGTTCTTGCTCAGCTTTAATAGCTGCTTGGCGTTGAGCTTCAGCTTGCTGAGCTGCGATACGTTCTTGCTCTGCTCTAATAGCTGCTTGGCGTTGAGCCTCAGCTTGTTGAGCGGCGATACGTTCTTGTTCCGCTCTAATAGCCGCTTGGCGTTGAGCTTCGGCTTGCTGAGCGGCGATACGCTCTTGTTCCGCCTGTTGCTCAGCAATACGGCGTTGTTCCTCTTGGATACGAATGCGTTCTTGCTCTGCCGCTTGACGGCGTTCTTCTGCAATATGCGCTTGCTCAGCTTGTTGGGCCGCAAGACGTTCCTGCTCAGCACGTAAAGCCGCTTGGCGTTGAGCCTCGGTTTGTTGAGCTACCACACGTTCTTGTTCCGCTTGTAAAGTTGATTGCCGTTGGGCTTCAGCTTGTTTTTGAGCAAGTTGTTGTTGATCAGCTTGTGATAAATTTTCTTGTTGGGATGCTTCTTCAGCGGCTAGTTGAGCTAGACGCTCACGCTCAGCTCGTTGAATATCTCGAATCGTAAGCCTCTGTTTTGCTACTACGGCTTTTGTTACTGTAGTATTTGATACAGTTAATGGAGCTATGGATTCTTGTTGAATAACAACAGGCGTACGCTGTACTTGTGTAGTTTGTACTTGTTGCTTACCATCCACTGGTTTCTCTACAGTAACAGGTTCAGTTTTTCGTTGTACATTTATCAAACTGTGCATTGCTAATGTAGGTTCCATGACAGTTTTTGTATCTTTATTGACAACATACTGCGGTTGAGTTTGAACCTGTTGTTGAGATTGCATTGGTACTACTTGTTGCAGTACTGATTGCAATGGTGTAACTTGTTGAGTTTGTACAGGGCTAACCGTTGCTGGTTGCATCACGTAGGATGGTTGAGGTTGTGCCATCGGTGGTGTTTGTTGTTGTACAACGGTGGCCGGTTGTGGTGTAGCTGGTAAGACTGGCTGAGTTGCCATTGGTTTCACGACTGGAGTTGCTACACTTGTAGGACTCTGTGTCGTTGATTCAGCACTGGTACTCGTACCTACTAAATCATTCATGTTAAGTGTAGGCTCTGCATGGGCAACACCACCCAATGCAGCTGCAGCAAGAAATGCAGCAGTGACCTTACAATTTTTGGATGATTTCATGAATTAGCTCTCCGAACTAGATTTCTAATAATAGTTTATAATTTTAAAGTTTATTAATATTTATATAGTTTAACATAAATCGATGTAATTGTACAATTTTGAGGACTTGCTTCGACTTTTGAAAGTGGTCTAGATTATAAAATATAAAATAATATTAATTATTTTTGAATATAAGAAAAGGACTAGATCACGTATACTTCTGAACTGTTGTTCCAAAATTGTGTCCAATTTTAGGTCAGTTCAGAATACGTATATTCTAGTCCTTTTACTATATCTACTGGTGTGACACCAGCTTTCACCATCGATAAGAGTCATTAATCAATTAGTCGCTAAATGTTAACTATTAGTTACTAACTGCTAATCGTCGAAACTCATCATAAACAATCAACAATTATCAGCCATCAATCAATCAATCATATATAAGCTATAATTGATGGTTAATTTTAATGATTTATTTAGTGATACTATTTTTTAAGCTTGGCTTTACAAGTGCTAAGATGAAGCAAGCCACAACGGAACCGATTGCGATGGATGCAAGGTATAGAAGTGGATTACCAATTGTTGGTACTACAAAGATGCCGCCGTGTGGAGCGCGTAGTGTGCATTCGAAGAACATGGATAACGCACCGGCTGTACCAGCACCGATAATACAAGCTGGTAATACGCGAACTGGATCGGCTGCTGCAAATGGGATGGCACCTTCTGTGATGAAGGAAAGCCCCATGATGTAGTTTGTAATACCAGATTTACGTTCAGCCTCTGTGAAGCGGCTAGGGAAGAATGTAGTACAAAGAGCGATTGCCAATGGAGGAACCATACCGCCTGCCATGACAGCCGCCATAATACCGTATTCGCCAGTTGCAAGAGCACCAGTACCGATAACATAAGCCGCTTTGTTTACAGGGCCGCCCATGTCAACTGACATCATAGCACCAAAGATAAGTCCTAATAATACGCGGCTCGTTGTGCCCATGGATTGCAAGGAGTCCATCAACCAGTGGTTAAGTGCGGATACAGGAGGATTGATGATAAAGGTAATAGCGATACCGATGAATAATACGCCAAGTACAGGATAGAAGAGAACCGGTTTTGTACCTTCTAAGGCTTGAGGCAAACCAGATACTAATTTCTTAACTAATAATACCAAATAACCTGCTGCGAAACCGGCAATCAATGCACCTAGGAAACCAGAGCCACCTTGGTTAGCTAATAAGCCTCCAACAAAACCAGCTACAAGACCTGGACGGTCCGCAATACTCATAGCGATGTAACCCGCTAATACGGGTAACATGAAGCCAAAGGAAGCGCCACCGATTTGCATTAAGAAAGCTGCAAGAGGTGTACCGGAACCAAAGTTTTTAGGATTTGCTGGGTCGAATACATCGAATAAAAAGGCAAGGGCAATTAAGATACCGCCACCGATAACGAATGGCAACATGTGGGAGACACCATTCATCAAATGTTTGTAGATTTGACGACCAAAGTTATCTGCCGCATCGAATGCAGCCACTGCACCATTTTTGTCAGATGGGGAAGCATGGTATACAGGTGCTGTACCAGCCATAGCTTCACGCAATAACTCTTCCGCTTTATTGATGCCGTTCGCAACCTTAGTTTGAATCATAGGTTTGCCATCAAAGCGTGCCATCTCTACTTGACGGTCAGAAGCTACGATAATGCATTTAGCGTGCTCGATTTCTTCTGCTGTAAGAGCGTCTTTAACACCAGATGCACCATTCTTTTCTACTTTTAAAGAAACACCCATTTCTTTAGCTTTGCGTTCTAAAGATTCAGCCGCCATATAGGTATGTGCAATGCCTGTAGGGCAGCCAGTAACAGCAAGTACATCATAATGCGGGTTATCTACAGAAATCTTAGGTGCTACCTTTTCAATTGCTTCTGTAGCCTTTGCTTCGATAGCATCGGTAATGCTGGTTGCTTTTTGATCCTCTGTTGGTTTGATAAATCCTTCTATAGATGGATCAAACTTGCCTTGCTCTTTAGCTGTTATTAGCTCCAAGAAACGTTCTACCGTTGGAGCTGCGATGAGGGCTTCTTTGAAATCAGGGTCAATCACCATAGTTGCTAGTTTGCTTAATACCTCTACATGAGTGTCAGCGGCGCCTTCTGGAGCTGCAATCATGAAGAATAGGCGGGAAGGTTGACCATCAAGCGCTTCAAAATCTACACCGTTAGGCACGACCATAGCGGCTAGGCCTGCTTCTTTTACCCCTGCAGATTTAGCGTGTGGTGTGGCAATACCGTCGCCAAGGCCTGTAGAACCAGACTCTTCACGAGCGAACACTGCTTTTAAATATTCTGCTTTATCTGTCAAGTGGCCGCCTTTGTCCATCAATTCACCTAAGGTGTAAATGGCGTCAGCCTTTGTGACAGGATCTGCATTCAGCAGGATAGATTGAGGTTTTAATAAATCAGTGATTTGCATATGTGTACTCCTTGATGCACATAAAATATAAAACTATTTAACTCGTACTTGTGAAAGCAGTGTTTCTACTTCTTCAAGGGTTGCGAGGTTTTCAGAGTAAGCGGAGGCAGAGCCACTGGAGATACCCCAATAGAGCGCCTCTTGTAAGTCACCCGTCTTTTCATAGCCCGTAATAAAGCCGGCTACCATGGAGTCGCCAGCACCCACGGAATTCACGAGAGTTCCTTTAGGGGCAGGACTTGTATATACAGTGTCGTCAGCAGCGACCAAGATAGCTCCATCACCAGCCATAGAGATGAGCACATGTTGTGCGCCTTTCTCTTGCAATGCTTTTGCTGCTTCTACAAGCTGATCTTTTGTAGATAAAGTGCGCCCAAAGATTTCACTAAGCTCGTGATTATTTGGCTTAATTAAAAATGGTTTATAAGGCAAGACTTTTGTGAGTAGATCCTTTGTAGCATCGACTACGATGCGAATATTTTTATGTTGTAAGCGCTCCATAATGAGTTCGTACATATCGCTTGGTAGGCTAGAAGGAATGCTGCCAGCAAGGATTAAGGTGTCCTTTTTGGTCAACGCATCAAGCTGTTTGTATAGAGCTTCTAATTCGTCGGTAGCAATGATTGGGCCGCGGCCATTAATCTCTGTTTCCTCATCAGAGGCTTTTACCTTAACATTGATGCGGGTTAATCCTTCGCGAAGCCGGATGAAACCTTCTTTCACGCCGAATTTCTTGAGTTGTGTTACGATTTCTTCGCCTGTAAACCCTGCGATGAAGCCGAGTGCTGTCGTATCCATGCCAAGATTGTTGAGCACGATAGATACATTGATACCTTTGCCGCCACCGAGAACGTATTCTTGGATGGTGCGATTAATAGTACCCGTCTTGAGGTGATCAAGGCGCACGATATAATCGAGAGCTGGATTAAAGGTAATGGTATAAATCATACAATTTCCCCTTTTGAGATAATACTAATTAGCGTATGATTGGTTGATCTTGCTTCCGTAATCGTAACCAATAGATGAGTGGTACTAGATATAGGAAGAAGGCAAATGGTACATAACCTGTTGAACTTGTACCCATCATGACAATGGGCACGTAGGCAGCGATATTCCATGGTTGTAATGGAGCGATGAGAATGCCACTATTTTCAAAGTCTAGCATTACATCTTCGTCTTGAATACCTCGCTGTGCGTAGGTAATACGCATAATAGAGTGCGTCATAACTACCGCAATAGCTTGGCTGCATCCAACCGCACCTGTTAAGAAAGCAAGACCTACATTGGCAGCAAATACATCGCTCCGTGTTTTAGCTCGCTCTAACAGTTGTCGTATATCGTTCCAGAAGCCAACCCCTTCGAGCATGCCTGAAATGGCAGTAGCCATAAAAATTGAAAGGGTAGGAATAAACATCGTTTGTAGACCGCCGCCATGAATGATATTAGCTAGTGGATTATAGTGCGGTAGTTCAAAGCCTGTTAAGGTATACCATCCCAACTCTGAGAGGCTCACATCCTGATTGGTATAGGCTAGAATGGCCGCCGCTAATGCACTGAGTCCGATAGGCCAACGGATAGATACTTTCAAAGGCAATAGGCCAATGACGATGATGACTGGAATCCATAAAGTCCAATCGATATTAAAAATAAAGTGAATTGTATCGGATAGTAAACTATTTTCGTAATTGAGTGGGTACCACTGAGATAGTAATAGATACAGCACTGTAGAGATGATGAGTGCTGGAATACCATCTTTAAACATGATGGGAATATTTGTCGATACCTTTGTATGGGTCAAGGCCGCTACAAGAGATGCACTAGAGGATAGTGGACCGTTTCGATCACCAAAGTAAGCACCTGCAATAATGGCACCGGCCACAATATTTTCTGGAATACTTCCAGCTCTTGCCATCGTGATGAGTACGATGCCTATCGTGCCTACAGTGCCTAGTGCAGTACCTAACAACATACTCACTATAGCTGTTATTAAAAAGGCACAGACGATAAAGATGGATGGATCAATTAAATCGATACCTGTGGCGATAATCATAGGAATAACGCCTGCTGCTTGCCACATGGCGATGAGCCAACCGATGAGAAGGAAGATTTGCATCACTATGATGGATGTTTTCGCACCTGTCCAAGATAGGTTTAATAATTCTTTTAGTGTATATCCTTTGCGGTAGAACACGTAGGCCATGATGCTCCATACGACAATCAAGGCATAACCAATAGCGATGCTATTGGCTACGGCGATGAGGATGACGAGAATGGATGCAAGTAGTCCCAAAAGGGGCTCTATATTCCGTGGCATGAGTGTGCGGCCCTGTTGGTACCTTAGGAACGCATTTAATATAAGTTGTAACCACTTCATTTTAATCGATAGGAAGTTCTGTTTCGAAGACTTCCTCAGCCGGGCCTGTCATGAGCACCGTGCCATCCTCCAAATATGAAATATGCAATGTTCCTAAATAGAGTTCCACATCTACTTCGCGGCCTGTTAAGCCCTTTTCAAAGGACATAACGGCAGAGGCACAAGATCCTGTTCCACAAGCTAAAGTAGCGCCAGCGCCGCGTTCCCATGTGCGCACCTTGATGTGTTTGTCGTTTACCACTTCAATGTAGTTTACATTGGTGTTGGCAGGGAAGGCATCGTGCTTTTCAAGGATAGGGCCTTGTGTTGTAACAGGGGCTTTTGTAATGTCGTCGATGAATACCTCCGTATGAGGCACACCGAGCAATACAGAACTCACTGTTACGGTTTCACCGTTTACATTGAGGTCTACGTCGATAACCTTGTCCAGGTTTACATTCATAGGAATGTCTTGGGCCTTAAAAAATGGTTTGCCCATGTCTACAGTAATTTGTGTGACTATACCGTTTTCGATAGTCAATGTAGGCTTCATTACGCCAGCTAAGGTTTCAATGGTGAAAGTCTCCTTCGTTGTTTCACCGTGTTCATAAGCGTATTTGGCAAAGCAACGGATGGCGTTGCCGCACATTTCTGCTTCACTACCATCGGAGTTGATGATGCGCATGCGCACATCACAGGTTTCGGAAGGAACTAGGATAGCAAGACCATCAGCACCAATACCCGTGCGACGATCGCAAAGGCGGATGGCGAGGTCTGTGTAGTCTTTAGACGTCCCTTGTGGGTCGGCAAAGAGGATGAAGTCATTGCCGAGACCATGCATTTTCGTTAATTTCATAAAGTCTCCTATCAATAAGTAAGACTTTCACCATGAAGCCCGTG
>ERZ827363.4259-NODE-4259-length-10159-cov-11.003068_pt1 | contig 10159 bp, 8 predicted proteins | sample MGYA00519776_ERZ827363 | MGnify/ENA primary metagenome ERZ827363 (study PRJEB31778, sample SAMEA3449288) | human gut metagenome | biome: human gut; feature: human-associated habitat; material: faeces | place: United Kingdom | collected 2010/2012 ...
AATGTGGATGGAACTCCTTTTAATAAAGTTTTAGAAAGAATATAAGAAACTAGTAAAGTAGTTAATACACCTACAATTATTAATAAAGTAATGGAAAGGGCAGTAATACTACTTGATAAAAAGTTATTGGCTATAACTGAGCTAAAGAAAATAGTAGATATGGTAATTAGAGTTGGAAAGCGACCATTACAAGGAACAAAATTATTAGTTAAAATAGCCAGCAACCTTTCTCTAGGAGAGTCGATTATTCTACAACCTATAACTCCAGCTGCATTACAGCCAAAGCCCATACACATAGTTAAACATTGCTTACCATGGCAGCAAGCTTTTTTAAATAAATGATCTAAATTAAAAGCAACTCTAGGAAGATAGCCCAAATCTTCTAATAAGGTAAATAAAGGGAAAAATATTGCCATAGGTGGCAACATAACTGATACTACCCAAGCCAAAGTTCTATACATTCCATAAGTAAGCATTTCATTTAACCATAAAGGAAAATGAATAGTATTTAGTAAATCATAAATTTTTGGCTCAAAGGAAAACAAGAAATTAGAAAGTAATTGAGAAGGTATATTGGCACCCTCTATGGTAATCCAAAGAATGGAACAAAGTAAAAGTAACATAAGAGGAATGCCAAAAACTTTAGAAGAAACTATTTTATCTATTTTTTCATCTCTATCTAATTTATTTTTTTCAGCAATAGTAACAACTTCATCACTTATACTTTTGGCATAGTCATAATTAGTTTTAGTCAAATAACTTCTAATTTTACTTTTATCAAAGATATCAGGCAATTTACTTTTAATATTATTTAAGTCATTTAAAATATCTCTATCTGTATATTCATTTAAAGAAGTTAAAATGCTTTCATCACCCTCTATTAATCTAAGCCCTAGCCATCTAGGATTAATAGAGGTAATAATTTCTTTTAAATCATCTTTGATGGAATTTATTATGTTTTCTATTTCATCATCATAATAAACAGGTTTGTTTTTAAAATCATATTCATTGTTAACAACTTTGTTTAAAGTATCTTGGAGTTGGTCCATACCAAAACCACTGCGAGCAGCAGTTAAGACAACTGGAATACCAAGAATTTTTTCTAACTTGTTTTTATTTATTTCAATACCTTTTTTCTTAGCCTCATCTAACAAATTTAAGCACAAAATGACCTTGTCCGTAAGTTCCATAACTTGAAATAATAAATTTAAATTTCTTTCTATGCAAGTACTATCACAAACAACAATAACAGCATCAGGATTACCAAAACAAATAAAATCACGAGTGACTATTTCTTCTTGAGAAAGGGGAAATAGTGAATAAGTACCAGGCAAATCTATAAGAGCGTAATTATTATTTTTATAAGAAAAATCTCCACGGGCAGTACAGACAGTTTTTCCAGGCCAGTTGCCAGTATGCTGTCTAAGGCCTGTAAGAAAATTAAAAACAGTACTTTTTCCCGTATTTGGATTGCCAGCCAAAGCAATCATAAATTCATTGTCTTTTTTTTCTATATGAAAAATATCTTCTAAAGACTTTATTTTAGTAGATTCTTGTGTTAAACCCATAATTTAATCCCCCTAAAAAGTTTAAATATAAGATACTAAAATTAAATTGCTCTCCTCCTGTCTTAAAGCAATTTTACTACCTCTGATATTGTAAACTGTTAAATTATTTTTTGGACCTTTTCTAAGGACATCTATTTCAGCACCTTCAGTTAAACCAAGGGCTAACATTCTTTCTTTTAAATTTCCAGTGGATAATAATTCTTCCACTTTAACAGTGTTTTTAATTTGAATATCTGTAAGCTTCTTCATAATAAACCTCCAAGTAAATTTTAAGTAATGTAGTGAATTTTAAGCAACGGAGTTATCTTTTTGATAGCTCGTTGGCGCTATGAACGCAGTGAATTTTAGCTAAAGCTAACTTTCTTAGTTTACAGTATGCATTTTGTAGGAAAATGGTTCAATGAAAATAGTAATATTTAATTATTTTTAAAAATATAAAATTAGGGGAGGTGTTTTTATGAGAAAGAGTGAAGATTACTATACCTTTAATGAATACATGAAAAACAACAATTTAACACCTAGTGAAGAAGATTATATAGAAATGATTTATAGGTTGACAATGGAAAATGACAAAGTTCAAGTTAAAGATATATCTACCAAGCTTAATATAAAACCACCTTCAGTTACTAAAATGATAAAAAAGTTGGATAATAAAAAACTACTAAATTATAAAAAATATGATAATATTGAATTAACTTCTTTAGGTATTAAAGTGGGAGCTAATTTGTTAAACAGACATAACACCATTAGAAAATTTTTAGAAATCATAGGAATTAAAGAATCCATACATGAAGAAACAGAAACTATAGAACACACAATAAATGTGGAAACTTTAATAAAAATTGAAGAATTGATAAGTTTTTTTAATGAAAATCCGGATGTTTTAAGTAGACTAAAAAACTATCAAGAGAAAAATAAAAACTAAAGGGTGATAAAATGAAATTAGAACATATTCTAAAAAGTATGGAAATAGTATCTATATTAGGCCCAAAGGATGTGGAAATAAAAGGATTAGAATATGATTCAAGAAATGTAAAAAAGGATGAGTTATTTGTTTGTATTAATGGAACTAATGTGGATGGACATAACTTTATTGAATGTGCAAAACAAAAAGGAGCAGTAGCTTTTTTAATAGATAAATCTGTGGAGAAAGATGATGGATTTACTTATATAAAAGTGAAAAATACTAATGATGTCCTTTCGATATTGTCAAAAAACTTTTATGAAAACCCTAGTGAAAAGCTAAACTTGATAGGAGTAACAGGAACTAATGGAAAAACAAGTGTGGCAACTTTTTTGAAGGAGATACTTAGCAAAGAAGCCCCTTGTGGATTTATTGGAACTACAGGAATATATGATGGTAAAAATTATTATGACAACAAAAACACAACACCAAATAATATGGAAATACAAAAAAATTTAAGTCGAATGTATGAAAATAATTGTAAGTACTGTGTTATGGAAGTTTCATCCCATGCTCTATCACTTAAGAGAGTGGAAAACTTATTTTATAAAATAGGTATATTTACAAATTTAACAGAAGACCATTTGGATTTTCATAAGACTTTTGAAAATTATAGAAAAGCAAAAGAATCATTATTTTTTATGACAAGCAAAGCAAATATTATAAATATTGATGATATAAATGGAAGAATTATTTTGGAAAATGTAAAAAAATTAAGAGTGCCGTGTATTACTTATGGAATAAACTATGATGCTACTTTCAAAGGAGAAGATGTAAAACTTTATGATGATAAAACTGTATTTACATTAAAAGGGCCAAATAATTTAAAAAGCGAAATAACTTTAAATATGGTGGGACAGTTTACCGTTTATAATGTTTTAGCAGTTATTTGCGCTTGTTATGTGCTAAATATGGATATAAATGAGACTATAGAAGATATTAGCCAATTAAAAAGTGTGTCAGGCAGATTTGAAAAAGTGAAAAATGATAAAAATTTAAATATTTTTGTAGATTATGCTCATACTCCTGATGCTTTAGATAATGTACTTAAAAGTATAAAATCCTTTGTAAAAGGTAAAATAATCACAGTATTTGGTTGTGGAGGCAACCGAGAAAAAGAAAAGAGACCAATAATGGGTCAAATTTCACAAAAATATTCAGATTTAACAATTATAACTTCTGATAATCCAAGATATGAAAATCCTGAAAATATAATAAAGGATATTTTAGAAGGAATAGACAGAAGTAAAGATGACTATCTTATAATAGAAGATAGAAAAGAGGCAATCAGAGAATCTATTTATAGAGCACGAAAAGGAGACATAATATTAATTGCAGGAAAAGGTCATGAAAATTATCAAATAGTAAATGATAATATTTTTGAGTTTGATGACAAACAAGTGGCAAAGGAAATTATAAATGAAATGAATTGATTTTTAAAAATTTAGTGCTAAAATTTAATTAATCGAGTAGTAAAAGTGCATAAATCCAGATTAAGGATTTATGCACTTTTTTAATTTTAAGGAATTTATGTTTTATCTGTTTTGTGGATAAAGTATAAGTTTCAACTGCTTAATGGATCAACGGACGAAGTCGTTGGAGATATGAAAGAAGCGAATTTTTTATAATATAAATATTTATACATTTTTAATTGAATTTTTTTGAAACCAATTTATAGCAAAGTTTTTAAATAGAGTTTCATTTTTACTAAGTTTTTTATTTTTTAATTGTGCTAAAAATATGTTTGCAGAAAATGGATTTTTTAATGAAGATATATGAATACTATTATCTATGTTTTTTTGATAAGAAGAGGCCACATTATGAGGGAGTAATGTGATACCTATATTTTCAGATACTAAAGCTAATAGTGTTTTTGTTTGAGAATCAATATATAATGTATTGGGAAAATAATTAAGGTTACCCCAAGTATTTAAAAACACATTATGTAAATAATAATCACCATTAACACAAATATATTTTTCTTTTGCTGTATCAAAAATATCTACAGTAGTTTTTGAACTAAATATATGATTTCCTGATGTCACCAAAACTAAATCGTCATCAATTATTTTTTGTAAAATTAACATGTTTTTATGTTCATAGTGAGAATTAATAAACCCCAGATTAACTATGGAATCGCTAAGGTATTCGATGATTTTACTATTAGATCTTTCTATAATATCTACTTGAATATTGGGATATTGTTTTTGAAAATCGCCAATAAGAGATGCAAAACCATACTCAACCATAGTATCTATTACGCCTATGGAAATAGAACTACTTTCTTCACAAGAATATTTTTTCATGTCTAATAAAATATTGTTATAATTTGTCATAGATTTAGATGCAAATTTATAAAATTCTTCCCCTGCTTCAGTAAGTCTAACACTTCTATGTTGTCTATTGAATAGTTCAACTCCTAATTCTTTTTCCAATGATTTAATATGTTTTGATATAGATGACTGGGATATGTATAATTCTTGTGATGCTAAAGTAAAATGATTGTATTTTACTATAGCCAAAAAAGACTTTATTTGCTCAAAAGTCATAAAAAATCCCCCTAACCTTAACCTATATCTTTTATTATAACAGATAAATTCTTAAAAAAGTGATATACTAGATGTAATTTAATAGTTTTTGGAGGCATAAAATTGAATAGTTCAGTAAAAAAATTAACAGAGGCTGCCATATTATCGTCAGCATTTATCATAATTACTATGATAGCATTATCAACAGGTATAGGTTATGGTCTTTACTTAGATTTTGGTGTACCAATTATATTTGCATTAATTTATTTTAGATGTGATTTTAAATATACTTTTATGTGCGGTATAAGTAGTGTTATTTTGATTTTATTTGTCATGGGAAATTTCGCGGCCGCTTTATTAGTTAGCCAAAGTTTTCTTATAGGGCTTATTTGTGGTTATTTAATAAGTAAATCATCACAACTATTTGACGATTTATTTATCGGTTCGATTATGGGTGTGGTATTTATGGTTTTAATAGACATATATGCTAGAAATATAATTGGATATAGCTTTATGCAAGAATTTCAAGGATACATAGATTATATGAAAAGCAAACCACCTATTTTAATTGAGGTTGCACCATGGATAACAGACATAAACTTTGAAGTTTTATATTATTTACTTATAGCTATTTTTCCTTTTGGGATGGTATTTAGTATTTATATTATTTCAGTTATTTGCGGGAAAAGACTTAGAATTTTAAGTGAAAATGGGAAAAGAAAATATTTTATGGTTAGAGCTATTAGAAGCTGTGGAAGTTTTATGAATATAAGAAAAAAATATTTTTATACAGCAATTCTATACATTATATTAGTCAATATTTTAGAAATGAGCAATATAAGATTTAGTAATGTATACTTAAAAACCATAATAACTTGTGTACAATATTTATCATATTACTTTGTCTTTAGAGATACACATATATTAATAGGAAATTTTATAAATATTAAATTTAAGAAAAAAAGTTTAAACTTAATTTATTTGCTAGTAACTTTAATATTACTTTGCAACGTATTTAGAATAACAGTTTTAACTTATGTGATAATATCATTATATATGGACAAAAAATATAATCTTAGAGAAAAACAAGATTATATAGTTAAAAGTCATATAGATAAATTAATGGAAGTTTATGAAATACATTAAAAAAATAAAAAAAATTTTTATTATAATTGCAAATGATATTAAGCAATGCTACAATTTTATCATAAATTAAATAAAAAATTAATCATGAAGATTAAAAAGGCCATGAAGGTATTATACTTTCATGGCTTTTTTTGTTCAAAAATTTATTAAGATTAAATAGGGGGATAAGAAATGAAGTTAAAAAAAAATATGGCGAGGCTATTATCATTAGTTTTAGTGATGGGAACATTAGCAGGATGTTCTAACACATCTTCTTCAGACAGTGATAATAAAACAAAATCAGCAGTAGAACAAAGAAAAGAAAATAATGAATTAGTTGTAGCAGTGGGAGCAGAACCAGAAGCTGGTTTTGATGCCATAACAGGGGGACATGGTTCTATAACAAAAGTATTTTTCTCAACTTTAATGAAAAGAGATAAGGAATTAGGATGGGAAAATGATTTGGCAACAAATTATAAAGTATCTGATGATAAATTAACATGGACAGTGACTATAAGAGATGATGTCAAGTTTACTGATGGGGAAAAATTAACAGCAGAGGATGTGGCTTTTACATATGAAACTACTAAAAAAAGTTCAACGGAAGTTGATTTAACTATGATAAAAGAAGTAAAGGCTATTGATGATACAACAGTTCAATTTACTTTAACAAGACCTATGTCTACTTTTGTTGAAAAACTAGGTGTTTGTGGAATAGTTCCAAAACATGCTTATGACGATAATTTCAAAGATAATCCAATAGGTTCTGGGCCGTATAAATTTGTTCAATGGGATAAGGGGCAACAAGTTATAGCACAAGTTAATGAAGATTATTATGGAGAGAAAGCTAATATACAAAAATTAACTATGGTATTTTTAGATACAGATGCTGCCTATGCTGCTGTAAAATCAGGTGATGTTGATATGGCATCTATAAATGGTGATTTAGCTAAAGAAGAAGTTAAAGGAACTAAAATTTTAGATATACCAAGTATAGAAACTTATGGAGTGGAATTCCCTATGGTTAAAAATACTGGAGAAAAAACTGATAGCGGATATGAAATAGGAAATGATGTAACAAGTGATGAAGCTATTAGAAAAGCTTTAAATACAGCTGTTGATAGACAGGGTATGGTTGATGGCGTACTTAATGGATATGGTACAGTTTCAACTACTGGATTAGAAAAAATGCCTTGGTTAAATAAAGATACAGTTCTTGATGAATCTGAATACAACAATATGGATGAAGCGAAAAAAATATTAAGTGATGGTGGGTGGAAAGATAGTGACAATGATGGAATTTTAGAAAAAGACAATACTAAAGCATCATTTAAATTATTATATACAAGTGGAAATTACAGACAAGAATTAGGATTGGAATTCCAAAAGATGGCTAAAGAGTTGGGCATAGAAATTACTTTAGAAGAAAGAACTTGGGATACAATTTTAGAAGATATTCACAAAGAAGCAGTTTTATTTGGATTTGGATCAGGCGATCCATCAGAACTTTATAATTTATATTATTCTAAAGCTGCCAACACTGCTGTAGAATGGGATAATGCAGGATTTTATAGCAATAAAAAAGTTGATGAAAATATAGATAAAGCTCTAAATTGTGAAAGTGAAGATGATGCTCTTAAATATTGGCAAAAAGTTCAGCTAGATGGAGATAGTGGAGCATCAGCAAAAGGAGATGCACCATATTGTTGGTTAGTAAATGCAAATCATGTTTATATAGTAAGCGAAAATTTTGATATAGGTTCTCCTGTAGTTCAGCCTCATGGAGGAAGAATATTTGATAATGTAACACAATGGTCATGGAAATAAAATAAGTTAATAATAAATATTATTGAGGATATTTTTTAATATCCTCGCCTTTGAATTTATAAAAGGGTAAAAGGGGAAATATTGGATGAAAAATAATAATTTGGGAGTTTTTTTTAGCAAAAAAATAATAAGACTAATTACTTTACTAATAGCCCTTTGTGTAGTTACCTTTGTACTAATGGAATTATCGCCAATAGACCCAGTTACAGCATATGTGGGAGCTAGTAGTAAGGTAAGTGCAGCTCAAAGGGAATTAATAGCTCAGCACTGGGGGTTAAACCAACCTCCGGTTGAAAGGTTTATGTGTTGGTTTAAATCAATAATACAAGGAGATTGGGGAACATCTTTAATTTATAGAAGACCAGTATTAGAAGTCATTGGTCAAAAATTTAAAGCATCTCTTTATTTAATGATAATAGCTTGGATAATTTCAGGAATTTTAGGATTTATTATGGGAATAGTAAGTGGAAGTAATGAAAATAAATTAATAGATAAAATAATTAGGGGATACTGTTATGTAATAATATCAACTCCTACATTTTGGTTGGGAATTTTATTTATAATGATTTTTTCCGTATCTCTTGGATGGTTTCCAGTAGCACTTGGAGTACCTATAGGAGTAAATTCAGCAGATGTCACTTTTTTGGATTTGTTAAAACATATAATTCTTCCAGCAGCAACTTTAAGTTTAATAGCTGTTTCTAATATATGTTTGCATACTAGAGAAAAAGTTATTGAAGTTTTAAACAGTGATTATGTTTTGTTTGCAAAAGCTCGTGGAGAAAGTAAAAAAAGTATAATTTTTAATCATGTAATAAAAAATGTATCACTTCCAGCCATAACACTACAATTTTTATCTTTTAGTGAATTATTTGCAGGAACCATATTTGCAGAGCAAGTATTTTCTTATCCAGGTCTTGGTCAGGCAACAGTATCTGCAGGACTTAAGGGCGATTTACCACTGCTTATGGGAATTGTAATTATATCATGTATATTTGTTTATAGTGGAAATATGATAGCAGATTTACTTTATAGAGTAATTGATCCAAGAATCAAAAGAGGGGAGGAAGCTTAATGAGCGATATAAAATGTAGTGAAAAAAGAAAATTCACTTCTTTTGAGTTTGGAATAAGGGAGAAAACTATATTGTCTTTAAGCATATTCGTAGTATTTTTTATAGTTATAATTATAGCAGGCAGTGTAATAAATCCAGAAAAATTTAGTATAGATTTAATTAATAAAAATCAAAGTCCATCTTTAAATCATATTTTTGGAACAGACTGGATAGGACGTGATATGTTTTTTAGAACTCTAAAAGGACTTAGCATAAGTATGAAAATAGGTGTTTTATCTTCTATTATAAGTGGAATAATAGCAGTTGTTTTAGGTGTAATTGGACCTACTTGCGGTAAAAGAGTTGATTCAGTTATAACTTGGTTTATAGATTTAGTTTTATCAGTACCTCATACATTGATAATTATTTTAATTTCCATGGCAGCAGGAGGTGGACTAAAGGGGATTGTTATGGGAGTATCTCTTACTCACTGGACATCACTAACAAGAATAATTAGAGCAGAAGTTATGCAAGTAAAAGAAGCTGATTATACAAAAATAGCTAAAAACTTTGGGAAATCAAATTTATATATAGCTAAAAATCATATTTTACCTCATATAATACCTCAACTTTTAGTTGGAATAGTTTTAATTTTCCCACATGCCATACTTCATGAAGCATCTGTAACGTTTCTAGGTTTTGGGTTACAGTCCCATGAACCAGCCATAGGAATTATTTTATCAGAAGCTATGAAATATTTGACTAGTGGGAAATGGTGGTTAGCATTTTTTCCAGGTTTATTTTTAGTTTTAGTTTCTATGATGGTGGATAATATGGGCAAAAAAATAGGAAAATTAATAGATCCTAAAACAGCTTATAATTAGGAGGAAATTATGAATAAAAAACCAATTTTAAGTGTTAGAAATTTGGAAATATCCTTTAGTCAATATACTAAAGGACTTAAAAGAATAGATTCAAAAGCCATAAATAATTTAGATATTGATTTGTATAAAGGTGAAATTTTGGCAGTTGTAGGTTCTAGTGGATCAGGTAAAAGTTTACTTGCCCATTCAATACTTGGTATACTTCCTTC